>ENA-ORXT01006138-ORXT01006138.1-marine-metagenome-genome-assembly--contig:-NODE-6138-length-11326-cov-6.722731_pt1 | contig 11326 bp, 8 predicted proteins | sample MGYA00237868_ERZ511482 | MGnify/ENA metagenome assembly ERZ511482 | reverse complement strand
GTGAGGTCCCGCCGTCACTGAACACAAGATTTTCGGCAACGTAGGTGAACTCGCGGTCGGCCGTCTCCTTCCACGAGCCAGCACGCTCGTGGGATGGATAGGTAAGCGCCGCGAGTAGAAGGCCCATAGCCTCGCTGCTGAGGTGATTGTTCTCTTGACTTCTTGCATAGTCAATGTGGGCCGCAACGCGGTCCGCCGTCTGTATCGTGAAGTCATACAGCGCTGCGGAGCGGGCATCTGTGAGGGAGTCGCCCATTGCCTGCGAGACGCACAGGACCGCCAATAGGCGAATACTGGCTTCTTGGCCGCACTGCCAATTGACGCCGGTGTTCGGTGGGTTGTTGATCATCCAGTCCTCGAAGAGGTTCCAGAAGAGCTCGGCAGCGCCCACGGAGCTATCGAGAAGGTGAAGCCGCGCAAGGTCATAGGCCCACGAAAAACGCGATCGTTCCCAAACGCACTTGAGGTCGACATATGGAGCTTCACTCACCTCGGTCCAATGCACCGTTGATGGGTAGACATGGCCCGACAAAGGATCCTGATGCCACGAGTCGCAAACTACGTCCTGGCCAAACACCTGATAGCGGCCCTCGTTTAATTCGCGAAATCTCGCGACCAGTTCGTCTCTACGGTCTGGGTTCGTGTGTACCCGAAGCCAATTCTGTAACGAGTCTCGGTCGACGAGCGCAAGCTCCTGGCTCAACGAGCCAGGCTGCTGACCCCACTCGCGCTGTGGCGTCCGCCTCTTCGTGATGCCCAACCACTCACTAGCTGCGTTGCGAATTCGACAACCAACCCACGGCAGACCGAGTCGACGAGCAGCGTCGAATTTCAAAAAATACGGTGCAAGCCGAGCGGGAACCGGCACATCAAGGCCTGTCAAGGCACACCACAACTTCAGTCAGCGAGCCGCACTCACGATCGGGGGCATGTGCCGCCTCGGACGGCTCGAGTTCATGGTGAAGCTGCCGGTTCATCCTGAGTCGGATTGTCTTCCAACCAAGCTGATTCGGTGCAACAAAGTCCTTTAGCGGGTTATCGCCGACATAAGCAAGAGCGGAACCTCGACTCATCCCGAGTCGTTCCGCCGTGACCTTGAAAGCGAGCGGATGCGGCTTCCAGTAATCACGGCCCAGTTCGCCCGTCACCAGCACCGACGCAAAGTGGTGCCGAATCGCTAAGGCGTCGAGTTTCTTTGTCTGACGAGCAACGTCGCCATCGGTAATCAATGCAAGCTGGTAGCCATCTTCGCAGAGCTGTGTTAGCGCTTCAATTGCATCAGCAAATGGAGCGATTGTCGGACTCTGTGACCGGTAGCAATCAATGATCGTCGCCCGACTGCATTCGACGCGGGGGTCCTGCAACAAGGCATCAAATACATCGCATTTAGGGTCAGCATCGAATGCTGCGCTCATCTTCGCCGACAATGTCTGCGCTTGTACATCATCGTTCGGGGCGATAAGGGCAGCGACCGCATCGAACCCGCCTTGAACGTAATCCCGCTCGGCGTAAAGCGTGTCGTCCATGTCGAACACCACGGCCTCTACCACAGCGGGCTTGAAACGAACTGCTCGGTCAAAGTTCGAGTCATGTATAGGCCGCGTTCGTAACTGCCAAGGCTCGGCTCAACTTTTTCACCGCGCAACAGGGTGACGATCCATTCCGGGTATACAGCTCCCGCAGCATGACCAAGTGGAAAACCTCCACCAAACCGAGCGTTGACCTCAAGCAGTATCGGGCCGTCGTCATCATCAAAATACTGGATCGTCACCGGTCCTATGCCACCCAACGCTGACAGGTGTTCCATCACGGATCGAAGCCAATCACCTGATTCTTCGTCATCAATCGTCACGCCTTGGACACTTTCGCCACCCACCGTCTTGAGACGCCTCCGCGGCACATAATGGATCGGCCGCCCGTCAAAGTCGAGAAATGCATCGACAGTGACCTCGGGGGCACGGATTCGTTCCTGAATGATTGGCCTGTCGACCTGAGTCATGGTTGAGATGAGCTGCCCTGGGTCAACGGCGTATGCATCGGCGCTCGAGGATCCGAAGCGCGGTTTTATGAACAGCTCGCACCCTGCCTCGACAGCCTGGTCAGCCTCACCCTCGTGCCACCACCTTGGAACCCTGAAGCCAGCATCACCAAACGATGCAGCTGTTATGAGCTTGTCGGCAGCGACTCGGAGAAGCTCGCTGTCACCGACGACGGCGACGCAGCCAAGTTCACCCAGTGCCACTTTCATTCCTTCGAGAGGTGCTAACTCAGTGTCGATAGTTGGGATGACCGCACTGATTCTATTTGTTGACACCAAGTCGAGGATGGCCTCTTTGTACGCTGGGTCTTGAACTCTCGGAACGCAAAACGCGCTATCAGCGATCAGCGCGGCGGGCGCAAGGCCATCAATATCAGCTGCAACGACTGATCCGCCAAGCGGCAGCAAGGCACCCTTGAACAGGGTGACAAGGGAGGTCCGTCGACCAGCCGAGAGAACGAGTATATTCATCGGGTCTTCCCGTCGAATCGAATCACGTACCTTGCACGTTCTTTATCTGTACCAACACTTTTCCACTCTAGACGGATCCACCGGAACACGGGCGTACGAAATGGCTCGCGCACTCATCGCCGAGGGCCACGAGGTAACCGTTGTCTGTGGTGTAGTCGACACAGCAAGCACTGGGGTTGAAACAAGCAACAAACGTGCCACTCGCGGAGAAGTCGATGGAATCCAGGTTATCCAGCTGAACTTTCCCTATTCGAACAAACACAGTCTGGCGAAGAGAGCGTGGAACTTCCTACGCTACTCACTCGCCGCAACTAGACTAAGTCTCACTTCTTCCTACGATGTTCTCTTCGCTACTTCGACTCCATTGACTGCGGCGATTCCTGGCATTGTGGTCAGGCGATTGCGCCGCTCCAAAGCAATAGTGTTCGAAGTTCGAGACGTCTGGCCAGATCTTCCAATTGCATTGGGAGGCTTAAACAGTCGCTTACTCGTCGCTGCACTGCGTCGACTTGAGCGAGGCGCCTATAACTCTGCAGACCGGACCATCGGACTTGCACCTGGAATCTGTGCTCTAATTGATGAGCGCACAACCCGCGACAGTCCACCCGCTGAGCTCATCCCAAACGGATGCGACCTTGAGTTGTTCACACCTGGCGGGATCGACAGCAGCACTAACTTCCGTGCCGTCTTCACCGGAACTCATGGCGTGGCGAACGGTCTCGATGCATGCCTTGATTGTGCCGAGGTACTTCGGAGCCGAGGAAGAGCCGACATCGAATTGCACTTCATCGGATCCGGGAATCAGAAAGAGCGGCTGATCGCGTCAGCACACGAACGCAAGCTCGACAACTGCAAGTTCTTTGATCCCCTTCCGAAAAAGGAGCTCGGGGTCGCTCTGCAACAGTACGACGCTGGCCTCATGATCCTGAGCGACATTCCCGAGTTCTACTACGGGACATCACCAAACAAATTCTTCGACTACATAGCGTCGGGTATGCCTGTCGTAAATAACTACCCGGGCTGGCTCGCTGACCTCATCGCCGAATACAGCTGCGGACTAGCAGTCGATCCTGGGGACCCGACCGAGCTTGCAAATGCGATCGAAGAACTTGCCGACAATCCCGATTCCAGCGCGAAGATGGCCGCCAACGCTCGCCAGTTGGCCGAAGAGCGTTTCGCACGGTCCGATCTATCGGCCCAATTTGTGGCTACTCTTCAAGATGTCAATTCAGGCAAAGGCAACTAGCGTGACCACCTTCATCGAGAGTACCCCGTGCACTTTGTGTGGCGAAACGAAGAATACGCCATACCGCTACGAGCAGTTCTCGCTACCCAATGGCGTGGCCGACCTCGGGCACAATCGTTGTGTCAGCTGCGAAATGCGTTACGTTTCGCCGCGACTCAATGACGAAGGTCGCACCTATCTCTACGATGAGTGCTACGACACGGCCACCGTCAGCGGACGATACAACGTCGACGATTCAGTCTCAGGGCACGAGTATGACTCCTTCGAGAAGTACGTCAGGAAGTCTCATCCACGAGGAGGCAAATTCCTCGATGTTGGATGCGGTGTTGGCATGTTGCTTGCTCGGTTCACTAATGACAAGGCGTTCAAGTTTGAGGGCGTCGAGTACTCGCACCACGCAGCCGACGAGGCCCGAACACGCGCAGATGTAGTGCACGTTGGGAACATCGAAGAACTCGGTCTGGAGTCCAATAGTTACGACGGACTTACATCGATGTACGTGCTTGAGCATGTAGCGGAGCCGCTCCAGGTGCTCGAAGAGATCTACCGACTATGCAAGCCAGGAGGAACTGTGTTTCTGGCAGTTCCGAACTACCGCTATCTCCGGATCAGGAGTGATAACCCGGTAGTACGATTCGCGACACGTGGGTCTGCAACGTTGCATGCTGCCGAACATCTGCACAACTTCACGCCCGAGACATTCGAGACTGCTGTAGCTCGCGCTGGGTTTTCGAACATCGATATCGAGTTCACCGAGCCACTGATTGTCGGCTCGACCGCGACAAGGGCTCTAAAGCAGATCGCTCGACTGCCAGCTGCAATGCTTGCATCGGCGGGCTACGGCTTGGGCGGCATACACCTCACGGCCACCAAGCCACGCTCCTGACACCTTGTACGAAAAGTTTGGAAAGCGCTGCTTCGACATCGCCGTCGCTTCAGTTGGGCTGTTCCTAAGTACCCCAGTGCTTTTGATCGTCGCTCTTGGAAGCCGACGCACGCTAGGACGCGGACCAATCCTCTTCCGCCAGCAACGAATTGGCCGCAACGATAAAGAGTTTGAGCTGGTCAAGTTTCGGACGATGAAAGATGATCGAGACGAAACCGGAGATCCTCTCAGCGACAGGGACCGCGTCACAACATTTGGTTCCTTTCTTCGATCAACGAGTCTCGACGAGCTACCCGAACTGCTGAACATCGTGCGCGGCGACATGTCCCTCGTTGGGCCCAGGCCGCTTCTGCCTCGCTATCTCGGGCACTACAACGAACGCCAACGACGGCGACATGACGTTCTGCCAGGTCTCACGGGTCTGGCCCAGACCTCGGGGCGGAATGCTCTCTCGTGGGAAGAGCAATTTGAACTCGACGTCGAGTACGTCGAGAACATATCTTTCGGTCTCGACCTCAAGATATTGCTCCGCACCGTTGCCGAGGTCATCTATCGGGACGAGACCAGAACAGCTGCGATAGAAACCAAACCCTTCTTCGAAGGATCAGACAGTATCGAGAACAGCTGATTTCAGTTCGATCACCGATTGCTCGCCAGAAGCCGACTCCACTGCGGCGAACGACGCCTCGGTCACGTTTACGAGCTGGGCAAACGGGATCGGCGACGGCGAACCAGATTCCAACGACTGTACGACCGCGACAAACTGCTCCTTGTGACCCTTTTCTTGGCGCGACGCTGGGCTTCGCCGGCCGAGCTTTATCGAGCCGAACCCCTTGAGCGATTTGAAATTGTTCATCTGAAGCACGTTGCCATCGAAGAAGATCTCGCATCTCTCCTTGGGCAACGCTTTGGCACCATTTGAGTAGTAGTGCACAGTGCCAATCGATCCGTCAGCAAAGCCAAGATGAATCGACACAATATCGGAAGCGCCGTTCAGGCGGTCTGCGGTGCTTATCGCCGATACCCGAACGATCGGCGACCCAATGAGATAGCGAAGGTAATCAATATAGTGACACGCCTCGCCGATGATCCGACCGCCGCCCACAGCTGGATCCTGTGTCCAGTGCGACGATGGAATTGCACCAGCGTTAGCAGTGAAGATAGCCGATGCAGGACCCTGACGGCCTCGAAGTACCTTTGCCATGGCTGCAGTGGATGGTGCGAAACGTCGATTGAAGCCGACCATAACCCATGGGCTCTTTCCGCTTGCCACAGCAGCTCCGTAAACGTCAATCACGGCGTCGAGTCCGGCCTGGTCGATTGCTAGAGGCTTCTCGACGAAGACAGCCTTGTCCTTCTGCAAAGCCCGCGTAACAAGCCGGGCATGCGTGTTGTGGCGAGTTGAGATGAGTACAGCATCGACCTCAGGGTCGGCAAAGATGAGGTTGTTGTCAGTCGTGCTGTTCTCTATACCGAACTTCTGAGCGAGAACTGAACCACTCGTGCCGGTGGCGCTTGAAATGAACTTCATCCTGGCTGAGGTCGTCTTAACAGCTGGGAGTAAGACACCGTTCGTGAAAGAACCAGCACCGACGATCGCTATCGTTGGTCGCTGCGTAGCAGGCCGGGTTGGGGGCGAGATCGCGATCGAGCGAGTAGCAAGTAGATCAGCTGGTTCTGTTGACGTGTCATAGCTGAGGACAATGCCGATGTCGTTGCCGGTCCGAAGCGCTGTGTACGCATCTACCACATCCTCGAAAGATGTTCGATTCGTTGTTAGCCCGTCTGTCATGATTCGACCATCGGCCATCAGATCAAGAACAGCTTCGAAATTACGCTGCTCGGTCCAACGTACAAAGCCAACCGGATAGTCACGGCCCTCTATCTCGTAGCTGGAGTCATAGCGACCGGGCCCGTACGAACAGGATACGGACAGCTGGAGTTCCTTTTCGTAAAAGTCTTCACGCTTTAAGTCGAGCCCAACAACGCCGGTCAATACAATGCGGCCCCGTTGCCGACTCATCTGTGCAGCCTGGCTCATTAGCTCATTGCTTGAGGTTGATGCAGTTACGAGAACAGCATCAATGCCCATGCCCGATGAGAACTCTGTTGCCGCCAGCACTGGGTCGACTCCATCTGCCAGGTTGAAACATGTCGCGCCATAGGAACGAGCGAGGTCGCACCTCTCTTCGACAAAATCAAAGCCGACGACCTGACAACCGTTCGCGCGAAGGATCTGCACTGCCAGCAGGCCCACAAGTCCTAAACCGAATACCGCGACCCGCTCACCGAGACTGGGGGCGATGAGACGTATGCCCTGCAAAGCAATCGACGAAATTACGACATATGACGCCGTCTCGAAGTCCACCGTCTCAGGAATCGTCGCGACCAAGTTTCTAGGAACTGACACGACCTCGGCGTGTGAGCCGTTGTTTGCCACCCGGTCGCCTACAACTAGGTCATCGACTCCTTCCCCGACAGCGATCACGGTCCCCGCATTGCAATAGCCAAGTGGTAACGGTTCGCCGAGCTTGGTCTGAACCGCCTCGTAAGTGGTAGCAATTCCGTCGGTCCGAACCTTGTCTAGGACTTCCTTGACCCGGTGCGGCTGCTGTCGAACCTTGTTCACGTAATTCGCGGTTGCGAAGTTGTTAAGCATCCGTTCTGTTCCAGCGGATATTAGCGACGTGTGCGTCTGCACCAGAACGTGACCACGGCGAACTGCAGGAATAGGGATCTTTGCGACAATTAGATCTCCTGACTGCAAGTCCTGCATCAGTTGCTTCATTTTGAGGCCTGCTCGATCATGTCAACTATTCCTACGGGGTCCACTACAACAGCTCCACCAAGCGCCTCAGCGTTGAGATTGGCAAACTCGTTGTGCCCAACGAGGAAAACAACGATTGAGGCCTGCTGGAGAGCAAAATCCGTGCTCGCGAACTCGATGTCGAGACCCTCTAGCTGTCTTGGCAAGTCGTCGATGTTCGGCTCGACGACTATCAGCCGTACGTTGCTCTTGGCAGAGAGCTGACGCACAACCGCAACTGCTGGGCTCTCACGCAGGTCATCAATGTCGGGCTTGTACGCAAGGCCAAAACAAGCAACCGTCTTTGCACCAACGGAATCTATGGCCGCAAGTACTTTGTCGACGACCCAGGCGGGCTTTGCATCATTAGTCAGTCGGGCTTGCTTCATAAGTAACCCCGCATCTGGATCCGCATGCACAATGAACCATGGGTCAACAGCGATGCAATGGCCGCCCACGCCCGGACCCGGCTGCAAGATGTTCACCCGAGGGTGCAGGTTAGCGAATCCGATCAGCTCTCTCACGTCGATCTCGTAGCGATCGGCAATTACGGAGAGCTCGTTGGCGAATGCGATATTGACGTCACGGAACGCGTTCTCTGACAGCTTCGCTAATTCAGCAGTGCGCGCGGTTGTGGTATGACATTTGCCCGTTGCTACTTCTCCGTATAGGTTGACCGCTTTCTGCGCGCACATAGATGACAGCCCCCCGAGTAGGCGGTCATTATTCCGAATCTCATCGAGAATCTGACCTGGCAGGACGCGTTCTGGGCAATATGCGATCGCTATATCGCCTGCCTCTCCACTTGCTGGCATAGCCAAATCTGGGCGGAGTTCCCCGATCCATTGTGCGACGAGTTCGGTGGCACCGATCGGCGATGTCGACTCGAGGACGATGAGATTGCCCGGCTGCAGAAGTGGAGCGATCGCTTCACTCGCAGCCTTGACATAGCTCAGGTCGGGCTCATGTTCGCCCTTGAACGGCGTTGGTACGGCGATAATGAACGAATCGGCACATACCGGTTCGAGTGACGCCGTCAACGCTCCCGAAGTCACGACTTCCTTGACCAGTTGGTCCAACCCAGGTTCAAAGATATGAGCCCGTCCGTCATTGATCGCGTCCACTGCTTCAGGGTTCACATCGACACCAGCGACAACGAAGCCAGCTTCCGCGAATACCGCAGCCGTAGGTAGCCCGATGTAACCCAATCCGACGACGGTGAGACGTCTCGTCATCGTTCTCCTCGATCGGCCAGGAACGACACAATCCGTTCTGATGCGTGGCCATCCCCGTAAGGACTGTCGGCGCCACTCATCTCTTCGTACTTCGAAGCATCGTCAAGCAGAGCGTGAGCCGCTGTCGTGATCGCTGCTTTGTCGGTGCCAACGAGTTCTACTGTGCCAGCAGAAACGGCCTCGGGCCGCTCGGTCGTATCACGGGTCACGAGCACCGGTACGCCTAAGGCTGGGGCCTCTTCTTGCACTCCACCTGAGTCAGTGATGATCAGGTGGGACCGATCCATCAGCCAAACGAACGGCAGGTAGTCCTGCGGCTCAACCAAATAGACATCTTCGACATCGGCCAGCACCCGGTTTGCTGCCGCCTGCACCTTTGGGTTGAGATGCACTGGGTACACGACTTGCGTGTCGCCACGGGCGGCAAGCTCAGCCAACGCACTACACATCTCTTCAAGCCCGCCATCGTGGCTCTCGCGCCGGTGGCCGGTGACGAGAATAAGCCGCTTCGATTCATCCAGGAAATGGAACGTATCGGCAATCGGCGCAACGAGTTCGCTTGTAAGCAAGTTGTCGCGAACCCAATACAACGCGTCGATGACTGTGTTTCCGGTCACCACGATGTCCTGGTCTGCGATATTCTCAGCAAGCAAGTTCTGGCGCGACGACTCGGTAGGAGAAAAGTGCGCAGTAGCTATCCGACCGGTCACCGCCCGATTGATTTCCTCAGGAAATGGGGAATAGCGGTCACCTGTTCTCAAGCCAGCTTCTACATGACCAACGGAATCTGTTGGTAGAACGAGGCCAAGGAAGCGGCCATGGTCGTGGTTGTATCGCCATGCACCAAGACCCAATCTGGTCGGCTAGCGACAAGCGTTTCATCGAGACCCTCGAGCACCGCGGTGGTTACATGGGTGAGCGACTGTGCATGTTGCATGACAGCTAGGTCGACATCCGGCACAATATCAAAGAGTGTCAGCACCTGGTCGAGCATCTCTTTGTGCTGGCCAGTTACGACAACGTGACTCTCGATTCCTGCGACTGCTTCGAGCGCTTTCACAACCGGGGCCATCTTGATGGCCTCAGGTCGTGTTCCAAACACTGATGTGACTCTCACTTCAAGCCTTTGCTCGGCACGAATCGGTCAAGTGGCATGTTTCGCCGTGAGAGGGTGCGAATCCTGGTCAGATGTGGAGAAATCATTGACCAGACTCATAAGTTCACTTGCGACGAGAGATGAGTCAGTCGTGCGCAACCTACCTAGCTCGTGTTCAACCGCAGACACCATGGCTGGCGTGTGCCAGATCCTGGGGTGCGTGCCAATCGCCATTACTTCGCCTTCGTGGCCCAACACTTCGTGAAGCTTCTCGTTCTCGCGAAGGCCCGTGAAGACGATTTCGGCGTCGGACTTGTGGTGACGAATCAAGCGGGTGGCGAGGTCGATGATTTTCATGGGTTCACCCATGTCGAGCACCAGGGTTTCGCCGGTTTTGCCAATGGCACCCGCCTGCAGCACCAAGCGTGAAGCTTCGGGGATCGACATGAAGTAGCGAGTCACATCGGGGTGGGTCACCGTAACGGGGCCGCCAGCGGCGATCTGAGCCTCGAATGCGGGCAGGACGCTGCCACGACTGCCGATGACATTGCCGAAGCGCACGCTGATGAACTCACCCGGTTCGGTTTTGCCCGTTTGCACAGTAAGTGCTTCGGCCAGGCGCTTGGTGGTACCGAGCACGCTGGTCGGGTTCGCTGCCTTATCGGTGCTGACATTGACGAAGCGGTCGACGCCAACGCTGGCGGCTGCCTCGATCACGTTCTTTGACCCGAAGACGTTGGTCAGCAGACCTTCACGCGGGTGGGCCTCAAGCAATGGCAGGTGCTTGAGGGCAGCTGCGTGGAAGACGATTGCGGGGCGATGCTGTTCGAACACTTCGAACACTCGGTCACGGTCGCGGATGTCGGCCAGCACGATGTTTTCGTCGTCGAGTAGACCGTGGCCGGCTACCGAAATCTGCACCGATTGCAATGCCGTCTCGTCGCGGTCGAGCATGACCAAGCGAGCTGGTTCATAACGCAGAATCTGGCGGCACAGTTCGGATCCGATGGACCCGCCAGCGCCGGTCACCAGCACAACCTTGCCAGTGAGATAACTCGAGACGCTGTCGTCGTCGATCTCGACCTCGTCTCGGCCCAATAGGTCGGTGATCTCGAGCGGACGAGCTGCGTCGATGGTGGCCATCAGACCGAGCAGCTCGGTTGTCGATGGCAGAATCATCACTTCGAGCTTCGCTTTGTGTGCCAACTCGTCGAGCCGCGAGATCAGCGACGGCTGGGCGCTGGGCACCGCGATCAGCAACATGTCGGCCCGCTCGGCCAACACCTGAATCGCATCAGAGGTGCCCAGAACGCGCACACCTTCGATGCTGCGGTTCTGCTTGCGGGGGTCGTCGTCGATCAGCCCGACCGGCACGTATCGAGAGTTGGGGTCGCTCATCATCGACTTGATGACCTGGGAGCCACCCTCGCCGGCACCGAACACCAGCACACGGCTACGACCAGCAGCATCAGGGCGGATCTCGGCCCGTCGCACCAGCCGCCAGATTACGCGAGACGTGACCATCAGCCCACCGGCGAGCGCCATGCC
>ENA-ORXT01006136-ORXT01006136.1-marine-metagenome-genome-assembly--contig:-NODE-6136-length-11328-cov-10.685628_pt1 | contig 11328 bp, 12 predicted proteins | sample MGYA00237868_ERZ511482 | MGnify/ENA metagenome assembly ERZ511482 | reverse complement strand
ACGAGCAGTGACTCAGCCGACTGCGGCCGCATCGCGAGCCCCGCTGGTGCTGTGCGTCGTACAGCAACGAACAAGACATACCCGAACGACATGGAGTTCTCTTGCGAAGCTTCTGTACGAACCGAAAGGCTGGGCATGAAAAGCGCCGATCGTGGTGTGTTAAACATGGATGGAAATACATGTCCACTTTTTAGTACTGAAGTCGATATGTCGACCGATTGATGAAATGAATATCGATTTCCAAACTAGCAAGTGATTGTTTTACCGTCTCCGAACTTGACGGTGAGCTGTCCAAGAAGTAGTTAACGTTCAAGCCCCGTGAGTGAGTCACAAGTTACGTGGCAAGCTCTACTTGTCGGAGAGGGCGTTGCTGGCCGTGGCGCGCCATCGTGCTGGCTGCATGGTGTGGTGGCCGTGTCTGTTGCGGTCGACATCCGCGACGCAGCATGCTGCCATGGCGCGAGGCGTGACCGGCAAACGCAAGGAGCCAGAGCCGGACAGCCGTCCCTTTGTTGGTGGTAGCGGTGGTGCTTCTGCATCTGGCGCGGCCGGCGCTCTTCCCCCCCCTCCTCCCTCCGGCAGTAGCCGCAACGGAACGGTCGGCGGCGCGTTGGCGTCCGCTGGCGTGTCCTCCTTCCCCGGCACCTCGAATGGCGCGGCCGGTAGCATCTGCGGCGGCTCTGCGGCTGCGACGACTGCCGCCCCCGTGAACGATGTTCCCCCCCCTATCGACCTTGCCACCGTGCTGCGGTCAGTAAATGATGCGCCGCTTGTAGGTCCCGTTGGCGACGATGACGTTTACTACCTGCAACCGCGCCAGGCAGTCCCGGTTAGCAAGCGGCCGCGCCCGCCTCCGCCTGGGGCATGGACGCAGTCGACCAAGGACATCCTCGGGCCGGACTCGCAACACGCCTACGTGCAGCGGTGGGTGCGGATGACGCAGCTCGAGGCCAAGGGCGACGTCTCCTTTCGGGTCGTTGTCAATGACGGTTCCAAGGACGCGCTCCTCAACTTGCTGGGGCTGAAGAACGTGTTCATCAAGCAGCTGCCGAACATGCCGCGCGCGTACGTGTCTCGCCTAGTTTTTGACCGCAAGCACGAGTCCCTGGCGCTGATGAAGCCGGGTGCCACCCCTGTCGGCAGCGGCTCCGCGGCTGCGGGCGGCCAGACCGTGATTGGCGGCTGCTGCTATCGGCCTTTCCGGGAGCAAAAGTTTGCGGAGGTGGCCTTTTTGGCCATCTCCCAAACGGAGCAGGTACTCGGGTACGGGACGCGGTTGATGGCACAGGTCAAGGAACGGGCCAAACGCAGTGGCCTCACCCACTTGCTGACGTGTGCCGACAATAACGCGGTGCCTTACTTCAAGAAACAGGGCTTCTCCAAGAAAATCACGCTGCCGTTTCCGCTGTGGCAAGGCCGCATCAAGGACTACGAGGGGGTGCTGCTGATGGAGTGCAAGTTGCACGCGCAGGTGGACTACCTCAACATGCCGATGCTGCTCAAGGCCCAAAAGTGCTGCCTGGTAGAGAAGCTCAAGGAGGTGAGCCTCAGCCACGTGGTCTACCCGGGCTTGGATGTGCCGGCCATGCGCAAGCCTGTGCGATTGGAGAACATCCCTGGACTTGCCGAGATTTCGTGGCGCAAAGACGGCCGTAGCGGCGCCGCTCCTTCCACCCGTGGTGGTGCCGCGTCGGGCGCCGCGCCACGCGACGAGGTCTCGCTCCAAGCGCTCAAGGCGCACCTGCAATCGGTGCTCGACCAGATCAAGGCGCACGGCAGTGCGTGGCCCTTCCTTGAGCCAGTCAACCCCAAGGAGACTGGCGCCATTGACTACTATGATGTGATCAAGAACCCGGTCGACCTCAGCTCCATCCAGACCAAGCTCACCGCCGGTGGGTTCTATGTGACGAAGGAGATATTTTTGGCGGACTTGAAGCGGATGGTGGAGAACTGTCGTACGTACAATGGCAAGACTCACTACGTGACAGACCTGGCGTGCCAGCTGGAACGGTTGTTCCAGAGCAAGTTGTAGGTAGGGGTATGTGGAAGCACATGTACAGTGTCTCCCCCTTTTTTTTTAACACCCTCCAGCCAATCACGATGCGCTTGACAGGTCACACTGGCGCAACGCGCATCTCAGCCTTCACTGCACCGCCTGCTTGGACCCATCATTTTTTTCTGCTGCACAACACTGCTGGGTACTATGTCGTGTCTGAGTTCAGCTCTATCCTCGTGCCCAACTTTCCACGCCCTTAAAGCGGCTGAGGGACTCGAGCATCGCCTGCGACGGCCCGCCTCCCCCGTCGCCGTGGCCGTAGAGGAGCATGGAGCCATTGACCCGCGGGGCCGTCTGGTTGCCAGTGACGCTCTTGACGAGGTCCCCGGCCTCGGCCGTCGGGCAGTAATTGCCGGCGGGCGGGCAGTGCGTCAGCAGCCGGGAGCCGTCGAGTCCCACCCACCAAAAGGAGCTGTGGGGGAGGTTGGTCCACCGGTTCCAGCCCAGCTTTTGGGTGAGGAAGCGGCCAATGCCCGCCGACGCGGCCAACTGCGGCAGCTGTGGGGCGTAGCCAAAAGAGCAGGCGCAAACGAGCAGGCGCCCCTTGTAGAGCTCGTAGAGCACCGCCGCGACCGCCCACACGTCCGCGGGGGGGCCCGCGGCAGCCGCAGCGCAATGTCGGGCGCGCGGTAAAAGTGGGAGACGAGGAAGGGGGTGGTCGAGGAGGCGGCGCCGGCGGCGGCGCCGGCCGACACGCCGGGCACCGGGGGAGGCGGGGGGGGGGGGGGGGGGGGGGGGGGGGGGGGGGGGGGGGGGGGGGGGGGGGGGGGGGGTGCGTCCTTTCCCTCGGCGGTTTTTCTGCGTGGGGGCCGGCCGCCCGTGTCGGGCCTGGCAGGTGCTACAGCTGTGGATGCCAGTGGTGCGGCGCGGCGTCCGCTGGGGCGCCCACGTACCCCGATGGCGCCCCTTCAGCTAGCCCACTCCGCCGTCACGGCGTGGGCACTGATGCCGGCAAAGTCACGGCCGTTGCTGACCGCTCTTTCAGTGGCCGCCGTCGGTCAGGAGTGGGGGAGCCCCCTGCTCGGCGCCAGTCGGCGGCGGTACGCAAAGGGGATTGCCGACGGTGCTATTGCGTCTTTTTTTGTTTTCAGTGCACTCCCTCCCACGATGGTTTCCCACACAGGCGGGAATGGGGGTGGTGTGGAGTCGGCGCACGTACCATGCGGGCGCGGCGCAGGGAAAGCTCCGCACCCTCGCTGGTTTTCCTGAGACACATCTGCGTCAGATAAATGGTGTAGCGGACACCTGTATCGACTGAGGGAGGGGAAGCGGAAGGGGGGCTGACGTGGTCCGCGTCGGACGGCGAGCGGCCACGGTTAACTCGGTCGGGCAGGCCGGCGGACAGCTGCTCGCACGGGGCGCGGCGCCCAAGACGTCGGTTGGCAGCGGGTCAAGCGCCGTGCAGCCAGACGAACTGGCCGATACCTTCTTTGCACACGCGTGCAAAAAGAGGAGCTTGGTGGAGGGGGCACCAAGGCGCCTGAACACACGGCGGCGATGTGGTGGACCGAGCGTCACGAGCAGTGACTCAGCCGACTGCGGCCGCATCGCGAGCCCCGCTGGTGCTGTGCGTCGTACAGCAACGAACAAGACGTACCCGAACGACATGGAGTTCACTTGCGAAGCTTCTGTACGAACCGAAAGGCTGGGCATGAAAAGCGCCGATCGTGGTGCTTTAGACATGGATGAAAATACATGTCCACTTTTTATGATAGTACTGAAGTCGATTCGTCGACCGATTGATGGAATAAACATCGATTGTCAAACTAACAAGTGATTGATTTTCCGTCTCCGAACTTGACGGTGAGCTGTCCAAGAAGTAGTTAATATTCAAGCCCCGTGAGTGAGTCACAAGTTTCGTGGCAAGCTCTACTTGTCGGAGAGGGCGTTGCTGGCCGTGGCGCGCCAACGTGCTGGCTGCTTGGTGTGGTGGCCGTGTCTTTTGCGGTCGACGTCCGCGACGCAGCATGCTGCCATGGCGCGAGGCGTGAGCGGCAAACGCAAGGAGCCCAAGCCGGACAGCCGTCCCTTTGTTGGTGGTAGCGGTGGTGCTTCTGCATCTGGCGCGGACGGCGCTCTTCCCCCCCCTCCTCCCTCCGGCGGTAGCCACAACGGAACGGCCTTCGCTGCACCATGAAGACGGGACAATAACAGGTTGTGACACTGTTCTTCTGCTCGGCCGCTGTTTTTCATACCTTCCTACTCGTGGACAACATGTAATGCATGGAGTTCTACTTGACTGCAGTGCATATTGGCATGGCTCGGCGGCATGAAACATGGTGTTCTCACTCCATCTTTTTGTCGACCAGACGGCTGCGCTCACGCCGACTACGTTCCATGGCGAATCCGTCAAGCGACTGTCCAGCCTCGCTTGACACGCAGGGCCACGCGTGATGCAGAGCTACAAGGGGGCTCGCGCACGGGGTCCAACGAAACTGTTGACTATCCCTTTCGCCAACTTGCCACCCCTTGCGCGAGAGACCCACGTTCCGATTCTGTTCTGACGCGAGGGCACACACTGTGCCAAGACCTGGGTTTTGACTGTGCACAAGGAAGCACGAGCGAGGGAGCCAGGGCATCTGCCAACGCTTGCGCGGGGTGAGCAAGTCCTCGTGCACAGGCACTCGAGCAAGTGCCAGAATCTAATGGCACGCTGTGTGGTGGATGCGGCGCGTCAAGCGCGCGGCGACCTCGCCCGAGAAGCGAGTGGCAGTCGCCCAAAACAGGACAAAGAGTGCGTGGCGCAACATGAGAGGCTGACCGGAATCGCCTCCTGGGCGCACATCCACTCTGCCGTTCGAGTGGATCTGCGTTGAGCCTGCCTGGCCTGGCGCGGACTTCCGCCCTCGGATGACGTACACTACTGTACCTGACTGGCAGGCAAGACCCCCCTGGCTGTGGCCACCAGGCGACGAGGAAGATTCATTCGGCTGGCCAACTCATTCGTACAACCAATGAGATCCGCCAGAGCTACTTGAGCCTGCCCGTGGATCGTCTCTGTGCGACCACGGACATCCAATCCGGGTTCCCAATTGCATGAGGCTTGTGCGGCGGTCGCGGCGCGGTGATCGCGATCGCAAGTGGCCCGACCTGTGAAAATGACTCAAGACATATTTATAATGAAAACTGTTTTCAGATAATAGAACATTTTACTGTAATATACTCTATTTCGATTAAAGTCCCACTTACACAAGCAGAGGCCATATCTCACGGAAGTCCAACGTTCACAGTGTCAACTCCACCCACCTCGCACAGCTGCCGGGATTGTCCCTTGCCCAACATCCACGGACAGGCTCGCCTCATGACGCTGAAGCACTTTAAAGCTGTCCTTGATGCGCTTCCGGTACTCCAGGGGACTACCAGATGTGCAAAAGACACTCTGACCTCATTTCGGGTCGATGGTACTGGTATCAACGAGGACAGGGACGAGTTCGCGTCAGGCGCTCTCAAAACCTGAAGAAGACCACCCATGTCACACGACTGGCACATGCGCATCTAGGTAGCGCCCATTGTGACGCCTGTGTCATGCAAGTTCATGAGAAGAGGAGAGCAAGTGCCTCCTTGACTGTCAGGCCGCATGAACGCCCCGCACTTTGACATGTACTGTACACGACAACGAGTCAGTCCTTGGTGACGGATCGTTCTTGATCAAGGCATTTAGCGAATATTCTTTCACTTGCTGAGAGTAAATGTCTTGTGATGTCAATGGGGAGCACCGATTCTCATTCACAACAATACAGTTCAACACTGGTTTGCCTCTTCCCAAGCAGTATTGTGGTTGACGTCTACCCTGTGTTTTAACCGACCGGATGCACGTCGCAACCTCCCACGTTGGGCGTGGCCTTGAGGGCTCTCGACACGCAATGAGAGGGTGCCTGGTGCCGAGACCTTTCCGTCCTTCGCTCGCAGCCACCTGCATTTGACGCCCGGGCCAACGGCGATTGCCGTCGACGGACAGCCGGCGTGACAGCGGCAGCGTTCTCTGTGAGGTCTTCGCTCGACGTGCGACCCGGGTGGGGTTTCTCTGTTGTCCACTGTAGCTCTTCGTCGGGCGGCGTTCGTCGTCGTCGTCGTCCTTCCGCTTGTATCGCACCGCCATCATGCCGGGCGGGGACCCTGGGAAGGTAAGCGTTCCAACAGTCTTCGGGTGTGTTGAAAAGAATTACGCGCTGCTCAGGTAGCCCCCTGCATGCCCACTTTGTGCGTGGCGACCCAAAACGTCTGTCATCGCCTCATATTGGCACGGACGCATGGCAGACCATCGTTCCGCGCGGAAGTTCTGCAGTGTGGAAGGGGGTCGAATATGGCCTAGTACATGCCATTTCAGCCTGTACTGGACGCGTTCGGAGGCAATTTGAAAATTGTGGGTACCGGCGCCAGTACAGCAAATCAGCATGCGCCCCACTTTGCAGACGATCTGACACCATACCAACAGATTATGGTATCGGATCAACACCATCCCAACACTTGGTGCGGATCATGCACTATAAATCTGACCGCTGGGCACCCTTCCGCACCATAATTAGGTGTTGCACTATAGTGTGGTGCAGGATCCGCACCGATGTGCTTGCTCTGAACGCTCAGAGCGCCCTGAGCGACCCCAAAGCGCCCTTTGCAGCATCCATCAAAAAAAAACGAGCCCGATGATCTGAAGGCAATTGAAGCCGGATGTCATTTCGCGCAAGCCCGGATCATTTAACTGAAGGTGCACCCAGAGGAAGCACCGTCTTGCACAACGGAGTCGCTGGTGTGTGTGTGGGGAGCGGCACGCGCAGGCGTCATCAAAGAGACATACAACGCGCACCTACTCAGACAGCGTGCGCGGAGCTAATGTAACAACATGCCCCACATCTTTGAAGCACCCACTGTACATGTGGCCTCGGTAAAGCGTGGCGGCGATTCGATATCGGAGTACGGTCGTAGCGGCGTCGGCCGCGCTGCGGGAGGGAGGAGGGGGGCGGATGAAAGGAGGAAGGCGGGTCGGGGAAGGCGGGCGAGTGGGGGAAGAGGGGCGCGTGGGGGGGGGGGAGGGACTCTTCAAGTGACTGGTAGGGGGGAGAGAGGTGGGGAAGCGGTGGTGGCGCGGACGGTCGAGGCCTGCACCCAAATTCCGGCTGTTAAACCCCGCTCGCATCCTGCACTAACTGTGTCGACCTCGCCAAGTCCAGATGCCTGAAAAGTTACTAGGGCCATTAACAGAAGGCTGTTTAGATGGCTTATATCTGGAAAGGCCATTTAAGAGGAAAAAAACATTGAGCTGTTAACTTAGGACGCAATAACAGCAGAAGACACTTCTCAGAAGTACACAATTTTCTGTGACGGATCGCAACAACAATACGTGATCTCCAGTGCACATCGGTGCAGATCGTGCTACTTATTCCAGAAATGTGCAGGTGTTAACAAAAATACTTCTTCCTAGAGCACCCCGCCGCCGCCGACACGCCGCGCGTGCCGCCACGCCACGCATGCCGCCGCCGCCGCGTTTGTCACGTCACGGCCACCCCCAGTCAAGGGCGGACATGGCGTATTCGACTGTGGATGTAGCCCTACTCAGAGAAATCGCCCATTACAGCGCTTTCAGTGCCACGTGAAACAGTTTGGGAATGTCTTTGGAGCTTTATCGGCTTTCGCGTGAAGCGCCGCCGCCGTTGCGGATCTGCACGGCTCACGACGCAGCGAAGACTCTCCTTGCTCTCGCCGCCACGCCTTACATGCATGCGTGCACACAACCGCCCGCGCTGCATGTTCGACCACAACGCCCCGGATCCTTCTCCACCACGCCTGCCAAGCGGACTGGCAGTGTCTCCCATGGAGCCCGACGGCGCCACAGTGGGAAATATTTCCCGGTACGTTGCCAGTCGTCCGCTCCAATTTATGCACTGGATGCCCTTCACATCTGGCGTGCATGATCGTACTCTCGCCGCCATGCTGTCTTTCAGTCACAACTGTTGCGTTGTATGCTGATCAGAACCCGTTCTACATTTTCTTCTATTCGCTACTTTCTTTCCTTTGCTGCATACCGCCCAAACGTCACTCGGCATGACACAGTGACACCACCACAGATTTAGAGTCCGGCGCGAGGCGGGCCTGCGTTCAGGACACCGGCGTACCCCCTCTTTCCCAATCGTCACCCAGCGCCGGGAGGTTCCACGTCGTAGGAGGGATCAACCAGGCGCCCATGGGGCGAGCGCCGCCAGATGCCGCTGCCGCTCTTCGCGTGCTCGAGAGGACTTATGGGTCGCTGAACGCACCCCTGCTCGACCGAGTGGACGCGCTGGTCAGCCGTCACCTGGCCGCGACCCGGCCAGAGGTGGTGACGGCGACATTCGCCAACGGCGTCAAGAGAACCTACCGGCGGGAGATTGAGACTCGTCAAGATGCCGTCGGCCCTCGGCAGGCGCGGCGCCGCCAGACGCAGGCGAAGGAGGCAGTGTCGAAGATCATGCGTATCGACGCTGGCCTCGCGTCGGCCGTGCTCGACGACGTGTGCCGCCGGGCCCGCTCGAGTGGGGGCGTGGCGATTGCGCCCACGGCTGCTATTCATTCGCTCCCGATTAGGCTGCAGACGCAGTTTGCCGTTGACAACAACATTAGCGCCGCCTCCTTCCAACGCTTTCGCCTCTTTTTGGGGCCCCAGAGCGGCCTCGCAAGCCCACTGGCGCTGCGCGAGGAACTGGGCAAGGCGGCCGCCGAGGAGCACACCCGAGCCACGAGCAACGGTGACGGCGCGTACCTGGTCAGCCCGCGCGCCGCACTTGAGGCGGCTATTTGGGACTTGCGTAGCAGGAAGCAGTGGGTGGAGAGGACGGTGCGGGGGCCTGACGGCCGGGAGGTGACCGCCTGCCGCCCTTTTGAAGGGCAGGCGAGCGCCAGCGTCCCTCACAGCAGCGCTGTACGGGACGTACACGTCTGCTTTGGCCTCGACAAAGGGGGCCTAGTAAGCTCGTGTAAGGCTGTCTTGTCTTGTACCAATCAAGTCAACCCGACGAGCAGAGGTAACTCCCTCCTCTACGGTATCTTTCCCTGTCAGAAAGATGACCGCGAGGCGCTCACCCGAATGGCGGACGTCAACGTGCCGGACCTGGATGCCCTGCGGACGGGCGGGCTGGATGTCGGCGGCGTACGCCGGGCCGTGCGCCTCATCCTGATAGGCGACTACGCCTTCATGACGAGCTGGGTGGGCCACAAAGTTGCCATCAGCCGTATGCCGTGCCTATGGTGTACCGCGCTCCGGCGGCGGACGCAGGGCAACGGGCTGCTGGTCGATACGTGGGGCAACATGCAAGACGGCAGCCTCGCACGAGGCGTAACGAGGACGCGTGGCCATTTCGAGCGGATGGCTGAAGAATATGCCGATGGTGACAACAGTGAGCGCGCGGCACCGCTGCCGCTGGACGAGCATTTCTCCATTGAAAGCCGACCACTCCTCATCATGGATCCCACACACATCTCCCCCATGCCCCTGCACCTCACCCTGGGGATTACAGGCGCCCTGCTGCTCCTTGGGATTGAGGCGGTTTACTTCCATCACGGGGCCACCAGAGCCAGTGCGTACGCAACGAACCTGTCGTTGGCGCTACGTTTCGCTGTCGGCGTGACGCCCAAACCGTACTTTGGCGGTGCGTTTGAGGGACGCCAATGTCAGCTCATTGCTAGGCGGATGTCAGCGGTCGTCGAGCTGCTGGCTTCCTACGTACCTGCAGCGGACGTGGCGGCATACCGCGTGGCCTGCGACACCTGGCGGCAGCTGTTGCCGGTGCTGACACGCGCGGGTGACAGCTCACCGGAGGACGCTGCTGCGTTCCGAGCCGGGACGGCTCGCTTTGTCGACGGGCTGCGCGCGGCCTTCCCCTGGTTCACGGTCACGCCCAAACTGCACACGCTTTGCTGTCACGCCCCAGATTTCCTTGATTTTTTCGGGAGCCTGGGGCGTTACAGCGAGCAGGGGCTCGAGGCGTGGCATGGCCACTTCAATCAGACGGCCGCCGGACACCCAGCTGACAGCTTCCTGGCAACTTGCCTGTCGTATGTTAAGCGGTCAGCCGTCAGCCGAGCGCCGGGAGATGCGGCTCACAACCGTGGAGCCAAACGGTCGCCAGCAAAAGCTGGCCCTGGGGCGCGCGACGCCAAGCGCCCTGACGACAAACGAACCAGAACGGGAAAGATCCTGGCGGGAGCGCCCGGGGCGTCGGCCTCGTGTGTCCTTAAACAGGGCGAGGACCGTTGCAAGTGGGCCAAGGACAACCTGGCGGCGGCAGCAAGTAAGATCGAAGCCCATTGGAGGCGGACCAAAGAGGCCCCGCCCGACACGCATGAGCCATGCGCTGACGAGGCGTGGGACGGGGAGGGTGACTATGGTGAGCTGCTTGAGGCAGAAACGGCTTGCATGTTGTCCCTTTTGGAGGAGTAGAAATCCACTTGGTCTGTTGCACGTAGACCAATCGACCCAGTCAGAAAATCTGTCAGACCTTGCCAACTCCCCTCCCTCTCTCATTCACACGGTCTGTATGGCTGGTCATCAGTCACAGGTCCAGTGGGGTGCTTGGGATGGCCCAGGATCCCGCGTTGTTGGCGGGGCTTGTACATTGGTTGACGTGTTGACCCGGAGCGGTCTCCCACGCCAGTCGTCAGAAAACACGAAGGCAAAGCGCCACAGATGGTCAATCATCCAAAAGGGGCCTGCGAAATTTTGGCGGGTGGTCGTGCAAACCCGGCTTCAATGTGCCCTGGTCCGCGCTCTACACGCGATCGCGTGAGCCGTGGGATCGCCACGTACCGATTGTGGGAAAGCCGTCGTCCAAAGGGGTGGTTTTCGAAACAGATCTGACAGAAACTTCTGCACCAATGGAAAGCTGCCGCTGCATGGACGAACCAACCATGGGGCGAGAAACGCCAAGTCCACTTTCGGGGGGTCTTAACTGGGGGTGTGCAGGTGACTGGCGATGGTGGTTGCGGACTTGGCAGGCCAAGCGCCGCCACATCGCGCACGGGGACGGCCCAAACTTTCTGACTGTCAGGTTTGTTCGCAATTCCGCTTTATGCTCCGTGATATAAACATGACGCCGCTCTCATTGGTCGAGCCCGTTGCGCAGGCGTTCTAACGTTATGGTGCGTGTCCCAAAAATGAGACATGCGCGTTTTCTGAAGGACTGACATATCACTGCACGGGGGCAGGCGGCGTGGGGTACGAGAAACTTCTCGACTGGCCTCCATGGAAAGAGCCTCTCCCGACGCGTGCTTGGCTGACAACTCCTTAATACCCGCCTGTGGGC
>ENA-ORXT01006135-ORXT01006135.1-marine-metagenome-genome-assembly--contig:-NODE-6135-length-11328-cov-49.351702_pt1 | contig 11328 bp, 8 predicted proteins | sample MGYA00237868_ERZ511482 | MGnify/ENA metagenome assembly ERZ511482 | reverse complement strand
GCCCTCGCCTCCGCCGCGCGCCCGCCGACGCGGCGGTGACGCGACGGGGGCGGGGGGGGTGTGCCCCGCGCCCCCGCCACCGCCGCGCGCCCGCCGCCGTGGCGGTGCCGCCGCCGGCGGCGGTGGCGGCTGGCGCCTGCCCCCCGCCCGCCCGTTGCGGCGCGACTCACCACCGGCGGGGGTGGGGTGGCGGCGCCACGTACCGCGCGGTGGGGGCGGCGCGCCTGTCATCCCCGCCGCGCCGCCGCCGCCGCGGTGCCGGCGGGGGCGCGACGGCCGTTGCACACCCCCCGTGAGAGGGGTCTGCTCCGCAGCCAAACGCGTCCCCCACGCGGCCCGCCGCGCGCGCCACGCCGGCGCGCGGGCTGTGCAAGCGGCGGTGCCGCGTCTCCCGTGCCCCCCCCCCCCCCCCCCCCCCACCGACACACGCGCGGTGGGGTGCCCCTTTGCCGCTGCGAGCCCCCCCGGCGCGCCCCGTCGGCGGACGCGGGGGGCGCTTAAAACGGCGCCCGGCGGGCGCCCGTCTTGGCCGACAGCCCCTGCCGGCAGTAGCGACGCGGCCCGCTGCCCCCCCCCGCCGCCGCCCGTCTCCTCCTCTCGCCGCCCGGTCGTCGCACCGCCAACCGAGTGCCCGCGGCAGCCCGTCGCCCGTCGTCCCCCCCTCCCCCCTTCGCGTGTGCACGCCGCTTGTCCCTCCTCCGCGCCCCGTCGGCGACGCCCGACCCGGGCGCCATGGGTTTCCTAAGCGGCGTGGCGGCGCCGCCGCCGCCGCCGCCACCGTCGGTGCCGCCGCCGTCGGTGACTTTCCTTTGGGGGGCGCCCCCACCGGCGGCCGCGCCGCCGCCGTGCCAGACGCGGCGGTGCCCGCCACCGCCCGCGCGTTTGAGGGCTCCATGCTCCGCAACAGCCGCTACACCCGCTTCATCCGCCAAGGCAACTGCCCGACGCGCGTCGCCATTGGGGCCGTCTCCAACGTGGCCCCCAGCGTCTTCAACGTCCCGCACGGGTCCATCACGTCTGACGGTACGGCGTGCACGTCGGCCTCAGCCATGACCGTCGTGACGTCCTCGTCGGGCGCGGCGGGGGACCTGGACGCGCTCCTCGCCGCGGATGACATCCTCGACGCAACGTTCGAGGCGCTCAACCCGGCCGGCGCGTCCTTCCTCGTCGGCTTTGAAAGCCAGCGGCGGGTGTGTGGGCGTGGGGGGGCGGCGACGCAGCCGGCGCCGGCCGTGACGCTGTTTATCAATGAGGACGCGGGGGTGGCCATCCCGTCGGTCGCGTTTTTGCGCCCGACGCCGGGGGGGTACATGGTCGTCTTTACGCCGTCGGCGGGGCAGCGCATCCCGTGCACGTACGCGGCGGCGCGGCAGGGGGTGGCGGCGCACACGGGGGTGGTGGATGACGAGGCGGGGGGGGGGGGGGGGGGGGGGGGGGGGGGGGGGGGGGGGGATGACGACGAAGACGATGCGGCGGACGCGACGGGCGAGCCGGCGGGGACGGGCGAGGGGGGGGCCGGCGGCGCAGGCGGCGGTGGCGGTGCCGGCGGTAGTGCTGGCGGCGTCGGAAGTGCCGGCGGTGCTGGTAGTGCCGGCAGTGCCGGCGGTGCCGGTGAGGGTGGCGCCGGTGGCGGCGCGTGTGGCGGCGCGGGCGGCGGCGGCGCTGGGGAGGAGACGGACGACGATGACGATGACGATACGCCGACCGTTGTGGTTGCCGGCGGCGGTGCGGGCGGCGGCGGCGAGGGTGGCGGCGGCGCCGGTGGCGGCGGCACGGGCGCCGGCGGTGCGGGTGTGCCTCAGAGCTCTGTAACAGCGGTTCCCACGGTGACTTACTGAAAAAACACCGGTGCCGGTCTCCCAGAGGACGCTCTGTACTTCTTTCATGGTGCAGAAAGGAGCGGGAGCTGTCTGGTGGCAACACTCTCCCCGCCTCTTTTCATCTCTTTCGCATGTGCACGACAGAGGCATGCGTCGCCCTTCTGGGTGGAATACGATTGCACCACATTTTTTCTCGACAGTCTGCTACTGGGTGCTTTAACGCCTCCATTTTACGATCATGTGCGCCGTTCTGCCCGCCCACGGTTCCTTCTTGCGTTTTCTGCCCCTGAAAGGCCACAGCGGCGAGCAAGTGCCACCACTGCAACAGCCCCCCGTACCCTTGAAAGGACCAAGTAGTTGGATGCGTTGGCTTCCGAACATGCTACCCTAGCAAGCCAGCCCGGAAGACCGGACCTGAGCACCGATAAGAACACTACAGTACGCATTGCCCGTGGTGCCCCTTCGGAACGAACATTTTGAGCGTCTTCGGCCCTGTTGTACAGTTACGCGCAGGGTAAGAGTGAAAGAACAGCGGAGCAGGTGTGTTTGTAGGCGGAACCGACTCGTCGGCCATGCGTGCGTACAGTCGACCCCGCGTGCTGCCCCACTGGGTCAGAAGTAGGGTTGGGTCGCCGGTCGGTCAACGTTCTCTCCGCACCTGGGGCTAGTCTCCGTGCGTGAGCCTCTCTGTACGCTCCCAGGCGTCCATCGTCCCGAGGATGGTTGCACGCCTGCGCCCCGCACCGCACCGCACGCCGCAGCCCTTCCCACTCTGGGTCGCGCCGTGCAGTCTCGCCGCATACGGAATCGAAACGGACCGCGTCAACCGCATGGTGCGCTACCGGCGCCGCAATCGCCACAATTCGCAGCGCCGAAGGCTCCCAGCACCGAGGAATGCAGCGCCAGCGACGACAGACCGCAAATGGCTGGAGGTGGCAGCCGCTGTCAGAGCCCTCATAGCAGTGACAGGTTGGCTGCAAGGGGGAAGAGGGATGTGGGCAGCAGCCCCTGCACCCTCCCTCTCATTCATGAAGCGTCGAAGCAATGTCCCAAGAGCTTCTGAACATTTTGAAACTTGCAGCACTGAGTCTTTCTAAGTTAGTGGAAAACAAAATTCGGTTGTAAATCGTGCAGTACTTACAAGTTGTGTTCCACATGTGATGAAACCCCCTGACAACGCTCCCAGTCATTCGTCGTCATGTCGGACAGAGTGAGCAGTCAAGCACCACTGATGCTGTCTGGCACAACAAGCCGCCTTGATGACACACGATACTGCTCGATGGCCGGCTGATTCCTACGTGACAGGACCAATGTCATGCTCGATCGCTGTCTCGCCAGAACAGCGACTGTTAGTCACCAGCGAGCATCCTGAGCGGGGGTTCTCAGCCACTCGGATTGCGCGACGAGAGTTCTCTGTTGACTTTGACGGAACTTACAGGGCGGCACGCCTGAGCTGCGATCATTGAGCCCTCGGCATGAGCGGTTATTTGAGGGCTGACTGCCATGGTCCTCGCGGTGTTCGTGGAGAGGCGTATGGGCCTTGATGCTTGAGCTCTAGGCGTCACCCTCGACGCGACCTAATCGCAAGTCCAACGATGGCTTTATGACCGGTGCTTTCAGCAATAATGAGCCCTTTTGCGGCTTGGAACAAATCTGTGTGACTTGTGTCTCGCAGCCCTTCCATCGATGCAGACTGCGGTGGCCGACACCCGCTCCTGCGACGGCTGGCGTCGTGGACCAGACGCGATGTCTTGCAACGAGTGCCTTCTATTCCCCTCGCGTACCCCCAACGATACGTCTCACACCAGGCTCACATGCGAGGGCGCTCTGCTCGATGTTGCCGCCATTGACGGCGACCTGGCCGGGAAAGTGTATCGCGCCCTCCCTGTTCCTCTCCTGCCGGCTTTCCCGGCGTCCAACACTTGCCCCGGACGGCACCATCGTCCTCTTCCTCGATACGTCTTCCCCTCGCTTGTTCTCACCCGCCACTGGTTAAAAACTCTGCTCAACGCCTCTTCCCTTGCAGCAGTGTCGGCCAGCCCCCTATCCTCGAACTTTTCCGACAGTGGCACACCTCCTTTGACTCTGCAGTGCTCGTGCTGCGTGCATCCCACTCCTCCCGTGTCGGCCACAGCCGGTCTACACCTCCTCGGATTTGGCGTGCGCGAACAAGCAGCGGCGGTGGATGTTGTCGTCGGCGTTGTGCGCGCGGTGGCGCGAGGCGAGGGGGTGCCGCATGACGGAGCAGCAGCAGCGGCGTTAGGGATGTTTGTTGGGGACGGGGCTCAACTGGGCGGGAGCTCGCGCGGGTCGTCATGTAGCGCAGGAGAAGGTGCACCCGCGGAAGACGGCCTGATCTTCTTTTCCCTTCCAGTAGCCGGAGGGTGCTCTACGAGCGCGGCTGCGGGTGACGAGAAGGACGGCAACGCCTCGCCCGACGCACCTGCGGATGTCGCGACGACCAAGGCGGAGGATGGAGCGGCGCCAAGAAAGCAAGTCGTCCATCGAGCGGCGGCGCGGAGGCTCGGGCTGCATGTAGCAACAGCGTTGGATGCTGCACCCGGTCTATGGGGTTTGCTCTTCCCTGGTTTTTGTGCAGAAAATATTCTTTGCTCAATGGCGGCGCAAATTGTGCGAGGCGTTGTGACCAGCGCAGGAGCAGTCGTGGCCTCCCGTTCTGAAGCCCGTGATGGTCTCACGGCCGCGGACTTCCAGGACCCGAGCGCGTTGCGCGAGCGGCTGGACGTTCTGCAGCGGCTGATGCACACGCTTCTCTCTTCTTTTGGTGCGAATGGTGGATGCCAAGACGGCTTCTGTTCCGCGGCGGCGTCCTCCACCGGCTTGGCGTCATCCATTTGCCTCTCTTCGATTCACGACGTGCTGTACCGGGAACTTATGACTTGCTCAACAGTCGAGCACATGCGCCTAGTGCTGGACACAATGCGCTCTCCGCCAGAGCGATTGCGCCTGGCAGAGCGGTGCCTCTTCGACATGTTTGCCATCCCCGTATCTCAACATCAAGGTGCTGATGACGAGCGGTCTTCCTTGTGGCGCTTCGAGAAGTTTTCTGCGGCGAAGTGGATTCTCGCGCTGCTCCCTCGGCTGCCCGTCGTTGAGTTTCCATCAACGCACGACATTGACCTTCTCGGTCTGATGCTTGTCACGTCGTGGGCGTCTTTTATCGAGTCGGCCGTGCTGTCGCAAGCTTACGGCGAGGGAAGTGGCGTAGACTCTTTCCCGGTGGCGCGTGCGAGCCCTGGTGTTGGAGGTCTCAGCAACCCCGGCGAGAGAATGTCGCAGCAGCACCCGTCGGCGAACAGTGCGCTTGACACCGCTAGAGGTGTTCTCGTCAAGACAATGTACGAAACACTTGCTACGCGATGTGCCGAGGGTGGTGCGTGGTCTGTTTCTCCTTCTGTTGGGGCCATCCTGGAACTGATTTGTGACGCCGTGGCCGGTATGTTAGGGTCGTAGGAGTGATTCTATCTGTTAGTACAACCGACACGCTCGATGCATCGTGTGGCACGATGAGAAAGCGGTCATGGAAGCATCGAACCAGAAATGGCCCCGGCGCAGCACTGCGCACTAAGTACAGAAGCTTCTTTGTGGTGTACACTGCAGCGTGGGCTGCGTTATTCAACACTGAGGTGGAGGCCACGTGCCGAAAATGTATTTGCAGAAGAGATCGTGACAGTAAATAGAGAAACAGAGAAAACCTGGTTCTTGAATTCGTCGATAGATTTGCTGCATGCTCAAACACCAGACATTACAAGACAATGCGAAGCTAAGCGCGCTGTCGGCTCACAGTCACGCTCCAACGTTTGCAGCGCAGCAAGCAACGACGATGGAGCGGCCATTGTTTGTGGCCTGCCGCTGGCCTGGCGCCAACGCCGCCTCCCTGCTCTTCGCTGCTCATGGCATCGAGCGTGAGCACCCTCGGCTGTTGCTGACTCACATCTGGTCGCAAGGAGACCTGGAAGCAAAGGTGTTTAATTGCAAGGTCGATGCCACTCGATGGATCTTCGTCGGGTCACGTTTACGTGCCGCTGGTGTGCAGGTGCCAGTGCGAGTTGCTGTATCAGAGCGTGCTGTGCGAGTGACGACGTCACGGCGGAGCATCGTGTTTGATCTTTCGAACGTGAACAGCGTTGCGACTTTCCTCCGTCTGCTCGACACTACCGCGACTACCATCGGACTCAAGTGCTTTACTTCATGCTCTACTGCTCGCGCATCCTTTTCTACGGCTCACTCGCTGCCGCTCGCTGTACCTGCTGCCCCCGGCAGTGGTGAGGCTCGTCGATGTGCTCACCCCTCTGTACTGCCAACGCTCTCATCACCGCCCCCTCCCATGGTCTTCCCCTCCGCCCATCGAGCGGAGCAGGCAGGACACCTTCGGCATCATCTCCGGCAAATAGGCGTCGCGGACGTTGCGCGCTCAAGGGGTGCGTCTTTTAAGACATCAGCTCGTCAGCGCGCGCCGGCAACCCAATCTGTCGGGAAGCGTTTGAGCAGCACGATGACGGCTGCAGCTGTCGCGCAAGCGGCGAGCCAGCCCGCGGCCTCTATCGTTTCGCAGCTTTCCAGGAGCAGGAGCGTCTTCCTCACGGGGGCGGCAGGAACTGGAAAGACCACATTACTCAAGGAGGTTGTTCCACAACTTCGGGTATTGGACCGCAGCATGGGCGTGTGTGCCACTACGGGCATGGCGGCTTCGTTGATTGGAGGTGTGACGCTGCACTCTTGGGCCGGCTTGCGCCCCGCTACTACAGCCGCACTAGTGGGCGGTACAAGTGCATCCGAGTTGGTGAGCCTCTTCCCCCCACGTGCTCGGGAGCGACTGTCGTCTGCTCGCTTCCTCGTCCTCGATGAGATCTCTATGTTGAACGCCGCATTACTAGACGGCATCGACCGCGTCTGCCGACTGCTGCGACGCCAGCCCAACACACCTTTGGGAGGGTTGGTCGTGCTCTTCTGCGGTGATTTTGTACAGCTCCCTCCTGTGTCTGGCCAAGGCATGTTCTCGGGCACCTACGCCTTCCGCGCAGCGGTCTGGCCTGCCCTGTTTGCGGACCAGGGTGTGCTCCTACGGGTCAATTTTCGACAAGGAGCCGACTCCCGCTTCTTAGGCCTTTTGCACCGGATGCGACGGGCGGAGCTATCACAAGACGACGTTCAAATGCTGAACTCAAGGGTCGGTCGTTCAACTCCTGCTGACGTCGTGACGCTCTTCTCCAAGAACGAGCAAGCGCACGAGCACAACGCTGAGCGCCTTGACCAACTCAAAACTCCCGCGGTCGAGTATTACGCTGTTGACGACTACAAGCAGCTCGACAAGGAGCAGGGCGTCGCGCTATTGGCCGCTGTGACGGCGGCACAACTTGTGGTGACCCTACGTGTCGGAGCAGTCGTCGTCCTGCTTTCCAACCAGTATTTCCATGTGCACCAGCTGTGCGCAGGCTCCCGTGGTGTCGTCGTCGGCTTCCACGTTGCATACGACGCGACTTTGCGTCGCGAGGAGCGTCTGCCTGTAGTCGAGTTTGCACGAAGCAGCGCAAGGGGCTCAACGCGCGTCAACATCCTTCGTCAAAACTTCGAAGCCGCTTCTGTCCAAGGAAAAGGCGTGGTGGCAGCCGCCGTACGGCGTCAAGTCCCTCTGCAGCTCGGCTGGGGCCTCTCAATTCACAAGGCTCAAGGCCTCACTTTGGACCGCGTCGCGTTGTCTTTGTGCTCGGTCTTCACTTTCGCTATGGTGTACGTTGCGTTCTCACGCGTTCGGCATCTTGAGGATATCTTTTTGTTGTCGTTCGACGCTTCACTGGTGCGTGCATGTCCAGAAGCTCTGGCGTTTCATGACTCGTTGCGTCCGCTGATCTTGTAGCAAATATGGGCTGATGAAAAAGCATCTGTTGAGCTTCCTATCCATACGCTTCGGCATCACGCATACGTACGCGCACAGTTGCGTGGACTGCAGGCCAGTAATGTACTGCAAACGCACACAATTCTGCATATCGTTCGCAACTGCACGTATTTCCTTGCAGAACGAGAAATAATACTGCATACGTGGACCGGCAGCTGCTCAGCACTCGTTGGAAGCCTCACGCACAGGGTTGACCGCTGCAGCGAAATAGCCGACGCATGACCGGATGACGCCTGAGCACTGCATGTTGACCTTTTGCTCCTTCCTCTGCAGAAACGCAGCGGCCAGCCGTCCCCTCTTGCCAGGCTATCCTGCAGGGTGACTTCCACTGTCCTTGAATACAAGGCAGCTTCATTTCTGACAGTGCTGAAGGTAGTAACCTGTCTGAAGCGGGCGGAGACGACCGTGAGTTTGTGCTCAGCAGCGGGCTTCGCGGGCGGGCTCCGCTCGTGACGTTTGACATATTTTCTGTAAGCAAGTCTGCAGTTAGCCGGTTTCTGGCTGTTCATCCTTTCTATGCACCATGGAACCTGTTTTGGCAACGCTCTGTCGCCCGTGCATGCTCCTGGATCAGGCGATGTTCTGCACGACCCTGCTCTTCGTCGCCTTCCTCGTTGCCCACCTGTACTACAGTGGTGATCAAGTCCCCACTTCCCCCGTCCTCCTCAGGTATGGAGTCGATCACGCCGGCAGCCGTGCTGGTTGCGTCCGTGAATGCGCCGCTTGCCGTTTCTACCCGGAGCCCGTCCGAAGGGGCTCCCTGTGCCGGTGCATCGACCGTTGACGGTACGGGGAGGAGCTCCTCGGTCGAGGACGCCCCTGTCGTGCGACGCAACGTCCCACCGGTCGAGCTTGACGGAGGGAGTGACGAAGAAGACGACGTGGAAGAGCATCGCTCGGATGAGGATCAAGCCGCTGCGAACAGTGCGGAGGTGGAAGCCGCTGCGCACGCCATCGAGTACATCGCGGACGCAAACGAGCGTAGCAAGATGAAGCTGGAGTGGAGGAGCTCCAAGATGAAGGAGGTCGTCTCGGAGCTCCCATTTGGCTGCAAGGATCCTCATGCTGGCGCCGAGACAAGCCGGGAAGGCGGCAAGAAGTCGAAGTGGACGCACTCGCACCGTGTTTACAACAACTTCGCCAATTTCTTGGGGAATGCCGTCATCCTCCCGGCGGCGAAAGTGGCGCAGAACAATGATGTGGACGTTGATGCCGGTGTATTCAAGCTGCTGCGATGCATGACGACGGCAACTCCCCACTACATTCGGGCGTTTCTCGACAGCCGGCGGCTAGGGCACGCTGTGGCCGGTGGGAGCCGCCCTATCAAGATGTCGACGGTCCGCAACGACATGAAGCCGCTGGGATTCCTTTTTGCGCACGTCACGCTGCCTGCGGCAGAGGGCGCTGCGCTGGTCTCCCCCGACTGCCGCTCGCGCGGGAAGCCGTTTTGTACCAAGATGGGCGTGGAGACTCAGTTCGAGCAGTCTGTCGGGGCTGACACAGGCACGCACGGGGGAAACCCGATGAAGCACCAGGTCGTCAAGAACTTCAAGCGGGATGAGCAAAGAAACGCTCGGGCAGCCGGGGAGACGCGTGACACCAACGCCCCCATGACGGTGGCCATTATGCGCGGTCTCTATGACAACCTCATCACAAAGCACCTGGACATCGGCGAGCTCGACGATATCTCCGAGACCTCCATCACCGACGCCAAGCACGACTTCCAGGCATACTCGGTTTATGCGTTTAGCTTCATGACGCTCGCACGGCCCAAGTCGACCTTGAGCTTGATGCACAAGGACATCAAACTACCGATCGATCGTCGAGCCCGCAATGTTGAGTTCGTAGAGGAGTAAGTTTTCTCTCCGGCGTTATTCCTTGCGCATATCATATGGCATCGGCTGTAGCGCTGTACGGGTCCTTTTAGTTGTGGCCGTCAGGCACTAACCTTCCATTCCTGCTTCCCGTCCTGGGCTGTCTGCTTTCATTTCTGCGTAGGTACAAACACCCGCGCTTCATTGACGTGACCTGCAGAATTGTCAAGAGCGGCGACGCACCTGACGACGTCATGTCAGTACGGTTCTTCAGCTTCTACGACACACCGACAGACGAAGATGAGGCTGAGGTCGGAGGCGGGACGTGCATTCGTTGTCCTTTTGAGTGGTGCAACCTGCCGGAGCTCTACGGTGGTCTACTGGCCATTTGCGAGCAAGATCCTGTTTGTGACGGGTTCGCGGGCAATTTCCGAGACTTACCCGTGTTTGTCAAGCTGACCAAGGGTACCAGCGGGGGAGCGACGGCCACCTCTCGCCCAATGGCGAACCAAGCCCTGGCAACACGGCTGGCGATCGATTGCCTTGACGTTGGCCTCGACCTGACGCAGGGAGCCATCCTCAATGGACCCTATGGTTTTCGCCGCGGTGGTACGCAAGTTTTGATGGTTGAAACTGGCAAGGCCGACCTCATCATGCGTCTTGGTGGGTGGACACGTCGCTCCGATAGCTTCCTGTTCTACGTAACCAATGCGAGTGTTCGCGGCACGCTCTCCACCACTTTGCGGTCGTATGGACAAGACGAGATCACGCAAGCAGCGCACGCCGCCATCGACGCCCAACGTGACTGGGTGACGCGCTTGGTGCACGAGATAGTCGGTATGCTCGAATCGAACGATGACATTGAGGCCGTTCGCTCGCGCCTGGAGTCCAAGGGCGTAGAGTTCCTGCTTGAGTCGCTCCTGGACATCGTGGGGCGAATGCGCAAGGGCCCGTCTTTATAGATTTTTGATGCAGGAGTAAACCAATGCCTTTTTCATGCAGTCAGGCTGACTATCACATGAAATTCGCCCATCGCAGCAGCGCACGGCGTCATGAATTGTTTTATGTCCGTTGCTTCAAGCCGCCTGCGGCACACGCACACTACCTGTGCCAGCACAGAAACTCAAACCAGAGAAACTGCAGCACGCGCGTATATGTACTGTAACAACTCATGCGTGCTGTCAAACAAATATCTGCAGAATATTTTGTTTTCTTTTCACTGACAATCAGACATTTGACGGCATTTTAGGGCGCTTTCAGCAGACGCAGGGCCTGCAGTTCAACTGGCCGCAGCTGATTTTAGAAGAGGAGAACGGCCGTTGCACAGCTTGGCCTGTCGGTCTTTTCCTGCTACCCTGCCGAGGTCCGTTCTTGTCCTGTTCGTCCTCGTACGGGACCGTTGTTGTTGTGCTCTTCTGATCAACCCATGCGACCCCTACGGTCTGGCAACATCTACGATCGTCATGGGCGGCCCTCCAGCGCTATCGCCTCGTCCGACGTCGTCCGCGGCACGGCGAGGTCGCCGGCAGCAGCAAGTACTTGATCAGGAACAGTACTGGAGCCGCCAAGCAACATTATCGGCTCGGGTTGTCCTCGGACGCAGTTTGCCCGTGCCTACTTTAGAGCGAGGCCACGGAGGGTCTTCCCCCTCATCACCGCGACGAGCGACAGACGACTCACTTCCGTCACCAGGGGCGGCCACTCCGCATGGCGTGATCTCTGTGGCCCCTGGGGCTTCCCCTGCGGCTCCACCTGCGGCGTCGACGGCTGCAATTCG
>ENA-ORXT01006134-ORXT01006134.1-marine-metagenome-genome-assembly--contig:-NODE-6134-length-11330-cov-15.993513_pt1 | contig 11330 bp, 12 predicted proteins | sample MGYA00237868_ERZ511482 | MGnify/ENA metagenome assembly ERZ511482 | reverse complement strand
GCAAGCAGCACCCCCTGCCGCCGCGCGACGTCGTCGCGGCGCCGCCGCCGCCGCCGCCGGCGGCCGCGGCGGCACGTGGCGGCGCGCCGGCGCCCAGGCACCCCGGCAGCTCGAGCGGTCGAGGTAGGCGGTGTTGTCGCAGGTGGTGTTCGTCGTGTCGCCGCCGCCTCGCCGCCCGACGGTGGCGGCGGAGCCGCCGCCGTCGCGCGCCGAGGCGACGGCGGCGCGACGGATGTCATTGGCGACGACAGCGGCTGCCGAGGCCGAGCGGGCTGTTGGGGCGGGCGCCCGCGGCCGGCGCACACCTCCCAGCGGCGTCTAGACGCCACCGCCGCAACCAGCGCCATCACGCCGGATGTGCTCGCTGCCGCCTTCGCCGCGCCTCCCGGCAACTCCGTCCCCCCCCCCCCCCCCCCTCCCCCCCTTCCCCCCCCCCCCCCCGGCTTGTTTGGTTGGCAGCCCAACGCGTCTGCGTCCGTTACCACTCTCACTGCCGTCTTCTCTACCCACCTTTCGTCCGTGCCCCCTTTCCTCACTTTCGACTCCTCGTTCCCCTCCACCTGCACCCTCACCTCCACGACAACGCGCTCCTTGTGTCCCCCCTGCTGCACTACCTTGTACAGCGGTGGATGCGACACCTCCGCTGGCGCTGGAGGACGCCACGGCCGCTCCGCAGCCTCCGACGCCGTCAGCGACCGCCGGCTTCACCCCCAAGAAGTCGGCCGCTCCTCAGCCGCCGACGCCGGCAGCGACCGCCGGCTTCACCCTCAAGAAGGCGGCCAGTCGAGGCGTCAAGATCCCCACCGTCCGCGCCGCGTCGCCACCGCCCAAGGCTAAGTCGACCACCCCCTCCCAGTCTGACGGCTGGCTGCGGGGCGCCTCGGGGGCGGTACTGCAGATGGTTTGCGGCCTAGGCCGACAGCTTTTGAGTATGGCCGGCATGGAGCCCAAGTGGACTGGCCTCTGGATTGTGCTCGAGGCCGAAGACGGGAGCGCGGCGTCACCCTTTATGGGGAAGGTCATCAACTGCGCGGTTGGGGCGGCTACGGAGCACGACGACTTGGCCAAGGACTGGTGGGAGTTCCGCGGCGGTCATGCTGGCCGGCGGCGGCGTCAACAGGCGAAACCCAACACGGCTGGGGTGGGTACCCGGCCTGCGAGCAAGACAGGAGCTGGCGGACGAGCTGGGCCTGGCGGGGGCGGCCTGGAAGGACAAAGACGCGGTGGGGGCGGACAAGAATCGGACGGTGGCAGTGGGGACGCTGCCTCGTCCGACTCGGGGGTGTACCCGCCGACGACACAGCACACCTGCGGCACAGTCGCCGCCGTTTTAGGAGGAGAGCTCGGCACCAAGGAGTTGACGACGGCGGAGCTCAACAAGCTGCTCGCCAGGGCCGGGCTGAAGCACATGCGAGAGATTTCAACGGACGACCTGGCGGACGTGTTTGGGCGCGGCAGCGGCTTGCTATGCGAGCGTCTTGGCGCCCACATCTTCTCATGGGCACTGTCGTGCCCGATAGAGCTGCTCCGGAACACGTGGACGACGCCGGCGCTGCCCGTCTCCGTCGACGGCTCCCACTTCCTCCCCCTCAAGCACCCGTCGTCAAAGGGGCACGGCACCGACAGGAAGCGGCTGGTGTTGTGCGTGGCGGCCCACCTCTCTCTCTTTTTTGGGCCAAGGTGTTTGACGTCCACTTCGCGGCGCCACGCGTGAGCGGACGGAAGAGGCGGTACCGCCGCAAGGACCCATTCGAGGGCGCAGAGGTGCTGGGCGGCGAGAAAACAAAGAAGCAGCGCGGGGCGACCAACAAGGCGGCGGCTTCTAAAAAGGCGCGCACAGACGCGGCTACCGCCGTGAGGCTGCAAAGAGCGCAAGCCAAGGCAACAAAGAGAGTCACGGCCGCGCGAGCGGCCCACGCCGCGCGTACTGCCAAGACGGCTGAGAAGGCCGTCGAAGCACGAGCCGCGGCCGCACGTGTTGAAGCTAAGGTCCCCCCGGTGCCCCCACCTCCTCCCCCGCGTGGCCAACCTGGCGGCGCCCCAACACCTCACGGTGCCGGACCGGGCCGCACCGGTTCCGGACCTGGTGGTAGCACGGCTGGGGGTGGTGGGGACCACACTGCCGGCGTGTTCCTCACGCCTGACCCACTGTGGGCACTCGAGCGGGCCGCCGCCGTGACGCGCATGCACCAGGTGTGGATGCGGCGGGCTCTCCCGGTACTTCCGCCGGCCACGGTATTTTCCGTGGTGCGTCTCTCTGGGCCCCCTCTCGCGGCCGCTGTGCGGGCGAGCACCGAGGTGCGTGTGGTCCTCCCCCGCGCGTTGCTCAAGGGCGCATTCGGTGCGCTGGCCGCGGCCGCCCGCAGCGGTCATGGGGGCGTCCCAGACGAGCACCAGCTGGCCGTGCGGATTGGCGACCACAACCCTGTCTTCGCGTTTGAGTCGACGCTCCATGAGATGAGCTCGTTGTTGGCGTTCAACGAGGGCATTGTGTCGTCGGTCAAATTTACGCGCTGGATGCGCGGGCTCGAGGCGAGCGACGCGCACCTGCCCGCGCCGCTCAACTTTTTTTCGGGCGAGTTGATGTCCATCTCATCGATGGTCCACCAAGTGCGCGACAACATAGCCGGCCGCTTGCTCGGCGACTGTGTGTGGTCGCAGCCTCCCGTCAGCCGCGGAGCGGCGGCCGCCGAGAAGGCGGACAGCGCATTTTCCGGCTACATGGTCAACGTGCAAGACGTTTGTGACGCCGGTCAGCCGGAGTACATCACCAACGCGTTGCTGGACGCGGGAATGGCGGGGCTGCAGGGCCGATGCAACGCCGGGTCGGTGCCGATTGGCGTCCTCTCCTCTTCACAGTCGGCATCCTTCACGCACGTTGGGAAAAAGGAGGTAAGCCTGGAAAGAGCTGTTCCTTGTGTGCTTGAAGTGCTTATCTCGTGGAGTGCGTCAGTCACGCAGTTTGTGATGGTTTTGAATGTGAGAAACGAGCATTGGATGTCTGCTGCTGTGTCTTTGTCGAATGGACGTGTGATTCTATATGACTCTCTGTGTGGATCATCCCAGGCCAAGAGGCACATCGTCTCCCGCCTCCAGCTGTTTGCGCGGTGCGCCGAGCGACGATGGCGCGCCACCCATCCTAACGCTGCTCAGGGAGCGATTGAGTGGCAGTTCAACGAGGACAACACGCCGCAGCAGATGGACCACTACAACTGCGGGTTGTTTGCCTTCGCCTTCATCTGGTGCTTTGCGTACGGGTTAGATATGACGACGTCCCCGGTCAACGGCGACCAGCTGCGTCTCTCATTGATTCTTTATGTGTTGATGTCAGGTGCTCCGCGGGAGAAGACGCAGTGAGCTTGACGTTGGTTGGCGATGCATGCACTGTTTTGTTTTCTCTATCTATGAATACATGCTCTCCAACCTCACGTGCACATGTCCAGGGAGCGACCAAAAGCAGGTGCAGCAGCCAGCGGACGAGCAGTGGGCTGCCCTTCTTTCGCTGGGCGGGCGCAGCCGATGGCGGCCCCTGCTGGCTGCCACTACCATCCCGGTCTCCGCGCCACCACCAGTGCAGGGGGCCGCAGCAGCCAGCACTAGGTTGGCCAGGGATCGGTGCCCCAACCCAAAACACCGCAGGAGACGGCCGTGGCAAGGCCGACGCCGCAGAAATCGACGCGACAGCGGTGGCAGCGGGCACAGCGACGCAGGCAGCCCGGCAGTGATCGAATGGACGGGCCCCACAGAGTCCTTCTTTCGAGATAGAACCAGCAGATTTTCGGTTGCAGATTAGACTTTGCGAAGTATTGCTGATCCCCGAATTTTGTCCTGGGGGACAGAGACAGAGACTGACTGTGAATACCAGCATTCTATTGTTCGAAAACGACAGTAAGAAGGCCTCAAAGCCAATAGAAAGCCCGCATTCGATTCCAGGACCTTGCATCTAGCAGAACTCACTGTTTGTTGCCCCTTGATCCGATTTTCTTGGCACTGAGCAAGCTGCCCATGCGAGATCTTGAGATTTTCTACTGTCTCCTTGCCAGAAGTGCAGAAAAAAAGAGGAGCTGATGTCGATTTCCAGACTGGATGGGCACATGTAAGCAATCAGGCGCACCAAGTCAGTCCCAGGGGCGTGTCTGATTGGTGGAGAGAGTCGGTCCGCAAGTCAGTGTCTGTCCACCAGGACAAAATTCGGGGATCAGCAATACATGTTTGATGATTAACAATGGTCAGTAACCCCATTGGTCTTCGTGGCTATCGAAGATTCATGTCCGACAGTTGACGGACGCCAGCAGCTCACGTGACTACTTACACAACTTCAAGAACCAATCAAACCACTGGTATGTACCATACATAGCAAGACTTGGGCCCTCGTCACTTTCGATCAACATGCCTAAGCCGTTCCATTGGTTGTCGCGGCGCTGTTTCAATGCCCACAGAGGGCGAACGACAGCAAATCACGTGGTCCCCGACGTACACTTATGAAGAATCAACCAGAACACGTGCATACATCTGACACTGCACAGCTCTGAACCGTGTCGTTGGTTAACAGCATTTCTGCACACTCCATTGGTTGCTGTGACGCAGTGTATATGACGTCGTCGAGTGGATGGCTGCAAATGAGATCTACGGCGGCGACAGCGGGACCCTGACAGAGCTGGGGGGAGGTGGTTTGTCATCCGAAGATCGCTCCCTGGGGGGGCGATCAGATGGGGCGATCTGTGGTGATCGATCCCGCATTGAGTAGGCGTCAGCGTACGGGTGGCGCGGTTCTTCGGACAAGCATTCTTTTGTCTTGCAATACATTCCGCACTTGATTGGACACGAACTCACCAAGATGAGAGGAAGTGTACAAATCCACGCTTGAACCCAGTCATAGAGACGGCGGATTCGGATGACTCTGCGAGCCCAATACAAAGGCGATGGAATGTCCCCACTGATGCATCCAACCTGAGTCGCGGAGGGCTTTTTGGTGCTGCCCAGGTGATCTCTGCCGGGCAGGGGCCGTGACCGTCACCCACGGCACCCCGGGCAGACCCACTCCAGGTATATAGAGGAGCCCATCCCAGCCATCTCCTCTCGGCGTCATCCGGCAGCATCGTCCCTTCTGCCCGTCCCCTTCCCCATCCCCGCCCCGCCAACCTCCACTGGCGGTGCGGCCTGTCCCCGCCTCGCCGGCTGTGTTCTGGGGTTGACCTGTCCCCCCTGGCACCCTGCCCCCCTTCCCCCCCCCCGCGCCCCCAGCCTCTACCGTTGGTGGGACCTGGCCCGGCCGCGCTGACTGTTGTCTGGCGTGGACCTGCCCCCCCCCTCACCCCGCCTCAACTCCCCTCCTCCTGCCCCCCCGCTCCTCCTCCACCCGTGGCGGCTACCACACCTGCGCCCCGCCAGCCATGGCGCGGACGAAGCAGACGGCGCGGCGGTCCACTGGCGGCAAGGCCCCGGCTTCTCTGGCCAGGGCCGCCGCCAGGCGGGCGACCAAGTCCAAGGCCGGTGGCAAGGCCGCAGTCAAGCGCCGTTACCGGCCTGGGACGGTCGCCCTGCGGGACATCCGCAAATTCCAGCGGTCGGGGGAGCTGCTTATCAGCAAGCTCCCCTTCCAGCGGCTGGTGCGCGAGATTGCGCAGGAGTACACCAACTCTCCTCGCTTTTCGGCGTCAGCTGTACTGGCGCTTCAGGAGGCGTCCGAGGCCTACCTGGTGGGCCTCTTCCAGGACGCTCAACTGTGCGCCATCCACGGAAAGCGTGTGACTGTCATGACCAAGGACATTCAGCTTGCCCGCCGCATCCGTGGCGAGCGGGCGTAGCTTTTGCGTTGTGGGAACATGTTTGCATTGAGTTTACTACATTCATTTACTTCTTTGAGAGACGTGGTGCTCGAGTGGGATGGAGTCCAAGTAAGACGTGGGACGTAGGTGCAAAAAAAAAAAAAAACCCTTCGGCGAAGCCACGGCCCTCGCACCCGTGTCGCCACCAACGGGAGGCGGCGGGAGAACCACCGCCGGCGCGTCGTGCCGTCGGCGCCGTCGGCGGCAGCCACCACCGCGCGCAGCCCCGCGGCGGCGGCGGTGGCGGCGGCCGCAGACGGACGGCGGCCGTGTGGGGTGCGAGGACTGCGGCACGGGACGCCGTGGAGCGGCCACGGGCGCGCCACCGCCGCTTGCGCCACCGCCGCCGCCGCCCACGCCGCTGCCGCCGCCACCGCGCCTTCGACGTCGAAGGCACAGACGGTGACATTCATGGCAACGGCAACGGCGACGGCGGTTGGGACCGTCGCGTCAACAGCGGTTGACGCGACGGTCGCCTGTGCAGGGGCGGCGAGTGCGTCGCCGCCGTGGTCGCCAACGGCAGTCTGGCCACAGGGACCCGCCGCTCTCGCCGCCGCCGCGCCCCCCCGCCTAAAGCGTTGGCGACGCGCCGCCCGTGCCGCCGCGGCCGCCATTGCCGACGCGTAGGGGCGGGCGCCGCGCCACGGTTCCGCAGCGGCGGTGGCAGAGACCCCCCCCCCCCCCCCCCCCCCCCCCCCCCCCCCCAGCCAACCTCCCCGCCGTGCCGCTCAAGGACAGCTCGGACGCTCTGCTGGCGCTGGCGCGGGAAACGACGTAGCGTACAACTGTGGCGTTTTTCAATGCCGCAGAGATCCACGACACCCCCGAATTGATTGCCTTCCGCGAGATGCACGCGCGCAAGCCGATGGCGGCGGCTGGCATGGGCTTGTCCTCGTCCCCGCCGGCGATGTCTTCAGACCCGGCGGGGACGGCCGCCGCATTGGCGACGGACGCGGGGTCGTCGACCGCACCGGCGGCCGTGTCGGAGGAGCATCTGCCGCCGCCGGTCGGCAACAAGCCGGCGGCAGTCAAGTCGGAGGTGCGCGCGAGGTCGTCGACCGCACCGGCGGACGTGTCGGAGGTGCATTCGCCGCCGCCGGTCTGCAACGAGCCGGCGGCTGTAGAGTCCGAGGTGCAATCGCCGCCGGTGTCTGGGAACAACACGCCGGCGGCGGAAGCGACTAAAGTTCCTGCTCCCAAGACGACAGGCCGAGGCATGCCGGGCCGTGGCGCTCGGTCCCAGGTGACGAAGCAGGCGAAGACAGCGGCGGCACTTGCTGCCGCGTCGACTACTTTGGATGACGACGATGAGGTGTACTTGGTGCCCATGCACCACAAGAAGGCGGCGGACGACGCCGACCGTGCTGTTCAAGAGGCCATTGGGGACGATTATCATTCCTAGTCCTCGTAGTGTTTCATGTTTATGTGCTTTGTTCTGTAGCGCGCCAAAGGTTTTCTATTCCCATTTGGGCAGGTTTTTTTTTTTCTTCTTCTGTGCACCACGCATCCAACCACGAATGCGCAACATCCCTCGTGGATCACCTGCATTCCCTGCCACTGAAGATGTCGTTGGACAAACACCAGCGACGGGCGCTAAACCCCACACACATGTCGGCACATGTCGGCGCACGAACGCCGGCGGCAACATGCCCGCTCCCCTCCGCGCTTCAAATACCCGCCGCCGGTCTCGCCAACGCCCGCGACTGGCCACTAACATGTCGTCGTCTCCCTTACCCATCCCCCCCCCCGTAAACGCAGAGCCGCCGCCGGCCATGCCGAAGCCGGCGGCAACCCGCCCCGCAAAATGGCGGCTGCCGGCCGTACAAACGCCAGCGGCAGCACACCCGCTCCCCTTCTCACCTCACACGAGAGCCGCTGGTTTCACAAACTCCGAAAACCGAGAAGTCACAGATGGTCGTCCACCATGCCCGCCACTTCCGACGCCATGTGCCACCGCCGGCAATACCGACACCGGCGGCAACACACCAGCACCATTCTTCGCACGACACGCCCACCGCCGGTCTTGTCAACGCCGTCGGCGAAGCAGGAACAAGTAGAAGTCTTTCTTGCACGCCTCTCCCCCCCCAAACACGCAGAGGCGCCGATGCCAATACCGACACCGGCAGCAACACACCAGCACCCCTCCCCGCCCGACACGCGCGCCGCCTGTCTTTTCAACGCCGGCGGCGGAGCAGGAACAAGAAGAAGCCTTTTTTGCACGCCGCCCACCCCCAAACACGCAGAGCCGCCGCCGGCAATACCGACACCGGTGGCAACACACCAGCACCCCTCCCCGCCCGACACGCGCGCCGCCTGTCTTTCCAACGCCGGTGGCGGAGCAGGAACAATTAGAAGCCTTTCTTGCACGCCGCCCGCTCTTCAACACGCACAGCCGCCGCTGGCAATACCGACACCGGTGGCAACATACCAGCACCCCTTCCCGCCCGACACGCGCACAGCCGGTCTCTTTCACGCCGGCGGAGGAGCAGGAACAAGAAGCAGCCTTTCTTGCACGCCGCCCGCTCTTCAACACGCACAGCCGCCGCTGGCAATACCGGCACCCGTGGCAACACACCAGCACCCCTCCCCGCCCGACACGCGCGCAGCCGGTCTCTTCAACGCCGGCAACGGAGCAGGAACAAGTAGAAGCCTTTCTTGCACGCCGCCCCCCCCCAAACACGCAGAGCCGCCGCCGGCAATACCGTCACCGGCGGCAACACACCAGCACCCCTTCCCGACCGACACGCGCGCCGCCTGTCTTTCCAACGCCGGCGGCGGATCAGGAACAAGTGGAAGCCTTTCTTGCACGCCGCCGCCCCCCCCAACACGCAGAGCCGCTGTCGGCGGTACGGACGTCGGCGGCAACCCGTTCCATTCCTTGCCTGCCGCACACATGCGCCGCCGGTCTCGCCAACGCCTGCGGCGGGGCAGTCACATCAAGACGTCGACACTGTCCGCTGCCCCCCAAAAAGATCCTCTCCTGACGACGTTATCGATGGAAGAAACAACCCTGCGCAGCAGGGTAAAAGGACGCCTTTTCTACTCCCTTGTAGGGCGCAAGAAGCGTGCTTCTCCCCACCCACACGTGTTCAGCAAGGTCATGCCTCAGGCGCTCGTGCTCCTCCTCGTCTTCTGCCTCCGCCCAAGCGTTCAGTACGTGGCCGAAACTTCCGGCAGGAAGCGCGCCGGCCGGCGCAATGACAGGGGCGGCCACACCCGCCAGCGTGTCGTCGCTGCCGCCAGGACTGTTCGAATTGCTCTGTGAACTGCCGCCGGCCGCACCTCCGCCGCCGGCGTGGCTGCCTCCATCTCCCGTCGGATCCGTCCCACCGCCCTCACCCCCAAGAGCCCGGCCGCCGGCTGCGCCAGCACCGGCGGCGTCGCTGTCACCATCACCCATCATACCCGTTCCACCGCCCCCAACTCCACCAGCCCCGCCGCCGGCTCCGTTAGCACCGGCGGCGGGAGCACCCCATCAAGAGCCAAACCCGTTCCAGCACCGCCACCCCCACTAACCCCGCCGCCGGTTGCGCCAACACCGGCGGCGAAAGCCCCACCAATAGGAATCATACCCATCCCACCACCGCATCCCCCACCAGCCCCGTTGCCGGCCGCACCGCCGGCCGCACCACCGGCCGCGGCCGGGGTCTCAGCAGCCCCGTTCCTCACACCCTGTGCTCCGCCACCGACTGCGCCTCCGCCGCCGCTACCGTCGGCAGCCGCCTGGGCAGCGGCGGCCATTCGAGTGCGTGACACGGACCCATCGCGTCGCTTCTCCGTCACCATATTGTGTAAGATGGCCACCGCCTTCGCGACGATGACCATTGACTCGACGGTGACATGCCGTGCGGGGTTTAGATCAATGTGGAAGCGTGCAGTTAAAACAGCATATAGCCGTTCCACATCTTTTCTCAAAGCTTCTTGGAGCCGGTTGAATGACGTCTCAACTTCTGTGGTGGGGTCGGGGAACGGAGACACGAAAAATGCAAAGGGAGGGTAAATTCTATCAACCAGATAATACAAGAGCGTGCGGGTGGTGCCGTTAGCTGTGTATGAAGACGTACGAGGCGGCCACTCGCCTTCCATCACAGACAAATACAGATGGGAAGCATGCATAACATTGAGGTCATTCTGAGAACCAGGGCAACCAACAAACAAATGCCATATCCATAGGTTCTCATCGCAACCAGTTCCCTTTACCACAGAGTATTTGCCGTGCCAATTCTGAGACATGTCGGCAAACGCCTTGGGGCAGTTCGCCCACTCCCAATGGCTGCAGTCCAGCGATCCCATACACCCAGGCAGTCCCTGTTGCGCATTGCGCTCAAGGATACGCTCCAGCTCGGCCGGGGTGGGCGGACGCATATAAGCTGGACCAAAATCATCCACAATAAAACGTAGAAGCTCTCGAACAGACATAGCAATGGTCGATGCGGACAAACGAACGTCTTCATCAGCTCGATCGGGCGCCTTTCCGTAAGCAATCACACGGAAAGCAGCCACCACCTTTTGCAACGGGTGTGCCTGCGGTCTGCCCGTCGCGTTAATACGTTGCGCAAAGAGGAAGCGACCTTTCACGGCGTGGTAGATACGCAAAAGCACTGACCGGGGCACAGGGAACCGCCTCTCAAAGTCCGCCTTGTCGTATACGGGAGAGGAGCCGTCCAATCCAAAATAGTCCCTCAAAATAGCTCGCAAACCTGATCGAAAATGACAGTTCTTCTTCGGCCGGCGGCCAGGCACCGACCCAATACACCGCTGCCGGCCGAGCCGCGACCTACGGATGCGACGACGATAGCGCCACAGCGCCTGCATGTGCGCCGCCACCGCGGTGGCAACTTCGCCGTCGATGGTGTCCGCCAGCACCGCATCCGCAGAGACGTCAAGTGGATCGCCCATCGTGGGAAGAAGACGGTGTCGTCGACGGTGACGTCGTCCGTGGACACTGTCCGACGGGCCCACAAGTTTATTCCATCTACCAGCCTCCAACGTCCCCAACCCCCCGCCACGAACACGGACAGAATCGATCTCGCGAGGCTGCGGGATCCATTGCCTGGGGATACCGCCGCCGTGCCCTGATTCACGCTGTGCGCGCCACAGAGAGCGGCAGTGGAGCGACCCACCACACCCCCAACGTGCGTCGAATGGGGGGTCCTGAAACGGTCAGACTCGTTCAGGCTTTTCTGGGTCTCGATGGTAATGGCCGAAATCGTAGACGGCCCTGAAAAGCGCCAGTACCGAGCCGTAAGAATTCAAATCTGATCATGCCACGTGAGTTCGGTTTCCGAAAGGAACTGAATCTGCAACAGCCAATGGCACGCCAAGAAAAAAATGGGGAGGAGCAGCGGGTCCCCCCAATTCGGTGAGAAAACGGGGGACGGGGGCGCCCCCCCCCATTTCTGACGGATGAAGTCGGAGGACTTACCCGATTCAGATTAACTGTATTCAAGTTCTATCTGAGCGTTTTGGGGTGCCTGACGTTGCTGTGGGACCCTCCCCATC
>ENA-ORXT01006133-ORXT01006133.1-marine-metagenome-genome-assembly--contig:-NODE-6133-length-11330-cov-119.439616_pt1 | contig 11330 bp, 9 predicted proteins | sample MGYA00237868_ERZ511482 | MGnify/ENA metagenome assembly ERZ511482 | reverse complement strand
TGTTTGTGTAGGATTAGTTGCTTCTGGAATTAGTGAAATCCATAGTTTTCAAGGATCTATTACTTGGGACCCAGCAGTACTAAGCTATTCCAATATTTCTGATATAGTACTCCCTGATTTTGATAATTCAACCGTAAATGATGCTATGGCCGATGTGGATGGTCTACTTCCATTCGTCTGGTTCGATGTAACAGGATCCACAAGTTTTTCAGCACCGGATAAGGCAGTCTTGTTTTCAGTTTGTTTTGATGTGTTAGGACAGGTAGGAGATGTATCTGAAGTAAATATTGGGAATAGTCCAGTAAAAGTCGAGATAGGCAATGGGGAAGAAATTTTAGATGCGGACTATACAGGAGGCCTTTTTGTAGTCAGAAGTGAATTTGATTGTGGTAACGAAAATCTGCTATCTTTAAATTCAGTAGGAGAAACTGAAAATGGTTTGGTTCAAATCCATCCAGGTTTTGCTCTAGACGGAAGAATCTTGAGTTCTTCAGACTTTGCTAGCGGAGACTTTACTACTGAAGACTATCAGGTAGCCAGAATCACCGTGACTGCTGAAGATATAGAGCCTGTACCAGCAGAAAACAATAACGGCGTCGAAGTTTATCGTTTTTATAACAATAATTCTGGGCTAGAATTCTATACTACCGATGAGTTTGAGCGAGACTATATTATTGAAAACTTATCCCAATATGAGCTAGAGGGAGTGGCATTTGTTGCTGCTAATGAGCCAGAAGGAGACGATATTACTGGCTTGAGTCCCGTATATCGTTTCTTCAACTCTAGTACAGGAGTCCATATGTACACCATGTCGGCAGGAGAAAAAGATGCTGTTTTAGAAAACCCTAATTATTCTTTTGAAGGTATTTCTTATCATGGTTATGATGCTCAAGCAGAAGGCACTGTTCCTCTATATCGTTTCTACAATTCTGAATTAGATGCTCATTTCTATACTTCTTCAGTAGAAGAAAGAGACACGTATTTAGACTCTTCTGATTTTCAATCCGAAGGAGAAAATGGAATTGCTTTCTATGTCGAACCTGTTGAGATTTAATTTTGCTTTTTGGCAGTAACAATCAACCAGGAGACTAGTATAAAATAAAAAGAGCGATCGCCTTATTTCATAAAAGCGATCGCTTTGCTATATTTATGCTCAATTCGATCTATGAAATTTGGAATTTCTCCAAACAGACAATTCTCCATCTACACTTATCTGTTAGAGGACTAGTTCAAGATCTTGAGTCAAAAACGATCTCTTTCGACTCAAAACATCATATTCTGCTACTTCAATTTCATTTTTGTTTGGCTATGACAAAACTATTAAAATCCTGACGGTAGTTGATGTTACTGCTCCATTGAGTTCTAATAAACCAACAATTGCTCCTAATTTAATGGTTTAAAAAAAAGATCGGCTATTGAAACTTTGTTATATATTTTGCCGACATTTGATAGTGCGACAGCTACACTATTCGCTCATACTTCATCTATAATTTATATCTATCGTGAATTTCCATACACAAACTAAAATAACAATCATCAAAGATAATGTTATTATTTTTTCAATCCTTATTTATTAAACCTTGTTTGTGAAAACTTGATTGAATCTTTAAACCTATAAACAAACTTAATAGCTAAAATTATTAACATCATTACTATCCTCTACTATCTCTATCTCTTGATTGGTTTTCCATCCAGGCAGCCAAAGAGAATCATCTTTGAGTTGAGTTGCATTCAACCAAAACTTAGTCTGGGGATCGCATGATGCTACCATTTCTGCAAATACCCATTTTCCTTGGTTTTTGCGATTAATCACTTGGAAATGTCTCCATCCCCAAGTTTTTTGTTTAGCAGTCCATTTTGAACCGAGTAAAAAAGGAAACTTTTGTTTTCGTTTTTTCGACATTTTAACTTCAAGAGACAATAATGTTAGTCTAGTCGCAATAATCTACTTTTTTTCATTGTGATATTTTTATGAGAATTACATCTGTTTTGTATCAATTATTTTTAGAACGAGTTAATAGCTACAGTGCGATCGCATTGTCCCTGTGTTTGGCTCTTGCCTCTGCTCCTGCAATGGCTCAAGACAACACTATAGAATTGCAAGATGCAGGTTCTAGTGAGACACCGACTGAAGAACAAGATATTAATTACAAAGACTTACCTCCATTAGAAAATAATAATTCTAATAATCCTTCTTCTCAGGATACCCCCAGCTTTGCCAGCAGAAAGCATAGAGTTTGCTACTGGAGAAAGTGACTATACCCTTGGTGCTGGAGATCAAATTAACCTCAATATTTTCCAGGTAGAGGAATACAGTGGTGAATATCCAGTATTAGTTGATGGCACAATTAGTCTACCTCTAGTTGGTAGAGTAGACGTTCAAGGGTTGAGCCTGAAAGAAACATCAGATAAAGTATCCAAAGAATACTCTACTTATCTCAAAAGACCTATAATTACCGTTGGTTTAACTGCTCCTCGTCCGCTTAAAGTAGGTATTTCAGGGGAAGTTGATAACCCTGGTTCTTACGAAGTAGCTTTAGAAGCTGCAAATCCTCAGTTTCCTAGCGTTTCTGATATGATTCAAAAGGCTGGTGGTATTACCACTATTGCTGACGTACGTAATGTTAGAGTTCGCAGAGAAGTTAAAGGCAAAGATGTAGTTTATAACGCCAATCTTTGGGATTTATTGACCAAAGGTCAAATTAAGCAAGATATTTCTCTACGAGATGGGGACAATATTTTCATCCCTACTACAGACAAAATTAATACTGGTGAGTTAAATAGACTAGCTCAAGCTAGTTTTGGCCTACAGTCTGACAAGCCAATTCAGGTAGCTGTAGTAGGTGAAGTATATCGCCCTGGTTCTCACTTTGTTCAGCCAGAATTGTTGGGCAGAGGTGACAATAACAACAATAGTGCCAATCAAGACAGACAAGAATCTATTCCTCCTCGATTGAGTCAGGCGATCGCTGCTGCTAACGGCATTAAACCTCTGGCAGATATAAAAGACGTAGAAATCAAACGTACTTCTTGGGATGGTTCAGAAAAACTTATTTCGGTTAACCTATGGGAATTGATTCAGTCTGGAGACACTAGCCAAGACTTAATCTTGCAAGATGGGGATAAAGTCGTTATTGCTAGAGCAGATAAAATCAGTGACGATGAAAGTCAACAAATCGCTGCTGGTACTATTTCTCCTGGAGAAATCACGGTTAACGTCGTAGGAGAAGTAGTTAGTCCTGGTCCTGTACAAGTACCACCGAATACTCCTCTAAACCAAGCAATTCTTGCTGCTGGTGGTTTTGATAATCAGCGTGCTAATAGAGGCGAGGTGGAATTAGTAAGTTTGAAGCCTAACGGAACGGTAGACAAGCGTAAAATTAAAGCCTTATCAAAACAAATAGAACTAAGGCCTCATGTCAATCATGAAGATTTTGGTACATTATTATTAGAACTAACTTCACGTCAAAGGGAGGTTTATGATTTAATTATATCTGGCAGAACTAATAAAGAGATTATGGCTGAGTTATTCATAGAGCAGAGTACATTAAAATCTCATATAAATCAAGTGTATAAAAAATTGAACATCAAGAATAGAAAAGAACTCAAAACAAAACTAATGCGTTGATATACAGGTGTTAACTGCGCATTTCAACCCTTTTTCAACCTTCCATTACTTGGAAACAATGAGCTTTTTGTTCAGATTTGGACTAATATATAGTCAAATATGAAAAGCAAATTAATATACACTTCAGTGTGCCTTTTACTACTAAGTTTATCTTTCAGTTTTAATGTGATAGATGGTGAGTCTCACATAAGCAGAATGCAAGTCTCTATAGTTATGACATCGATATCACTCATATGCATGGCGCTTCACATCTATTTGAAAAGAGAAAAGTATCAGGTGTAGCATGACCAGATCTCGTAAAGATTTAGCTTAGAATAAATGCAAATCAAGTAGATTTCATCAGCGGATAGTTGTGGTGCTTATTTCCCTTGCAGGGAAGTCACCTCATTCCAGCTTTTAACAAAATCATCAGATATTCTATTTCTTGATTTCTTATGAGCACCACTGCGTAACTGATTCGCCATTTCGATCTGTCTGGGAGATAGGTAATCTTCTGGTGCACCTCCCGTAGCCAGTGCCCGATTGACTTTAAGCGCTTGAAGTTCTGTCATCGGTATTTGTTTCAGTGGACTCTTGTATAGATAGTATTTGGTCTCTTTATCTGATCGATATGACTTATAATCTCTGACTGGGATATCCTTGAAAGCGAATTGTTCTTTTGATCCCTCATTGATGTAGACAGCATCAGCACAGTTTTTAGAAGCTGCTTTCTTAATGATGGACTTTGCGTCTATGGTTTTATCATTATACCTGACCTTCACGACTTCTCTGCCATCCATGTATCCTGCTTCAGTCGAGACGACACCCTGGATCGCACCCAGCTCCTTTTCACCAGACCAGAAGCAAAACATAGAGAGTGAGATTTCCGAAAGATTAGCTTCTGCGATGAGCTCTTCTCTGAATAAGCTTAAGTAAGTTGGGATCGCTTTTCCTTCTTTAGTCTGGGCTTGTATTATGGCATCTATAACTCCCAGTTTGGAGTAGTTGCCAGCTATACGATTAGCAATCATCTTACCTTCCGCATTGACGATTCTGGCGACTGGATTATTCCAGCTGGGTTCTTTATATTTTTTTAATACCTCAGCATCTTTGCCTTTTTTATTATTGTGAATGACCAGTGGGACGAAATTATCCTCTATGGCCTCTACGATGAATGGGTGGCTAAGTACATCTTTTCCATAGTTTCTACAAGTGCTGCAGCCAGGTACTTCTTGGAATAGTATGAATACAGGTTTATCAGTTTTTTCTGATTTTAGTAAGGCTGAATCATAGTCTCGATGCCAATCTATTTTGCCTAGTTCTATTGGATTCTTATCAGTGATTAATATGCTGAGGCTGAGTAGGAGACTGATGCCATATTGTATCATGTACTTTAGTATTTATTCATTGTTAAGATTCTCTCTCATGGATGGTCCCTGCTCTATATTTTAGATGGGTACCTGGCCGATCTCTGAGTATGGCGACGATCTCCGCTGTGATCGATAAGGCTATCTCTTCAGGGCTTTCAGCACCGATATCCAGGCCTACAGGACTATAGAAATAGGATAATCCATCTAATGATAATGCAGGTTGTTCCACTTTCAGTTCATTTTCCATCTTGATCATTCGCTTCTTTGGGCCAAGCATACCCATGTAAGCTGGATCATGCTGCATGAAGTGGCGGAGCATTTTTTTATCCCAGTGATAATCATGAGACATGAGTACGACCACGGTATATTCATCCACTATTATTTGATCCACCTGATCATAAGGGACGACTAGATTTGACTTTTCAAATACAGCTTTCCCTATTTTACGTAGTAGACCGACGACATTAATCTGCCATCCTAATTCGTCTGCTATACCTACGAATGCATTGACATCATAATTATCTCCGATCAACACTAATTGTACTTCAGGCCTGATGTATTCTACTAAAATAACGTACGCCTGACCATCTTGTGCCGAAAGACTGAAGACTTTTGACTTTCTTTTAGTGGTGACGATTGATGAATATTCTTGTAATTCTGAAGAAGATATGTCGAGATCAGAGCTAAGTGATTCAAGTTCGGTATCTCTGTATACTAAGCCCAGTTTTGATTTAGATTGACTGGCTTCTATGACTTGGAATAAGATATTCGCTTGTCGACTGTGAGTGATGGACTTAAGTATCTCGACAGGGTTATCTGCTGCCGAATGATCTATGGGGGTGAAGAGTACTTCTATTCTACCATTACACCCTAGACCGACGCCGATCTGATGGGCATCATCCTCCATGGTGTCATATACGACTATAGAGGGGGTATCTTTATGTATGGCTATTTGTGCTCTTTTCAGTGCATCTCCTTCGAGGCAGCCACCACTGATGCCACCGATCCAGTCTCCAGTGCTTTGTACGAACATCCGAGCACCGATTCTTCTGTAGGCAGATTCTTCTACGCTTACGACTGTGGCCAGAGCTGCTTTATGCTTTGACCAGTCCATCTGGTCATAGCTACTTATGATTTTTCTGATTTCCTTCATGACATAGTACAGCGATTCGCACTGTGTATTTCTATAAAATTACAAAGAAGTGTTAGAAGTCTTTGTCTATTCTTCGACATTCCTCTAGCAGATGATTTGGCACTTAAGTTTTATTATATTAGACCAGTCACTTACTGTTTACTTTATGTATCGATTTTTTATTGCGACTCTATTATTTAGTTCATGCCATTCTGACGTATTTCATATTGAGAATCAAGATATTGTTTTTAGGAATGGGAAGATTATTACTGCCAATGATGGATTTACCATTGAAGAAATGATGGTCGTGAGAGGTGATACCATAGCATATATAGGAGAAGAATTTGATATTGAAGAAGAAGCGAATATTACGGTCATAGACCTTAATGAAAAATCTGCATTACCAGGATTCGTAGAGCCGCACACGCATCCGGCTGCCAGCGCAGTGCTATACCAGTGGCTAGACATCAGTGGGTTTACATACAGTACAGCTGATGAAGCTTTAGCAACCATTCAGGAAGCCGCAGAGAATACCCCAAAGGGGCAGTGGATATTTGCTTTTGGGTGGGATGCGATGCTACTCCAAGGAGCACTACCTCCATATCGAAAAGTGCTAGATGAGATATCTGTGGACCATCCGATATGGGTGATGATGCAGAGCATGCATTCACATTACTTTAATAGTCATGCATTGGAGCTGGCAGGAATTAATAATGACATTGAGAACCCAGCTGGTGGAGGATATTATGAGAAAGACGCGAATGGTAGGCTCACGGGACTGATCACAGAGTCTGCTACCTTAGCTCCATTCATACCCCTTTTACCTCAGCTGAGCACACCAGTATTAAGGCAAGTCTTACAAGCTCAGTATCAGATGTACAATAATCAAGGCATCACGAGCATCGGAGTCACAGGTCTGATAGATGGACTTATGCCTCAGGCAGAATCTTTAATTCAGGAGCTGGCTCAAGAAGAAGCACCAAGCCTAAGGCTATTTTTATATAGATCTGGAGGCGTAGATTACAGTAGCAGACCTGCCTTTATTGAGAATGATTTTTTTAAATTTATGGGGTACAAATATTGGGCAGATGGCTCGCCATACACAGGCACCATGCTGGTCAGAGATCCTTATGAAGATAATGAACTGACGAATGAAAGACTCAGTATTCCGAAAGCATCTTTTGGACATACCATGTTGCCTCCTTCATTACTGGCCGATCTAGTCACACAGAATGCCAGCCAAGGCGTCCAGATCTCTATCCATGCACAAGGTGATAGCGCCTGTCATTACACACTTGATATTTTTGCAGCAGCATTGGATAAGCATCCTGTCGAAGATCATAGACATAGATTAGAGCACTTAGCCTTAGTGACGCAGGATCAGGTAGAGCGAATGAACAGGCTTGGACTGACACCCAGCTTTCATATTAATCACATTCATTATTATGGAGATTTTTTAGCCAGAATCGTAGGTGAAGAGCGAGCTAATTCATTTATGCCGCTGTCATATGCCGTGGATCACAACATGAAATTTTCGCTTCATAATGATTCTCCGATGTATCCACCACTGCCTCTTTTAGCATTAGAGACTGCAGTAACCAGAAAGACTGCTAATGGAAGGGTCCTGGGAGAATCTCATAGAATTTCTAAAGAAGAAGGGATCAAGGCATTGACAATATATCCTGCCTGGCAGATGCATGCAGAAGATAGGATTGGGTCTTTAGAAATAGGGAAGCAAGCTGACATCGTAATCCTCGATCAGGATATAATCTCTGTAGATCCTGATAGTATATCTGAGATTGGTATTGATCAAGTATTCATCAATGGTAAAAAGCTTTAGTGATAATCGGTATATATACCAAATGGAAAGCAGTTTGGGACTTTTATTGCAATGATTTTTTTGTAACTATCAAGGCGAAAAAAGCAGTATATACTGGTATTCACGAGTATTTTTAACGCTGAGAGCTGCCAAAAGATCAAGTAATAATATCCCAAATCGGTTTCTTTTTGGGTATAGGTAGCAATTTTACTCTTTCGTCTCTCCTCTCATGATCAATAGCTTCATCATCTCTCGTGCTGCAGTCCGACCCTTATCTCTGACAAATGCTCTTGGCGTCTCGTCACCTATCTCGTACGTGATGCCTTCTGCACCAAACTGTAAGTAGAACCAACCTTTCGTGATCGGTTGATTGAGATCACTTGGTCGATCATCAGGACTGTAATTTTCGTATTGGTTATCAATGCCTTCCATCCAGTAGTCTTTAAAATTATCTACATTCGTCTTTCTATTTTCACTGAGAGTATAGTATAGATCTTTCTGAGTGGAGTGAAAGTCTAATCCCACAAGGACTTTATTCTTATCTTTTTTGACGGTCTGAATGATGTGATTAGCCACGGTCTTGACTTCTTGTTGGCGATATTCAGACCAGTCTCGATTCAGATCTATACCGCCTGTATTATGTCTCCAGTGACCTTCATCTACGCCGTCAGGATTTAGTAGTGGATAGACTAAGACACGGAAACGATTTCTAAAATCTCGGCTTAGCTCATTATCTTCTAGTATTTCTTCTACGAAGCTTTCCATGGCATAGTATCCTGTCACTTCGGGCGGGTGCTGTCTAGACATAATGACAATAGCGTCTTTTTCCACTGGTGCTCCTTGATAGATATCCATGTGCATCATCGGGCGACCCATCTTGCTTTTTCCGATTTGGCTATAGTGTACATCAGAATGTTTGGTTTGTTGATTTACCCACTTTTTGATTTGAGGAGAAGCGACGACTTCTTGACCTGAGACCCATAGAGTGTCGGGACCAAGCTGTAGCTTCAGGGTAGCGATATTAGGCGCTTTGATGGTATCAAAGTCTGATTCATTCATATTCATCCAGTGAGTCCCATCATAGCTTAGTTTGGGTATGTATCTATGTTTATGCTCTGTATAGAATAACTCTAAATCAATGTCTCTGATGGTATCTGACCATATCTTGAATGAATAGTAGGCACTTGCATTTATGGGAAAGTTCTCTGGGGAGATGGTCGCTCTATAAAGAGACTTATTCATCATCGTGAAGTTATTAAGTCTGGCTCCAGGATATTGATTGTCAGCATGGACTCCATCTATATGATAGGTTTTTCTTAGTTGCAGTTTTATCGGTTTGTCAGAAGTATCTACTGGGTCAGGAAAGTCAAGTGATACGGGCTCAGTCGACTTACAGCTTATGCATAGAATAATGCAAAAGCAAGAATATTTTAACACTGATGGTAACTCACAAGATTGGATCATGAACTAAATTTTTTAATGTGATTGAAGTGAAAGTATATATTCTTTTTGAGTGGTAATTATTAATGGTATATTATCATTATCTGGCAAAGGTGACCCCCAAAATTTTAATCCTAAAAGTTTTTGCTTCATAAGCGTTACTAATATAGTTTCTTTTATGTCTTAATAGTATCAATCTAACTTGCAAATCAAATAATTACTATGTATAAAAAGTATCTACCTTGGCTTATTATAGGTCTCATACTCTGGTTTATCCTCGCTTTCTTTGTGTGTAAAACTTGCTTCTTAGGCACTGCTGCGGCAGCAGCTGTTCCAGCAGCGATCCCTGCCGCTAAAGCAGCCGTATGGCCTATCAAGGATGGCAGAGAATTCAATGCATCATGTGATAATGATTTTGACTTCAATAGGAATGCCCTGAATCATAAATCCGTGGAAGGTAATATGACAACATGCATGACTGAAACAGCTGATTATTTGAAAAACAATCAAGACAGAGAACTGAAAATCACTGGACTGTACAGCGAACAAGAATCATACAATGGTGTCCTCAGTAATTTGGGCTTGGCCAGAGCGAATGATGTCAAGTCTTACATGCTGGGACTAGGCGTGGCGGCATCTCAGATAGGTATTGTTTCCAGGATTATACCAGACAGCAGAATAAAGAATAACATTTTGGATCATGGAGTAGAATTTGGATTTGGTAAAGCATCTGATGATGTCAGTAGCAGATTAGCGGCTATTAAAGGAAGGTTGATCGATGCTCCACCTGCTGTCACTTTGAGATTTAATACTGGAGATGATCAAATGAATCTATCAGCGACTCAAAGAAATGACTTTGCAGATATCATATACTACTTAGATAATGTATCAGGTAGCAGCCTGACGATAGGAGGGCATACAGATAATGTGGGCAATCCGCAGAGCAATCAGTCATTATCAGGCAGCAGAGCGGAGACTGTAAAAGAGTACTTAGCAGGAAATGGAATATCTAATTCTCGCATGTCTACTCAGGGCTTCGGTCAGACCAGTCCACTAAATGCTAATGCCACACCTGCTGAACGAGCAGAAAATAGAAGGGTGGAAGTTGTTTTGAATCATAATTAAGAAAACAAAATTAAATAAATAATATATGCGTGCGCTGATACCATTTATACTTTTAATACTCATCATTCTGGGTATTCTTGCATTAGTCTTTGGCTGGTGTGGCTGGTTTTTATTTCCACTATTCATGCTGGGCGCTGCCATATTTGGCTGGCTGATTAAGGAGGCATTATTCTCAGGAAAAGAGGCTGAGTGGAATAATAGATATGTAGCAAAAGAAAACGAATATGCTCAGCTTAATTCTGAATATCAGACTAAGACGACCGAATACAGGTCTCTTCATGGGAATCATCAATCATTAGTATCCGAACGAGATGGACTCAATGTTTCACTTCAGGACTGGACTAATAAATATAATACCAGAGATAAGGAATACTTATCCTTTAAGTCAAAGTACGACACTTTAGAAGGTGATTATAGCAGCTATAAAATAAGTGCTAAGGCGACAGAAGATAAAATATATCAGGAGTATAAAGATCTGGATTCAAAGCATAGTGCGCTGATTAGCAAAAACAACTTAGATCTAAAAAAGCTAAGTACAGCAGAATCAGACTTAAGTAGAAGTAGATCTACGCTGGATAAACTCCAAGGTAAATATGATAGTCTAAATCAGCAAATATCAGGATACAAGACGTCAATTAGTGAATGGGAAGTAAAAAGTAAATCATGGGAAAATGAACGGACTTCTCTAGTTTCTACACACACAGAAACTCTTCAAGCTAAAGACATTAGCATCGCAGAGCTTCAACAGAAGATTAAAGATCAGTCAGATGACATCATAGCTAAAACAGGAGATATAGCAGGAAGAGACCATACCATCACAGAGCTTCAACAGAAGAT
>ENA-ORXT01006130-ORXT01006130.1-marine-metagenome-genome-assembly--contig:-NODE-6130-length-11337-cov-3.286767_pt1 | contig 11337 bp, 8 predicted proteins | sample MGYA00237868_ERZ511482 | MGnify/ENA metagenome assembly ERZ511482 | reverse complement strand
TGCATGAAGTTTCGGTCTCACCCATCCAAGCTATTTCCGGATCGGTATAGGCGACCGAGGGAATCGTGCGCGCGTCAAAATACGCCTTGTGACCAGCAATAACTTCCGCGGCTACTTTGGCTTCGTGGGTCGCTTTGTGTGCAAGCATGGGTTGACCTACAATGTCACCAATCGCAAAGATGTGATCAACATTGGTGCGCATTTGCTTATCTACCGCAATAAAACCACGCTCATCAACCTCAACCCCTGCCTTATCCGCATTAATGGCCAAGCCATTTGGGCTGCGGCCAATAGCGACCAATACCCGATCAAATGTTTCTGTGGCAGGAGCTTTGTCACCTTCAAAATGGCACACTAACCCGTCTTCGGTGGGCTCAATCGCAGTGACTTTAGTCTTTAAGTAAATATTTTCATATTTAGCTTTAATACGCTTTTCTAGTGGGCGAATAAGGTCTCTGTCTGGGCCCGGAATTAATCCTGGGGACAGTTCGACCACCGATATCTTTGCCCCAAGGGCATCATAAACGGTGGCCATCTCTAAACCAATAATGCCTCCGCCAACAATTAACATACGTTCAGGAATTTCAGCCAGCTCCAATGCGCCAGTCGAGTCGATCACCCGTGGATCGTCCCAAGGAATGAATGGGAGCTTAGTGACGCGTGAACCGGCTGCGATAATACAATTATCAAAGCTGATGGTTTGTGACGTACCGTCTTCATCGGTCACATTTAAGCTATTGGGTGAGGTAAATTTACCAAAGCCTTTTACAATTTGAACGTCGCGCTGCTTAGCTAAACCTACTAAGCCGCCGGTTAGCTTATTAACCACGCTGTCTTTATGAGCGCGAAGCTTATCAAGGTCTATGTCAGGGGCCGGGTAGGAGACGCCTTGTTCACTAAACTCAGCGGCTTCGTTAATAATTTCAGCGGTGTGCAATAGCGCTTTTGAAGGTATGCAACCGACGTTTAAACAAACCCCGCCAATGCTTTCATAGCGTTCGATCATAATAACCTTGACGCCAAGGTCTGCAGCGCGAAATGCCGCGGTATACCCACCCGGCCCTGAGCCTAATACGACAAGCTGTGCGTGTTGATCCGCTTTATCGGTTGATGTTGCTTGGGTTTTATCTTTACTGGCTGTGTCATTATCCACTGATTGGCCAGCGCTTGGTTTTGTGGATACCGTATCATCTTTGGGCTTCTCACCATCTTGTGAGTTTTTAGCCTGCGAATTTGACTCAGATGCGGTGACTTTAAAAATCGCCCTGCCTTCAGAAATCATATCGCCAACGCTAACCAATACTTCGGTCACTGTCCCGGCCTCTGTACAGGGTATTTCCATTGAGGCTTTATCGGTTTCAACCGTAATAAGCGAATCTTCATTTTCGACAGTGTCGCCAACGCTAACTAATACTTCGGTGATCTCGACGCTATCAAAGTCCCCTATATTAGGCACAAGGATGGTTACTTCCTGACTCATAATGTCTCCTAGACCAGTAAACGACGAATATCAGTTAACATGCGGCACAAATACGTGGTGAATTGAGCACCTAATACGCCATCAACAACGCGGTGATCGTAGGATAATGAAACAGGCAGCATAGTGCGTGGTTTGAACTCAGTACCATCCCAAACAGGGGCTACTTTTGAGTTAGATACGCCTAAAATTGCTACTTCAGGCGCGTTTACAATTGGTGTAAAACTAGTGCCGCCAATACCGCCAAGGCTTGAGATAGAGAAAGTACCGCCTTGCATTTCTGTTGGTTTAAGCTTTTTATTTCTAGCACGCGAGGCAAAATCGCGTACCTCATTTGACAGCTCAACCAGAGATTTCTTATCAGCATCCCTAATGACCGGAACGACCAAACCATCGGGTGTATTGACCGCAATACCGATGTGATAATAGTCTTTAATAATTAGGTTTTCACCCGACACATCCAAAGAGCTATTGGCACGTGGAAATTGCTTGAGCGTCGCAACGACGGCTTTGATGATGAATGCCAGCGGCGTAATCTTCACGCCTTCTTTTTCCATATCTTTAGCAAGTTGTTTGCGAAACACTTCCATTTCAGTAATGTCAGCTTCATCGAACTGCGTCACATGTGGGGCGGTCACCCAGCTGCGGTGTAAATACTCACCGGTGAGTTTGTTAATCTTGGTCAGCGCTTCAGTGCGAACATCACCCCACTGGCTAAAATCAATCTCTGGCATGGGTTTGACGCCCAGCATATTACCGCTAGCCGCTTTAGGTGCCGGTGTTGTCATCACGGCTTTTACGTGGCTGAAAACATCCTCTTTAACAATGCGTTGCTTGCGGCCCGTTCCGGTGACTTCAACCAAATCAACCCCTAGCTCGCGCGCGACACGCCTTACCGATGGACTTGCATAGGCAAGTTTAAAGCCTGCTTCATCGATCATTGCGGTAGGTGAGGGCTTATCTTGTTTAGCAGGTGTTGCAGTCTTCGCATGTGTTGATTTATCGGGTGTTTTTGTCTCGACATCGGCCGTGTTTGTTTTGATAGTCGCCACTTTTTGGACAGGCGGTGCCTCTTGTGGGGCAGCGTCGGCATCCAGTACTAAAATCACCCCGCCTTTAGCAATCATATCGCCAATATTAACACCGATAGATACGACCGTTCCCGCATCTGAACTTGGAATTTCCATGGATGCTTTATCAGTTTCAACCGTAATAAGCGAGTCTTCACGTTCAACGCGATCTCCCACGCTCACTAAGATTTCAATAATCTCAACATCGTCAAAGTCGCCCATATTAGGCACAATAATATCTTTCGGCCCGCCGCTGCTTTGTGGGGCATGCTCAGCTTTCGGTGCCTCTGCTGGGGAAGACGTTTGAGTGTCTGTCGATTTTACTGTTGTATCTGCGTCTTTATTAGATTCAGCCGTAGGTTTTGCTGCGGCTTCATCGTCATGAGTATCAGAATCCGCTGCATCTGCCAGCTTAAGGGTAATCACCGTGACACCTTCTTTCACTTTGTCACCGACGCTTACCGAGACAGATTCAACCACGCCTGCGTCTGAGCTAGGGATTTCCATTGATGCCTTGTCGGTTTCAACGGTAATCAGTGAATCTTCCACGGCAATGGTGTCACCTGCTGCAACCAGTACTTCGACTACCTCAACTTCATCCACATCACCGATATTGGGTATCAGAATTTCTTTAATAGACATTATATTCTCCTTAAGCCAGAAGCGGGTTAGCTTTTTCAGGATTAATGCCATATTTTTCAATGGCCTCTGCAACCTTTACCGCAGGCAACGTACCTTCGTCAGCCAGTGCTTTGAGTGCTGCAACGACGATATTGCCGCTATTTACCTCAAAGTGACGGCGTAGCTCAACACGCGTGTCGCTGCGACCAAAGCCATCCGTTCCAAGCACGCTGTAGCTTGCTGGAATCCACTGGCGGATTTGCTCAGGGTACTGCTGAATATAGTCAGTGGCTGCGATGACCGGCCCGCGGTGCCCTTTAAGCTGTTGCACAACAAAAGGCGTGCGCTCTTTCTCCATCGGGTGCAAGCGGTTCCAGCGATCAGCATCTTGTGCATCGCGAGATAGCTCGTTAAAGCTGGTGCAGCTCCAAATGTCAGAGTCTACGCCCCAATCTTTATTCAGCAGTTCAGCCGCTTTAATGACTTCACGTAAAATAGTACCTGACCCCATTAGCTGGACCTTCTTCTTTTTCTTACCGCCGCCCTTGAGCAAGTACATCCCTTTAATGATGCCTTCCTCAACGCCTTTTGGTATGGCAGGCTGCTGATAATTTTCGTTCATCGCGGTAATGTAGTAGTAGACATCCTGCTGATCGACATACATGCGTTTCATACCGTCATGAATGATAATCGCCATCTCATAACCATACGTTGGGTCATAACTTAAGCAGTTTGGAATGAGCGAGGCTTGCACCATGCCATGGCCATCTTGATGTTGCAGACCTTCGCCCGCTAGCGTGGTTCTGCCCGCGGTTCCACCAATTAAGAAGCCGCGTGCTCGTGAATCACCTGCCGCCCATGCAAGGTCACCGATACGCTGGAATCCGAACATTGAGTAATAAATGTAGAACGGCACCATGTTCACGCCATGTGCGCTGTAAGCCGTTGCGGCGGCTATCCATGATGAGAAAGCACCGGCCTCTGTGATGCCTTCTTCAAGAATTTGCCCGGTTTTGTCTTCCTTATAAAACATCACCTGGTCTTTATCTTGCGGCTCATAAAGCTGACCCACAGCGGAGTGAATGCCCAACTGACGGAACATACCTTCCATACCAAAGGTACGCGCCTCATCCGGCACAATTGGCACAACATGTTTGCCCATTTTTTTGTCGCGCGTGAGTATCGTCAGGAGGCGCACAAAGGCCATCGTTGTTGACATCTCACGGTCGCCAGAGCCTTTTAATAATGGCTCAAATATATCTAAATCAGGAATGGTCAGCGGTGCGGCGTTTGTATTGCGAATCGGCAAATGACCACCCAATTCCTTACGCCTCGCCTTCATGTATTGAAGCTCTTCGCTGTCCGCCGCTGGCATAAAGTACTCGGCGGCGCCTGCGTCTTCATCACTAATCGGAATATTGAAGCGATTTTTGAAGTCGATCATCTCTTCTGCATTGAGCTTCTTTTGACTGTGCGTGCGGTTTTGACCCTGACCCGCAGCGCCCATTCCATAGCCTTTTACGGTGTGGGCTAAAATTACGGTGGGCTGGCCTTTATGGTCAACGGCAGCTTTGTAAGCGGCATACACTTTATGTGGGTCATGACCACCACGATTCAAGCGCCAGATATCATCATCTGACATCTTTTCCACCATGGCCTTTAGCTCAGGTGATTTACCAAAGAAATGCTCACGAACGTAAGCGCCATCTTTAGCCTTATAATTTTGAAACTCACCGTCAACCACCTCTAACATGCGGCGCTGTAAGATTCCGTCTTTATCTTTTGCCAGTAATGGATCCCAGTAAGAGCCCCACATGACTTTTATTACGTTCCAGCCCGCTCCGCGGAAGCTTGCCTCAAGTTCCTGAACGATTTTGCCGTTACCGCGCACCGGCCCATCCAAACGCTGCAGGTTGCAATTAATTACCCAGGTCAGGTTGTCTAATTGCTCACGACCTGCCAGCGAAATGGCGCCTAATGATTCTGGCTCATCCATTTCGCCATCGCCTAAGAAGGCCCAGACACGGCGATTTTTAGTGTCTGCCAAGTTGCGCAAATGCAAATAGTGCATAAAGCGCGCCTGATAGATCGACATGATGGGGCCAAGACCCATTGAGACCGTCGGGAACTGCCAATAGTCCGGCATTAACCAAGGGTGGGGGTAAGACGATAAGCCACCACCATTACTCTCTTGGCGAAACTTATCCAGCTGTTCTGCGTTAATGCGGCCTTCTAAGAAAGAGCGCGCATAAACTCCCGGTGTGATGTGACCTTGATAGAAAATGAGATCGCCGCCGTGCTCCGGTGACGGTGCTCGCCAGAAGTGATTAAAACCCACGTCGTACAGCGTCGCTGATGAAGCAAACGATGCGATGTGACCGCCTAGCTCAGAGTACTCACGATTCGCCCGCACCACCATGGCCGCTGCGTTCCAACGGATGTAGGTGCGGATACGACTTTCGATCGCCTGATCGCCCGGCATCGTCGCTTCAAGATGCACCGGGATCGTATTAATGTAAGCAGTATTAGAGGAGTAGGGAAGGTTGGCACCATTGATACGGGCCGTGGCAATCAGATTTTCGATAATGAAGTGAGCGCGTTCAACACCCTCCGCTTCGATAATCGCTCTGATGGACTCCATCCAGTCATTAGTTTCTTGTGGGTCAACATCTAAGGCGGGGTTGTGGATCGACATAATAAATCACTCATTGTTCTAAGTCGGCATAGAGTAGCAGTGATTTTAAATAGTTACTATATAAAATAGCTTAAAATAAACGGCATTTAAAACAGTGTGTTACGGCTTTAAAATAAAATTGACGCGGAATTGATAAAATCGTATGTGATTTTTTGTGTGTAGTATTAGGATGGTCGTTAGCCGCTGGTTTGTTAATTATTCTTCTGTGCAGAATGGTTTAGGTGGATGCCTATTGTGTCAATTCATTTCACATTACTGTAAGCTTGATTGCATGACAGAAGAATCTCAAATTTATCCATTAGGTGGCCGTTTCAGGGGCTTTTTGCCGGTCGTTATTGACCTCGAAACCGGTGGTTTTAATCATAAGACCGATGCCTTATTGGAGGTGGCTGCCGTGTTGCTGCGACGCGATGAAGCAGGGGATTTGCATCGTTGGAAGACACACAGCTGGCATGTTGAACCGTTTGAGGGCAGCAATCTTGAACCTAAGTCGCTGGAAGTTAATGGTATCGATCCATTTCAGCCGTTCCGTCAGCAAATCGCGGTTGATGAAAGTGTTGCCATAAACGAGATGTTTAAAGCGGTACGAGATGAAATTAAAATCAACGACTGTAACCGGGCCATTTTAGTGGGCCACAATGCAGCCTTTGATCTTAACTTTATGAACGCAGCGGTTGAGCGACTGGCCCAGAAGCGCAACCCTTTTCACCCCTTTAGCACCTTTGACACGGTGACACTGGCTGCTATGGCGGTTCGCCAAACCGTGCTAGCGCGCTCAGTGAAAAAAGCAGGTTTTGAGTGGGATTCTAGTCAAGCACACTCGGCGGTTTACGATGCCGAAAAAACGGCTGACCTGTTCTGTTACGTCATGAATAAATGGCGCACTCACGTTCCTGAATAATTCATGGACGCAAGGTACCAGCCGCTTGCCGACAGAATGCGCCCCCGGCGCCTTGAAGACTACGCGGGACAATCGCATCTACTTGCTGAAGGTAAGCCTTTAAGGGCGGCTATCGATCAGGATCGCCTGCACTCCATGTTGTTCTGGGGGCCACCAGGTACTGGAAAAACTACACTGGCCCGCCTCATCGCCAACTACAGTGGTTCCGCTTTTGAAACGCTATCGGCTGTTTTGTCAGGTGTTAAAGACATTCGTCAAGCGGTCGAGCATGCCAATCAGCACTTCAATATGACGCAAAAAGCCTCGGTGCTGTTTGTGGATGAAGTGCACCGCTTTAACAAAGCCCAGCAAGATGCTTTTTTACCGCACATTGAAAACGGCACGTTTGTATTTATTGGCGCAACCACTGAAAACCCATCGTTTGAACTGAACAATGCACTGCTGTCACGAGTCAGAACCTATGTATTGCGTTCGCTAGATATTGAAGAAATTGTTGAAGTTTTAAAGCGTGCGATTAAGGATAAAGAACATGGCTTAGGTGAGCTTAATCTGCAAGTGTCCGATAGTGTAATAGAAAAAATAGCATCAGCTGCTGATGGCGATGCCAGAAGAGCATTGAATTGGCTAGAGATCGCGGCTGATCTTGCTGAGCCGTCAAGCGATGACACTGATAATAATTCAGAGGTGAAACCGGGTGCGGTTATTTCTGAAGCTGTGATAAGCGAACTGGCCAGTGAGCGCAGCAATCGGTTTGATAATAAAGGCGACTTGTTTTACGAGCAAATTTCCGCACTGCATAAATCCGTCAGAGGCAGCAATCCGGACGGTGCTTTGTATTGGTTCTGCCGCATGCTTGATGGAGGGTGTGACCCTCATTACATTGCGAGACGCATTGTCAGAATGGCCAGTGAAGAAGTGGGCAATGCCGACCCTCGTGCACTAACCGTGGCGCTCGACGCATGGCAGACCTTTGAACGACTTGGCAGTCCGGAAGGAGAATTAACCCTAGCTCAAGCGGTGCTCTATGTGGCCGTAGCCCCTAAGAGCAATGCGGTTTATACCGCTTACAAAGCAGCGCGGATCGATGCGAAGCAGTCAGGCAGTCTGGATGTGCCGATGCATCTGCGTAACGCTTCATCAAAGCTGATGCAGGATATCGGTTTTGGTGAAGGTTACAAATACGCCCACAATGAAGATGATGCCTACGCTGCGGGTGAGGTCTATTTACCTGGCCCGCTTGAAGAGCGCCAATACTATCACCCGGTTGCTCGCGGTCTGGAGATCAAAATCAAAGATAAGCTTGCGGCGCTACGACAAAAAGATGCGGAAGCCAGAGCGAAACAATCCTCCAATTCACCCTCAAAAAAACGTCGCTAAGCCTACCGTTAATCTCTCTTGCTTAAAGCCTCGCTTAAAGCAATGGCTGTGCTAAACTGTACAAATAGCTGATACTCAACGCTTTTAAAGCAATGAATTGAAGCATCTAAGTCCATACTGATAAGGTTGAAACGGGCGCATCTCATGACAAGTACAGTAGCAATATTAATTTTTATAGTCGTTTTCTTGTTGATTCTAGGCGCGGCGTTTGTGGCGTTCTATACCCGCGCAACGAAAGAAAAGACTTTCGTAAGAACCGGTTTTGGTGGCGAGAAGGTGTTTATCAATAACGGCGGCTTTGTGTTTCCGGTATTGCATGAAGAAATTGATGTCAATATGAAGACGTTGAAGATTGTCATTAGTCGTAGTAATGATCAATCTCTCAGAACGCGTGACAGAATACGCATCAACATAAACTCTGAGTTTTTTCTTCGCGTTGAGCCAACAGCAGAATCTATTTCAAAAGCTGCCCAGACTTTGGGTACTAAAACCCTGGATCCTGAGGAGCTTAAAGAGCAGGTGGAAGGCCGTTGTGATGATGCACTGCGTCGTGCTGCTGTGCTGATGGATATGGAAGAGCTGAACGACAACCGCAGTGAATTTGGCCGTAATGTTGAAGAGGGTGTGAAAATAGATTTGGAAAAAATGGGACTGATGCTCGAATCGGTTGCACTGACTCAACTTAACCAAACGGATCTTGAGTTTTTCAATGCAGAAAATGCTTTCGACGTTCAAGGCCGCACTTACGTTCTACAAAAAATTGCTGAAAACGAAAAGAAACAAAACGAGGTTCAGAACGCCAAAATTGTTGCCATTAAGCAAGGCGATTTAGAAGCCCACAACAAACAGCTGGATTTGGAAAAACAGGAAGCATTTGCTGATCAACAACAGCAAATGATGATCGCTGAAGGCAAGCTGAAAACGGATCGACAAATCGAACAAGCGCGTATAGTAACGGAAGTGGAGCTAGAAGAGGCCAGACGTGAACAGGCCGTCGCGCTAGCGGCTGCGCAAAAATCTTCTGCTGAGGCTTGGATTGAAACCGATAAAGTTAAGGCACAAGCTGCCAAGAAAGAAGAGGAAATTGTCACTGCCAGAGACACCGCTCAGGCAGAAAGAAACCGTAGGATTGAAGTGATTAGTGCCGAGAAAGAAGCGCAGCGCCAAAAGATATTGGCGACTGCTTCGGCTGACGCGGATGTCCGTGAGGCCGAAGCGCAGCGGGTTCGCTGGGAAGTAGAAGCTGAGGGTAAAACCGCCGTAAACGCGGCGGCTAATACATTATCAACTGAGCAAGTTGCCATGCAGGTTAAGACCAGCATTGTGCATCAACTCCCCGATATTATTCGTCAAAGTGTTAAGCCGATGAAGAACATCGAAGGCATCAAGATTATGCAGGTTGATGGCTTTTCAAATGTGATTGGTCGTGGTGGTGCAGCCGGTGGCAATAATGGCTCCGGCGGTGCGAATGGATCAGGTGGAGGGAATAACGGCGGGGGTAGTCTAGCCGATCAGGTTGTCGACAGCGCACTGCGTTACCGGGCACAGGCACCGATGGTTGAGTCATTGCTTAATGAAGTCGGTTTGAATGGCGGCAGTATTAAAGATCTGACGAAAAGCTTACAGCGTGAAATGAAGCCGGGTAAAAATAAATCCACTCCGGAACTAGGGACAGATGTCGAGGTGGAAGTGCCAGATTTATCTGGGGTTGATACTGGCGTGTTTAGTTTTGGTGAGGCTGAGGATGTTGAGCAGGATACTCCCGATGTTGCTGATCAGGAAAGCGACACATCTGAATCCACTAAAAAATCATAAAGCTCATCTAGCACCAGTTCATAAGCTACTGACTCCAGTACAACGGTCTGGCCCGATGTAAAACGCTCGACCTGCCAGTCGTTGCTGCGACGGTATACTTCTATAGCAGGGAAATCCTGAGAGCAAAGCACATACTCTTGTAAAGACGGCAGTTGGCGGTACGCAATGAGTTTTTCATTTCGATCGATGCGTGCCGTGCTATCTGAGAGTACTTCGACGATTAAACAGGGTGACGTATTGTAATATTTATTGTCTTCCTCTTCGCAGCTAACCTGAACGTCGGGGTAATAGAAATAACGTTCTTCCTCTTTATTGATGGCAACTTTCATATCTGATTGGGAAACCTGCTATTTACCACCGCGCAGCTGCATAAAAAGCAAGCCGGCAAAATTCATAGCGACCTGATTATGATTGCGGCTGGCTCCCGCCATTGCATAGACTAAGCCATTGCTGTACTCATATTTTACGCCAGACTCCCGGTCGTTTTCGGCGAGTAGGTAAGCCTCAGGTGTTGTATAGGCAAATTCTTGAAGCGCACTCATAGCAAAGTTCCTATTAATAGCTTTATGCTGAAAGTATGAAATCGAGTATAGCAGGGTTGGGGAGTTATGCATGGCGTGGGATTTAATTCATCTTTTAAAAGCTTGCGGGAAGTGACAAACGGTCGGTTACGATAGATAATGAGTATTCACTGATTTGAGCTTTTGGATGATTTTTGTGAAACCTAGCTTTTTGAAAACGGAAAAAGTTGGTAAGGGCCTTTGCAAGTGCTTGATTAAAAAGGCTGAAAAGCATGCTCGCCGTGAAAACGGTGCCCTGATGAAGAAGGGATTAAGACCCTTGCGCTTTGATTTCTTCCATTGTGTGGCCGTGAGAACGGTGCCCTGACGAAGAAGGGATAAAGGAAAACATGAACCAAGCAAACCTACCCCTTGCCCGCTACCGTTTGGTGTGCGAAGCAAAGGATGATATTAACCTGCCCGCCTACAGCGGTTCTGCCTGGCGCGGCTTATTTGGTCACGCCTTAAAGCAAGCAGTCTGCGTCACGCGTGAGCCAAGCTGTGAACCCTGCATGCTGTATCGCAACTGTGTTTACAGCTACGTATTTGAAACGCCGCCACCCGCCGATACGGCGGTGATGCGCAAGTACCCATCGGTGCCACACCCCTATGTATTAATGCCAGAACCGGATCAGGCAACAGCGGTAAAGCCGGGCGATACCTTGTCGGTCTACCTAACGCTGCTAGGCAAAGCCAATCAGCACTTGCCGTACCTATTGCACAGTTTTGAAAAAGCCGGTGAGCGCGGTTTAAGTGCATCGCAGGGGCGTTTCAAAGTGACAGCTTTAGCCCAGCAACAGTTGACGCAGTGGCAAACTATT
>ENA-ORXT01006129-ORXT01006129.1-marine-metagenome-genome-assembly--contig:-NODE-6129-length-11338-cov-3.901252_pt1 | contig 11338 bp, 7 predicted proteins | sample MGYA00237868_ERZ511482 | MGnify/ENA metagenome assembly ERZ511482 | reverse complement strand
GACGAATATCCCGTGCCGAAGTCATCGACCGAGACGCGGACTCCTGCGCTGCGCAGTTCGCTGAAGGCCATCTGGGCCAGCTCCGGTTCGGTCGCAATCGCGCTCTCGGTCAGCTCGATCTCGAAGCGAGACGCAGGGAACCCGAATTCCTCCAGGGTGCTGAGCACGTCGGCGGCGAAATGGCGATCCTGCAGGTTGCGTGCCGACACGTTGACGGCGAGCGCAACGTCTGACTGCAACGGTGTGATCTCAGCCAACGCAGTCCGCATGACGAGTTGTGTGAGGGGCCCGATGAGGTCGGTCTGCTCTGCAAGGTTGATGAACTCAGCGGGTTGGATGCGGCCGAGTCTGGGATGCTCCCAGCGAACCAGTGATTCGATCGACACCGTCAGACCGGACGACATCGAGACCTGTGGCTGGTAGTGGATCGTGAACTCCGCATTGTCGATCGCAGCCTTCAGATCAGCCAGCAACCCGAGCCGGCCGCGGTTGTGGCTGCCGCCAGCCGGGTCGAAGACTTCGACGCCGGTCTTGAGTTGCTTTGCCCGGTACATGGCAACGTCGGCTGCGTGCATCAGGGGTGCTGACGACCGCCCGTGTTCTGGCACCAGCGCGATGCCGATACTGGTCCCGACAGTGATCGGGAATCCGTCGACCTGCAACGGCTGCGTCAGTTCGTCGTAGAGCCGATCGACGACATCGAGGAAGTTGACGCGCCCCTCGGTCTGCAGGAGGACGGCGAACTCGTCGCCGCCGAGCCGAGCAGCGAAGATGCCCGGTGGGAGCGCTTCGACCAGACGCGTTGCGAACTGCTGCAGGACGTGGTCGCCGGTCTCATGGCCCAGTCGGTCGTTGATCTCCTTGAACCGATCCAGATCGAGAATGAGCAGTGCTGCCGATTCGGGCTCATCGACGGCGACACAGTCATCGAGCTGGCGAAGAAACGACCGTCGATTTCGGAGTTGCGTCAGCGTGTCGTGGTCAGCAACGTGTCCGAGCATCGCAACCTGCTTCGCGGTGCGATAGACCAGGTACCACGCCGCGGCGATGAACGGGAGCAGCAGCAGGCTCGTGTCCAGGCTCAAGACCAGCACCGGCGCCAGGAAGATCACCGCCGCATCGGCAGACACCGACAGCGCGAAACCCGCTCGAAATGTCGCCGCCAGCGACGTCGATTCGAGGTGGGCAATCGGGTACGTGACGACCACCACGTTCCACAGAAAGACGACGCTTGCGCTCGCCAACATCGCAGTCCACTCGCGCACCCCGAGGCTGCCTCCGTCGAAGATGGGTCCTCTGATTCCGAAGGCGAACAGCACGAGTGCGCCGAGGCCGAGAGACAGCATTGTCTGCGCAACGTTGAACGCAAGTCGCAGGGCCTGGCGGCGTTGCAGCAGCTGACCCGCCATCGTCGTCGCACCCAAAGCGAAGATTGCGCCACTCGCATGCCCCAGGAGCAACAGCGCAAAGGAGAGGCCCCAGGTGGGTGTTGCGAAGGAGCCGTTGAGGCCGAAGCGCAACCGGTTCGTGGAGGCGAGGTCGGTGACGAAGAGCAGCACTGCGAGGATGCCGAACAGCAGCCAGTCGATGTCACCGCTGCCTGCGTACACGTCGATACCGACACACACTGGGACGATGGCGACTGCGGCAACGATGATCCCGACCAGGTAGGCCTGCAACTGAGGCGAATAGTCGAAGGTCGCGCGACCGCTGTCGTGCATCACCGCCGGAGTCGGTTCGACACCCTCGTTGATGGAGCCGCCCGACACAGTGATGACTGTAGCACTCGCTGTGGTATTGCTGGGAGGCTGACCAGACGGGCCACCGCTGGCGTGCACCGGCCCAGTTCAACCAGGGCGTGCAGGTACTGAAAGGCCGTGCTCAGCCGATGAGCGAAGCGAGCGCCTCGGACGGATCGTCCGCGGTCACGAGTGTCTCGCCCACCAACACTGCGTCATACCCGGCCGCCTCCAAGCGGCGCGCGTCATCGCTTCCGCGCACGCCGGACTCGGCGACCTTCACCGCATGATCCGGAATCGCACCACCCATGCGAATCGCCCGCTCGTGGTCGACCTCGAACGTGACTAGATCGCGCTGGTTGACGCCGATCAACGTCGCATCGCCAGCCAGGGCGATCTCGAGTTCTCGTTCGTCGTGGATCTCGACGAGCACGTCGAGGCCAATCTCGACACCGAGCGCGTGGAAACGGGCCAGCTCAGCCGGCTCGAGTGCTGCTGCGATGAGCAGAACACAATCAGCACCCATCAAACGGGCATCGATGACATCGCGTTCACTGACGGTGAAGTCCTTGCGGATCACCGGCAACGAACACGCCGATCGCGCTGCCTGCAGGTCGTCGATCGAGCCGCCGAAGCTGTCGACGTCGGTCAGCACCGACAGACAACAAGCGCCACCGGCCTCGTAAGCCGCTGCCCATTCAGCCGGGTCGAGACCGATGTTCAGATCGCCCTTCGACGGAGAACGCCGCTTGATCTCTGCGATGACGGCGAGCTGCGAGCGGTCGTCCAACGCTGCGCGGAAACCGCGAGCCGGCGGCATCAATCGAGCCTGTTCCAGCAGCATGTCGATGGGTCGGTCGTCACTCTCGGCCATCGCGCGGTGGCGAGCGAGAATGTTGTCGAGGTACGTCGTAGCCATGTCGTGCGCGATCAGGTCCGGCCTAGAACCCGAGCTTGCCGCTGACCGTGGCAAGCAACTCCTCGATTGGCACGCGTACCTGTTCGGTGGTGTCCCGATCGCGCACGGTGACTGCATTGTCGTCGAGCGATTCGAAGTCGACGGTGACAGCCAGCGGCGTGCCGATCTCGTCTTGGCGTCGGTAGCGCTTGCCGATGTTCTGGGTCTCGTCGTAGTCGACCATGTAGCGGTCGGCGAGCAGCTTGCGGACCTCGTGCGCCAGCGGCGTCAGCGTGTCCTTCTTGCTCAGCGGCAACACTGCGACCTTGTACGGGGCAAGGCGCGGATGCAGACGCAGCACCGTGCGGCTCTCACCGTTGACCTCGTCCTCGTCGTACGCGGCCAGCAGGAACGCAGCCATCGTGCGCGTCGCACCGGCTGCGGGCTCGATCACGAACGGCACGTACCGCTCCTGGGTGTGCGGGTCGAAGTAGTCGAGCTTCTCGCCCGAAGCCGCAGCGTGCGCCTTGAGGTCGAAGTCGGTGCGCTTGGCGATGCCTTCGAGTTCGTCGAAGCCCCACGGGAACTTGAACTCGACATCGGATGTACCGGTCGAATAGTGCGACAATTCATCGGCGTCGTGGGGACGCAGCATCACCATGTCTTCGGGGATGCCGTGCTCGACGTACCAGTCGAGACGCGCCTGGCACCAGTACTCGTACCACTGCTCGCTCTCGTCGGGATGGACGAAGAACTCCATCTCCATCTGCTCGAACTCGCGCGTGCGGAAGATCCAGTTCTGCGGGGTGATCTCGTTGCGAAAGCTCTTGCCGACCTGGGCAATGCCGAACGGCGGCTTCTTCCGGCTGGTCTGGAGCACCTGGCCGAAATTGGTGAACATGCCCTGGGCCGTCTCGGGGCGCAGGTAGGCATCAGCGCCGGCACCCTCGACCGGCCCGGCCTGTGTCTTGAACATCAGATTGAACTCGCGCGCCTCGGTGAAACTGTTCTTCGCACCGCAGTCCGGGCACGTCTCCGGGTCGTCGAGCTTGTCGAGGCGATGACGGGTCTTGCAGTTCGTGCAATCAACCAGAGGATCCGAGAAGTTGCCGAGGTGGCCCGATGCTTCCCAGACCTGCGGGGGACTCAGGATCGCGGCGTCGATCAGCACGACATCGTCGCGTTGCTGGACCATTGAGCGAACCCACGCCTCTTTGACGTTCCGGAGTAGGAGCGACCCGAGCGGGCCGTAGTCGTACGTGGAGCGGAAGCCACCGTAGATCTCGGCGGACTGATACACGAAGCCCCGTCGCTTGCACAGAGAGACGATTTGTTCGAGGTCGGTTGCCGGCATAGACGCCGAGTCTACGGAGGCGCTCTCTGGCGCACGCTGCATCTTCGACCCGCACATGGGATCAGCTCAGCTCAGGCGTGCGACTTCTGCGACGAGGTCAGCGAGTTCGTCCACTTCGTCGGTGCGGTAGACGTCAGCGAGGCGCCCGGCCTCGTCGGACAGGTCGTCGACATTCACCTCATCGGCGTACGGATTGTCACGAAGCTTCTCGGCCAACGTTGCAACGACGGTGGCCAATTGGAAGTCGTCGGGGGTGTTGGCCCAACGCTCTTCGATGTCTCGGAGATCGATGTCCTCGTCGATCTCGATGACCTCACCGGTCTCGGGGTCTTCCCACCGCAGGTTGACGACGCCGACTTCCGCTCTGTCGTCGAGCGACACATCGCGCTCCAGTTCGATCTCGTAGATCGCGGTGACCTGATGACCAGCTCCCAGTTCGCCCGCATCGACGTCGTCGTTGCGGAAGTCGCTGTCACGGACGCCACGGTTCTCGAAGCCGATGAGCCGGTACGCCTCGACCACTTCGTCGTCGAACTGCACTTGGATCTTGGCGTCCTTCGCCACGGTCAGCAAGGTCGAGGTCAACTCCTCTTCGAAGAGGCGCTCGGCTTCGTCCTCGGTGTCGACGTATGCATAGAAGCCATCGCCCTGATCGGCGAGTTGCTCCATCGTCACGTCGTTGAAGTCACCCATGCCGTATCCGACGGTCACGAGGTTGATCCCGCGGTCGGCGTCGTCGCGGATCAGTGCAGCAAGTGCGTCCGGGTCGGTCTGGCCCGAGTTGGCCACGCCGTCGGAGAGCAGGATCACTCGGTTGATTCCGTCGCGCTGGAACCCCTCACGTGCCAGGTCGTAGCCCTCCCGAAGGCCCGCTTCGAGGTTGGTCGAGCCGCCCGGGCCGAGTTCGTTGATCGCATCGATGATCCCGCGCTTGTCGGACATCGATGTCGGCTCCAGGACCACGCCCGAGGTGTCGCTGTAGGTCACGATTGCAACGGTGTCGTCGCCGGTTCCGGTTCGGTCGAGCTGCTCGACGAGCGTGATGAGGGACTCCTTCACCAAGCCGAGACGGTCCGGCCGGTCCATCGAACCCGATGTGTCGATCACGAAGGTCAAAGCCGCTGTGCCTCGATCTTCGTTGTCGACGATCTCGGCCTGCACCCCGACGCGGACCAGATGGTTGCGATTGTCGAATGGTGAGGGACCGCCATCGACACTGACTGCCAGGCCTGAACGGGTCGCCTCGTAGTCGTAGTCGAAGGCGTTGATGTACTCCTCCGGCCTGACCGATTGACGTGGGGGCAGGCTGCCGTTCTCGATCGATCGTCGTCCGATCGTGAAGGCACCGGTGTCGACATCGAGTGCGAAGGTCGACAACGCATCGCGGCGTGTCGGAATGAAGTCCCGGTAGCCGTAGTCCTCGAACCTGGTGTCGTTGAAGGACTCGCCGGCTTCAGGCGCCTCCACATCGTCGGGGTCGCGCTCGAACAGTCCCCCCTCATTGTCGGCCTCTGCCGCAGTGTCAGCGTCGGTACCGGTGTCGGTGTCACCTTCGGTGTCGGATTCCTCCCCAGAATCCTGCGCTTCGTCGGCCAACCGGTCTTCGGCATCACCCGTGATGTCGTCCTGTGCTGCCGGCGCAACCGTCTCCGCCGGAGCTTCGACGTCCGCCTCCGCCGTTTCGTCCTCAGATGGTTCGTCCTCAGATGGTTCGTCGACCAGGAATTCCTCTGCATCGTCGGCCCGGTCGTTGACATCTGACTGGGCTTCGGTCTCGGTGGGTGCTCGGTCGCCTTCGATTCCGCTGTCGCCGGCATCGTCGTCACCTCCGCAGGAGGCGATCACCAATCCGGAGGCCACGATGGCGGCCAGGAACTTGTTCACGCTGCTGTTGCTCATGTCGTTGTGACGATCGACATGTGAACACGGTTCCCCACTGGTCGAGAAATCAGGCGATCGAAACAGAACTGCAAGGTTGGACGCCCCACAAGCTCCGGACTGACTTGACGAACCGTCGCGGTCACGTTGTGCCTGGCACAACGTGACCGTTTCGCATCAGTGGGCTTCGAACATCGCAACAGCCTTCAGCCGACGTTCGATGTGGAACTCGAGGGCCCGTGTGGCCAACCCCGACACCTCGTGGGTGATCGGCGATTCCGGCTGGGCCAACGCATGGGCCAACCGCCCGCCGAGAATGTCCCGGAGCAGTGCAAGCGCTCCTGCGCTGATCGACTGGCCCGATCGGCAGGAGCGACACAGCACGCCGCCTTCGTTCAGATCGAATGCAACCAGCTGGGTGCCCTCGCCGGACTCCCCACATCGCACGCAGACGTCGAGTTGGGGGCGCATGCCTTCATTCGCCAGGAGCTTCCAATAGAACGCCGGGACGTTGATCGGTGACGGTGCAGTGGCGATGGTGCGGAGCACGCCGACCAACATGCGGTACAGCTGGGAATTCGGTTCGCGCTCCAGGGCGAGCTGATCGACTGCCTCGAGCACGGCAAGCCCCTGCGACGCGCGGTCGAGCGACGACAACATGGGTGCCAGCGATTCGACCGATTCGGCCTGCGTGACGATGTCCAGCTCGCGCCCGCGGTACAGCTGGACGTTCACATGACTCATCGGTTCGAGGCGAGCACCGAACTTGGACTTGGTCTTGCGGACACCCTTGGCGACTGCTCGAACCTTGCCGTTGTCACGCGTGTGCAGCACGATGATCCGGTCGGCCTCGCGCAGCTTGTATGTACGCAGGACGACGCCCGTGTCTCGATAGATCTCGCTCACGGTGCGACTCGCGCCAGCGTCATTCGTCGGTGTCGTCGAGCCCACCGAAGCGACGCTCACGGCGAGCGAAGTCGGCAATGGCCTCGACCAGGTGATCGGCCGCCAGATCGTTCCAGCTGAGGGAGACGAAGACGAGCTCGCCGTACGCCAGCTCCCAGACGAGCGACGGCGGAAGACGGTCCGGTTCGCCGAGCACCAAGATCAGGTCTGGTTCACAGTCCGCTGGTGCGTACAGCGCTTCGGCGACCGTTGCTTCGTTCACCGGATCATTCGGATCGAGCCGACGCATCGCCGCCGCGAAACGATCGCGCCCGTCCCCGCAGGGGTCGATCATGACATGGCAGCCGCCGATCAACCGCTCCCACCAATCCTGTTCGACGGCATCCTCGCCGGGCTCGAACGCCCGCAGTGTCAGATAGGACGCACCGGCCTGGTCGACGATGGTGCCGAGGGTTTCGACACGCTGGGCCCAGCGCTCAGCGCCGAGATCGTTCCACTCACGAAGTGTCCCGCCGACCACCATCACGTGGCGAAGGAACTGACGCGTCGAATCGGCTGGCTCATCGGCAGCCGTTGCGACCACCGAGCTGGAGGCAGTGTCGACAGCCACGAAGGACATTCTTCCACGTCAGCGGCCCCGAAGGGCGGCTCTGACACGATTGGGTGTCTGGCGCAGTCGCGCCCGCTCCGCCGACCTCTCAGCGGGTCCTTTCGGGCAGCCCGTCCGGGCAGTACGGTGCAGCACCGTGCCCTCTGTCGACGACCATGCGCTGCACGTTGCGTGCATCATGGACGGTAACGGCCGCTGGGCCGGCCGGCGCGGGCTCCCGCGGACCGAGGGACACACCGAAGGCGAGGAGAACCTTGCTCGTCTCGTGCGCGTGGCCGTGCAACGTGACATCGGTTGGCTCACCGTCTTCGGGTTCTCGACCGAGAACTGGCGACGGCCTCGACCCGAGGTTCGCCACATCCTCGGTCTGCACGAGAAACTCTTCGGCCGAGTCAACGAACTCAATGAGCTCAACGTCCGCATCCAGTGGATCGGTCGGCCGTTCGACTCGCGCGAGGCGCGCACACCCAAGTACGTGCAGCGCGCCATCCGTAAAGCCATCACGGACACGAAGGACAACACCGGTATGACCCTGACCGTGGCGTTCGACTACGGCGGTCGGGCCGAACTCGTTCGTGCAGTCGAGGGCGCACGCATGGCACCCGGCGGCGTCACCGCCGACTCGATCGCCGAGCACCTGTACCTTCCCGACCTTCCCCCAGTCGATGTCGTGGTCCGCACGAGCGGCGAACGCCGCGTGTCGAACTTCCTGCTCTGGCAGGCGGCCGGCGCTGCGATCCACTTCACCGATACTGCATGGCCCGACTTCGGCGAGACCGAACTCGACGAAGCTCTGGCACTGCTCGACACATGACCGACAGCACACCGACCGAACCCGCCGCCGCCCTCGAGTCCCTCGCCACCGCCACCGCTGCACTCGACAACGCCGAAGATCGACCTGGCCAGTTCGAGATGGCTCGCCTCGTCGAGCAGGCCATCGCGACGGGCAGGCATCTCGTCGTCCAGGCAGGAACCGGCACGGGCAAGACGCTTGCGTATCTCGTTCCAGCGATCACCGGTGACAAACGTGTGGTCGTTGCGACCGCCACGAAAGCGCTACAAGACCAGTTGGCGAACAAGGATCTCCCGTTCCTCGCTGATCATCTCGATGTCGACTTCGACTTCGCAGTGTTGAAGGGCCGCAGCAACTACGTGTGCCTGCAGCGGCTCAAGGAGATGAGCAGCGGTGGGCAGGGTCAGCTCGAACTCGACACGCTGGCAGTCGTCACGCAGGCCGAGATCAAGAAGATCGCTGAATGGGCCGGAACGTCACCCACCGGCGATCAGGCCGAACTCGACTGGTCGCCGTCGGACAATGCATGGCGCTCGGTCAGTGTCGGCAGCGACGAGTGTCCGGGCGCCGACAAGTGTCCGCTCGGCGACCCATGCTTCGCCGAACAGGCGCGCCGCAAGGCAGCGGCGGCCGACGTGATTGTCGTCAACACGTACCTGTATGGGCTGAACGTGGCGAGCGACGGTGCGATCCTGCCGGACCACGACGTCGTGGTGTTCGACGAGGCACACGTGCTCGAGGACACGATGAGCGACACGGTCGGCGTCGAGATCTCACCGGGTCGCTTCACTGCACTTTCGGGTGTCGTCGGCAAGATCCTCACCGATCCGAGCACCACCGGAGGCATCGCCGAAATCGGTGCCGGGCTTCGTGACGTCCTCGGCGACGAGCTCGGCAAACGCCTCACCGCTCCCCTGCCCGACGAGATCCAAGAAGTGCTCACTGACGCCCGCCTCCGCCTCGGCGATGTGAACGACACGCTGGTCGCGATCTCTACGGACAACGAGGACGCCAAGCAGCGCAAGTTGCGCGCTCAGACGATGACCGGCCGCTCGATCACGCAGCTCGACATCGCGATCGAGGGTCGTGAGGGTCACGTCGCCTTCGTGTCCGGCTCACGTGATTCTCCTCGCCTGGAGATCGCCCCGCTCGACGTCGGGCCGACCATGGCAGCGGGCGTGTGGGCCAAGCGCACAGCAATCTTGACGAGTGCGACCATCCCCTCGTCGCTCGCCGAACGGGTTGGTATCGAGGCCGGCGAGGTCGAGATCGCTGACGTCGGCAGCCCGTTCGACTACGAAGCCAACTCGATCCTGTACAACGCGATTCACCTCCCCAACCCGAACGACCCCGGGTTCCGTGCGAAGGCCAACGACGAACTCGAAGCGCTGATCAATGCTGCGGGCGGTCGAACGTTGGCGCTGTTCACCAGCTATCGGGCGATGGACGAAGCAGCAGAGGAGATGAAGAGTCGGCTCGACATGCCGATCCTCACCCAGCGCGACCTCCCGAAGCCAGCGCTGGTGCAGGCATTCACCGATTCCGAGGAAACGTGCCTGTTCGCCACAGCGGGCCTGTTCCAGGGGGTCGACGTGCCCGGCAAGACGTTGTCGTTGGTCGTCATCGACCGCATTCCGTTCCCGCGGCCGGATGACCCGCTGCTGTCGGCGCGGCGTGATCTGCTGGGAGCACAGGCATTCAGCCAGATCGACATCCCCCGAGCGTCGATGATGCTTGCGCAGGCGTGCGGTCGTTTGATCCGCACGTCGACCGACAGGGGTGTCGTCGCCGTGATGGATCCGAGACTCGGCAAGGCCCGCTACCGGTGGGACATCGTCAAGGCGTTACCGCCGATGAAGCGGACACGCCACCAGAGCGAAGTCGTCGAGTTCCTCGAAGCAATCCGCGATTCATAGCCGGGCCGCTTCGGATGGTCAGACGGCTCTGATCAGAGAGTGCCGTAGTGGCGCTGCATCATCTCGGGATAGCTGCGACTGAAGTAGTTCCAGAGTTGGGCGCCGTAGGTCTCGGTGTGGACCGCACTCGCCATGTCGCGGACGCCGGCTGCAGTCTGTTCCCGCGTGGCCATGTAACCAGCGGTGCGATGTCGGTCGCTTGCGGCGACCGCGTCGACGAAGCGCTGGTCGAGCTCCATCGGGTCGAGCGGTGTGTCGAGCGACGGTCCGTGGAAGTACGCGGCCGACATGCGCGGCTCCGACGTGATCACGCGGTGAGCGGTGGCGACGAGGTAGTTGCCGGTCATCACCTGCAGCATCTCGCCGATGTTGAGAACGAAGGAGTCGGGCACGACCGGGACGTCGATCCAGTCACCGGTTGGATCGAGAACCTGTAGACCAGGCGTCGAGCCAGCTGCCAACAACGTGACGAAACCGGTGTCGTGATGAGCGTTGACGCCGGCGGCACCGTCGGGCGTCGGTGGATAGTTGATGAACTTGGTGAGCGACATCGAGTCGCCTTCGAAGGCAGCGCAGAAGTGGTCCGGGGCGAGGCCGAGACCCAAAGCGAAGAGTCGCAAGATGTCGTCGGCCAGCATGCCGAGCCGTGTGAACCAGTCGAGGGTGATGCGGCGCTGGCCATCGATCACCTCGTCGGGCATCCACTGATTCGGACCAAGCAGTCGGAGGTACTCGGGCTGGGCATCGTCGGCGAGCGCGTCACGTTCGGACCAGATGTCGATCTGTTCGCGGATGTCGGGGCGATTGTTGGTGAACTCGGTGCCAACAGCTTCCCAGCCCCGAAAGTGGCGCGACTCGCGCTTGTCGATCAACAGCTTCTGCTCGTCGGGCAATGCGAAGAACTCGTCCATCATCTCGAAGATCGAGCCGAGATAGGTCGCCCCCGATTCGGCGACCGGCAGCCCGTGGTTGACGAGCACAGCGAAACCGATGTCGTGGTACACCGCCACGAGCTCGTCGGCCAGGGCCTCGTCCTCGGCAGCGAGCAGGGCGCGCAGCGAAGGCCCTTCGACGACGCTGCCGTCGACGCGCTCGTAGCGGCCCTCGTAGACGTTCCGGATGCCGACCCCGTCGTAGTAGTGGGAGGCGGCGGTGTTGTCCGCGAAGCAGTCATGCTCTTCCTCGGGGTCGTGCAGCATCAGGCCCAGCTGCATGCGCTCGCCGGCGAGTTCACCGTAGGAGAG
>ENA-ORXT01006128-ORXT01006128.1-marine-metagenome-genome-assembly--contig:-NODE-6128-length-11338-cov-5.465145_pt1 | contig 11338 bp, 12 predicted proteins | sample MGYA00237868_ERZ511482 | MGnify/ENA metagenome assembly ERZ511482 | reverse complement strand
AAACTGACACACATGCCTGACACAGAATCCGCTTTGCCGACCGGTTTCCAATGGAACGACGACACAGGGCGAGGCACGTATCTTCGAAGCGACGGGACGAGGGCATACACGAGGCGACGAGAAGTGTGGGATGGCGTGCTTGCCAGAGCCACCGCACCGGTCGAGTCTCAACCGGCAGGCCACGAGATGACATGGGGTTACCTCATCGACCAGTTCATCGAGACTGAAGCGCCCCGGGTTCGGTAGAGGCTCGGGTTATTGAGTCCCGGCCGGGTTGGCAGGGACGATTTGACTGTAGTGGGCGGTCTCGAACGCTGCCGGGGTGATGAAGCCGGCGCCGGGTTCGATCTCGCCGTGGAGACGGCGCTGGTTGAACCAGTCGACGTAGGTGAGCGTCGCGAACTCGACGTCGTCGAGACCACGCCAGGGGCCCTGTTTGTAGATGAGCTCCCACTTGTAGAGCCCGTTGAAGCTCTCGACGAGGGCATTGTCGTAACTGTCGCCCTTGGAGCCGACCGACGCCACGATCGTGTTGTCAGCAAGCCGTTCGGAGTAACGAACGGAGAGATATTGGACTCCGCGGTCGCTGTGATGGATCAGCGCAGAGAGGTCTGCGCCTTGGCGTTTGCGGTTGAACACGGCCATCTCGAGTGCGTCGATCGCGAGATCCGATTTGAGCGATCGGCTGGCTTGCCAGCCGACGACCATGCGCGAGAACACGTCGACGATGAACGCGACGTAGACCCACCCCGAATGCGTCTTCACATAGGTGAGGTCGGCGACCCAGAGCCGGTTCGGTGCCGGCGCAGTGAACTTGCGATCGACCAGATCAGCCGGCCGAACGAGTGCGTCGTCGCCCTCGGTCGTTCGGATCCAGACGCGTCCTCGCCGGCAGCCCTGCAGGCCCATGTCGCGCATCAAGCGCTCGACGGTGCAGCGAGCGACACGGACCTCGTCTTTGTTCAACTGGTCCCAGATCTTGTCGGCGCCGTAGACCGCGAGGTTCTCCTCCCACACCCGCAGAATCTGCGGGCGCAGCTCTGCATCGCGGATAGCGCGAGCCGAGGGCGGCCGCTTCTTGGCAGCGTGATACGTCGACGGGGCGATCCCAAGCGTGTTGGCGATCGACTCGATTCCCCACCGCAACGAGCCGCTGCGATCGTCTTTGTGTTCGTCGATGAAACGGATCACTTCGCTGATCGGCGGTCGAGTTCCGCCCCGAAGAAATGCGCGGCCGCCTTCAAGATGTCGTTGGCGCGCTTCAGCTCGGCATTCTCGCGCTTCAACCGTTTCAACTCGGCGAGATCATCAGTGGTCGGTCCTGGTCTTCGGCCAGTGTCGGTCTCAGCGCGTCGGACCCACAGCCGAACGGTCTCGGCTTTCGGTCCGAGCTTGTCGGCGACCGAGCAGATCGCTTCCCACTGGGATCCGTACTCGTGCTCGTGTTCGAGCACCATTCGCACTGCACGCTCGCGCAGTTCGTCGGGATACTTGCTTGGCATCACTCCATCCTCTCAAGGATCGGAGCCTCCACGAATCCCGGGGCGCTTCAGATTTCTCGGCGTACACGGCTTCACCAAGGTCGGTCAATTCCTCCGGTTCTCGCCTCGGGTCGAGGCGAGCGTGAGCTGATCGACCGGCATTCCGTATTCCATATTTCACGACGAGGTACCTCTTTCACTATTCTCTTGGCATGCGCTCTGCCAGCGTCCAGGCTTCCGCAGAGTCTCAATCAGTAGTTCATAGTTCGAATACCGGTGCAGGACCCCGACCATCGAGAGGCCGCAGGCATTGTGCCTGCGGCCTTTGTTGGTACTCGCATGGGCTCCCGAGCAGGAATCACCGCTGGGCCGTGGTTCGGAGCCGACCCATCACATGTCTCAGAAAGTGAAATATTGGACACGGAGGGTGACATCGTGTAGGATGTAGCGATGACCCGTGGTCGGGTGCTGCTGGACGCAGTCGCCAGAGAAGCCGCGGCCATCCCCCAACAAGTTTGACGGCCGTTCGCTGCGCCGCACCCAGACAGGCCGACTCCATCACATGACGATCATCGAAGCTCCTCCGGCAACCCTCGAGCGGGCCGACGCCGTTCGGTTTCTTCAGCGGGCCAGTTTCGGCGGGACACCTGCCGAGGTGGATCGTCTGAGGGTGATCGGCATCGACAGCTGGTTTTCCGAGCAGTTCGCGCTGAGCCCGAGTCGTACGCATCATCGCCGACGTCTGGACGACATCAGGTTCAACGAATCGATCTGGCAGGGCTACCTCTCCGAACCCGACCAACTGCGCAAGCGGGTCGCCTACGCGCTTTCCCAGATCCTCGTCGTCTCTGACCATGATCTGAACGACCGCGATGTCGCGGTGTATGCCGACGTGCTCGAGGCCAACTGTTTCGGCACCTATCGGACGCTCATCGAAGCCGTCACCCGGTCCGTAGCGATGGGCCGCTACCTCACCTATGTTCGTAACCGCAAGGCGAACGAACGCCGCGGGACGGTGCCCGACGAGAACTATGCCCGTGAGATCCTGCAGCTCTTCTCGATCGGTCTCTGGCAGCTGAACCAGAACGGCACCCGTCGGCTCGACGGTGCGGGCCAGCCGATCCCCAGTTACGAAACCGATGACATCCTCGGGCTCGCACGGGTCTTCACCGGCTTCCACGCCCACTCCATCGACGACGACATGAATCGGTACCGGCTGCCGATGCTCTCGACCGGCGTGTTCTCCGAGCGAGAGCACGAGCGTGGCGAGAAGCGCTTCCTCGGTACGACGATCCCCGCCAGCGACACTCGCACGCTCGATGAGAGTCTTGCGATCGCGCTCGACGCCCTGGCAGCGCATCCCAACGTCGGCCCGTTCATCTCACGCCAGTTGATCCAGCGCCTCGTCACCTCGAACCCATCGAACGGGTACGTGCAGCGTGTGGCCGGCGTCTTCGCCGATGACGGAGCGGGCGTGCGCGGCAACCTCGCAGCGGTGGTCCGTGCAATCCTCGTCGACGACGACGCCTGGAGATCGAACCCTGCAGAAGCGTCGGGCAAGCTCCGTGAGCCTGTCTTGCGATTCACCACCGCCACGCGCGCTCTCGGTATCACCACCTCCCGCTTGCCTTGGATCATCAGGGGCCTCGGCGATGCCGCCACGCAACTGGGTCAGCAACCCTTTGACGCGAACTCGGTGTTCAACTTCTACCGGCCCGGCTACGTGCCGCCGCAATCACCACTTGGCGATGCTGGACTGACCGCCCCCGAGATGCAGATAGCGAACGAGACCACAGCGATCGGCTGGGTCAACTTCATTGCCCGTTTCCTACGGCGGCCGCCCGTCCGATACTTCAACCGGGGTGAGGCGAACGAGTTCCGTGTCGAAGTGATGTTGGATCTCGACAGCCTCATTGCGCTGATCGACACCAAAGAAGCGTCCGCTGCGCAAGCAAATGCACTCGTCGACGAACTTGCTGCCCGACTGTGTCCGCAGGGGCTGTCCCCAGCCGTCCGGGCCGTCGTGGTCAGAAGAGTCCGCGAGATCTACGACGAGCGGTACTACCCCGATCGCACCGGGGTGTTCTGGGTCCGGACGCGTGACCATGTCCACCTCGACCGGGTCATCGGTGCGGCAACGATGATCTTGGCCTCGACCGATTTCCTCTGGGAGCGCTGACATGCTCGGACCTCATTCTCGTCGTGAATTCCTTCGACGCTCGGCCGTCGTCGCAGGCGCTGGCCTTGCGGCTCCGTGGGCGCTCGACCTTGCCGGCCTCGCCTCGGCAGCGCCCCCCGGCAACGACTACAGAGCCCTGGTGTGTCTGTTCATGTTCGGTGGCAACGACCACTACGACACCTTCGTCCCGAACGACGCCTCCAGCTACGCGGCGTATCGCAGATCGCGTACGGGCATCGATCGGTCGCTCGAGTCCATCTTGCCGATCTCGCCGGTCGGTGGGTTCTCAGGTGCCGGCACCTTCGGGTTCGCCCCCGAATTGGGCGACCTCAAGCAGATCTTCGACGAGGGCGCGTTGGCGGTCATGGCGAACATCGGAACTCTGGTCCGACCGATCGACAAGGCCGGATTCGGGAACCGATCGAACCGACCGCCGCAGTTGTTCTCCCACAACGACCAGCAGTCATACTGGCAGTCGTCGTCGCCGGAAGGCGCGACCACCGGTTGGGGTGGGCGCATCGGTGATCTCCTGCTGGACAGCAACGCAGCGACCACCTTCACCTGCGTCTCGGTTGCCGGCAATGCCGTCTTGATGACCGGACGCGACGCATACCAGTATCAGGTGTCGAGTCGCGGAGTCACCCAATTGAGCGAGGACACGTTCCGACACGCACCAGCAGCGGCCGGCGTGCGCGAGATCATGGAACTGCAACCGTCGGAACTGTTCCCGTCGACGTACTCAACGGTGTCGAGACGAGCGCTCGACACCGCCGATGAGTTGTCGTCGGCAGTGGCCCTGGCCGACGGTCGCCACGATTTCGATGCGCTGTTCCCGGGCGATTCCGGCAACAACGATCTCGACAGGGTCTCGAGTCAGCTGAAGATGGTCGCCAGGATGATCGCCGCGGGGCGCGACACACTCGGTCTCCGCCGGCAGGTCTTCTTCGTGTCGATGGGCGGTTTCGACAATCACAACGGTCTCGTCCAGCGACACCCGGAACTGCTCGCTGGGCTGAACGGCTCGCTCGCCACCTTCCACCGTGCGACCCAGCAGATGGGCATCGTCGACGATGTCACCACCTTCACGGCGTCCGATTTCGGTCGAACCCTCACGAGTAACGGTGACGGGTCCGATCATGGCTGGGGCGGACACCACATCGTGATGGGCGGGTCCGTGCGCGGCAAACGGGTGTACGGCAGTGTGCCGACGATCGCCGACGATGGCCCCGACGACGTCGGGCGCGGACGACTCCTGCCCTCGACCTCCGTCGACCAGTACGCGTCCACACTCGCTGCTTGGATGGGTGTTGGCTCGAGCGAACTGAGCGCTGTCGTTCCGAACATCGGGAACTACTCCGTGACCGACCTCGGCTTCATGCGCCAGCCCGCCGATCCGCCGGATCCCGACAATCCGACGGTTCCGGTTGAGACGACGGTTCCGGTTGAGACGACGGTTCCGGTCGATACGACAAGTCCGGTCGATACGACAAGTCCGGTCGATACGACAAGTCCGGTCGATACGACAAGTCCGGTTGATATGACAAGCCCTGATGATCCGACAGGTCCGGTTGATCCGAAGAGTCCAGTTGATCCGAAGAGTCCTGGCGGCACCGACGGTGGCGCAGCCGGGATCTATGAACCGACCGAAGGTGAGCTCAAGCCAGCGGTCAGGCTCGGGACGCCATAACCCAGAGAGGTACGGGAGCTCCGAAGGGATACGTTCGATGAGGTCCGCCGTAGACGTTTGATGCTGACGTCGGGAAGTACCGTCCAGTGCATGGACTTGGTCGAACTGCAGGACGTGATCGAGCGAACGTACGGAGACCGCGACCGTGAGCGGGGCGTGTCGGCGACGGTTGCGTGGCTGGCCGAGGAGGTCGGCGAGCTAGCCCAGGCGGTCCGCAAGGGCACGCCAGAGCAACAGGTGCACGAGTTCGGCGACGTGATTGCGTGGGTGGCGACCCTGGCCAATCAGCAGGGTGTCGACCTCACCGCAGCCGTCGAACGATTCGCAGCCGGCTGTCCCAAGTGCACCGCCCTGCCCTGTACTTGCTGACCGCTCGTCAGAGCCTGACATCGTTTGCGTCCGGATTTCTGAGGACCGTTCCGCAGAAATCCGTACACAAACGTCGGCGCAGCGGCATCAGCCAGCGTTGGATGTCAGAGCAACAACTCCGCAATCTGGATGGCGTTCAGAGCAGCGCCCTTACGCAAGTTGTCGTTGCTCACGAAGAGTGCCAGGCCACGGCCGGCGGGGGCACCTTCGTCGGCCCGGATGCGACCGACGAAACTCGGGTCGCTCCCTGCCGCCTGCAACGGATTCGGGATCTCGGACATCTCGACGCCCGGCGCATCGGCAAGTAGTTCGGCGGCCCGCTCGACGGAGATCGGATTGGCGAACTCGGCATTGATCGACAGCGAGTGGCCCGTGAACACCGGCACGCGAACGCAGGTGCCCGACACGAGCAGGTCGGGAATCTCGAGAATCTTGCGGGACTCCTTGCGAAGCTTCTGCTCTTCGTCGGTTTCGAATGTGCCGTCGTCGACGACCGAGCCGCACATCGGTACCGCGTTGAAGGCGATCGTCCGTGCAAACTTCTCGGGAGCAGAGAACGAAACGGCGTCTCCGTCGTGCGTGAGGGCGGGGCCATCGCCGCCGACTTCGGCGACCTGCTTGGCGAGTTCGTCGACACCGGAGAGCCCGGAACCCGACGTTGCCTGATACGTGGCGCAGATCAGGCGGGTGAGGCCCGCTTCGTCGTGCAGCGGCTTGATGACGGGCATGAACGCCATCGTCGTGCAGTTCGGGTTGGCGATGATCCCCTTGGGAGGGTTCTGCGCAAGGTCGCCATTCACCTCGGCGACGACCAGCGGCACATCGGGGTCCATCCGGAACGCCGAGGAGTTGTCGATGACAATGGCACCGGCGGCGACGAACTTGTCGGCGTAGGCACGAGACGACGTGGCGCCGGCGGAAAAGAGCGCGATGTCGAGCCCGCTCGGATCAGCGGTCTCGGCGTCCTCGACGACGATGTCGGTGCCCTTCCACGGCAGCGTGGTCCCGGCAGACCGAGCGGATGCGAAGTACCGCATCTCGGTGACGGGGAAATCACGTTCTTCGAGAAGACGGCGCATGACGCCGCCCACTTGTCCGGTTGCTCCGACGACTCCGATGCGCATGGTGAAAACACTAACGGCGGCGGCCTGTCCTGCCCCGCCCGGTTCTCGTGCGGGCCCCTCCCCTCAGTGGGCGAACAGAGCGAAGTGGGCGAAGGTGGATGGTTCTGGCACAATCACCTGATGGCGCGCCGTTCCCAACTCGTCCCGTGGAAGGCCGCAGGTCTGGTCTCCGAGCAGCAGTCGAGTGGCGACGATGTGGTCCGGCGGACTGGCTGGGTATTCAACAACGAAAAAGGTGATGACCTCACCCTCGAAGAGTTCGTCGCGACCGGTGACGCCGAAGTCGGTTCCTACCTCACGGTGTTCGGGCTCCGGACACCTGCCACAGAGACCCAATCGATCGTCGAGATCGGCTGCGGCATCGGTCGGATGACGTGTGCCTTCACTCGCGAGTTCAGCCGCGTCACAGCGTGTGACCTCGATGCCGGATTCCTCGAACGATGCTTCGAAACGGTCGGCCGTTTCGGCAAGGTCGATCGGCTGCACACGAGTCACGTGGCCGACGGCAAGATCCTCGACCTGCCGCCGAACTCTGCGGACATCGCATTCAGCTACATCACGTTCCAGCATTGCGACCCCGACGACGCGCTCGAATTGACCGCCGAAGCGGTCCGCGTCACGAAGCCAGGCGGCCGTGTCGTGCTGAACTACCGAACCCGCACCCGTGGCGACGCGGCGCTGCTGCCGATGAGCATGGTCGTGCGTGGTCTTTTCCGCATACCGAAGTTCGGCACCTGGTTGTCGCAGCAGCGCACCGCAGCCCGGATCGGCTGGCAGGCCAACCGGCTGACACCCGACGAGATCATCGCTCCGCTCGCTGCCCAGTTCAGCAAGGTCGAGGTGTGGCGCAACCCGAAGTCGACCATCGGCGGGCGTGGTGCAATGATCCAGACTTTCGAGGGCATCAACCGCGCCCACTACTGGATCATCGCCACCGTCCGCTGATCAGGGTTCGAGCATGCTGCGCAGCGTCGATCGGTATGTGTCGAATGCCGTGCGCCCGGCGTCGGTGAGCGAGATCGTCGTCTTTGAGGTCCGACCCCGGCCGAGTTGCGTGACTGCGACGTAGCCGGCTTCTTCGAGCTTGCGGACGTGGGTCGCCAGGTTGCCCGACGTGAGGTCGAGCATCGACTGAAGACGTGGGAACGACAGCGAGTCGTCGACATCGAGCGTCGCAAGCACGGAGGTGATGCGCAGACGGACCACGGCATGGATGGTGGGATCCAACCCTGCCTGTTCGATCATGACGTCGTTCGAGATGACCGGGCAGCAGCAACGAGGAAAGCCCCGCCGCCGGCGATCGAGAGGACCAGGTGGTGGTGGGGCGCACTGACCACTGTGGCAACTCCGGCGACCAGGGTGTTGACCATCCCGAGTTGGAATTGCAGCGAGTCAGACCAGATCAGGCCACGGGCCAGGTACAACATGCCCGCGATGAAGCAGGGGAGTGCCGACATGAAGACGGTGGTCACGGTGTCGGAGGCGTCGGCTCGGCCGAGCCCTACCGCTAGAAGTCCGAAGGCGGCGAAAGCGGTGAACCAGGCTGCTCCGAACATGCGAGCCATTTGCGCCGATCGCCCGTGGATACCCGTCACGCGGCGACCGATGTGGATCGTGGTGGTGATGAAGGCGGTCACCAGCAGTGCGGCGTACAGCCCGCCGGCCAGCACGGGAGCGTCGACGATCGGATCGTTGCCGGTTCCTGCCCAGAGTGCAGCGAAGCCCAGCATCCATGCCGTGCCCCAGACGGAGTAGAGCAGTCGATCGTTCGGCAGGAGACTGACGAGAGCCCGAACACCGCAAAGTCTAGGAGCCGTCAAGAACTTTCGTTCAGGCAACGTTCGCCGAGTCCGCCGCTCGATCGTTTGATTCAACGCGAACCGGGGGATGATCGAAAGGTGATCGACGTCTCCAACGAGCAATCTTCGAATCTGCGCACGTGGAACCTCGGTCTGACCGTGTTGCATGCGGCTCAAGCCGTTGCGGTTTTCGTGCTCGCGAGTGACTTTGCGATCACATTCACGAGTGCTGCACCCGAAGGGCCACCTGGTACCCGAGTCCCGCAGGGTGAGGGCATCTTCGACCTGCGAATCGGGCTCGCCATCGCCGTGTTCCTCGGCCTTGCTGCGCTCGACCACCTCCTGACCGCAACGGTGGCCCGCCGACCCTACGAGTCTGATCTGCGTCGTGGCATCAACCGGTTCCGCTGGATCGAATACTCCTTCAGCGCCACACTCATGGTGATCCTGATTGCCTCGTACTCGGGCATCACCGAGATCACTGCGGTCTTCGCGATCATCGGTGCCAACGTGTCGATGATCCTGTTCGGTTGGCTCCAAGAGAAGTTCAATCCACCCGGGCGCACCGAGACCACGATGCTGCCGTTCTGGTTCGGAACGTTCGCCGGTCTCGCCCCGTGGGCGGGCATCGCCTACAACACCGCCACTGCCGATGAGGTGCCCGGATTCGTCTACGGAATCATCTTCGCCCAGGGACTCTTCTTCTTCAGCTTCGGCTTGAACCAGTGGCTGCAGTACCGCAGGATCGGCAAGTGGTCGAACTACGTCTTCGGCGAAAAGACGTACCTCGTCCTCAGCCTGATTGCAAAGTCCGTCCTCGCCTGGCAGATCTTCGGCGGCAGCCTCGGCACCGACTAATTACGTTTCGGGGTCAGACCCCGTTCCGTAACTAGTTACGCCCTGGGGTCTGACCCCGAAATGTAACTACTTGCGCTCGGGAAGGGGGGCGCTGTAATCGGCGCCGGAGTCCAGACCGAACGCAGTGTGCAGAGCGATTGCTGCGCGCTCCATGTCGGCCGACGGGATGATGATCGAGACGCGGATCGTCGACGTGGAGATCATCTGGATGTTGACGCCTGCTTCGGCGAGCACGCGGAACATCTTCGCGGCGATACCCGGCGACGACTTCATGCCCGCACCGACCAGAGACACCTTGGCGATGTCATCGTCGTGGGTGACTTTCGTGGCCCCGATCTCCTCGGCGACCTTCTGCACGATGGTCTCGGCCTGCCGGAGGTCGGCCATCGGCATCGTGAAACTGATGTCGGTCGTGCCCTCGGTCGACGTGTTCTGCACGATCATGTCGACGTTCACGCTGGCGTCGGCGAGTGGCTCGAACAATGCCGCCGAGATGCCTGGGCGGTCGGGTACGCCGAGCACGGTGACCTTGGCTTCGGTCATGTCGGTGACGACACCGGAGATGATGGGGTCTTCCACGGAGGGCTCCTCGTTGCTGACCAGCGTGCCCTGCTCCCAGGTGAAGGCAGAACGCACATGGAGGGGGACATCATGATTGCGGGCGAACTCGACGGACCGCATCGCCAACACCTTCGAACCGGCACCGGCCATCTCGAGCATCTCGTCGAAGTGGACCTTGGCGAGCTTGCGAGCCTGCGGCACGATACGCGGATCGGCGGTGAACACGCCGGTGACGTCGGTGTAGATCTCGCACGCGTCGGCGTCCATTGCCTGGGCGAGTGCCGAGGCGGTGAGGTCGGAGGCGCCGCGGCCCATCGTGGTGATCTCTTTGTCGGTACTCACCCCTTGGAAGCCGGCGATGACGGCGACCTTGCCGTCGGCAATGGCGGCGCGCACCCGGTCGCCTTTGACTTCCACGATCTTGGCTTTGCCGTGCACCGTGTCGGTGATGATGCCGACCTGGCTTCCGGTGTAGCTGATCGCGTCGACACCGCGATCAGCAAGCGCCATGGTAAGCAGTGCAGCGGTCTGGCGTTCACCCGTGGTGAGCAGCATGTCCATCTCGCGGCCGGAATGGGTCTTGGACACCGAGTCGGCGAGGGCGATCAATTTGTCAGTCGCCTTGCCCATCGCCGAGACGACCACCACGACGTCGTTGCCGCGCTTCTTGGTGATGGCGATGTTGTCGGCCACCGCACGAATGCGGTCCGGGTCGGCGACGGACGTGCCGCCGTATTTCTGAACGATCAGTGCCACAACGCTGAGAGGCTACTGTCCGCGACTGCCGGACCCTGTAGCCGTTCCCGGGTGTTGGGTTCAGGCGCCTTTGACGACGTGTTCGACGACTTCGAACGACATGAGGTCCGCGCCCTGAGCGACGGGCTTGCGGGCCTGCTCGCCGTCGGCAGTGGTGTTGCCGTCGGCCTGGCCGGTGCCGTGACCCTTCGAGAAGTCTTGGCTGTCCATCCAGGCCTGAAAGTTCTCCTCCGAGGCCCAGCGGGTGTACACGAAGTAACGGCTCTCACCGCTTTCCTGATCGGGGGTCGGGCGGAGCAACTGGAAGTCTTCGAAACCCTCGAACGCCTCGACCATCTTTGCTCGGCCGGCGAACCGGCCTTCGAGTTGCGGGCCCATGCCCTCGGGGATGGTGATGGCATTGATCTTGACGACACTCATGACCTCAGTCTGCCGTGCAACGTCGGCCTCAACTCACCTTGGTCCAGGTTCCACATTCGTCATCGGTGGAGAAGCCGACGTCGGATGCTTCGATCGTCACGAAC
>ENA-ORXT01006126-ORXT01006126.1-marine-metagenome-genome-assembly--contig:-NODE-6126-length-11342-cov-9.631957_pt1 | contig 11342 bp, 15 predicted proteins | sample MGYA00237868_ERZ511482 | MGnify/ENA metagenome assembly ERZ511482 | reverse complement strand
TTGCACTGGGTGCAGATGCTACGTAGGCCCCGTTGGAGCTGGGCCTTCGTGATTGCTCGAGCAGGGGGCCCATGTGCGGGGCGAGGATCGTACGCAGGAGTGGTCTTGTCTGCAGCTGTGCTTGCCGCCACAGGAGCACTGGAGAGGTCAGCAGGTGCAGACGGCGTGGCCGTAAAGTTGCCGGCCACAGGAGCAATGGAGGAGTCAGCAGGTGCGGACGGCGTGGCCGTGGAGTTGCCGGCCATCGTGGTCGTGGGGGACGAGGGGGCGGGTGATGCGGCTGGGGGCGCCGAATCCGCCATCGCAGGATGCCGTAGCGTCAGTAGCAATGTGCCGAGCTTCGTCCGCCGTCCCCGACGTTGCCAGGTCGTCAAACGAGTCACCGCTACAGCGCCTGCAGCAGTACGCTCCACAAAACCGGTCCCAACTGTGCGCTTCACGAAAATGGTCCCAACCTGAAGTGCCGGCGCCCGTACAACGCTCGTGGTACGTTTGAAGCGCAAAGGCGACCGCGGCACCGCGGCCACAGGAACGAGTGACGCTGCGCCGTGCCCTCCGTGCACCGACACCCTGCCCCGCGCATATCTGTTGATGGCCGTCAAACCACCGTTCGTGCCGAGACCTGCCGCTAGCGTGCGGAGGCATGCTGTGAATGGTGCGTGGCTAGTGGCCATTGGGCGATGCGAAGCCGTGGCAAAAAAGCCTCGCCGCCGGCCCCACGCGCGGGGCCCAGAGAGGCGGCCAGACGAGCTGCCTTCGACAGCAAGGTTTGTGAGGATGGGGGCCGGCTTGCTGCCATTGTCGCGCTCGTCTCTCGGGTCTGTTCTGTCGCACTGGCGGCCCGGAGCTGTCATACGGTCCTAAAGAGGCTGACCTGCTGCGGACCGGGCGCCCATCCGAGTTGGTCAGGGAGAAACAGGCCGTTTTGCGTAGTCAGCCGACTGTCGTTAGGGCTCAACAGCGCGCACATGCGTGATTCACGGCCCTTGCTACACCAGGTGCAGGTGACACACGACACAGGGACGGCTGCACACGTATCCCGACCCGAGAAACCCGCCAAGCGGACACACCAGGAATGTAAACATCCTTGCGCGTGCACAGCCCTGAGTGGAGCTCCGAGCATCTTTGCCTATTTCTTGATGGTCCCTCCCTCTCACGCTGGGGGACCGTTCGCCTGACGCTGGGTGCCCTGCGTCAAGACGGGCTCATTGCCGCTGTCCCGCCCCCAATGTATTTGGAGCCAGTGGTTTTCAGATCGAGCCGGTACACCAAAACCTGGATTCGGGCACCGCCTGTGGTGCGGTCGTGGAGGCACACCACCTTACTTGATCTGACTGTTTTTCTTTTGGGACGCGTGTCGCAACCGCATCACACGCCAGCCGAGATTTGTGATATTGTATTTGATCAATTGCTGACCTCCAGAAAATGGCGGTTGCGGAGTGGTTGCAGTAATTCGACAGCCCACGTGGACAAATGGAAGGGATAGAAATCATCTGAGATCTTTACAAAGTCTCCCAATGCAGCTCTGCGCACTGAAAATCCACATTCGGATGTCAAGAAATCTGAAGAAGTTTGTTCATCTCATGAGAAATAAAAAATCTGGCCCAGAACCCTCTCCATCCCCTCTTCAGGCCCAAGCAAGCGGCCCAAAAATCTCGAGAAATCTCAATCAGGGTGGCAACGACTCTGACTGACTGGAAACGCACATCCGGATCACAAGAACTCTGAAGAGGTTTGCTGATCTCATGAGAAATCACAGGTCTGGCCCAGAACCCTCTCCATCCGCTCTTCAGGCTCATGCAAGCTCGGTGATTGGTTTGCAAGATTACTGGCCGCAAGTATCAGCCAATAGTTCGATAACTGTCATCCAGCAGTTCGACCTTTTGTTGTCGAACTGCCAATCCGACTTCATTTCTACGCTCTGCCGTCGGCTCTGCCTCCTTCTTTTCTACAAACGCCGTTTTCTCCGCGGTTAGCAGAACGGAAACTGTATTTTCTCATTTCGTTCGTTGATTGCTTGCAAACCGTGGCCAAAACGGAAGCGCGGCAGCGCGTTGGCTTCCTTTTGCTTATGCGCTCCTGCTGACGCGGCCGCGTCTCAGTTTCCACAGCGTCGCCACGTCGGCGTCGTGGCCAAAGATGCGCACATTCTACTCTCTGTGTCGCGTGCTGCCGCCGCCCGCATGGCGGGGCAGCAGCCCCCCCGCGGGTAGCGGCGCTTTACTCTCGCTCGCGCTGCCGCCGCCCGTATGGCAGGGCGGCAGCCCCCCCCTCCGGTCGCGGCGCTTTACTCTCGCGCGCGCTGCCGTCGCTCGTATCGCGGGTCAGCAGCCCCCCCGCTGGTGGCGGCGCTTGACCCCCTTCCCGGTCGCCCGTCGGACAACGCACGCAATTTCGCATTCAGCTGGCATCAGCAGCACGCCGAGCAATCAGCGTGTACGGCAAGCGGCAGTGACCGCGTGCGGCGCGGCCTGCAGCGGCCGCCACAGCCGCCGCTGCTGCCGCCTCCACAGTCACCGCCGCTGCCGACGGCTGCAGACGCCGCGACAGCGGCGGCGCTGCCGCCGAGCGCGTCACACGCCGCCACCGCAATGGATGGGAAATCTTTTGGCCATTTGGCAACCTACGCACGGGAAGGGCACTCAGGCGGCCGCCACGTCTACACGGTGGCCACACCACCGCATGAACGAACACAATAGAGAACACCAGATTTTTTTAGGCGCCGTACGCCACCCTGTTCCTCCTCAATGTCCACTTAAAACCAATGTAATGCAAAAATGATCACGTACACGACGGTTGCACCTGGGCCTCCGTACGAGGCCCGCAAAGGGTGGCCCCGTTCCCTTCACCACCCTACAAGACAATATGAACACAATACGCGCCCACCCAAGCGGGTGCTGGCCCTCCACCGCGACAAAAACAAACAACATGCAACTAGTAAAAGGAAGGCCAACCGTGGGCCTCGGTACGAGACCTGCCGACTCTTCTCCACCGCTGTCCCCATCTCACCTAACACACCAGGGCGATGCACACGTACCATGGATCACACGTCTGTCGGCCACGCGCTGGCCGCCTCAGCCGGCTCGGCCAGGGCCCAGGTTGTCGCCCTGATACTCGTCACCAAGTTGGCTTGCGTCCTGCTGCCCGCGGTCACGCGCTTTCTCGGCCGTGCTCGCGGCCGTGCCAACCTTCAGCTTGTCCCGTGAAAGTGAGACGCCGACGAGAACGACGTCACTGTCGACACTGCCGCTCGCCACCGCCGCCCCCTGGGCTGTGCGACTGGCTGCAGAGGCCGCTCCATCACGTCCCGCGACGTCTTTGACGGCTGTGTCGTCCTCGGAATGCAACATGGCCGTCAAGGCGCGGTCGAGGGTGACCTGGTGCTCCATGTGGAGGGTGGACATCGCCTTGTGGCACGCGGCGGCCCAGCGAACAGCCGTGCGGTACGTCTTACCCGCAGAAGCGAGGTGCTTTTCTACCGCGGCAGTCTTGGTGGCGAGCAGGCGCATGACGGTGTAGTGCGGCGCCGATAGGGCGCGGAGGTTGTTCATCTGCGCCTCAAATGCCGCCGCGCTCGTGCCAATGTCCTCAACGGCCATCGCGGCCGCCTCGAACTCGTCGGGCCTCGCTGGCTGATGGTCGGCCATGCTGCCCTGCGCCACGCACGTGCCGGTGTCTCTGCAGGCCTCGTTCCAGGCCGCGTCACCTGCCACCTTCACCTTCTTGGTTGCATGCCAGCGGGCCGTCGATGGCCTTGCGCTTGCCGCCGTGGTCGGCCAGGTTCGGGGCCGCCTCAACAGGCAAGTCCAGCATAAAATATGCAGGACCCTCAAAAGCGGACAGCGTGTTGGCCGCCACGAAGGCAGAACCCCGAGAAACGCACAGGCCGGCGTCGGCCTTGCTCATTCTTTTGCCCCTGTCGTCACCGCCAATGCGTCCCGCCGACAGGCCAACGGCAGCCTTGTCCCCAGCACCATCAGCAACCGCGTGCACGGCCGCCTCACAGTAAACGTTGGCCTCCTCAAGCGCTTCCATTGCCCCTCCATTGCGTCCAACTTGATCGGCGACGGCCACAGCCGTCCAGCTCACGAAAAACGCGCTTAACTTTGGCCACGTGCGCGGCTCCAAAGGATGTGTGGGTCGGGCTGGCTCCAGCACCATCGCCCACGGGCGACGACATGGAAATGGCGATGGGCGATGCAGTGGGGTAGCGCGGACTGTGGCAGCAAGCTCAGCGTGGGAGCGGGATCGTGCGAGTCGGGGGCAACGGCGGGTGGCGTGCGTTCAGGTCCTCGTCGGCGCCCAGCGGGGTGCTAAAATGCCGTCGGATCACGCAGCCATGCCCTTCTCGCTCCCTCCCCCGCTGTGCCCGTCTGGCTACTCCTCTTTCCTTCTGTGGCCTCGCGCCGAGTGTCCGTCCCACGTCGGCTCACGCAGCGCAGCGAGAGTTGCCCGCCAATGGACCTTATCCTGCAGCCATTCATCTCCAGCCATGATTAATCTGGCCGCGCGGCCGCCCGCGTCAGCCAAACAAGAAGAAAGGGCTTCTTAAGGTCAGCTGTCTGGCCCTTCTCTGCTTACTCTGCTTCTATTCGTTTCCAGACGATAAACAACCTGCCTGAGCGGCCGCCCGCGTCGGAAGGAAAATGAAGGGGCGTATTTGTGTTCAGATGTCTGGTATTGTGCCCTTTAGAACGAGGACATGCGTGATTCATGGCCCTTGCTACACCAGGTGCAGGTGACACACGACACAGGGACGGCTGCAAACGTATCCTGACCCGAGAACCTCGCCGAGCGGACACACCAGGAATGTAAACATCCTTGCGCGTGCACAGCCCTGAGTGGAGCTCCGAGCATCTTTGCTTATTTCTTGATGGTCCCGCCCTCTCACGATAGGGGACCGTTCTCCTGACACTGGGTGCCCTGCTTTTAACACGGGCTCAACGCCGCAGTCCCGCGCCAAAGTATTTGGTGCTTGTGGGTCTCAGATCGAGCCGGTACACCAAAACCTGGATTCGGGCACCGCCTGTGGTGCTGTCGTGGAGGCACACCACCCCACTTTATCTGACTGTTTTTCTTTTGGGACGCGTGTCGCAACCGCATCACACGCCAGCTGAGATTTGAGATATTCTATCTGATTTACCGAACTTGTATTGCTAACCTCCAAAAAATGGCGGTTGTAGAAAGAAGGATGCAGAGGCGACGACACAGCATAAGAATAAATTCGGATTGGCCGGTCGACAAGCCACTATTGTACTATTGGCTGTGAGTTGCCGCCAGATATCTTGCGAGCCAATCAACGTGTCTTGTTGGAGTCACGCAGAGACATTGCAACCATCAACGAGATTTCCTGAGATTTCTGGGCCGCTTGCTTGGGTCTGAAGAGGGCATAGAGAGGGTTCTGGGCTAAACCTGTGATTTTTCATGAGATCAACAAATGTTTTCAGATTTCTTGAGATCCTGATGTGGGTTTCCAGTGCGCAGAGCTGCATAAGGAGACTGTGTAAGGAACTCACATGATTCTTAGCTTTTCCATTGGTCCACGTACGCTGTTGAATGATGGCAACCACTCTGCAACCGCCATTTTTTGGAGGTTAGCAATATCCCATAACCTGATCAATTGATTGCAAATCGCGGCAGGAACGGCAGCGCGGCAATGTTTTCGTGGCCTTCGATTGACTTGGCCGAGTCGCATTTGGGACCACGTTTCCCCGCAACGAAAAAGCCGCCCCCGTGATGGGGTTTTGTTGTCTTGGCCGCGTGAAGGTCTGCGCAGCGTCCCCCCCTCCCCCACCCAACGGCGAGGCTGCCGTCGATACGAGGACTTGTCACTGGGAGACTGCGGCGCACCCATCAGAGCGTCTTCTGTCATTAGCACAACCGCGCCCGCCACCGCCCCCCGCCCATGGTGGACCGGAACGCCCCGTAGACCTGTATTCCAAGGGACAGAAACGGGCATCCTGGACTAGTCGCCGTCAACTGCGGTCCACGTGCCCTGCCCTCAGTGGATGTTCGAGTGAAGTTCTCTTGCTCGTCCATCTAGACACGGCTGGCCCCACAACGTAGGTGTCGCGGTCGCCTTCGGAAACGAGTCGACCCGAAGGAAACGGAAATCTGATCAGGTGACGGCGCTTTAAGCACTCTGAGGCACGTGGTGACCTGAAACGTGTCTGTCTCACGACGGAAGATCGCCGATGATCGCCGGAACGACTGCATATTCACGCTAGAATGGACATGTAAACCTATACCGCGGCATCCAGTTAAGGACGATTGAAGGACGATCGGCCGCTCAAATGATGCCGACTGACGGGGGACACGCAGCGCCCCTCTCACGGTGATGCGAGATGTCTGGTTCCGTGAGTTTGAAAGGTCGCAACCACCAACGTCGCCTGCGCATTCCGCAAACTGATTTATACAGTAGCCTCCGTTTTCCACCAAGTACATCACGTCGCCCACAACCTTTGCTGAGCCCTTTCGTCAAGAGCTCGCCAGCCAATCACAGGCGTACACGGCGACATACCTGGCGCTCTTAGTTTACGTGGAACTGGCTCGATGCGGACGTTGTAGGAAGTGCTCTTATTGGCCAAAACTTGACGCACTAGTATACAATTGGTATTTAGCGGTTTATGCACTCGGTCATCGCCGAGAGCCGATCACCACCACGCTGCTCGAAGAAGCAGCGACGATGATTACTGGTCGGCTCGACATTGCCGGGTTTTCTCCCCTACTTTGACCAATAAAGGGCGTGGATGGAGAAAATCGTCTACCCCCGGTGGTGGAATACTGTATTCCTGCCGACGGTGCGGGAGCGGCACAGAGTTGCGAAATGCGCTCTGAATATAGACAACTCTTCAACGGACGACGTTGAACATATGGCCGACGACGTCGAGATATTTTTTCTACCCCCCAACACCACGGCCGTCTATCAGCCGATGGACGCTGGCGTGATTGAGGTGCTCGAGCGCCGCTACAAACGACGTCTATCGGCTATCCTGGTGCAGCGGTTTCCCGTGCCGTTGGATCCACCTCCACCCCCCAACCGACCGCCTCGACCACCTCCAATTCGCCCCAGCCCCCCCCCATCAACCCCACCGGCTGCCCCGCCGCGCACTCCTCCGCCGCCACCATTTGGCTTCCGCGCCTAGAATGCGGCGCTGAGGGTCAACCCGACAACGGACGTTTTGCAGGAGTACGGCGCGCCGCGGTTGGTCGGGATTGAGTTCATGGACGAGGAGACCGACGTCCAGGCACAGGCGAGCCTCTTGGCCGCCGTCTATCCCCCGCAGGACCAGGAGCCGCGACCGGCGCGGAATTGCGGACTGGCTGGACGCGGCCAGGCCCACCTCCTGGATGCCGCAACATTTATTTCCGAGGAGTGGGACAAGTTAACGGGCGAGTCCATTGTGCACTGTTCGGTAAAGTCAACTATTTTTCCTGCTTCTATGAATGCATCTGTGGCGGCGTTGCACGCCGAGAATCGGCAAAAGTTTTCTAGTGTGGAAGATGATGTGAATGAGGTGCTTTCCCTTCTGCGCGGGACTTCTCTTGGAAAGGACGTGGTGGGGGGCGAGACAGAGGATGACGCGCGGGAAGGCAAGCGTGGTTGGTTTGCGGCTGAGGACGAGGAGGACGCTAGCTCAGATACAGCTGATTTGATTGTATTACAACCAGGCGAGAACTTGCAGGACAAGGATGCGTCGTCTGGGGGTGAGGTTTAACCCAAGCCTTTGAAAATGAGATGCTGAAACTGATGGGAGCTGCAGCACCCTCAGCGGGACGCGCCCTCGCAAAGAAGGGACTGGGCGGGTGAAAAACCCAGTTGGGAGTGCGAGAGGACCGAAGAGTACGGTCTTAAACGAATGCATGAAGGCAAAAGGGGGGGGCAGTCGCAGGTGGGAACATGGGCACGACTCAAATATTTGCGTGGGTGGAGGGAGATGGAAGTGAAGACAGTAGTCGCGCGAGGCTCATAGTTTCTTTTGCTGGTGCGGCGACGACAGCTAGAAGAAGCGGCCGTGACTCCAGCGGGGCCCACAGTTCCACTGGCTGAGAGGAGGTGGAAGTGGAGAAGGCAAATGGTCGGCGACAACCCGCGGAGGGGCCATTTTCAGGCTTTCTCAAGCGTGGCCACTGTGGATGAACGGAACTACGACGCGAGCGAGGCTCAGGGTCGCGCTGTCCGGCTGGGGAACGTAGGAGAGTAGATGGGTTACAAGGCAGAGCTTTATGGCTGGATGCATCACTGGGTAGAACTCTGCGGGCTGAGTATAGTCCCGCGCCGCAGGTACATACGTCAAAACCCCACCAGAAGCATTTGATACTGCCCAGGGCCTCCCCCACACAAAGAGAAAGCCCACACTTTTCCACGTCAACTGCCTTCCTCCGGCCAATCCCCCTCTCCCACCTCCTTGTCATGTCCCTCGTCGCGCACAACCCCTTCGCCTGAGGAAAAGTACGTTGAAAGCCTGAGCCCTTCCGGTGCGCTCGCCGCTGTCGCTTCTGTGAATGGGGAAAGAAGAAGGCAAAAACGATGTCGCACACGTTGCAGACACGTACACATATTAAATGAAAACGTGTCTATAGTTGCTTATTGGGGCAGAGTCCAGTGCGGAAACAACAACGACAAACCCAACAAGCGATGAGTATTGCAGATCCCCAAATTTTGTCCTGCTGGATAGAGACTGACTGTCGGACCGACTCTCTCCACCAATCAGATGCGGCCCTGGGACTGACTTTGTGCTCCTGATTGCTTACATAGGCCCATACAGCCTGGAAATCAACGTCAGCCCCTGTTTTTTTGTGCACTTCTGGCAAGGAGACAGAAGAAAATCTCAAGATCTCGCGTCGGCAGCTTGCTCCGTGTCAAGAAAATCGAATCAAGCGGCAACAAACAGTGAGTTCTGCTAGATGCAAGGTCTTGGCACCGAATGCGGGCTTTCTTTTTGACATCGATGCCTTCTTACTGTCGTTTCATTGCTGTCTTCCCAATTTTGGCCGATGTGATCACAGTCAAGAAGGGGTCAGGGTCAACTGCCCATTGGTCAATCGACTTTATCCGGCTGAGTGGATGGCTGAGACGCTGTTTCACACTGTTGATCACCCCTCTTGACATCGAAGGGATCGGCCAAAGTTGGGAAGACAGCAATAGACCAATAGAGTGAAGTTGTTCTCAGTCAATCTTTGTCTCTGTCCCCCAAGACAAAATTTGGGGATCAGCAATACGTCCCTGAAGATTCAAGATCCTTCCGGTAAGTCCAAATCTCGTTATTGGGGCGGCGACATCTTGGGGCCGGTGCTTCCCCAACTCGGGTCGGAATGGGTCGGAGGTGACACCAAGAATGTCTCTGCCCCAACAATCGCTGCCCTCTCATTGGTCAGACGCACAAAGAGGACGGGTAAAACTATGTGAAAGCATGTCTCCCTCGAGGACCCACTCTCATTGGCCTTTGCCGAATAATTCAAAAGCAGGCTCGCGGTGCCTGCCATCAGCCGCCGGCACCATGGCAAAGGTTGAAGGGTGCGCGGCCTTGCGTCAAACTCAAAAAGACATAGTCGCGCGGCTCGTGAGCTCTGTCACCTTTCTCAAGGGCATTACAGTGCGACTGAATGATACGCACTGGCCTCTCGCGCCACGGATCGTCGCAATATCTCATTCTGAGAAACACAACGAGTTCGATGCGCGTTGCTGCTTTCCTCAACTTGCCGGGACCGCGCCGTCAAACGCCTACAGCGAGCTCCTTCCACAAAAAGTGCGCGTAGACTCTCACCAGCCACCGGCCTTTCTATACCTATCAGGGAGCTCAAGTCTGACGATACTGGCCTGTCGTGCCGAATCGTTGACCACTCACGGCTCACTCGTCGTCTTCTCGAGTGCACGTCTCGCGCTTCTCGCCAGCACCATGGAGGCTATGCTGGCTCTTTCGCTGTGGGGGGGGTTCGTTGATACAGACATTATCGAGGTGGGTGCGTCGTTGGCTGGCGCGTTGAGCATGATCCTGAGCACGTAGGCGCGCCGGCGCTCGTAGCGAATATCCAGGAAGCAGAACGACCAGGGATCCCTGCGTGGTCGGGCGCCCAACCGCCATCGTGACTTTGCACTCGGCTTGCAGTGCATTTTGCGTGATTACTTTGTGTTGGACGGAGCTCTCCCTGTGTACAGGGAGAAACGTTCTCAGCGCCGCTTCCAAGTTCCACGGGCAGTATTCATGAGCGTCCACCAAGCGGTCAAAGACCGCTTGTACTGGCGTCAGCGTGTAAATGCAACTAGAAAGCCGCAATCTCATCCGCTTCAGTAGCTGGTGGGCGCACTCCTCGTCATTGCCTACGGTGTGTCATATGGCCGCTGCGATGAGTACGCGCGCCTGTCACGCTCCACGATCGCCGTGGCTACCAAGAAGCTGATGCAGTTCATTGTGGAGAATTTTGGGCCGTCCTCTCTGCGGGCGCCGACGTCAGCGCAGGTGCAGCACATTCTCACCCGCAACGCGCGACGGGAGATGCCGGGTTGTTTTGGGTTGATGGATTGCTCCCACTGGAAGTGGAAGAACTGACCTAATGGGCTGTCCGTTACGTACCAGGACCGAAAGGGGCATAGGACTATTGTTTTGAAGACCGTGCTCGATGAAGATATGTGGGTGTATCAACTTTTTATGGGGTGCCTTGGAAGACTGAATGACGTCAACGTGATGTATCAGTCCCCAATGTACCTTGAAATTGAGTCTGGTGCTTGGCCTCCCCGCAACGTTTCGTACACTGTCAATGGCACCACCCGCCACCTGTCATACAACCTACTCGATGGCATATATCCTCGTTTCGCCATTTCGATTCCCCCTACGCACAGCCCTTCACCGAAGAGCAGCTGACATTCAACCGAGTGCAAAAAGCACTGAGAAAGGACGTCGGGAGGCTCCACGCGGTGCTAATGGCGCGCTTCCACATCATGTCACACCCGAGCCGCTTCGGCAGCGTGAAGCAAATTATCATCACGACTTAGGGGAAGGCCATCTTGCACCATTTGGTCACCAAGTGCCATCGTGACGGCTACGTGACCAGGTCGCGAATGGCAGCTGCGGCGGCAGGCGGCGTCTGTGCGGCGGCCGCAGGTGGCGAGGCAGTTCTAACTATCGACCGCATGCCGGGCATGGACGAAATCGCCGTAAGTCAGATCTAATTCTCAGGCGCGGACGATTTTTACTGGCGAGCTACCCAGTTTTCGGGATAGTGTCCGATTCAACACATATTCAGGGAGGCATCAAATGGTCATAAAGCAAACAGATCCAGTAAAGATTCAAGCCTTTGGGGATCAAGCAGTTGAACTCTTCAATCAAATCGAGGTGCAGCTT
>ENA-ORXT01006125-ORXT01006125.1-marine-metagenome-genome-assembly--contig:-NODE-6125-length-11344-cov-5.084672_pt1 | contig 11344 bp, 10 predicted proteins | sample MGYA00237868_ERZ511482 | MGnify/ENA metagenome assembly ERZ511482 | reverse complement strand
TCCCGTCGGCCCCCGTATCCTCGACCTTGGCGAGAATTTCGGTCCAGCAGACCTCCTCGCACGGCACCATCAGCGACACGACCATCGCGCGGTCCGGCCAGTCGCGCTTGACCGCCTTGATCTCGCGCAGGTTCGTCTCCAGCGGGCGGTCGGTGATCAGCTCGATATTGTTGATGCCCAGCACGCGCCGGTCGGCCCCGTGGATGACGCCGTAGCGCGGGCCGTTGACATTGACGACATGCGGGTCCAGCCCCAGCGTCTTCCACACGACCCCGCCCCAGCCCGCCTCGAACGCGCGGCGGACGTTGTATTCCTTGTCCGTCGGCGGGGCGGAGGCGAGCCAGAAGGGGTTGGGGGACTTGATCCCGACGAAGTCGTTGCGCAGGTCAGCCATCGGTCGTCCCTTCCGTCGTCCCGGGCGTTGCGTCGGGTTCTGCGGCCCGCTCCAGTTCCGCCGCCTCCAGACGCGCGGTCGCGGCATCGCGGGTCTTCTCGTCGAATTCGTCCGGGTGGCGCAGGATCACGGCCTCGGCGGTGGCATCGGCGCGGTCGTTCGCGAGCAGCAGTTCGGAGCCGTCGGAGGTCTTGGTCTTCACCGCGATATCCGCGAGCGTCTTGACGGTCCCCGCGCGGGTCAGCTTCTGCCGGGTCGGGGTCAGGCGGGTCGCCTTGCCGTTCTTCTCGGTCAGCACGGCCTCGATCGTGTGGATCGAGCGCCAGAAATCCTCGGTCACGGGGTCGTCATGCTCGTCGCCGGTCAGCACGTCGATCCGCCGGTCGAAGGCGGCCTCGGCCACCCGTTCCGACCCCATGCGCCGGGCGTTGAGCATCAGCGTGTGCAGCTTGTCCGCCTCGTCCAGCTCCTCGATCCGGGCGAGGGCGGCGATTTCCTGCTGCTCGAACTTCGCGTCTTTTTTCCCTGCGGGATTCTTCACCGACTCAGACATCCACAACCACCCTGAACCCACCGAATATCATGCGTTTCGCGTCGAAGGGCATGTCGCGGCCCATCCGTTCGTCGGCCATCGCCTTCTGCATTCCGGCATCGGCGGCTTCTTTCGACGGCCATGTCATCCACGAGAAGACGACCGTCTCGTCCGCCGTGCACTGCACCGCCATCGGAAAGGACGTCACCTTTCCGGGCGGCACGTCGTCGCCCCAGCAATCGACCACCTGCAATGCGCCGTGATCCTTGAAGATCGCGGCCATCGCGCCGGATTTGGCGATATAGGACTCCCTGTCGGCGGTCGGGACGGGGATGACGGCTCCGTGTACGTAAGGCATCTCGATCTCCCTTCTCTCTTTCAGGCTCGGGCGTCGGCTTCAGGCCGTCAGCGCCCGGTGGATGCTTTCGGCGGCGTCGCGCCCCTCGGCCACGGCGGTGACGGTCAGATCCTCGCCGCCGCCCGCGCAATCGCCCCCGGCCCAGACGCCCGGCAGGGACGTGCGCCCCTCGGTATCGACGCGCAGCCTGCCGCGTTCCAGTGCCAGCGCGGCGGTGGGGTCGGTGCCGTAGGTCTGGCCGATGGCGCGGAACACCTGATCCGCCGCCAGCGTGAAGGTTTCGCCGGTGCCGCGCAGGCCCTCGTCGGTCGTTTCGGTATACTCGAATTCCACACCCTGCGCCATGGCGCGTATCGGCATGGCATTGCAGACGAGGCGCACGCCCGCACTGGTTGCGTGGTCCTGCTCGTGGCGGCTGGCGCTCATGTTTTCCTGACCCCGGCGATAGACGATGGTGACGTCCTCCGCGCCCAGCAACCTGGACTGCACGGCAGCATCCACGGCGGTCATCCCCCCGCCGATCACCACCACGCGCCGCCCGACGGGGAGGGTGGACAGGTCGTCGGTCTGGCGCAGGGTGGCGATGAAGTCGACGGCGTTGCCGATGCGGTCATCCGCCCCCTCCAGCATCAGGGCATTGACGCCGGACAGCCCCATGCCCAGGAACACGGCGTCGTAGTCGGTGCGCAATTCCTCCAGCGTGAAGTCGCGGCCCAGCATCGCGCCCGTCTCGATCCGGATGCCGCCGATCTTCAGCAGCCAGTCGATCTCGGCCTGGGCAAAATCGTCGACGGCCTTGTAGCTGGCGATCCCGTATTCGTTCAGGCCCCCCGGCTTGCCCCGCGCATCCGCGACGACGACCGTATGCCCGTGCATCGCCAGACGATGCGCGCAGGCGAGGCCCGCAGGACCGGCCCCGATGACCGTGACGATCTTGCCCGTCGGCGCGGCGCGGGTGAAAGGGTGCTCGCCCGTCGCCATCAGCGTATCGGTGGCGTAGCGTTGCAGCGCGCCGATCTGCACGGGTTTTCCCTCCGCCAGTTCGCGCACGCAGGCCTCCTCGCACAGCGTCTCGGTCGGGCAGACGCGGGCGCACATGCCGCCCAGGATGTTCTGGTCCAGGATCGTCTTCGCCGCACCCTTGGGGCTGCCCGCCTGAATCTGGCGGATGAACAGGGGGATGTCGATTTCGGTGGGGCAGGCGGCGATGCAGGGCGCATCGTGGCAGAAATAGCAGCGGTCGGCGGCGACCAGCGCCTCGTGCGCATCCAGCGGCGGATAGGCATCCGCGAAATTCTCCGCGTAGTCCCCGGGGGCCAGTCGCCCCGCAACGATCCCGTCCTGTCGCCGTGCCGCACCCATCCCGTCGCCTCCCGCTCGCGTTGATGGGGTAACGGTTGCACAGCGGCCCTGTTTTATCAAATGGTAAAACGAGTGGAGCGCCCGGGATCGCTCACCCGGCGGCGTCGATCAGGGCGGCGAGGGAGGTCCAGCGCGCGCCTCCGGCGGTCAGGCGCGTGACGACGGTCTCCACCAGCGCCCAGATCGCCGGATCGTGGGCGAGGTGGTGGGTCATCAGGCCGATGGGGGCGTCGCTTTCCTGCATCAGGGTACAGATCCGCGCCACGAACCCCGCCGGATCGACCGCCGAGCGGGTGCCGCGCCAGTCTATCGGGTCGAGATGGGCGTCGAACCGGAGCAGGGGAGTGGTGCGCGGGATGCGTTCGGCATAGGTGGACAATCCGCGATAGCCCGCCCCGGCCAGCGCGCCGGGCATGTCCGGCGCGAGGCGGTTCCACGGCGGGATGAAGACGGGCAGGGCCTGCGGCCCGAAGGTCTCCGCCACGACCCGCAACCCCCGCTCCGCCTCCGCCATCCGCAGGGCGAGGGGGCGGTGGGGGCCGAATTCCGCGTTCTTCTCGCCCTCCGGCGCGTGGCTGTCATGCGCCCAGCCATGCACGGCGGCGCGGGTCGGGGTGGCGGCGAGGCGCGCGGCCAGCGCATCGGTCGTGCGGGCGGGGATGGTGGCCAGCGTCATCGGCGCGCCGACGCCCTCGGCCAGGGCCAGCAACCGGTCGAGGGCGGGGGTCGGCTCCACCGCATCGTCGTCGCGCCACCACAGCACCGGCGCGCGGCGTGCGAGGGCGGCGTCGAGGGGGGACCAGTCGATCCTCACCGCCGTTTCGCCGCCAGGGCCGCTTCGACGATCCCCACGCAGTTCTGCGCACCGTCCAGACGGATATCGCCGTAATCCGGCGCGGGGCCTTGCGCGCAGGCCCGCACCGCCCCGGCCAGGGCTTCCCCGCTCAGATCCCCCTCGCGCACCAGCCCGCAGCCGTAGCGATCCGCCATGGCCCGGGCGCGTTGCAGCTGTTCGGTTTCCAGCACCCCCTCGAACGGGCTGAAGACGACGCGCGCCCCGGTCGCCACCACGTCGAGCGCGGTATTGTAGCCGCATTGCATCACGGCGACCCGGCAGCGCGCCAGCAGGGCGCGGAAATCGGGGCGGGTCGGCTCGGCGATCACGTTGGGGGGCAGGGTTCCCAGCGCCGCGATCTGGTTCAGGCGCTCCGGCCCGCCGATCAGCAGCCGCCAGCGCCGGTCCGGCATCAGCGCGCTCGCCGCCGCCGCCGCCGGAAACAGGTCGGTCCCCAGCGCATTGCCCCCCGCCGCGACGACGATCTCGCCGTGGCCGTCCTGGGTGGTCGAGGTGCCGGGGGTGGCATCGCCGATATAGCCGGTATCGATGATCCGGGGGCGCAGGGCGGGGGGAATCGGCCAGCTTTCGGACAGGTCGATCAGGTCGCTCTTGCCGTGGAATAGCGCGCCGTCGTAATGGCGGTCGAACCGCTCCTCCCCCTCCTCCTTGCGGCCCGGCTTTTCGGGCAGTTGCAGGATATCGCGGATCGAGCACAGGATCAGCGCCCCCTTCGCGGCCTCGATCGCCCCCAGGAACTCGACGCCCAGCTTGCGCCGGCCGAAGGGGAACTGTTCCGTCACCAGCACGTCCGGGGCGAAATTCGCGATCGCTTCGTGGATCAGGGCCTGCCGTTCCACCAGCAACGCCTCGCTCACGACCTCCCCGTCCGCGCCGAACATCGCGGTGAAGGAGAGATTGGAGCGTACCTGCGGTATCTGGAGCAGCCGGGCCTGTTTCGGCTCGGCCAGGGGCGAGGGGATACCGCCGCTGACCACCAGCGCCTCATGCCCCGCCGCCGCGAAGGCATCGGCGATCAGCGAGGTGCGGGCGAGGTGGCCGGTGCCCAGCAGGGTGGTGACGAGGAACGCGACCCTCATCGGGCCACCAGCCGGATCGGCTCCCCCCCGGCCCGCCAGCCCGTGCCGTCGCGGCCCAGCACATAGAAGCGGTTGCGCTTGATCCGGAAGGGCATCGGGCCGTCGAAATGCCAGTCATGGGCCTCCGCCAGCAGCACGCGCATGATATTGATGTGGCACACGATCAGCGTGTCGCGGGTCAGGCGCGCCAGCACCGTGGTGACTCGCGCCAGCAATTCGCGCGGGGTCTCGCCGCCCGGGGGGCGACCGTCCCAGCCCCATTCCTCGACATGGCGATAGCCGCTGGCGGGGTCCGCCAGCAGGTCGACGCCGCGCTTTCCCTCCCACGCGCCCAGATTCATCTCGACCAGGGCCGGGTCGGTCGCCACGCACCGCCCGGTGACCAGTTCCGCCGTCTCCCGCGCCCGGGCGAGGGGGCTGGACAGCACATCGGCGCCCAGCCAGTCGGGCGGCAGGGTCAGGGCGCCCAGACTGGCGCGCTCCGCCGCCGAGAGGGGGATATCCGTGCGCCCCTGAAGCCGCCCGGCCGCGTTCCAGTCGGTGCGCCCGTGGCGCAGCAGGCCGATCTTCATATCAGGTCTCCCAGCAGGATGGACAGGCGTGCCGCCGCCGCGTCGATGCCGTGGCGGTCGAGGATATGCGCGCGCACGGCCCCGCGCGCGCGCGGATCGGTGCCGACACGCCGGATGGCGGCGCGAAAGGCCGCCGCATCGTCCCTCGGCACGATGGCGGAGGCGGGGGCGATGACGCTGCGGGGACCGGGCCAGTCCTGCGCGACGACGGGGGTGCCCGCCGCCTGCGCCTCCAGATACACCATGCCGTAGGCCTCGTTGACGCCGGGCCAGACGAAGGCATCCGCACGCTCGTAATGCTCGCGCAGGCGCGCCGGTTCGACGAGGGTGGCGATCAGGGTCACGCGACCCCCGAACCCCGCGAACAGCGCCTCCACCTCCGCACGCTGCGGCCCGTCGCCGATGATCGTCAGGTGCCAGGCACCCTCCCACCCGCGCAGGATATCCGCCAGCGCGCGGTAGGAGGCCAGCTTGTCCGCCCCCCGCATCATCGCGACCGTCAGCAATTCCAGCCGTTCGGCGGGCGCGCGGGGCGCAGGCGAAGGCGCAGGCCCGGGGTCGAGGAACGGGGGGAAATCCGCGATCCGCTGGCCGTTCACCGCATCCCGGTCCAGCGCGAAGCGGTCATGGGCCGTCATGGCCAGCAGCAGGTCGGCGCGGTCCATCGCCGCCTCGGCCCGCGCGGCATAGGCGGCCCAGGGACCGGTCAGCCGCTTCTGCGCCCGGCTCGCCTCGGCGATGACATAGGGGATGCCGAAACGATCGGCGAGGGCCGGCCCGATCAGGTCCGGGGCCTTGTAGTAGCAGTGATACGTGAACCACAGGGCGGGGGGCGCATCGGCCCAGTCCCGCGCGATCCGGTCGATCTCGCGCCCCGCCTCCGCGATCCGCGCGTCCTGCACCGCCGCATCCCCCGCGCCGTCGCGGCTGCGCAGGGTGCTGGCGACTTCCGGCGCGTATCCCGCCCGGCGCAGCGCCTGCACGAACAACCGCGCGACCCGGCGGTCGCCGGAGGGGGTGGGGTGGTCGGGCGGCTTCATCGGGGCGTGGAAGGCGAGCCGGGTCATCGCATCGCCGCCCCGATCCGCGCGGCCACCCGGTCGATCCCCGCATCGGCCCCGAAATCCGTGACGAGGCGGGCGCGCAACCGATCCGCGAACAGCGCGCGCTGCTCCGGGTCCGCCGCCATCGCGGCCATCGCGTCGCGCAGCGCATCCGCATCCTCCGGCGGCACCAGCCGCCCGGATACGCCGTCCTGCACGAATTCGGGGATGGCGGAGATATCGGTCGAGAGGACCGGCAGCTTCTGGCTCGCCGCCTCCATCAGCACGTTGGGCAGGCCGTCGCGGTCGCCGGATTCGGTGATGCGGCTGGGCAGCACGAAGAGATCCGCCCCCCGCATCGCCGCGAACACCGCGTCCCGCGCCTGCGCCCCGCGCCACTCGACCCGCTCCGCGATGCCGAGGCGCTCGGCACGGGCCGCCAGCTTTCCGCCCAGCGACCCGCCGCCGATATGCACGAACCGCCAGTCCAGCCCCGGCGGCAACCCGGCCAGCGCGTCGAGCACGAGGTCGTAGCCCTTCTTCCCGACCAGCCGCCCGACGGACAGGATGGTGAACGGCCCGCCGTCCCGCGCCTCGCGCTCCGGCGGATCGGGCAGGCGCGTCAGGTCCAGACCGTGATAGACCAGATCGACCCGCCCCGGCGGCCCCAGCGCGCCCAGATGCTCGGCCCCGGTGCCGGTGCAGGTGACGCCGAAGGCCGCATCCGCAATCTTCTCGCGCTTTTCCCACTCGGCGCTCGTCCAGATATCCTTCGCATGGGCCGAAAAGCCCCAGGGCAGGCCGCGCATGATGGCCGCATACCGCGCGACGGAGGAGGGGGTGTGCAGGAAATGGGCATAGAGGAACCCCAGATCGTCCTCCGCCTCGGTCGCCAGCACGGCGGCCTGGGCAAAGCGGCGCACCCGGTTCGCATCCCGCGCCCGCACCAGATCGCGCAGCCACACCCGCCCCGCCCGCCAGAATCCCCGCCGCCGCCCCGCCCGCACCAAGGCCCGGGTCACGCGCACGGGTTCATGCCGGATATATTCGGGCAGATAGCGCACCGGCGCGGTGATCGCCGCGTTCACCGGATGCACCGCCGTATCGGTCGGGTGGCGCAGGGACCAGATGTCGAAATCGACCCCGCGCGCCTGCAACCCCAGCAATTCCTGCGCGATGAAGGTTTCCGACAAACGCGGATACCCCTTCACGACGATGGCGACGCGCTTTGCGGTGGGGCGCGCGCTCATCGGCCCGCCAGCGCGGCGCGGGTCAGCTCGCATACCCGGTCCAGCCCGTCGAGCAATCCGTCGATCTTCGCCGCCGAGGGCAGCGGCTGCTGGTTCAGTTCGCGGATCGCGGCCCCCATCGCGGCGGGATCGGGCAGGCCCGCGCCGTGCTGCACCGGGGGCAGCATGCGGACCAGACCGATCTTCTCGGCGGCGGCGATGCGCAGGTACTGTTCCATGCGCGGCGTGATGCGGGGGGCGAGGGCGGCGGGCTTGTCGAAGCTGAGAATCTCGCAGAACGTGTTGTAGCCGCCCATCGCGATGACCCCGCGCGATTCGATCATCAGCCGCTCCAGCCGCGAATCGAAATTGCGGGTGCGGATGGTGCGGAAGCGATGCGCCCGGCGCTCGAATTCGGTCCGCCGCTCGGCATTCATGAACGGGCCGAAGACGATCAGCGCCGGAACCGACAATTGCCGGTCGGCCTCGTAGGCGCGCAGCACCCAGTCGATCAGCGCCTCGCCGTCGCCCCCGCCGCCCGGGGTGACCAGCACCGACCCGGCGGGAATGCGCTCCGCCTCGTGCTGCTCGGGCCATTCCTCGGGGGCCTCGCGCCGCAGGTAGCCGGTATAATGCGTCCGCGCGCGCACCGCGTCGGACAATTCCAGTCCCGCCAGCGGCTCGAAGATCGCGCTCAGGCCGTAGATCCACAGCGCGTCGTAGTATTTCTCGACCGCCTCGCCCGCCCCCTTGCGCAGCCATTCGGATCTGAGCGCGCCCGCCTCGTCCAGCACGTCGCGCAGGCCCAGCACGATATGCGCGCCCTGTTCCTTCAGGTGGTCGAGCGTCGGGATCATCTCGCCGCGCAGGCCGGTCGGCTCCTTGTCGACGATCACGATGTCCGGGGCGAAGGCCTCCGCCGTGGTCAGCAGGATGCGCTCGCGCAGGGCCACGGTCTGGGCGATGTCCAGGTGCATGGTGTCGGAGGCGTAATCGCCGCTCGGCAGCTTGACCACGCCCGGAATCCGCACGAAATCGACCCCCTGCGGAAAGTCGAACCGCCCGACGATGGGCGAGCCGGTGGCGATCAGGATGCTGGCCCCCTCGAACCGCGCGGCCAGTGCCGTGGCGATGGTGCGCGCCCGGCGGATATGCCCCAGCCCGTACGTGTCGTGGCTGTAGAGCATGATGCGCGGCGCGACCGCCCCGCCCCCGCCCGGCGTCGCGGCGGCACTGCCCCCGGTCTCGGTATCGTTCAGCACATCAAGGCCCCCCGGCATTCCATGCGCCCTGTCCGGCCCATGTCCGTCAGCCCTAGCAGACTGTCATCGGTGCCGTACAGATGGTGTCGCGAGAAGGTGATGCCAAGGGAGCGGGCGGGGCGGGGCTTCCCCGACCGCGCGACCGCCCCCGAACCCTCCCGCCCCCGATGCCAAGCAATGCGAGACGACGGGGTGCGAAGGCGCTATAGTTGTCGCATGCTGTACGCTGTCCGCTTTCTCCGCACGGTTCTCGGGCCGATCCTTCTGGTCGCCGCATTGTTCCTGACGACCCTTTCCGCCACGGCGCAGGAGGGGGTGTCGGGCGATGCCTACGGCCAGCTCGCCGTCAGCAGCAATCCGGGCGATGCGGGGCCGGACCAGTACGCGGTCGCCGCCGAACAGCTCAGCATGCTGTCGGAGACGCAGCTGAGTCTGGAGCGCGTGTTCAAGCGTCTGGTCCAGCTGATCGCCCATGCGCCCGACCTGCCCGGCGCGATCCACACCCTGCTGGCCACCCAGAGTCCGACCGGGGAGGCGACCTATTTCCTCGGCATCATGGGTTGGACCCTCATGTTCCTCGGCATCGCCTATCTGATCGAATGGCAGATCTACGGCAAGCGCCTCGTCGGGCCGTGGTTCATCGCGCTGCAACAGCCGAACCCGCAGGATCTGGTCGAGAAGCTGCCGATCCTGTCGCTGCGCGCGGCCATCGGCATCGTGGGCATCGCCCTGTCTACGCTGATCACGGCGGCGCTCGTGTTCGCGTTTCTCGACCCCAGCGGGGGGGCGTCGCAGAAGACGGTGATCGTGGTCGTGGCGGCGGTCGTCGCCTCGCGCCTGACGGCGATCCTGTGGCGCATGGTGCTCTCGCCCTACCTGCCGCACTACCGTATTCCGTGCATGACGGACGAGGAAGCGCGCAGATTGTTCAAGTGGCTGTGGCTGACGATGACCGCCTCGGTCGCGCTGCTGGCCTTCTGCTACTGGATCGAGGATATCGGCGCGAGCCGGGTGACGCACAATACCCTGACGCTGATCGCCACCGTGCTGATGGTGGTCATCAACCTGACGATGGTGCTGGTCAACCGCAATGCCGTCACCCGCGCCATCCTCGGGCAGTGCCATGTCGAGACGGTCACCTTCCTGCCGCGCATCTCGGCGCTGCTGTGGGCGCCGCTGGTGGTGCTGTACTTCCTCGGCGCGTCGGTCATCCTGATCTATCGCCTGCTGTCGGGCACCGTCAGCGGCGCGCCGATGATCGTGGGGGCCTATACCGTGCTGCTCGCGGTGATCGTCGCCTACGGGATCGTCGCCTTCACCATCGCCCGCATCTTCCGCAGCCGCCGCGTGATCGTCAGCGAGAATCTCCGTGAGGAACTCACCTCGGACCAACCCTCGCGCATTGTCGAGCACGCCTATATCGAGGGTGATCCGCTCGACGGCGATGGCGACGAAGAATCCGGCCCCGCCATGCAATATGACGCACCGCACGGGTCCATTGCGGAAGCGGCCCTCACGGGGATGCGCGATTTCGAGGCCTTGGCAAAGCGCACCGCCTCGATCTTTGCATTCGGGGCGGGGATCTATGCCCTGCTGCATATCTGGGATTTCGATTACATGCTGGAAGAGGGCGGCGTGCTCGACCCTGTTCAGGACGTGATTGATATCTGTCTGGTCGGATATCTGCTCTATCATGCCACCCGCATCTGGATCGACACCCGCATCCGCGAGGAGGGCGGCGAAGAACTCGATATGGCGCCGGGCGAAGGCGAGGGCGGCGGCGAAAGCGCGGCCAGCCGTCTGGCGACCTTGCTGCCGCTGTTCCGCAACTTCCTGTTATTCGTCATTTCGATCAGCGTGGCGATCATGGTGCTGCTGCAATTGGGCATCAACGTCGCCCCGTTGTTTGCCGGTGCCGGTGTCGTCGGCCTTGCCATCGGTTTTGGCGCGCAAACGCTGATCCGCGACATCCTTTCGGGCGCGTTCTATCTGTTCGACGATGCGTTTCGCAAAGGCGAGTATATCGACATCGGCACCGTCAAGGGCACCGTGGAGCGGATTTCGCTGCGCTCGTTTCAACTGCGCCATCACCTGGGCGCGCTGCACACGATTCCCTTCGGTGAAATCACGCATCTGACCAACTTTTCCCGCGATTGGGTGATGGTGAAACTGCCGATCCGGGTCACCTATGACACCGATGTCGAAAAGGTGCGCAAGCTCATCAAGAAACTGGGCGCGGAACTGACCGACCATCCGACCGAGGGCCCGAAATTCATGCAACCGCTGAAATCGCAGGGCATCTACAAGATGGAAGATTCGGCGATGATTATCCGGGTGAAATTCATGACCCGCCCCGGCGACCAGTGGACGACCCGCAAACTCGTCTATTCCCGCCTGCGCGAATTGTTCGAGGAAAACGGCGTCAAGTTCGCCCACCGCGAGGTGACCGTGCGTCTGTCGGACAAGGACTTAAAGGACTTGCCCCCTGACCAGCGCGAGTCGGTCGCCGGTGCCGCCCTGACCGCCGTGAGTGTGGCCGAACAGGAGGCGGGAATGGCGAAGGCTGTCGGGGATGACCGCTAGAGCAAATCGAGGTCGAGTGAAACCCGATCACGTTGGGCCATTGAGTGTCAGGAAATGCGCACTTGCGGCGCGCA
>ENA-ORXT01006122-ORXT01006122.1-marine-metagenome-genome-assembly--contig:-NODE-6122-length-11345-cov-6.890398_pt1 | contig 11345 bp, 7 predicted proteins | sample MGYA00237868_ERZ511482 | MGnify/ENA metagenome assembly ERZ511482 | reverse complement strand
AAAACATTTCTCTCACGACCTCTCACGGTTCGCATATATTTTAAGTTCTCCGTGACCCAATTTGACAACGTGCTGTGTGGTGTAAATGGGATGGCGACCAGCCGTAAATGCGGTCGGCGCGGTCAAGCCCTTTGCCCATTGGCTTCGTGGCGCACCCGCAGGCGTGGCGGTGCGCCCGTCGCGGCCGGCGGTGTGGCGGCCCGTGGGAGTGTGGGACTGAGCGACGGCACTGAGTGGAAGGCGCAGGCGGTACCGCCTGGATCACGGGCCGGGGCCCGCCTTTTTCAACGCCTCGTGCGGTCCTCGCCTCCCACCCACGCGTCCGACACGGGTTGGGCCCCTGTCGACTGGTCAAACGGCGAGGGGGGTCGCTAGGCTCCGCCCAAATGCCCCCTCGTGGCAGTGTCAACTCGATACTTGTGTAATGCAGCTGCTCCCCTGTCGCGCTGCTGGCGCCGCACCGCAAGCGCCTGTTGAGGCGTGGCGCGGCCGCCACGGCCTGGCGCGAGCAGAGACGCGCCGCGGCGGCGCGGTGGGCGCTGTCATCAGCCGCCCACGCGCCGCACCGCGGTGGCGTTGGCGCCAGCCAACCCGCTGCAGGGGGTGTTAGAGATCTGCGGTGACGCACAGGAGGCGCGCGCTGTGTCCTTGTCGGCCGACCCCCCCCCCACCCCTGCTCACGGTCCCCTGGCTGGCCATCTGTGTCCGCCCCTGTCTGGCGGCCGAGACGTGCCAGACGGGTGAACCAAAGACTGGCCAACAGTCTCACGGGCGGATCCCCACGACTTGGCTCATCAGGGGGAGAGATTATTCAACCCGTGCACGGGGTTGAATAGCCCCACGCGTGGGGCTGGGTGCAAGAACCCTCCTTCATGCCCCTCATGCACACATATTGGTGGTGCGGAGTTCGGGGACCTCACAAAGATATACTACATTCGCCAGCCCATGGCGTGCGGATTCAGTGTTCTCGAGGTCTTCTTGAGCTGGAAACCCCTCTGTTTCGTGCATTCACGGGGGTACGAGCCTCGCAGGGCTTTTCTTGAATGCTCCATTATTGACAAATACGAACCGGGCGTATGTCAGCACAGGAAAAAGAGTGAATAGCCCTCTGGCGGGTGGATGACAGGTGCGGGTATTGCAACAAGGTTCGATTGACTGACCGCCTCCCACCGTCACCAGCTGTCAGCGTCAATGGCGGACCGGAGAGAACACGAACAAAAGGGGCGTCCCCGCCCCAGCGGTGGGGCGATCCCCAGTTGCCAGAGGCCGCCAGCTGATGTCGACGGGTCGTGCTGGGGGAAGGCAGCGCCTGCAGCAAGTCGGGAGGGTCGGGCGTCGTCTGGGTCTGCTTCACAGGTGAAGTCCCTGAAGCCGCAGCCACCCCGCCGGGAGGCTTTCGACTGCCTCGTCGGCAATGAAGAATCAAGCGCTTCCAAGGTGCTCACAACTCCCTCGGTGCCGGGCCTCCCCCGTTCACGGCGGTAATTTGACGGTGGCGGCCAACGGCAAGACGATCCGTTCACGAGGATCTCCAAAGGCGATTTCATATGGCTTCAGGCACCAAGCCGGCAGCGTGCACGGGCTTGAAGGTGCTCTGTCCAGTCGCAGAATCAACTCAGAAAAGAAGACACCATGGCTCGCGGGAACATGCCGATCTATTGGTCCAACGTCTGTAGTGACAGATGATGCACTGTAATTCTGGCTGTCACAAAATTCGTTGACAGTAAATGCACAACTAAGACAAACCGGCACAGCCACATAGAATCTTCTGAGTATGCCAAACAATAACCATCCGGTGCACAAGCACTACTCTTCGGAAAAAAAAAGAGCGCGACCGTTTGATTTGGACAAACGAAACGCAGTCGACCGAGCCAACAGTGTCGCGGCGGCGTGCCTGCAAATTCTGTGACGAGGCGCGGGTCGAATCCCCACAGAAGGGAGGTGGGAGTGGTCTCAGCAGGAGTCGTACAGGCAGCCTACGGGCCCCTATGGCCGTCGGGTGTGTCGTCCGCCGGCGTCACGGGACAAACGGTGGATTTTTCATACCCCCGTCCTCCCACCCCTGTAGCAGTGCCGACGCCGTCCGCGGATCGAGTTGAGTCCAACAATGCAGCAGGCCGCGAAGGGGGTTGCATCTGCCCCCTCACGTTGCGCGGCCGGGAGATAGTCTTGGCTCGCAGGGAACAACAAGGCCCCCAATGGCGGCGAGCTGGGGTCATCGCCCGAGGACTTTGGCAACCTGCCCAGTCAGTGCAGCTACCATGCCCTGTTGGGTATGTCCTCACGACCGGCGCGAAGGCAGCGTGTGCCAGGCTAGTGCTGATACACCCGGCTGTGCCGTGCGCGCAGGACAGTGGCGTGCTAGCATGAGTCTGTGCCCCACGTGCTTCGCGGGAAGGCGCGTACTTCTTGGTTGTCATGCGCGGGTGGCCGACAAAAGCCAGGCGTAGAAAGCGTGTAGAAAGCGTGTAGAAAGCGTGTTCGCTGGCACGGGGGGGGTTTGGTCGGCATCACTGGAGGGGGAGGGTGTGACCACTTGGCCTGCACCCACGCGGGGGGACGTCAGTGAGGTGAGGGACATCCGCAGCAGGTTGCAGGCTCGGCCTGCAACTGGGGATGGACGGACGGACGTGCCTCGGATGCCGGCCAGTGCACCAGCCAGCGCACTGTACAGCAACGGTGCCCAACAACTGACTGGGCGCCGAGTGACTCACCTGGCTGTAAGGATGCCGTTGAAGTCTTCACAGGCACCTGTTCGGGGTGCCGACGAAAGCGGGGGGGGGAAGCACGAAGTCTGCCCACTGAAAACTGTCCTAGTGCTCTACCAGACGCACGCTGTGACCGTCGACTGTGCTGGTGCGTCACACCCCTTCTTTTGTGGCGACGTGGGCGATGCACGCCCACTCACGCGCTTCGCATGCCACATGAATAGGCCGTCTGATGAGACATTTGGAGCGAGGTCCGCCTAAAACACAAAAAGTGTTACCCGCCAGGGGTGTTTTCAGTGACGCCCTAGGCGTGATGCACGAGCCTACCGTCGGCGTCGAGAAGGGCGTGGCGCAGGCATATGGCGGGCCTTCCAACCGCGGTCGGGTGGTGTCTACTTCCGCCCCCGCCGACCAGATACCCCAACGGTCAGCGGCGCCTTCCCCGCTTCCCTGCCTCCCCTCCACGAGGCGAGGCGGCATGAAAAAACGCCCTCCCCCCCCCCCTCCCTCCCCAACAACGGCCGGCCCACCGTCGGCCCGTCACGCGCCCGACCGCAGGCGGTCAAAGCGCACCGACGCGCGCGGTAGGTCCGCCGCCAACCACCCCCGCAGCTCCCCCAACGTCACGTACGCGCCACCGTCTGTCGGCCGGTGTGGGTATCGCTCGGCAGCGGCGCCCCCACCGCCGCCGTACGCATCGTCGACCCACCAGCCCGCCGCGACGGTCACGTCGAGGCGGGCCAAGCCGCGGCAGGCGGTCACGGCGGCCAAGTCCCCGCGCCGCAGCCGCGCCACGCCGGGCACGGGGACGGCGCCGTCGGCGAGGGTCAACCGCCGCAGCGTCGGGGGGGCGCCGCGGGTGCCGCCGTGGGCGGCACCGCCCGCGCACCCACTCGCCGCCGGGTGCTCTGCGGCGCCGCCGCGCGCGCCGGCCGGCCCGCCCAGGCCGCGCAAAAAGGCGGCAACGCCGTTGCCAGGAGTGCCCCATTGCCACGCGAGCGTTAGCGTGGAGAGGGCGGGAAAGGGCGGCCACCCTCTGCCCAATGTGGCGGTGAGTGCCACCGCCGACGACAGGTCGACGTGCAGCGCCGTCAGTCGGGGCAGGGCCGCTAGGTGGTCAAATGCCGTCCACGATGCCGCTTCCGAGAGGTGCAACGTCAGGTCGGTGAGGGTGGCGGTGGTCCCCGTCATCAGGGCGCGTGCCGGTGAGGGGTGCCCGCCATCTCTGCCCGCTGCCATGGCGGGCGGCTCGACGAGCCGGCCCACTGCCGCGTCTCCATACGTGCCGCTGGACGCCCCCTCCGCGACCGCCAAACCCGCCAACACCAGCGTCGCTGGCAGCGCCGCCCCCGCCCGCAGCGCGTCGACGACGGCCACTTCGTCGGCGGGCGCGCGCCACCACGACACGGGTGGCAGAGTAACGGTGGATAATTTGCGGCGTGCGAGGAGGTCGGGCAGGTCGGCCCACAACTCTGGGGCGGCGGCTTTGACAGGTGACAGCCGCACGGCGACGGTCTTGAGGGCCGGCCAGCCGCCGCGGCTGCCGCCGACGCCGCCGCTGGCATCTGCCGCCCGCGCCGCTCGGAAGGCGCCCCGAAACGGGCACGCGGACAACTCCAATTCGGTCAACGCGGGGCACGCGGCGACCAGCCACCGCACGTCCGCATCGACGAGGCGGTAGCCTGTGCGGAAGGTGTGCAACGCCGGTAGCGCCGGCGGCGTCGGGGCGCCGGCGCCGGCGGCATCGGCCGCCGCCCACACAGGCAGCCGCCAGGTGTCGCGGAGCCACTCACCGAGCCCGACGGACAGCACGCGCAGGCTCCCCCCGTGGGCGCGGAGAAGATGCCGCAACGCTGGTGCGGCGGCGGGGTCCCCCACGTCGCACCCCGTGACGGTCAATGACGTGAGGCGGGCGGCCGGCAGCGGGCGGCCGAGGAAGGCGCCGAGCGCGGCGCCCGTCACGGTCAGCGCAGTCAGCGGCAGGGCGGTTAGCGCGGGCATCAACGACGCGTACACGAGGGTCTCCAAGCCACTGCGGTCGGCCCAGGCGGCAATCGCCACACCCAAGTGCAGCGTCCGAACGGGCGTCCCGCGGGCGAGCCGCCCGACCCACGACGCCAGGGATGCGGTGGCGGTCGCCAGCGCCGCACATCTGCCGGGCGTCAGGGACAGCCGCACGTCCTTCTCGCGGCAGAGGGACCCCACCGGCGGCGGCGCCCCCACCGCCGCCGCGTCCACGTCGAGGACGGACGCCGCCCGGAAGTACGGCTGCACGAGCTCCCCCCACAGCGCCGTGCGGAGGGCGCTCGGGGCCACGACCGTGCCCGCCGGCAGCCGCAGGGACGACGCGCCGTCGAGGCACTCGGAGCGGAGGGCGCGGCACGTGACAGAGAGCGCCCGCCAGGCGTCCCAGCCGGCGCCCCCATCGTCAGCGTCTCGGAGGTGGTCGGCGATGACGCGGAGCAGGTCACTTGGGAGGGAGAGAAGGGTGGCGGGGGGGGTGCTTGGTGGCACCGACACGGCCATGACGAGGGCGCCAACAGGACGGGTACGGCAACGCTCTCCGTCGTGGAGGAGCAGTCGAGACGACGGCGAGGCGCGCGCGGTGGTTGGAAAGAACAGTAGCGGGCAGGCGCGGCGGTGGGGGAGCGGCGGCGGCAACAGGCATGGTCACAACCTCTACTTGACCGCCGCATCGGCCACTGACATTCGGCTGGCGAGGACGCCGTCGGCTGGGGAAGCAAGCATTGTGTGAACGACGTGCTGCACATGAACGGGCTCAGAGCGGCACCAGCTGTGGCTGGCGGGGGGCTGACGACCGTCGCGACGGACGTGGGCGCGCCCAGACGGCCGCGGGGTCCGGCTGCCGACCGACGCTGGGCGCGTCCAGCAGCAAGCAGCCCGATGGATTCGAAAAGCACGTCACGCGGCAATCTGGCACTTCGGAAGCTCAACGTCGACTTGTTCTTGGGAGTTACACCCCGCACCAAGAATTGATCACCCTGTCGCGAATCCTCCTCGTTCGTGGATGGGAATCATCCGTTAGAGCGGCACGAACGAGGAGGTAAGCCATGATGGCGGATGTCTCGCCGACCGCCGGGCCGGCGTCGCCGACTCTCCGCCGTCTCGGCGGGGGTAGCCACGGTGGCTTGCCGCACCGCAAGGCCACCGCCGCGGTGTCGCCCGCCGACTCCTCTGTCAGCAACGACTCTATTGCCGCCTGTGCTGGCCTGCTTCCTCTTCGAACAGCACTTGGGTCGGGCGTCGCCCGGCGCCGTCGGCGCCTGTGCGCGACGGCGCGCGGCGGCGGCCACCGCCATGTGTCCGGGGCCGCCAACCACCCCGGCGGCGCCAGTGCCGGCGGCAACGGGCACCGCGACGTCGCCCATCACCATGCCCGCCACAAGTCCCCCCGGCCGGATCGTGCTGCTGCGCCACGGGCAGACGGATTGACAGAGTGGCGGGGTGCGTGCAGGGGCACCTCGGAGAGTCCCGCCTGGCCCATATGTTGTTGGCTGGTGGGTAGAGGGGGAAAGGGCGGGGCGTGGCTCACGGCAGCGTGGGTGGGGGCGCCGAGGGGGAAACCCGACGGCAGGGTCTGTGCTGGTGCCGACCAGGGCCCACGGCGGGCTCGGCGTGCGCGCGCTACTGACCGCCGTCGACCTGCCCGGCTTTGCCGCCGCTCGGCTGCCTGTGTCCCGCGACTCTCCGCGCTGGTTCCCCCCCCCCAGAGCTGGACCTCATCAAAGCCGAGGCTGCCCGCGACGCGCTCACGGGCACCCCACCCGTGCACACTCACGTTTCGCCGCTGACGCGCGCGCGGGCGACTGCGGCCAGTGCCTTTGGCGGCGCTACGCCCGGCCGGCGACCGACGGACGCGGCGGTGCTCGACGACTTTTCCAAAGCGTGTTTCCCGTGGTAGGGCGGCTACACGGCCAACCTGCGCACCGCTGCCATGGCCAGTGGGACCGAGTATCCTCGCTTCCACGCCAACGCCAAGGCGTACTACCGCGGTTGCTGACGCCGCGGCGGCGGCGGTGGCCACCGCCGCTACTGCCGCCGCCGCCGCTGCCGCCCGCGACGGCGGCAGGGGCAGGAGCGGCGGGCGCCCCCTCCCCACCCCGCCCGTCGCCGCCGTCGGCCACAGCCAGCTCAACTGCGGCGCTCTGTCGGTGGTCCTCGGCAGCGCGCCGCTGGCGATGTTTGTGCAAGCCAGCGCGGCCGTCGACATGCTCACGGTCGGCACCCCTGCCGGCGTCATGCGGCGGCGGACGGACAATGGCGCGCGGCCAGTGGGAGCGGCCGTGCCACCCACCGGCTGCCCTCCGTGGCGTCGTGCGGCTGGCGGTGGTTTTCGACGGGGGGGGAGGCGGGACGTCCGAGGGGATGGCAGCCGCCACTGCCGCGCTAGCGGCCTCTCCGGTGACGGCAATGGTGATGACGATGGCCGGCAGCGCGTCGGCCGCGGCGGCGGCGCCACCGTTGCCGTGGGCGACCTCTATGGGGGGCATTGCGGCGACAGTAGTGGCGGGCGGCGACGGTGACGCCACGGCGGTGGCAGCGGCAGCAACAGCCGTCGTGTGTGCCTTCCTTGACCACCCGCCTGGTTGTGCAGCCACCACCGACTACGCTGGCGCTGGTGGGGCCTGTGCTCCGCAGCCGGCCTTCATCGTCGTCGCCTCGGTAATGGCGGCGGCGGCGGTGCCAGCCGCCGCCGTCGGTCTGCCGCCCGCAGCGGCGAGGCTACTACGCATCGACGTGGGAGAGGTGTCGGTCGTCGACGGGGGCGGCGCGGTGGCGGTGGTGCTCCACCGCGTCAATGTTGGGGTTGGGGTGGGGGGGGGGGGGTGTGTGAACGCGGGGGCGGTCGTGCCGTTCGGCGGCGCTCGTCCGGATGAGGGGTAGAGCCTGTGGGGGTGGTGGAACGTTGTTGGGGGCGCGCCGCGGAGAGGCGGCCCTGTTGGTCGTAGGGGACTGTACCGATTCGTCGACAAGGGCTGCAGTTTCTGCCGCCATTTTTTTGTGCGGCACGCGGGCTGATCGTGCCGATGGCACCAACCGCGTTGCACCACCCGCGTGTGGCCGTGCCCGACGGCGGTGACTGCGACAGCGGCAGGTTCTGCTGCGCGGCGCCGCGTGCCGGCGGCGGTGGAGGGACATTGTCGGCGTTTGCGAAGGTGGGGGCAGCAGCGGGCGAGGTGCTCGGGTCTCGCTTGGGTGCAGGCGGGGGGGGTGGGGTCACGCACGAGCAGTACAAATAAGGGTGCATTGGCCGCGCTACCGCGGCGACCGCCTAACGTGTGGCCGGCCGATCCGTACACGCGAGCGGTTCAGGCCGTGCGGCCACAGCCGCGCGTCCCGTGCCCACGTGCGCTGAAAGGTGGGGTAAAGCACCGAACGGCCATCCGGCCCGTCCCCCTGACCGCGGCGGCCAATACAGCACGCCCAACAGCGGCTATCACTACAGTCGCAGCTGTCGTCTGGGCGCCCGCGGCGCGCGCGCCGCGACGGGAGCTCGTGAGCCGCACTCATCGGCGGCTGTTCCGTGCATCCAATGGCTGGAGCACACCGAGTGACGGGTGACGCGCCGGATGCATTCCCACGTCTGAAAGATTGGGGTTGTTTCCAAGAAAGCGCTGTCTCACATGTGTGCGCGCAAAAATATTTCATTCATGGCATTGACCCTGGCCACGACCTCTTCTTTTCCCGTCGGGCAGATGCATCCCGCGCGTCCGCAGCCGCCTCGTGTGTTCCCGCCATTGGATGCACGGAAGCGCCGCCGATGAGTGCCGCTCACGAGCTCCCGTCGCAGCGCGCGCGCCGCGGGCGCCACCCAGCCGACCGCTGCGGCTGTGGCCACAGCCGCTATTCTGGCGTGTGTCGTGACGGCCGCGGCGGTCGAGTGGGCGAGCCCACCGGCAATTCAGCGCTTTACCCCACCTCCCAGCGCGCACGGGCACGGGCCACGCGGCTGGCGCCGCACGGCCTGAGCCGTGCGTGCGTGCGGGCTGCACAGCCACACCCAACGGCCGCGAGGCCGCGTGCTGCGCGACGCGCAGTGTGGCGCGCGCAGCACACCTCCACGATTGCAGTGCGACCGCCTTTTTCACGTTTTCGTCGCCCGCCCTGGCGGATGCTTCCTTCCGCCGCTCGGCCGGCGGGGCGGCTGCCCCCGTGAGGTCCGCCGATTGAGTGTGTGCACGACGTCCTTTGCTGCGCGCGCGAGGACGGTAGCGGCTGCGCTTCGTTGTTTCTCTGTGCGGCGGATCCGCGTGCGGGGTGGCCCGCGTGGCATCGCGATCTGCGGGGAGAGGAGTCGTGCAGCCGACGTAGCCGGTGGTATTTGTTGACAATGGCGGTCGGGTGAGTGAGCGGCGTGGGTGCGGGCCACCTGCACTCGCCCGCAGGGGGGGCACGGGGAGAGACGGGGCGCTTCGAAGCGCGGGCTGTGGTGTAGCGCGTGTGCGTGCATCGTGCGGGGATCTGGGGGACCGGACGAGCTCGCCACCGATGCCAGCGACGGTAGTGGTGGACCGGGCGGGCTCACTCACCGCCGTCGGTGATGTGTGTGTGGCGATGGCACTGGGGGCCTTCTTGTGTGAACGGGCTTGACGACCGCTTCGGAGGACTGCTTGAGTGGTGGGCATGTGGAGCCCGCCTGGGGCAACCACGGCGATGCAACCGTTTGTGGCGGATGTGCACCCCCAACTGCCTCCAACACTGGGGGTCCACAGCAGGCCGGCGTGGCGCCGGCGTGTGGCGTGGGCGTGGCGTGCGGGCGGCGGGGCAGAGTCCTGGAGGGCTATCGCACACCATCGAGCGCGGGTGCCTTTGCGGGGACCTCTACGGGCCCGGAGTGGGCTCCTGTGAGCGTCCTCACACCACAGCAGCAGGGTACATAATGGCGCGCAGCGAGCGCTGACTGGCCAAGACTCATCCTCCACACCTCTCACTGCACCCTCGACTCTCCCGCCCGTCATCTACCAACCTGTCGTCGTCGCCATCACCTTCTCCACACAACCATCTTCGACCTCAATCCCCCTTCTGCCCTCCACTACCATGGCGTGCATGACCCCCTTTTCGTCGCCGACGGCCACGTCGCCCGACTCTCCCTGCTCCATCCTCCCGGTCGACCCAGTGACGCCACGCGCCGCCACCATCATCCCTGCCGAGGCGGTCGCTGCTGCCGACGCGGCCTCCGCCGCCGACGCGGCCGCCGCGTCGGCGGCCGCCGACAAGGCTTACAAGAGGGTCATGAAGGTGCGCGCCGCTTCGATCATCCAGGTCAAGGAAGTGAAGGCCGCCAAGGTCGCGTGCGACAACAACGCCGCCGTCGTCGGCCAAAAACTCATTGCCGCGACGTACACGGTGACGTCCTCGGAGTTCCAGCTCCAGTATCTCCGGACGCGCGCCTCCATTGCCAAGGAGATGGTATTTGACTCTGCTGAGGCGGTCGAGGTCGCCACCGCCTACATGAACACCGTCTCCGCTCAACACCGTCTTATCGCCATCAATGCGATTGCCAAGCGCCGCGCAGCGGCTGCCTCCAAGGCCAAGGCCGACGTCTCCGCCGCTGCACTGCATGACGTGAAGACCGCCGCTGCCGCCGCCGCTGTCGCCGATTCCACCCCAGTGGCGTTGCCGACACCGATCCCCATGATTTCCTTGACGCAAGTCGAGCCCACCGAGGGCCCGCCTCGCGCACGCACCGCCAAGCTCGTTGCCCCCCGCCGCCGAATGGGCGACGGGTTGATCCGACGAGCCGGCCGCATCGCCCCCACCGCCTCTGGCGAGACAACCAATATTTCTCACCACACGCGGGGAGCCCCCTCCCCTCCCCCGTCTCTCCTGGACGCTGCCACCCATGGTACGCGGTCGCTTGACCAACTGGCCGCCGACGCGGTCGTCCAGGGCGGAGGGGTGGCGCGCCCGCCAACGTCTGACGTGCGGCGGTTTGGCGCATCGGGGGCGGCGACGGCGCGGCGGGCGAAGGCGGCGACCACGCGCCCGACGCCCACCTTTTTTGGCGAGTGGCTGTCGGTCGAGGAGCGGGTGTTGGCGGGGGTGGTGACTCCGAGGAGCTTCGCCGACGCGACGAGGCACATCGAGGGCGACCGCCGTCCGGCGAGCCCATGGCGTTGAGAGGTGCTCAACGCACGGTGGAGGACTACGACTGCAAGCTGACCATGTTGGGGAGGAGGGACAGAGGGCGCCCTACGACCACACTTCGTCTTGTTTCTCGTGCTTCTTGCTCACTCCAATGACATTCACTTTGGCTAAACCTGCTTTTTCTTTGAGTTTTTCCAGACGTTGCAACGACGTTGCCGCGCGGCCCACCTGACGCACCTTGGCCGGTCGAGGCGGTGGCGTGGCCGATGCGCCCTTGGATACATTGCATGCGCGTGCGCACCCCCCCCCCGTCCCTCCGCCGGTCGGTATTCCGACCAGACCGCCCGCCGCCGCCCTCACATGCGCAAATGGCATGCGGGTGGTGCCACGGGTGGTGCTGTCGGAACTACCGGCCGGCACCACGCGCAACGAGACGGTGGCAGAAAAACATAGTCTTTGCCAACGTCTTGGTGCACACGTCCACGGCCAAAGTGGCGCGCCCATAACCACTCCCCCCCGCCCCCCCCC
>ENA-ORXT01006121-ORXT01006121.1-marine-metagenome-genome-assembly--contig:-NODE-6121-length-11346-cov-7.889875_pt1 | contig 11346 bp, 7 predicted proteins | sample MGYA00237868_ERZ511482 | MGnify/ENA metagenome assembly ERZ511482 | reverse complement strand
CTGGGTGTAAAATGGAATACTTATCAAATAGGTATCATAGAATTATAGCCTATTTTAATGTTCCTCGATGGTTCTCCCCGTTGGTCGAGGTTTGTCTACGAAGTCAATAACCCCAAAAAAACCGTTCGTTGAGGATTGTATCCTCAATGCCATACTCGTGTCTAGCTTAGCCTTAGTAGAAAGGACGTGTTCAAAAGATAAAACCTCATCGAGACACGAGTAGCCCGTCGAGGGCACAGCCTCTCGACGAACGCTTTTTAGTTGTGTTTTACTTAATGAGGTGTGTCTACGAAGTCAATATGTAAAAAAGAGTAGTTCGTTGAGGATTGTATCCTCAATGCCGTACTCGTGTTTAGCTTGGTATTGGTAGAATGATCGTATTTATCTGTTCAGTCGTTATCTTGTATTAGTTGTAAGCATTCCCCGTTGTTCGAGGTTTGTCTACGAAGCCAATAACCCAAAAATGAATCGTTCGTTGAGGATTGTATCCTCAATGCCATACTCGTGTCTAGCTTAGTCTTAATAGTGGGTTAGTGTTTCCAAAAATAAAAGCAAATCTAGATACGAGTAACCCGTCGAGGGCACAGCCGCTCGACGAACGCTTTTTTTGTTTGTGTTTTACTTAACGAGGTTTGTCTACGAAGTTAATAACCACAAAAGAACTGTTCGTTGAGGATTGTATCCTCAATGCCATACTCGTGTCAAGCTTAGTCTCATTAGAGGGTTAGTGTTCCAAAATGAAATCAAATCTAGACACGAGTAACCCGTCGAGGGCACAGCCGCTCCACGAACGCTTCTTTTTTAATTTTAGCCTAAGGAGTCAAGGGATGATTTATCCAGTTAAATTATAATCAGCATCAATCATATCTACACTTAGCAATCCAGGTTCAAGCTTAATGTAATCTTTAGCACTAGAATACAAATAGTCCTCTGGAGACTCAACAATACCAGCCCTAACTGGATTTAAATGTATATAATCAAATCTAGCTTTGATCCACTTTGGAGTGATCAGCTCAATTGGGTGATTGTCCCGCTTCCATAATTGATGCGTTTTATTGTTTTTATTGAATTTTGCATGATACTTCATGTGATTAAGCATCCACACCTGTCTGCTTTCTTTAGGATTTTGCGATATCTCTTTGATAATGGACTTTGAAGTATGTCGTTTAAAGTCTCTGATTATATCTGAAAGCTGGTAGCCTTCTTTCGCGGATACGATTAAGTGCAGGTGGTTACTCATGATCACGTAGGAATGGACATTCAACCCCTTATTCTTGATACAGTAATCCAAACTTGCGATTATAATATCTTTATACACCTTACGTGTAAATACGTCCATCCAGCCTACAATCGTTGGTGTAATAAAATGGAGACTATTCTGATTCGTTATTTTATGTCCTCCCATATTTTCATCTTTGTTTATTGAAGATACAAATTGTTATATTGATCGCAAGTTTAAAACCGAATCTAGATACGAGTAACCCGTCGAGGGCACAGCCGCTCGACGAACGCTATATAATTTGTTCTTCACTTATCGAGGTTTGTCTACGAAGTCAGTATTAAAAAAAAAGTAGTTCGTTGAGGATTGTATCCTCAATGCCATACTCGTGCCTAGCTTGGTTAAGATATGAAATCATTTTTATAAGATGAAATCAAAATTGGACATTATATTCTTTCGCAAATAATCCTTGGTATTTACCAAAAGTGGTTACCTGAAAATCAGTTTAGTATGATTACTGTTTAATACGACTTCTACATCAGATATTGTGTCACTTGTTGAGAATTCAATCAAAAAGTGAGGATATAAGTTTAAGTAATTTCTAGGAGTCTTGCAATCTTTAAGATTCTGAAAACACCTTGCATGTTCAAGTGTTCGATGAATTCTATATTCATTACTATCTGGTAATTGATCTATTTTAAACATTTTTTTTATTGCATTTTTCTTCTCGCCGATATAGCCATATATGGATTTATTAGATAATATATCTGATTGGTATTTCATGCCTGAAACCGTAAATCTCATTTGTCCAGTTCTCATTTCTGAGCTATCAATTTTTAAAGATTCGTCAAAATATACTTCCTCTGATAGTGCATCTATGGTTATCAAGGACTCTAATTTTACTTTTAGCTCTTTGCAAAAGGTTATATCCTCTTTGTTAGTTTTTTGGAGGCTGGTACATGAGAATAAGCTGTTCCCAAAGATTAGACTTAAAAATAACAGAAGTTTCATTCCTAATTAGATTTGATTATTTTTCGGAAATATAGTTTATTTCGCTGTTTTCCGAGATTTGTACACTTATAAAGAAACATAAAATATCACTACGTTGAGGACTGTATCCCCGTTGGTCGAGGTTTGTCTACAAAGTCAATATTAAAAAAATGTAGTTCGTTGAGGATTATATCCTCAATGCCATACTCGTGTCTAGCTTAGTCTTAATAGTGGGTTGATTTTTCCAAGATTAAAGCAAATCGAGATACGAGTAACCCGTCGAGGGCACAGCCGCTCGACGAACGCTTTTATTGTTTATTTTTTAATTAACGATGGTTGTCTACGAAGTAAGTGACGCAAAAAAAACTGTTCCTTGAGTATTTAATGCTACGCTCGTGTCTATCTTAGTCTACTTTATCCATTCGTCATCCAGTCAAATTATAATCAGCATCAATCATATCTAAACTTAACAATCCAGGTTCAAGCTTAATGTAATCTTTAGCACTAGAATATAAGTAGTCCTCTGGAGACTCAACAATACCAGCCCTAACTGGATTTAAATGTATATAATCAAATCTAGCTTTGATCCACTTTGGAGTGATCAGCTCAATTGGGTGATTGTCCCGCTTCCATAATTGATGCGTTTTATTGTTTTTATTGAATTTTGCATGATACTTCATGTGATTAAGCATCCACACCTGTCTGCTTTCTTTAGGATTTTGCGATATCTCTTTGATAATGGACTTTGAAGTATGTCGTTTAAAGTCTCTGATTATATCTGAAAGCTGGTAGCCTTCTTTCGCGGATACGATTAAGTGCAGGTGGTTACTCATGATCACGTAGGAATGGACATTCAACCCCTTATTCTTGATACAGTAATCCAAACTTGCGATTATAATATCTTTATACACCTTACGTGTAAATACGTCCATCCAGCCTACAATCGTTGGTGTAATAAAATGGAGACTATTCTGATTCGTTATTTTATGTCCTCCCATATTATCATCTTTGTTTATTGAAGATACAAATTGTTATATTGATCGCAAGTTTAAAAGCAAATTAAGATATGAAGATCAATTTATTAGCCATTATTATTCTACTAAGTGGAATAACCCAAGTAATAGCACAAGACACGTACAAAGGCAAATTTTCAAAAACTAAAAATTTCTTTGAAAGTGATCGACCCATTCCCGTTGGGACGCACAAAGTTTATGATGAAGATGAAAACTTGTCTTACAGCATAAAATATGATAAAAATGGCCTCGTTAGAAAAATATATATTAACAAGAATGGAAGCACGATTAAACAGAAATTTCCAGCAAGTATTGACGATATTAAGTGGGAAGAAATAACAACGGGTCTATGGATAAACAAACAAGAAGATGCTAATCCCAAATATACCGAATTTGATACAGAGCGCGTTGTAAAAGCGCACTATGCAGGATATTTTTTAAATGGAGTGCCTTTCGATAATTCTTTTATTCGAGAAAAACCAATGAGCGGTAAATTGGGGTACTTTGTAGAAGGATTTTCTCTCGGGATGACTAACCTGAATATGGGGGAAATAAGAGTGCTCAAGATCGCACCAGAAATGGGATATGGGAGTGAACTGACTAGTGTTATTCCAGCCAATTCAACATTGATTTACTACATTTATATGATGGAATAGGAAACAGCTTATGAGCTGCAGCAGGTTTGCTACTTTTTCTATCTTATCAAGATCCACCGTTTCTTGATTGCAACGTATCAGTCAACCATGCCCACTGCACCAAATATAAATATACTCTGCGGCTATCCTTCCTTACTTTTGAAATTCCTCATGTTGAAACAGATGCCATGCTTGTTGAGTGCTTGGCAAAACCCAAGAAAGGCCGTCTTATTATTTTTGATGACTTTGGCTTGCAGCCGATGAGTCATTCCATCAAACTTGTCTTGCTTCAAATTACTTAAAATCGATATGAAAGCGCTTCGACATTCATTTGCGCTCAGCTATCAATTGCAATTAGGGCACTCTACAGTCACAACACTTAAGCTGCCAGTATTAGAAACTAATAAGACCCAACATTGTCCATCCAGCGATTTCATGATAACGCCTGAGTGTGGCTTGTTGATGTAAATGTGATCTTGAAATCCTGCTATTCACCGAGTGACACCGAAACTTGAGTTAATTTATATCGCTATAGATTTAGATTTTTAGATGGGCGCGTGCTCAACTTCCTATCCGCGCACACCACGCTATTCGCTTGTATGTATGTACCTATACTGGGGTTCAGCCAAGAGCAGCTAGCGCCGTCTCCTCCTGCCGTCGGAGCCATCGCTAGCTGCGGCTTCACACCCAGTCTAGGCACTTACATATCGCTGCTATCGTTCGCGCAAAAAAAAAGAGTATTATTGAAAATAGAAACGCTAGCCATTCATGTTCTCTTACCACTTTAGCATTTCCTTTTCTTCTTTTCTTAGTTGTCTTGTATTCGCCACAACTGCGTAGGTCCTATTTGGCTTTTAGATGCAGCATAATCGCCTATTTTTATTTCTACAAAATATTGTATTAGCTAAAGTGCTTAGTTTTATCTACCTGAGTCGCAGTCGGGTTAGCTTAAGTAGTAAACTACACGAGCATTGATTTCCCATTCTTTGTCAAAATTATGACTTACCTGTTGTAGCGTCAGCGCAAGCTGGTTAGCAGATAGATGGATATTAAAGATTGCTCTGACAGCAGCACTACAGATACTTATCTTTTTTTAATTTAAGTCAAGTTTTATTTGCAACATTGTTGCATTTAAATACTACCTTTGTCAAAACTTAAAAATTAAAACAGATGAAAAAGAATTTCTTATTTTTTGCCTTGCTTTTAACTGCTGGCATGTTTATGACATCTTGTGAAAAAGATGAACCTGAAATCGAAAACGAAGAAGAGGTTATTACCACACTAAACTACACACTTACTCCAAGTAGTGGAGGTACTGCGGTTACACTTAGTTTCAGAGATTTAGATGGAGATGGCAGCGATGCCCCAGTTATTACAGGAGGTACACTAGCAGCCAACCAAACGTACACTGGATCAATAGATTTACTAAATGAACTAGAAAGTCCTGCAGAAAGGATTACGACAGAAATTGAATCGGAAGACGATGAGCACCAATTTTTCTTCACCTCTTCCGTTGGAGGTCTGTCTGTTGCCTATAGTGACGAAGACGCTGAAGGGAATCCAGTAGGACTTAGTAGCACGCTGACCACAGGCTCAGCTGCCACTGGTAATCTTACAATCATCCTTAGGCACGAACCTAACAAATCAGGAGATGGCGTGAAAGACGGTAACATAGCAAACGCAGGAGGAGAAACGGACATAGAAGTTACATTCCCAGTGACTGTACAATAAATAATAGTTTAACTTACACCCTTATCATTTGAGCAATGCTCAAATGGTAAGGGTTTTTTATACTAGAAGGGAAGAAGATAAGCAGGAAAAAAATAAGCCAAAAAAAATATCTACAGCTTAAAAAACTGTGTTATTGGAACCTTCAATTATTTCTAGTACACTTAATAATCAGCTAAATATTTCATAATGGACGAGCAGTACTTTACAGATCTACTTCACCAGAGAAGCTTAAAGGCAACCAGCGCTCGACTAAGTTTACTCACTAACATTCAAGAATACAATTCTGCAATGCCATATTCCGCTATCCAGTCGGCAATGAAATCTATGGACAGGGTCACGCTCTATAGAAACCTAGAAAGTTTAAGCCAGCAAGGCATCATTCACAAAGCATATCAGGAAAATAAAGAAAGCTACTACGCCATTTGTGGAAAGCGATGTAGCGGTACCCACCATCATCACGATCACATACATTTCAAGTGTACTACCTGCGCAGCCGTCACCTGCGAGACACCCAGTGAAGTTATCAAGCTCTCCATTCCAGACCATGAAATACATAAAATATCCATTAATGTTGAAGGCGTTTGCAAGTCCTGCTTGTTAAATTAATTCCTCACTTGTTTTAGCTTATTTGCGAAATCAATGTCTGTGATTGGTCCTTTTGTCTTGATTTTTTAGTCGACAAATAATGGTTGCTTGAATTTGAAGAGCAGTATAATGAAAGACTATCACCGCTTGTCCTACAACGCGGGATACGGTTATGTGCAAAGTTTAAACTGAAATTCTCTTTGCTTAATAGACTTTCAACTTTGATGTGATACAAGATTCAGAGTTCATTTTTGACTCAAACAAATCATCCTACTAAAGGCTAGATCAATACTTACCCCTCCGCGGAGGCGAAAGCCAAAGCACGGCGGACCGAAGGGAGCAGGACAAAGGATAGCAGTGGCATTCCGACCTCTTCGGTCGGGATATAACGGAAAGCCTGGTCCCGTCCCGCTTTTTTCTTGCGGGATCGGGATGGCCCCGCATTGAACCACCTACAATCAATAATAAATTTCCTATTTTTACCAGTGAATCAATACTTGTCAAATGAAAAACCTCCTTGCGACTTCACTTCTGCTTGCCTTATTGTGTGCATGTAATAAAAATACCTCTGTATTGAAAGCTCCAGATAATGGGAGTAAAAGTGGACAGGATGTCAGCGCAGATGTGTTGGCTAAGATGTCTAAACAAGCAGGGTATTTGGACTTTTATTGGGATGATGAAAAGGGGAAATTGTTGCTCGCGATAGATAGGTTAGATGAAGAGCTGCTATATGTTAATTCATTGGCAGCGGGAGTGGGTTCGAATGATATCGGGCTAGATCGAGGGCAACTTGGTAGTGAGCGGGTAGTGAAGTTTACGCGGGTCGGGCCCAAGGTTTTGCTTACGCAGATTAATTACGGGTATAGAGCAGTGAGTGATAATGAAGCGGAACGAAAATCAGTGGAAGAGGCTTTTGCGCAATCGGTATTGTGGGGTTTTAAGGTGGAAGGGGAGTCGGATGGAAAGGTAATGGTGGATGCTACTCCGTTTTTGTTGAACGATGCGCATGATGTAAGTGGCAGATTAAAAACTACGAAACAGGGTCTGTATAAATTGGATGCAAGTCGCTCGGCTGTTTATATTCCGCGCTGTAAAGCGTTTCCAAAAAATATAGAATTGGAAGCTACGCTAACTTTTGTAGGAAAGCCGACGGGTGCTTATATTAGAGATGTAACGCCTACTCCAGAGGTGGTGACTGTGCGTCAGCATCATTCTTTTATAGAGCTGCCAGATGATAATTACAAACCCAGGGTTTTTGATCCTCGTTCTGGATATTTTGCAAACAGCTATCAAGATTATGCAACACCGATTGATGAACCTTTGGTAAAAAGATTTATCACGAGACATCGATTGTCGAAAGTAGATCCTGCTGTGGAGAGGAGTAGAGCGGTGGAACCGATAATATATTATTTGGATCCTGGAGCACCTGAGCCAGTACGTTCTGCGCTATTGGATGGTGCACGATGGTGGAATCAGGCTTTTGAGGCAGCAGGCTATGAAGATGCATTTCAAGTGAAAATATTGCCAACTGATGCGGATCCAATGGACGTACGCTACAATGTGATACAGTGGGTGCATCGTGCTACGCGGGGTTGGTCGTACGGTGCATCGGTTATAGATCCGCGAACGGGTGAAATCATTAAGGGACACGTCTCTTTAGGGTCTTTGCGCGTACGTCAGGATTTTTTGATCGCGCAAGGATTACTCGCACCATATAAGGAAGGTGAAAAAGTTTCTGATGAAATGCAGGAAATGGCGCTGGCCAGACTACGACAGTTATCTGCGCATGAGGTGGGGCATACCATCGGGCTGGCGCACAATTTTGCCGCGAGCTATAATGATCGCTCCTCTGTGATGGATTATCCATACCCTTTGGTGACCTTGAGAGAGGATGGCAGTATGGACTTTAGTAATGCCTATGATGATAAGATTGGTAGCTGGGATAAGCGTTCGATTTTGTATGGATACCAAGATTTTCCAGCTAACATTAATGAAGAAGAAGGATTAAAAGAAATTCTTTCTGAAAACGATAAACTTGGATTGAGGTATATTTCTGATGCCGATGCACGGCCATTGGGAGGGGCGCATCCGTATGCACATCTTTGGGATAATGGCAAGGATGCTGTGGAGGAATTCAAACGACTAGCAACGTTAAGAAAAAAGGCATTGGGTAATTTTGGAGAAAATAATATACCTATGAATGAACCGATGTCAACACTAGAGGAAGTGTTAGTGCCAATCTATTTGTCTCATCGTTTTCAAATAGAGGCGGTATCAAAGTTGATAGCGGGAGTGGATTATAGTTACGGAGTGCGAGGAGGTGAGCGGGTGCAAATGAAAATAGTGGATGACAAAAAACAGCAAGAGGCAATTGATATTTTGATTGAAAGTTTAGGGGCGGATTTTTTGAAATTTCCAAAAAAGGTACTAGAATTAATACCGCCCAAGCCGATAGGTTATCCAAGAACTCGAGAAAGTTTTAAGAGTAGAACGGGGGTTACATTCGATCCAATGGCGGCTGCCGAAAGCTCGGCGCATACCACTCTAAAAGCGCTGCTGCATCCTGAAAGAGCAAACAGATTGGTTCAGCATTATGAAATGGGGAATAGTAATATTAGTTTTCAAAGATTACTGGAGGAATTATTTAAACCAACCTTCTCATCGGAGACCAATGGTTATGGAGCGTCACTCAATAGAATGGTTTATCAACTAAGTTTGGATAGGTTAATGAGTCTAGCTACTGATAAACGTGCAAGTTCACAGGTGCAAGCAAATTGTTTATTGGCTATCCAAAAGATTGAAAATAGTATCGGGAATATCAATTCTGATGATGAAAAGCGCAGCGCACACCGCTTGCAAACTCAAGAGAAGATTAAGCATTTTAAAAGAGATCCTTCTAAATGGGAAGCTAGTCCTTCAGTCAAAATGCCTGCTGGATCGCCGATTGGTTGTGGGGCGCAGTGTGGCCATTAAAAATAATACTGACCACTAAATAGATATTATCGGAGTTTGAAAGCTGTTAATTCGAAGTATTTCATATGAAATGCTCCTAATCCTATAATACCTATCCTGTCACAACATATATACACATTTCTCTATTCGTACATTTATAATGTAGGTATTTTGCACATTTTATACTCTACTTAATATTTATATAAGATAAGAAATCCAATATAAAATTTAATCAAGAGGTCACAAAATTATTATTTATCGTCAGATTTTTTTTCTTAAATGTTGGACTATTGCAGAACGTGAACCTAATAAACAGTTCAACATGAGAAAATATAATATAATATTTTTGTTATTAATTTTTTTAGCTGCAGTGGGCCACGCGCAGGTAGGAATAGGTACACAAGCCCCGAAAGGCGCTTTAGAAATAAACTCCACTAAAGGTGGTTTTACCTTGCCAAGGATGAATACCGTTCAAAGAGATGCTCTGGGAGACGCTGGTCGCACGCGAGGAACGATTATCTATAATCTAGATGGAGATTGCATCGAACGCTTTGATGGATTCAATTGGAAAAAAATATCTGAGGTGAGTTGGACAAGCATCCTAGATATACCTAGTGATGTGCTCGATGGCGACGATGTGAATGATGCCGATAATAATCCTACCAATGAATTGACTATAGGAGTAGGAGTTGATACCACTACGAATCAACTTTTTATTATAAATGGGAATGGTAGTGAAGTACCAATTCCAACCAATGATCTTATCGGTTTGATCAATAGGCAAGGCGGTATAGAAACAGCCTGGGGCAGACTACAGAATATACCTGCAGATCTTGCGGATGGCGATGATGTTAATGATGCGGATGCCGACCCACTAAATGAGATCCAAGATATCAGTACGAATGGTAATGCTGGGAATATTTCACTTACCGATGGAACTACCTTGAATATAAATGTAAGTGATGGTGATGCAGACAGTGCAAATGAATTGACAACATTGGTGAGACTAGATCAAGCCAGCAATCAACTATTAATCGTGAATGGCGATGGGAGTGAAGTGCCGATCCCGACGAATGATTTAGTTAATATTATTAATCAGCAGGGAGGAATAAGTCCTAATTGGTCAAATCTAAACAATATTCCTGCTGATCTTGCGGACGGCGATGATGTCAATGATGCCGATTCGAATCCTTTGAATGAGATACAAGATATAAGCACAAATGGAGCTGCTGGAAATATTTCTTTGACAGATGGAACTACGCTAAACTTGAATGTCAGTGATGGAGATGCAGATAGCGCAAATGAATTGACGACAAACGTAAGAGTCGATGCGGTAACGAATCAGCTGTATATCGTAAATGGCGATGGGAGCGAGGTGCCTATTCCAACAAATGATCTGGTAGATATAATAAATCTACAAGGTGGAATTAGTCCAGATTGGACAAACTTAAATAACATTCCAGCTGACCTTGCGGATGGCGATGATGTTAATGATGCGGATTCAAATCCATTGAATGAAATCCAAACCTTGACAACTGACGGGACACCTGGTAATTTATCTTTATCGGATGGAGGTAATATTTCTCTAAATATAAGTGATGCGGATTCAGATATTACGAATGAGATTCAGGATATCAGCACGGATGCGAGTGCAGGAAATATCACCTTATCAGATGGCTCGACTTTGACCTTGAATGTAGACGATGCGGATTCCGATATTACCAATGAGATTCAAGATATTTCTACAGATGCAAGTGCAGGAAATATCACCTTATCAGATGGCTCGACTTTGACTTTGAATGTAGACGATGCAGATTCAGATATTACCAATGAGATTCAAGATATCAGCACGGATGCGAGTGCAGGAAATATCACCTTATCAGATGGCTCGACTTTGACCTTGAATGTGGATGATGCAGATTCCGATATTACCAATGAGATACAAGATATTTCTACAGATGCAAGTGCAGGAAATATTACTTTATCAGACGGCTCGACCTTGACCTTGAATGTAGACGATGCAGATGCCGATGCTACTAATGAGATACAAGATATTTCTACAGATGCGAGTGCAGGAAACATCACCTTATCAGATGGCTCGACCTTGACCTTGAATGTAGACGATGCGGATTCAGATATTACCAATGAAATCCAAACAGTAACAAAAGTTGGAAATACCGTTACACTTTCTAATAGTGGCGGCTCCTTTATCGATGAGGTA
>ENA-ORXT01006120-ORXT01006120.1-marine-metagenome-genome-assembly--contig:-NODE-6120-length-11348-cov-5.867714_pt1 | contig 11348 bp, 11 predicted proteins | sample MGYA00237868_ERZ511482 | MGnify/ENA metagenome assembly ERZ511482 | reverse complement strand
CTTATCAAAACTTTAAACAGACTTTTACCAAAGGAAATTATAGGGATAAAATGACAAGAATTATTGCAGAGGCTTCATTTATAGAAAAGCAACAGCAACAAATAGACCTTCTAACCAAAAATGCTAAAGAACGGTATTTGGAATTAATCAAAAGCAACAGCAGGGACGACGTCTTATCATTCTCCGTTATTTCAAAACGGTTATGCAGTTTTAATGCATCCGATCTCCACGCACTTCTAACCCTTTGATCATCTCGGCTTCGAATTCAAGATATTCTTTCCACCTATTTGTGACTCTATCTTCCTCAAAATACAGTTTAGCAAGTTTTAGGAACATTTTGTAGTGGCCGGCCTCTGATACCATGAAGTGATGGTAGAAGTCCTGTAGTTCCTTCTCTTGGAGGTGGAGAGAGAGAAGTCTGAATCGCTCGCAACTACGAGCTTCTATTAATGCGAAGGTTAATAGTTTTTCTAGTAGACGATCTTCCCTCGTACCTCCTTTTCTTTGAAATTTTAGTAGCTCATTGACGTAAAGGTCCTTGCGCTGCATTCCTAGAGTGAGATTCCTTTTGCGTATCTCTTTGACGACCATTCTGAAGTGTCCCCACTCTTCGGTTACAATCGGGGATAGCTCATCTACAAGCTCTGTATGTTCTGGGTAATTAGTAATTAGGGATATACCAGATATAGCTGCTTTTTGCTCACAGTATGCATGGTCTGTAAGTATATCTTCTAGACTTTTCTCCGTGAGGTCGACCCATCTAGGATCAGTAGGTAATTCTAAACCAAGTTTCGTTTTAGTCAAGCTTAAGAACTTTTAAGACACTCTGCCTGATTGATAAGGAAGTCTACCTCGTATATCTCATACTCTTCATATCCAGTACTCCAGATGACGCCTATCTTGTCCAGCTCAGTCTTAGATAACTGCTTGAACTCTGATTTTTCCATCGGATAATTAGTCTGATATACGGTGACACCCGTCAATGGTTCTATATGACCTGTTGAGGCTGTTATATTGTAAAGATTGACCGTCTCTCCATTGATTAATTTGATCCTAATACCGCTACCTTTATCTAGTGATCCATAGGTCTTATTTGCTTTTATAGATGCTATCCTTACTTCGAATGAGAGATAATAAAGACCACCTACTTTAGATAACTTAGCATTACAGGTCAAGTAATCTTTTTCTTTGAAGTAATTTTTGATATTAGGATGTGTGTAGCCAAAGAGGAACCCACTTTCCATTTCCGTTCTTTCTTTACGCGTCCTTTTATCTATTCCTTTTTGCTTGATGTTGCATTCTACATCTGGAGGGTTTCTGAGTACATCATTATCATCAGTATCAAAAGAATAGTAGGTAAGTTCTCTTTTGATGTCCCTATCCCTGATCTCCGCCTCAGAGAATTGTGGAGCGGGTAGGCTTATGTCACTATTCTTGTATTGCTTATCGACTGCAGAATCATTATTTACCTGGTCTGAGAGTTCTTCTTCTTCTTCTTCTTCTTCTTCTTCTTCAATTGTAACATAGCTGCTACCTCCAAATTCAGTATAGTTCTGTCTGAGGGTTTGGTATAATTTAGAATCGAAGCCTTGTTTATCGATTCTATCTACCGATATCTTAAACTGCTTAAAAGCGTCCATCTCTTTTTCTAGATCATACTCTGACAGATAATATTGCAGTTTACGTTCCTCTAGTCTTTTGAGTGATAGGTCATCTAGTTGATTCTTTTTGGCTTTCTTGATATCGCCTTTGATATCAGAGATATTTCTTTTGTTGTTGGATTGCTTTTGTTTTATGTCTTTATAAGTTACCAGGATATCAGTTCTCATGGATTGGTAGTCGTCTTGCTCCCTATTGACGAATGCCATTTGAGCTTCCACTTTCTTTTCTACTGGGGCATTGATTATACTGTCGTTGACAGCCTTGACCGTATCTTGATATTCTGACCAAGTACCATCAGGATTTATGACGATCTTCTGACCACTCTGAGCGGTAATTATCTTTTGCGTATAAGCCGGGTAGGCTAATAAAGAAAGGCAAGTGAGAACAAATAGAATTAGTGGTTTGATCACCCTTTTTAGTTAATTTTGGTGCGGATATTATAAAGATATGCGTCTTTACTTATAAAGATTGATATCCAAATATATCAAGAAAATGATGTTGTAGCAATCTTGAAACCTTAAACATATATTAATGAGATCTAATGTTTTACATTTTATCCTGCCAAAGGCCCTGATAGGACTGGTTTTGTTGGGTTTTGTGGCTTGTCAAGATCAAAATACACAATCAGATAATATTGAATTTAAAACCATAAATGTGGAATATCCTACTACTTATCAGGATAAGAGTGTATTAGAAGACTATCATGGCACCCAAGTTGCGGACCCATATCGTTGGCTAGAAGATGATAGTTCAGAAGAAACAGGCGATTGGGTAGATACTCAGAATAAGGTTACGTTTGACTATCTATCAAAAATTCCTTACCGCCAAAAGATCAAAGATCGATTTGAAAAGATCTGGAATTTTGAGAAGTATGGTACGCCATTCAAAAGAGGAGACTCTTACTATTTTTTTAAGAATGATGGACTCCAGAATCAATATGTGCTTTATCGACAAAAGGGGGATGACTCAGAAGTAGTGCTAGATCCTAATACTTTTTCGGATGATGGGACAAGTTCGCTAGCGGGATATGGATTTAGCAAAAACGGTAAGTACCTAGCTTACCAAATATCAGAAGGAGGATCCGACTGGAGAACAGTAAAAGTCCTAGACTTAGAATCAGGCAGACAGTTAGAAGATGATCTAGAGTGGGTAAAGTTCTCAGGAGTATCATGGTATGAAGATGGATTCTACTATTCTCGATATCCAGAGCCTAAAGCAGATGATGAGCTATCTGGTAAAAATGAATATCATGCTGTCTATTATCATAAGTTAGGAGATGATCAAAGTAAAGATCGATTAGTCTTCGAGGATAAGGAAAATCCACTCAGGAATGTTTATGCAGGTACAACAGACGATGAACGGTTTATGACCTTTGGACAATCCGCATCCACTAGTGGTAATTCTCTATCATTCGTAGACCTGACTACTGCAGATCAGCGGATCGTAAATGTTGTAGCAGAATTTGAAAATGATTTTCAAGTAATAGATAATATAGATGGTAAGCTTCTTGTCATGACCAACTACAATGCGCCTAATCAAGAGATAATATTAATAGACTCAAAAAATCCAGCAGAAGCAAATTGGAAGAAGATAATCCCAGAATCGGAAGATGCGCTAAGAGGAGCGTCGATCATTGGTAATAAGATATTTGCTTACTACTTGCATGATGCTAGTTCTCAGGTTAAAGCTTACAGTCTTGATGGAGAGTACCTGAGGGACGTTGATCTACCGGGTATTGGCTCAGTAGGCGGGATGAGAGGTAAGAAAGATAGTAACGAGGCATTTTATTCTTTCTCATCATACACCTACCCGCAGACTATTTTCAAGTTTGATACCGAGACTTTTGAGACCGAGGTATTTAGGAAGCCAGAAGTAGATTTTGATCCAACTGCGTACAAGACTGAGCAGGTCTGGTATGAGAGCTATGATGGTACTGAAGTGCCTATGTTTTTGACTTACAAGAAGGATCTGGTCTTGGATGGTACTAATCCTACTTTACTCTATGGATACGGTGGTTTTGACATTGCTATCTCGCCGAGTTTTAATATAACGAAGATACCTATGCTAGAGAATGGAGGCATTTATGCCGTAGCCAACATAAGAGGAGGAGGAGAGTTTGGTAAGAAATGGCATGAGGCAGGTACCAAGGGACAAAAGCAAAATGTATTCAATGATTTTCAAGCTGCCGCAGAATATCTCATCGAGAAGAAATATACATCATCAGAGAAGCTAGCAATCCAGGGAGGATCAAATGGTGGACTGCTAGTAGGTGCTTGCATGACTCAGCGACCAGACCTGTTTAAAGTTGCCTTTCCTGCTGTTGGAGTGTTGGATATGCTTCGATATCATAAGTTCACTATCGGCTGGGCATGGGCATCTGATTATGGAAGCAGCGACAATGCTACAGACTTTGACTATCTCATCAAGTATTCTCCGCTACACAATGTGAAACCAGCAGCATACCCAGCTACGATGATCACGACTGCAGACCATGACGATAGGGTAGTCCCAGCTCATTCATTTAAATTTGCTGCCGAGCTACAGAAACAACATACTGGCGAAAATCCTGTTTTAATAAGGATTGAGAAAAGTGCGGGTCATGGCGCTGGGAAGCCTACCTCTAAAATTATTGAAGAACAAGCAGACCTATTATCATTTATGTTTTATAATATGAATGAACAAGTAAATTTTCCTGTTAAAGGCTGATGAGGCAAATTATAGATTTCGTGATTTTTAATATTGGTGACTATCCTGTTAGGATATGGGATATCCTTGATATTATAATCGTCTCGTATCTAGTCTATCGGGTATATAAGTTGCTTAGGGGGACTATAGGATTTACGATATTCATCGGAGTATTAGCATTGTCAGCGGTATGGTGGTTAGTAGGTGTGCTAGAGATGAAGTTGCTGACTTTGGCATTGGGTAGGTTCTTTGCCTATGGTGTATTGATATTGATCATTGTTTTTCAACAAGAGGTTAGACGATTTTTACTGCTTCTTGGAGATACTACACTCAAGGGAAGAATGAATTTCCTGAATCGATTCTTCGGTGAATCTGATGATGATGATCATGAGGTCAGTCCTCATATCAGTGATGTATTCAAAGTTATAAAACATCTGAGTAAGACACGTACAGGAGCCTTGATCGTATTTGATAGAGATACCGGCAGCTCTCATTTAAACTCTTCTGGAGTAATGATAGATGCAGCACTGTCGGCACCACTGTTAAACAATATCTTCTTTAAGAATGCACCACTACATGATGGAGCGCTAGTGATCAATAAGAATAGGATAGTAAGAGCAAGTGTGATCCTACCAGTCACTAATAAATTGGACATATCCAATAAGTATGGATTGAGGCATAGAGCGGCACTAGGCGTATCTGAGATCGCAAATGTATCGACACTAATTGTCTCGGAAGAAACAGGGGCTATCTCTACAACATCTGGTGGTAAATTACGTATGGATATAGACGATACAACGCTCAAAATATTTTTAAGAAAGAATCTATAAAACAATAAATGAAAGCAGTACAAGACCATATCAAACAGAATAAGAAAAGATATCTAGACGAACTCTTAGAGGTATTAGAGATTCCCTCGATCAGTGCAGATAGTAAGTACGACAAGGATGTGCGCAGAGCCGCAAAATTCGTTGCTGCTAAACTCAAAGCTGCTGGAGCTAAGAAAGTAAAGCTCTATGAAACGGAGGGGCATCCAATTGTGTATGGAGAAAGGTTAGTGGATAAGTCATTACCTACTATCCTTGTCTATGGGCACTATGATGTGCAACCGCCAGACCCTTTAGAGCTGTGGGATTCTCCACCATTCAAGCCGGTGATCAAGAAGACTAAGCTACATCCTAAAGGAGCAATATTTGCCCGAGGAGCTTGCGATGATAAAGGACAGGCATATATGCATATCAAGGCCTTTGAGAGTATGGTAGCTACGGATTCGTTGCCATGCAATGTTAAGTTCATGATAGAAGGCGAAGAAGAAGTGGGCTCAGATAACTTGGGTATCTTCTGTAAAGAGTATAGAAAGATGTTAGCCTGCGATGTAGTGTTACTGTCTGATACTTCTATCATTGCAAATGATGTTCCTTCTATCACAACTGGGCTTAGAGGTCTTAGCTATTTAGAAGTAGAAGTGACTGGTCCTAACAGAGATCTACACTCAGGTGTCTATGGAGGAGCAGTGGCAAATCCTTGTAACATACTTTGTGATATGATCGCCTCTATGCATGACAAGAATAATAAGATCGCTATCCCTGGATTTTATAAGGATGTGAAGACGGTGAGTGCTAAAGAACGTAAGGAGATGAACAAGGCTCCTTTCTCACTAGCAAAATATAAGAAAGACCTCAAGGTAAAAGATGTAAGAGGAGAGAAAGGTTACACGACATTAGAGCGTACGTCTATCAGACCTACACTAGATGTTAATGGTATCTGGGGTGGTTATATTGGTGAAGGTGCTAAGACCGTTTTGCCATCAAAGGCATTTGCTAAGATCAGCATGAGATTAGTTCCTGATCAGGACTCAGCTACGATCACAAAATTATTTAGCAAACACTTCAAAAGTATTGCACCTCCGGGAGTGACTGTCAAGGTAACTCCGCATCATGGTGGGACACCTGCCGTGACGCCTACTAATACGCCAGAGTACAAGGCCGCAGCATTAGCGATGGAGAAAACGTTTGGTAAAAAACCCCTACCGCAGCGAGGCGGAGGTAGTATCCCCATCGTTGCTTTATTTGAGAAAGTATTCGGTGTCAAGTCAGTCCTGTTGGGCTTTGGACTTGATTCAGATGATATACATTCCCCTAACGAACATTTTGGACTATTTAATTATTATAGAGGTATCGAGACGATTCCATACTTCTACAAGTATTATTGTGAACTAAAAAAATAGAAGTGAAATATTTATCGATTATTGTATTATTATTTGTTGCTCTACAAGGAAGTGCTCAGGAGGTAATTCTGAATACTTATGAAGATAGCATCAGCTATAGCATAGGTATAGTCCTAGCTCAGAATATCAAGAAAGAAGGGGTTAAGGGGGTAGATCCTTTTATGCTAGGTCAAGCGGTCCAAAATGTATTGGACGGTACAGCGCTGAGCATGGATAAAGTAGAAGCAGACAAGTTTTTTAAAAATCATTTGACACAATTAAGAAATAGCGCAGGTATGGAAAATAAATTAGCGGGCGAAAAATTCCTAGCAGAAAATGCAAAGAAAGCCAATGTGCATATACTCCCTAGTGGAGTGCAGTACGAAGTGATCACAGAAGCACCTGTAGGAATGCCTGAGATACATCCTACATTACAGAGTGAAGTGACGACACATTATCAAGGTACATTGGTAGATGGTACTGTATTCGATAGTTCGGTCCAGCGGGGAGAGCCGATTACCTTTAGGCTCGGCAGAGTGATCAAAGCATGGCAAGAAGTATTGCCACTGATGAAGCCAGGAGAAACGTACAAGATATACAGCCCTTATGAGCAGGCATATGGTGAGCAAGCGGCTGGTCCAAATATCAAGGCATTCTCTGCACTGATATTTGAGATAGAGCTGATCTCTATCAACTAGAAGTCTTATTCATGCATATTGATATCATCAGTTGTGTTCCTGATCTGCTAGCATCACCGCTGCAGCATTCTATCTTGAAGCGTGCTCAAGAGAAAGGGCTCCTCAGTGTAGCCGTCCATGACTTGAGAGAGTTTGGTGCTGGTAATTATAGGCAGATAGATGATTATCAATATGGAGGAGGAGCTGGGATGGTGCTGATGCCTGAGCCGCTTAGCCAGATGATAGACAAGCTCAAGGGTGGGCGAGAATATGGGGAGATCATATATCTAGCTCCGGATGGAGAATTACTGACTCAAGGTATGGCTAACAAGCTGTCATTAGCGCAGAACCTGATGTTTGTTTGTGGACATTACAAAGGCATCGACGAGCGGATTCGAGACCATTATATCACGATGGAGATTTCTATCGGTGATTATGTTTTGTCGGGTGGAGAGTTAGCAGCGTTAGTTCTAGTAGATTCCCTAGGTCGGCTTCTGCCAGGCGTTCTCAATGATGAAAGTTCAGCATTGACGGATTCATTTCAGGATGATATGTTAGCGCCACCAGTTTACACAAGACCTGCTGACTTCAAAGGTTGGAAAGTGCCAGAAGTACTATTGTCGGGACATGATAAAAAAATAGAAGACTGGCGATATGATGAAGCGCTGAAAAGAACTAAAGAGCGAAGACCAGATTTGTTAGGGAGGGACGAGTAGGGGGTTAGATCTACAATTAAGGGGTGACTCTAAGTCACCTTCTGAATACTTCTACTTTGGCTTAGAGTCTCCGATTAATACTGTTAAGCAAAAAAGTAAATCATCAATGGACAAAGTATCATAGTCCCATCCAATAATCCCGAATAATAATAATCAGACTTTTGCTTAGAAGCATAGATGATAACGAACATCAGTAGGATATAAAAACTAAATAGAGTAAAGTAAGCAGTGTCACTTAGAATTCCCTGAGTTCGTAAACTGAAGTTGATCAATAAGATCAAGAAGACCGTAACTATGCTTAGCCGCTTCGCTCCTTCGATTCCTAGAGCATGTACAAGCGTATTCACATTGGTCTCTTTGTCTATCTCATGATCACGAATGTCAAATGGAATAGTGATAGCAAAAACAAATAGAATTCTTTCTGCGACAATCAATGATCTTGTTGTAAGGCTCAGTTGGTCTGCTCCAAATAACATAGGTATCAAGGCCGTGATATAAGCCCAGACAACTGCAATCAAAAAAATCTTGATATAATTATAGTCTCTGAGTCTATATTTATTTTTAAAAACAGGAAGTACGTAAGTGATAGAAAATATAGAAGGTAAGACTAGGTACAGCATCACATTAAGCGGTAAAAAAAAGAAAAGGACTATGCATGCGATGAGTCCTAATGCTGCATAGACTTTGATATGTGATGCGTATTGTTTGATAATAGTAAATCTACCTTCCTTTATCCAAGAGGGCATACGCTGAAATCCTATGATTCGATGGGTGCAATAGATGAATACCGTAGCAGCAAAACCAAACAAATAATAATATAAACTTACCTGAATATCAAAAAGCTGAGCAGTCTGAAATATCAAAGCAACCGTAGCTAAGCCAATGTGTAAGCTACTATAGATATAGAAATTGACAAGTTTTAAAATGGCATTCACATTGGGCTAAGTGCTAGAAGTATTTAAAGTTGTGATTCTTTTTAATTCTGAGAAGTACTTCATAAATGAGCTTGATTACATTCTCTACATCATCCTTATGTGCCATCTCCACGGTAGTATGCATGTATCTAAGAGGTAGAGATATCAATGCCGATGGCACACCTCCATTACTATAAGCAAATGCATCCGTATCAGTACCTGTCGATCTAGAAGATGCAGATAGTTGATACGGTATTTTCTTTTTCTTAGCAGTATCGATGATGAGTTCTAGCAGGTTAGTCTGTACTGCCGGAGCAAAGGTCAGTGATGGGCCTTCTCCAGATATAGTATCACCTTGTATCTGTGGTTTGACAAGTGGGGTATGCGTATCGTGACAGACGTCAGTGACGATTGCAACATCAGGCTTGATCGTATGAGCGATCATTTCTGCACCTCTTAGTCCTATCTCTTCTTGCACTGCATTTACGATGTATAGAGAGTAAGGGAGTTTCTTTTTGTTTTTCTTGAGGAGTCGAGCTACCTCTGCTATACAGAAACCGCCCATACGATTATCAAGTGCTCTACCTACGTAATAACGATCGTTAAGCATGTGCAATTCGTCAGGATAGGTAATCACACAACCTATGTGAATTCCCATTTCCTCAACTTCTTCTTTGTCCTTAGCACCTACATCTATGAATATGTTTTCAGTAGTAGGAGAGAGGTTTGCATTTTTTCCTTTTCTTGTATGAATTGCTGGCCATCCAAAGACGCCTTCTACGATTCCTTTCTTGGTGTGGATATTTACCCTTTTAGAGGTAGCGATGATATGGTCTGACCCACCATTTCTTATTACACTTATAAAGCCCTTATCCGAGATGTAATTAACAAACCAAGAGATCTCATCTGCATGTCCCTCTATGACTACTTTATAATCTTGTCCTGGATTGATGATGCCATAACAGGTGCCATAGTTATCAAGCTCCCATTCATCGATGTAAGGCGTGATATAATCTAGCCATATTTTTTGACCCTCTTTTTCAAACCCTGTAGGTGAGGCGTTATTCAAATATTTATGCATGAACTCCTCAGAGCTCTTAGTTATAATTGACATTTGGTTCTACGTTAGTTATGAGTCCAGTTCTCTGGGTCTTGACTCCAAATTTTAAGTAAATCTAATTCTTGTGGTTGCACAAAATTGTCTTGTGCAGCAATTGTAATGAGATTTGTATAATTGGTCAATGTCGCGTAAGGACATTTAATTCGTTCAAAATTTTGCTTTGCTATATCCAAGTTATAAGTGAATATGGCAAGAACGGCGATCACATTGATACCTGCTTCTCTTAGATCTTCTACAGCCTTTATACTGCTTCCTCCTGTGGATATGAGGTCTTCTATAACAATACAATCCTGTCCTTTTTTGACTTCTCCTTCGATCGTATTTTGTCTCCCATGGCCCTTGGCTTTAGACCTTACGTAGGCGAATGGAAGATTCATATGGTCGGCGAGCAAGGCGCCATGAGCTATTCCTGCAGTTGCTACTCCAGCTATAAGATCCACTGATTCATAGCTCAGGCATTGTTCTGCAAATCCCTCTTTTATCATATTTCTTACCTCAGGATATGCCAGTGTGATTCTGTTGTCGCAGTATATAGGCGATTGGATTCCTGATGCCCATGTGAATGGGTTTTGAGGACTTAATTTAATTGCCTTTATTTGCAATAATTTACGCGAAAGGGAAGAACTTATATTCATCTATTTTACTCTACTACTAAGCTCCTCAAATGTACAAAATCTACATTAAAGACACATTGCTCGTTTTGATAGATTCTAAGGATCTCAAGAAGACTAGTTCTACTATGGGCAATGAGTTGGTTGCTAAGTATCCAGGTAAGAAGAAGTATCTCTTAAATTTTATAGATAAGGCCGAAAAAGACAGTAAGTGTAACTGTATTATTATCCATAGTGATGACTTTAAGAAGCTTTGGAAGGACTTCAAATCCCTATTCAAAATAGTAAAGGCTGCAGGTGGTTTAGTCTTGAATAAAAATAAGGAAGGGCTCTTGATATTTAGAAGAGGATACTGGGATATGCCGAAAGGTAAAATGGAAGCTGGTGAGAAAAAGATGGAAGCTGCAGTAAGAGAAGTAGAAGAAGAGACCGGTGCCACAGATCTACTCGTAGAAGGTAAGTTAGCTACAACTTATCATACCTATAAATATAAGGCTGATAAGCGAGTACTCAAGAAGACCTATTGGTACCTTATGCATAGCACAGCGGAGAAACTCCAGCCGCAGGCAGAAGAAGACATCGAACTGGCTGAGTGGCATGACCTAGATAAGTTCTTAAAATCTAAAGACCTTTTAGTTCATGAGAATATTAGAGAACTTATCTCTTATTATGTAAATGCTGTACGGGTGTAATCACATCTAGAACTTACTAGTCTTCCTTATTCAATACTTTGTCTATCCTACTTTTAATATCATAG
>ENA-ORXT01006119-ORXT01006119.1-marine-metagenome-genome-assembly--contig:-NODE-6119-length-11352-cov-6.324789_pt1 | contig 11352 bp, 10 predicted proteins | sample MGYA00237868_ERZ511482 | MGnify/ENA metagenome assembly ERZ511482 | reverse complement strand
ATCACGTCGAAGCCAATATTATGACGAGTTTCCCGGTATTTGGAACCGGGATTCCCAAGCCCAATAATCAGCTTCATAGCTTTGTCTTACTTCTATCAGATAGCGATTACTCGCCACCCTCCTCTTTTTTATCTTCACCAATAACCTCAGGTTGAGCACCTTCAGCACCTTCCACCGGTTCTTCTTCGACTTCTTCCTTAGGCTCTTGGCAACTAGCGATTGTCTCATCTGGAGAGCCCGTCAATTCCGCACCTTGGGGCAATGCCAAGTCACTAGCAGAAATAACACCGTCAAGCTCTAAGGCTCCGACCTCACATAAAATGTTGTCGGGAACCGCCGAAACAGGACACAGGATCGTGATCTCTTTCTGAACTTGAGTGACGACGCCACCGTTTTTGAGTCCAGGGGCTTCACCGTGCAATTCGACCTGAAGCGTGACCTCTACTTGCTCGTTCGCATCGACGCGTGCAAGATCAAGGTGCAGCACATAGGAACCAAGTGCGTCCCATTGGACTTCCTTCACCAACGCTGTTCCGGTCACTTCCCCGGCAAGTTCGACAATGTGACTGTCGTTGGCAATCATTTTGTTGATTTCTTTATCCGTCGCAGTCAACATCACGGTGCCTTCACCGTGGCCATAAAGCACAGCCGGAATTTTACCCGATTGACGCAATCGTTTCATACGAAGCGATCCTGTTACACTTCGTTTTTCTACCGTAAGTTTTGAATCTGACACTGGAATCTATCCCGTCACAATTTGATTTATCTATTAGTCAAGCGTGGCTACTCCGCAACCATCCCTCGACCCTGAATCCGCAAGCTTATCCCGACAACCCGAAGGTTGCAGAATTTTGGCAAATTTGAAGTTCCAGATTGTGGCAGAATAGTTGTCTTTTACAAGACCAAGTCCTCAACTTACGTACGTTTTGCTCGAAAACTCAGGATCTCCTTTTTCGCCCGCTTTTCCGCCCGGTTTGCTTTACGGCTTAAAAAGTCGATCTTCCATGTAGATCGTCGGTCATTTCGCTGGTAAATTCACTGCTTAATGACAAAATTCAACTAAACAGTGAACACGAAGAGGGAAATTGATGGCTAAGGAGCCAAAACCGGGTAGGAAGCGGGCTACGAAATTGGAATACGTCGAACCGATTGGCCTCCGAGTTCTGGTTCGTAAAGACGAACCGAAGAAAGAAACCAAAGGAGGAATCGCGCTTCCGGACAACGCAGAAATTCCAACAATCACAGGCAGGATCGTAACAATCTCCGCCGCGATCGAACACGACGAGGACCTTCCACTAAGGAAATACGACAAGGTGCTGTTCCACCCGGGCAACGCAATACCCGTCGATTTTGAATCCGACAATCACTTGTTTGTCGTTCCTGCCGAAGATGTCGTGGCCGTGTTTCGCCGCGATGCACCCGGCGACGAGTAATGTACGGGGCCAAGAGTCGCGGCCGATCGCGAAACCGAGAAACCAACAAACTGACACAAACTCTAAAAGCAAGCTGCCCAGAAGGATCTACACCATGCCAGAAACCCAGCAACCGTGGACGCAGGAAATGTCCGATGAACGTTTCGACTTAATGCGTCGCATCCTCGATGCCCCTTCTCCAATCGGACTCGAGTCTGCGATGACTAAGGGGGTGCTGACGCCTTATTTGGAATCCTTCATGCCTAAGAGCTGGAAGATTCATTCCTTCAAGGGCAACGCCGGCATCGTTTTTGACACAATGCCCGAGGCAGACGCCGATACGTTTTCGGTGATGGTGATCGGTCACGCCGATAAGATCCGAATGCAAGTTCGTAAGATCGGCGACGACGGGAAAATTTGGGTGAACTCCGATTCGATGCTACCCACGACTCTGATCGGGCACAAGGTAAAACTTTTCAGCGAAGATCCTCAGGCGCTGGGGAAATGGCGAATCATCCAAGGGGGCACGATCGAAGCGATCGGTGCGATTCACTTTGCCGACGCCAAATTGCGTTCGGGCGATGATGGCATTAAAGATAAGATGATGTATTTGGAACTTCACATCCACGGTGAAAATAAGAAGGGGCAGATTGAAGCGCTCGGCATCCGCGCCGGCGATCCGATTATCTACGACCGGCCTATTGAAAGAGGGTTTTCGCCCTTCACGTTCTCTGGGGCTTATTTGGATAACGGATTGGGCTGTTTTGTGACGGCTGAAATTGGTCGGTTGATTGCCGAATCGTCCGGGCTCAAGAACGTTCGTTATTTAGGCGCGATGGCGTCTCACGAAGAGATCGGCCGCTTCGGCAGCCGCGTCATGGCAGAACACTTCCGACCCGATGTCACCATCGCCGTCGACGTTGCTCATGATTTTGCCGCCGCACCTGGTATCGGCGACCGACGTTATGAACCTGTGACCATGGGGGACGGTTATACGTTGACTCATGGAGCTGTCACCAGCGCGGCGCTTAACAGCATGATCACTGAGGTCTCGGTGAAAAACGAAATCCCTGTTCAGCATGAACTGGCCGGACGAGACACGGGCACCGACGCGATGGCGGCCGTGCTGGCGGCAATTGATTCGGCTTGTACTTCCATCGGTTTTCCGATTCGCAACATGCATACGATTTCAGAATCCGGCCACACCGGAGACGTAGAAGCATCTATCCATGCGATTCACAAAACGTTGGAGCACATGGACGGTATGAACGATGGTAAAGGAATCACCGCCGACGATCTGCGTAACAGCCATCCGCGGTTGGATCAATCAAGTGCGCTGACGCACCGCCCTGCTCCCGAAGAAGATAAGGATTCGTAACGAAATAGGCACCTGAGTTGATCCTCCCAAATCAAAAATGACTAATGACAAATAGCAAATGATAAATATTGTCTGCGGTACGGCTCAAGTATTTTCCGTTTGACTTAAAACGTGCTGCACCTATAAGTCGAGGAGGAACGGCCACGATGAATTTGTAATTTGATATTTGTCAATTCTCATTGGTCATTGAACTTGGGCCGTTGCCCTAAGCCTAATCTTGGCCAAATTGGAAAGATAATGCATGACTGTCCCCTGCAACCTACTCACTCGTAAGGAACTTTTGCAAATCCCCAGCTCGCAGCCAACGCGTCAGCGGCTTCTTCGCGATCGGTGATTGATCCCCAACCGCCGTTGTTGAGCCACGCATGTGCCAGTTCGTGAGCGATGATGTAGCAGCAAAACGTTTCCGAACAACGCTCCAACCGCGGCTTTAACACAACGCAACGACTTGACCCTGAGGTGCTCGGATGGGCAAGCATTACCGTGCGGCCTTTGCCGGGGGTGAAGTCATCCAGCGCGATAAGGAAGCTGGGATCGGATAGCAGGTCGTTCCGATAATCTTCGGGAATCGTTTCTAGCACACTCTCTATACGCCGCGCAAGAGTTGGGTGATCTCGAAACGAATGTTGAAGGTTGTTGATCGCGCGGTGGTTCAATGGGAGGCCAATCTATGAATTGGGGCTGTCGCAGAAGACTCAAAGTTAGCCTCACGACCCAAAACATGCAAACGTACTCTGACCACGTTACAATGTTTGCTCAGACTTTAGTTACTGCTTAACGCTGTTAAAAAGGGAAAACGACATGCGACCGATTAGCTTGACGCCGTTTGGAGTGTTGGTCTTCCTGGCATTTTTCTCGGTCGGCCCCATCGTGCCTCAGGGGCTGACTCAAGAAAAGCCAAACAAATTGGCTGATTGGGCCAGCTGGCGAGGCAGCGATGACACCGGCAGTATCGACGGTGTTGGCTTTCCTGAGGAACTCAACCTCGATCAAAATTTGGCTTGGAAAGTCGAGCTTCCGGGAAAGGGAAGTTCGACACCGATCGTCTCGGGCAATTCGATCTTTGTGACCGTTCCCGCCGATGGGAAAGATGCTTTGATTTGTGTTGATCAAAACGGGAAGCAGAAATGGCTGACCCAATTTTCAGAACAGGATGCTGGAAAGCACCGCAACGGTTCGGGCAGTAACGCTTCGCCAATCAGCGATGGTGAAGCCGTTTTCGTTTACTACAAAAGTGGAACGCTGGCAGCCGTCGAGAATGATGGCGAAATTCGTTGGCAGACGAATCTGATTGAACGGTTTGGAAAGGTCGAGCTGTATTGGGATCATGGCACATCGCCGGTGTTGACTGACGATTACGTCGTGATGGCCAGAATGCACTCGGGCGAGTCTTGGGTGGCGGCGTTTGATAAGGTGTCGGGTGAGCTTGCGTGGAAAGTCGATCGGAATTTTGAAACGCCGCGCGAAGGCGACCACGGGTATTCAACGCCGGTAGTGATCAAGTTCGATGGCAAGCCGGCGCTGTTGGTCTACGGAGCCGAACACCTCACGATTCATTCGGTAAAGAACGGGGAAATGCTGTGGTCGTGTGGAGGGTTCAATCCGGAAAGGACAGAATTGTGGCCTTCGATCGCGACTCCTGTTGTCGTAGGAGACGTCGCCGTTGTCGCTGCAGGACGCAGTGATCGTAAGCTACCGCTCTTATATGGTGTACGGCTGACCGGTCGCGGCGATGTTTCGGATACCAACATAATCTGGAAACGCGATGACATCGGAACATTTGTTCCTACACCAGCGGTTTGGAAGGATCAAGTGTATTTGACGCGCGACCAAGGCGAAGTTGAATGTCTCAATCCGGCAGATGGTGAATCGGTATGGCGAGAGAATTTTCCCAAACATCGCAAGAAGTATTACACATCGCCACTGATCGCCGGCGGGTTACTTTATGCGGCCCGTGAAGACGGAGCTGTTTTTGTGGTCGATGTTCGAGACGGGCAGTTTAATTTGCTGGCCACAAGTGAATTGAAAGAGTCCGTGATTGGTTCCGTTGTGCCACTGGGAAATCGTATTCTGCTTCGAGGTGAGAAGCATTTATTTTGCTTCGGCGATAAGTCGGAGTGAGTCCTCCATCGAGAGTATAATTCCCCTTCAAGTTCAACGTCCACTTAGTTTAACTCCTGCTATGAAAATGCAACACGATTCGCAAGCTGTCTTCGCGAAAGTCGTCGAACGCGCTGTCTATCCAATCGTGTTTTTGATCTTTGCACTCGCCAATGTTTCCGTTGTTGATGCGGAGAACTGGCCGCAGTGGCGAGGCGGGGATCGCACCAGTAAGTCCAGTGAAGCATCAGTACCCATTGAGTGGAACAAGGAAAAGAACATGCTCTGGCGAGTGCCGATGCCTGGTCCAGCGGTGGCGAGTCCCGTCGTCTGGGGCGACGATGCATTTGCCACCAGTATTGACGGCGAAAGCCTCGTGCTGATTTGACCTGCGTGGACGCTGCGACGTGGAAGATCAAGTATCGCGAGCGCCTATTTTCGGACAAGCACCGATCTACTCCCGTTGCCGCCGATGGCGAGATCCTTATCGCCGGCCGCAAAGGGACGGTGTTTGTTGTCAAAGCGGGGCCCCAACTCAAAGTTCTGTCCGAGAATGAACTCGACGAACAGATCACCGCCTCCCCCTCCGTTTCCAAAGGCCGAATTTTTATTCGAAGCCAAGAGACAATCTACGCGTTCGGTGTCGAGTAACCAAAGTGAACAACCAGGAATACTAGAGCCAAAGTGCGAGTGACATCGAAGGTGCCGCTGGTTAATCGGAAGAATTAGAAATCTCTCGACTGAAATAGATTGGAGAAGTCGCTCGGCAACTTCGCGGTCGAACGATTCTCTGAACTTTTCGCCCATTTCTGCCTCTAAGAAGCGCGGTCCGATGGTGCGAGGATAACCGAAAACTTCCGATGACAAGTTCCCCAAAAAACCTCCGCAATCTGGCAGATGATTTCATCATTGCGATCGGTACTCAAGTCGTATTACTCAAATCGAAAACGCCAGTTAAAAACAAAGGCGATTCAGGTCGAGGTTTTAGGAATGCGGGCACTGTCGGAGTTGTTGTTGACTGCCCGCCACACAATGGACTGCCCTATTTAGTTCGGTTCGCTGACGAGTCTGAGATCGAAATTCCCTTTGACCAGCTAACTCTACGACGGCAGGAGATCGAAAATATTTAGAAAGACGTACGTCAGGAAGACTTCACGCCCTTCATTATCTATCGCTGCAAAGTCGGTTCCAAAGCGTTCGGGCTGGATAATGAAGACTCAGACGACGACCTAAGAAATGTTTTCCTTCCTCCCGCTAACCGCCAGTGGTCGCTTTACAAACTTCCCGAGCAGAAAACGTTGATGTTGGCGGTGCGCGAATTACCTCCGCGCGAAGGTCAAATTTTCTGCCTCATACAATTAATAACGCTTGCTCGCACGTCCGTCGCTGAACAGATCGGGAGTTCAAACGGCGTTCTTTGCGATTAGTGAATTGTGTTTGCGAGTGAGGCTGGCAGACATTACGCTATAGCGATGGTCTTGTCACAATGCTTTCGAAATGCTTTTCAAACGTTAGTTTTTTTCCTGTTGCTTCAAGGGTGCTTGAGCGCGTTTCAAAGCGCAGATCAGCAGGTTTCCATTGCTCGCTTGAGGGAACTTGGGGCCGTTTTGTCGACCGTTGATGACGGGAAGATTACTGGTTTACAGTTTCCCGAAGGCTCCAGCTTCGAGCAGCCGGACTGGCATCATGTTGGGCAACTGACGGATCTGCGCGATCTCGACCTTGGCGCACTCTACGTTGGCAACGACATGCTTAAACATGTGGGCAGTCTGATTGAGCTGCGGACGCTGAACCTGTTTGGCAATCCGCTCGACTCAATCGCACTGGTCGATATCGAAGGTCTGCAGAAGCTTGAAACACTTTACCTATACAGAACTTTTATCGACGATGAGGGAATTCATTCGATCGCCAAGCTGAAGAATCTGCGGCGGCTTAACGTGTTCGATACCTTTCTGACCGACAAAGGGCTTGGCTTGCTGGGAAAGTGTCAGCAAGTCGAACATTTGAGCATCGGTAACTCCAAAACAGGAAAGTTTCCCGAATCGTTTTTCACGCCCGCAGGCATCGAACAGCTTCACAAAGATCTGCCAAACACAAAGATTACTTATTGGGGTGTGAATCAGCGATTGGACTCGCCAGCAACAATCCAGAATCCTAACCTCAAAGGGCCCGCTGTCCGTGTGGGTGAAAAACTGCGAAGTGAGAAGGTACGATCTGCAAAGGATCTTTCCAAGCGTCTCAAAGGATCCGATTGGCCGTGTTTTCTCGGTCCCAATCGAAACGGAAAAAGCGACGAAGAAGGCATTCACACCGATTGGAATCGGGCCGCGCCAAAGCTGATCTGGCATAAGAAGGTTGGCACGGGCTACGCGGCTCCGGTGATCAGCAAAGGACGAATTCTACTCTACCATCGCGTGGCGGTGCTTGATTCAGCACATCGCTTTGTTGAACGAGTAAGTTGTTGCAACAGCGAGACCGGAGAAGAGATTTGGAACGCTGATTTCGATGCCAACTATGAAGACCTCAACGGCTACGGCGATGGACCGAGAAGCACGCCTTTGATCGAAGATGATCGCGTCTACGTTTTGAGCCCTGCAGGTGTTTTGCGGTGCCTGCAGTTATCTGACGGTGAGCAGCTTTGGGAAAACAATCTGCTTCACAACTTCAAAGCAGACCTACCAACGTATGGTTTGGGGGCTTCTCCGGTCGCGTATCGAGGTACCGTTTTGGTCGTGCTGGGTGCGGACACAGACAACAAAGAATCGCACACCGTGCTGGCGTTTGATAAAGCGAACGGGGTTTTCCGATATGGTAGCGGTGATCACCCGGCGGGTTACGCAACGCCCGTTTTGACAAACGCCTTTGGGCGGAGTTGGTGTTTTACATTTCATCAAGATGGCTTGAGTGTTTTCAATCCTGATAATGGTAAGGAAGATGCCTCGGTTACTTGGAAGGCGCGGATCGCGGGCTGTGCGAATGCCTCTTGCCCTGTCGTCGATGGATCGCAGGTTTTCATTTCCGAATCCTATAAGCTCGGCGGAGCGCTGTTTCGTTTTGACGGAAAACGGTTGGAACCTGTTTGGCAGGATTCACTGAAGCGGAGAAAAAAGTCGATGGCGTGTCATTGGAACACTCCTGTTTTGCACGAGGGGTTTCTTTATGGCTGTAGCGGTCGCCACCGCAGCGACGGCGAACTGAAATGTGTCCAGTGGGCGACAGGAACGACGAAGTGGAGCATGCGGCTCGACGGACGAGCATCCTTGACGTTTGTGGATGGCCATTTTCTCTGCCAGTCCGAATCGGGCTTGCTGACACTTTTTCAAGCCACCCCCTCGGGATACGTGGAGGCCGGCCGAATCGACCAAAGCAACTCAGCGGTGGTGCCTTCGTATCCCGCTTGGACGGTTCCGGTTGTGGCCAAGGGGCTAATGTATCTACGTGGGAAGCACGAGTTGATTTGTTTTGACTTGAGTTGGATAAATCCCAAGCGACCCTTTCCGGCGACTTTATCTCCTTCACGGTAACACTCACTCACTCACCGTCGCGTCGTGTTCGTATTGATGTTTACGCTTTGGTTAGGTGGTTGGGTTGATTAACGACAAGCCGGCAGGCACCCTCTTTTTTGAGCTTGGCAAAAATCACGAGCGCCTTCCGGCTAGTCGTTAAACGGGGCCTGCTACTTTGCATTGGGCGCGGATAAAATAAGCCACGCTGCTTTAGGCAACGTGGCTTTTGTAAATCTGGCAGTACTTACTTAAATTTGTTCTCTGGATAAAAGCGGATGACTTACACATCCACGTTTGCTCCAAACAATGCTCAATCGAAAATCGAGACGACCTCCCCACCGTTTTTGCTCATCAACGCCGCAAAGACGTTGGCGGCGACGTCTGCGTCGATAAAGTGAACGCTACCATCGGCGAGCGACACGTTGGCGCCGGCAGGATGAAAGCTGAATGTTTCCTCGTTGGGCCCGCAGTTGACGAGATCCCATGTGCAACCTGCAGGTCCGCCAACGGGCGTTGAGCTGTTGTTTACAAGTTTGTCTACGTTGAAGGCGTTATCGGGATCTGCCCAAGCCCAGGAACGGCGGTCAGCCTGCGTGCCGTCAGGCATCGATTCGACCTTGATAATCATGTATCCACCGGTCTGTGTATCGGCGCGGCCGGCATCTTCGGCCATGGCAATTGTGTTACTAGTTCCATCGGTGATGGATCCGATTCTTCTTTGCGAATCACCATTGAGAACGCATTTGTAACGCGGATTGCCGAGTCCTTCGAAGTCGGGGCGGAGCGTTACCGGAGCCGAGTAATCTGTGAATCCATAGCCCTCGCTGTCCTGTTGACCGCGCCCTGTGGAAGGACAGATGTATCCGGGGATAGATGTTTGAGCTGCCTGTTGGTTCGTTGGAGCCTCGACGTCACTTGAAGCGATGTCGTACCGATACCGCAAGTTAAACAAATTGGCGACGGCGTTTTGCTCAATGAAGGGCAAGATGTAAGCTTGGACTGAAGGAGCTGCGTCGGCAAAAGTTTCTATGTCGCCTCGGTCGGTGAAGAAAACATTTGCACCGGTAGCGGGATCCTTCGCTTGGCCGGCTGAAGGAAACCTCATGCGAGCCGATTCGTAATTGAACAGTGCCAATCCAATCTGACGCATGTTGTTCGCACATTGAACGCGCCGTGCGGCTTCTCGGACTTGTTGGACTGCTGGAAGCAGCATTCCAATAAGGATACCAATGATTGCGATCACGACTAATAGCTCTACTAGCGTGAATCCAGGCCGGGGAAATATTTTGTACGTAGTTCTCATAAATCTGTTTGCTTAAATATCTTTGTCAAAAAGGAGAAATAGCCCGTTGAATCCAGAGGCTCCGTATTTAAAAGAGACTTTTAAGAAGTGTTGCCTTTGCGTTCAATGTGCAAAGCAAGCGACAACGGGCACGCCGTTGGAGGCTAAATGCCTCAGGTAAAACCTGAAGAAAGAAAGGTTTGAGAGATTGTATGTTCGGCGTACATTCGGTGATTGTTTCGCAACATTCAACACATTGCAAGTCCTCTTGGTCAGAGGTTGGAAAAGCGGCCATCCATACGAGCTGTTATGTAAATTTGGTCACAGAACCAATTAGTTACTCGGCCAAAATTGCCTAAAAATCCAATGCGATCACTTCGCCACCGTTGATTGATGACAGTGCTCGGTATGTATCGATGTTAATTTGGTCATTCACACTGTGAACCGAACCGTCAAGATAAGCAAATTGGGCTTGGCTTTGATGGGGTGCTGCGATCCCTCGATCTGCACCTGTACCTTCGCCTCGTGCTTGGTTCGGCCCGTATTCGGTATCAAATAACACCATGTGACCGTGATCGTCATCAGGGGCTTGGATGTCTCGGATCGCCGCAAACCATACGTTTTCGAAATTGGGGTGAGGTGGATTACCGATCGGTTCGCCGCTCTGATCCAAAATTGGACCGTTGGTTCGTTCGCCTATCGCGAGCGTGTTTGAGGTGCCGTCACGAATGTCTCCAAAACCTATTCGGCTATTTCTATAGAACGGGCCGGCACTGACATCGGGAGTCGCGTCGAGATTCACATCGTCAGAAGTATTGCCAGGAGTATCTGCGACGCCGGACGCGGGCCCCCAATTAGCACAATAGCTCGCTGCCGCGTATTTTTCTACTGGCGAGGCGGACTGGTCGCGCACGACAAATGTTCCCGCTGACCAAGAATCCGAAGGGCAGAGGAAAATTCCCAGCTCCTTTTCACGAGCGGGCAAATTGGCAACGTCGAAACCAGGTAGCTTCAGGTCGACTTGCTGAAACAGGTTATTCTGTTCAAGGTAAGGAAGGATGAAAGTTCCCCAACCATGGCCGAGGTGGTTGGCGTCCTCCATTCCACCACGAACAGAGTATCCCGTCTGCTGGGAGTAATCGCTTCCAGAGATGTAGCCATATCCGACCGGGAATCGGCCGAACGCACTTTCGTAGTTATGCAGAGCTAACGCCATTTGTCGAAGATTGTTCTTGCAGACCGTTCGTCTTGCCGCCTCCCGCACTTGCTGCACTGCCGGTAACAGCATGCCGATCAAAATACCGATGATGGCGATGACAACCAATAGTTCAACCAGCGTGAAACCAAGCACTCCGTGTAAAGCTGATTTTCTTTTTCCAGTTTCGAGTTGAAGGATATATTTAACGAAACGACGTTTCATAAGGAAGTCTCAACGAGGTTCTCAAGATCTTTGAACTGACTCTCACGACCTTTATACGGAAAATGAACGAATTTGTGACACAAATTTAGCGTTCAAAGTCAGCGCGAGTCTCAGAACGCATGTTTTAGGAACTTTCTGGCTGATAACGGTATCCGAAAGATGGGCGCAGATAGATAAGCGCAATAAAAAAAGCCACGTTGCTTTAGGCAACGTGGCTTTTATAAATCCGGCAGTACCTACTTTCGCACTTGCAG
>ENA-ORXT01006118-ORXT01006118.1-marine-metagenome-genome-assembly--contig:-NODE-6118-length-11352-cov-9.161863_pt1 | contig 11352 bp, 10 predicted proteins | sample MGYA00237868_ERZ511482 | MGnify/ENA metagenome assembly ERZ511482 | reverse complement strand
AGAAAAGGCTCTTGATAGACAACCGTGTTAAATAATGCCTAAGATTTCTTATAAAGCCAGGAAGCTTATCATAACTGACATTATGCGGCTTTTGTTATGTTGCAGTGATGTAAAGAGGCTCTGTGCGACGCCCTCAATGCGATAGAGCTTAGCGGGTACTTTCCTCACCGCGTGGGCCATCCAGCACGATGCGGATTTTCTCCTCAGCTGAACACTGTTCACGGGTCTTACGTTTGATGTCTTTGATGATGCGCTCGCCGAACATGTATCACTCTGTCTGATCTTTCTCTCATGAGCATGAAGGTGATCGAAAAGTCTTTCATAGCCCAAACCTAAATCTGAGATACACGCGCGGACGTGAAACATATAAATCGATAAAGCGCCTCATTCGAACCGGCTCACTGTTGGCTCACGCGACAGTACGGAAACTTAAAACTCTCAATATTGATGCTAGATTAACTCTATCTGAGAGGGTCATATTTATGAGTTGTTATTACGACCACTGCTTTAACAAGTTGGGCCCTTTCATATGATTATGCGGACTTTTAAATCTAATGAGACTGGAAACGTTTCTCTGATGTTTTCGATAGTGTTATTTAGCTTATTAAGCGTGGTGGGTGTCGGCCTTGATTATACCAATTTAGTAAAAGCGCAGGCAGAGTTGCAGGCACAAGCGGACTTCGCAGCTTTAGCTGCTGCGACTGTAAAAATCAATTCATCAAGTAGCGAGAGCACCAATAATGATGTTCGAGAGGAAGCGGCGTTTCAGGTAATCAAAGCGAATGGTTACGAAAACTTAGAGGTGCGCCCTGACGTGTATGTCAGTAGGAAATCTGTGACGGTAACTGCAACAGCTAACTACAAAACCATGTTTGGCAAATTCATTGGGAAAGAAAATGTTGTCATGCAAGCCATAGCAGAATCCGGTTTGCCTGGCGTAAGTGGCGTAGACATTGTTTTGGCGCTGGATAATACAAATTCGATGCGTGTTACGGGAAAAATGACAGCTTTAAAATCGGGGGCCGTTACCTTGATTGATGCCGTTGAAGAGAGCGGTAGCAATAGCAAGGTCGCCATTGTGCCTTTCGCGAGATATGTTGGGGTGCATACTGACTTAAAAAATGAGTCTTGGTTGAATGTTCCCGAAGAATTTACAACAGAGCGAACTTGGCAGCAAGCTACCCATACGGGAGGAACCTGCCGTACAGAGGCCCGCACGCGAGAGATAGATGGCGTAGAAGAAGAGTATGAGACTGAGGTCTGCGAAAATCAAGTAACGACCTATGAGACAAAAACTAGAGATGTTGAATCACGCTGGATTGGATGCGTCGGAACGCGCACCTATCCTCTTAACGAACGAGACGGAAGCTATACAACGCCTATTGAGGGGCTTTTAGATCCTATCCCTCATGAGATTATCCCAAATCATAATATTGATAGAAGAGCTTTCTGCCCAACCGCTATCACACCTCTGACAAACGACTATGACGAGCTCCGCACTCAAATTAATCGCATGTTCACGACTGATGACACCTATTTACCTGCCGGGCTAATCTGGGGGCAGAGAGTCTTGTCTCCGGGGTTGCCATTTGACAATGTTCAAGAGAACCCAAACAATCCGAACCGTAGAGTTTTAGTCTTGATGACAGATGGAAATAACACAACTTTCATCAATGACACCGCAGCCATGCGGGAAGTTTTGAAAGCGCCTCCACGTATTGACAGTGTTAATTTTGAGGAAGGAGAGGTGGCGACCGAAACGGATCGGACCACAGAGCGGCTCTGCGATAGCATAAAGTCTGACGGGACTGAAATCTATACAATTGCTTTTCAGGTCGAAAGTGCGTCGGCTCGCACCTTGCTCAAAAATTGTGCCAGCACACCGTCAATGGCTTTGACGGCAGACAACAATAACGCACTTATTCGACAATTTGAGAATATCTCGGAAGCCTTAAAAGATAGAGTTCGTTTGATGCGCTAAAGCGATGAAACTTAGTTGGTTTAATCCGTTAATCCAATAGTTCTCTAAATATACCAGCGCATTCAGGGTTTGATGTGCCCTTATTTTTGTAGACACTTTGCTACTTCATTTTGCTGCCATCTCAAATTCGACGGGTGACGACATCCCATTGTTAGCATGCCTGCGTTTTGGATTGTAAAATAATTCGATGTAATCGAATACGTCCTGACGGGCTTTTTGACGAGTTTTGTAAGTTTTTCTCCTGATGCGCTCAGTCTTGAGCAGATGGAAGAAATTCTCGGCGACAGCATTATTATAACAGTTCCCACGCCGGCTCATGCTGGCTTCCAGATTATGATCCGTTAGGAACGCCCGCCACTCATGGTTTGTAAACTGAGAACCTTGATCAGAGTGTACGATGACTTTGTTGGTCGGTTTACGTCTCCAAACAGCCATCAACAAAGCGTTCAAAGCGAGCGATGTTTGCATACGTGAGCTCATTGACCAGCCCACCACTTTGCGTGAGTAGAGATCGATGACGGCCGCCAGATACAGCCAGCCTTCATGCGTTCGGATATAGGTGATATCTGTTACCCAAACTCTGTCCGGCGCATCAACGCTAAAGTTCTGCTGCAACTGGTTAGCCGCCACGATAGCGGGCTTGGTGCCATACTTATCGGGGCGGCGTTTATAGCCAACTTGCGCCCGCAATCCTTCGTCGTGCATTAGCTTTGCGACCGTGTTCGGCGCACATGGCTCGCCAAGGCTGAGCAGATCGTGATGTATCCTGCGATAGCCATACACGCAGCCGCTCTCGAGCCAGGACTGCTTGATCAGGCCCGTCAGAAGGCGCCTTCGCTTAGCTTGGCCGGGCAACCCGTTCTTCAGCCACGCACAAAACCCACTCGCATGAACCTTCAACACGCCGCACATAGCGCGCACAGAAAACTCATCCCGATGCGCTTTGATAAGGGCGTACTTCACACGTGGTCCTTTGCGAAGAACGCCGTAGCCTTTTTTAAGATGTCGCGCTCTTCTGTAACACGGCGCAACTCTGCTTTGAGCCGTTTAATCTCAATATGCTGCGCAGAGCTGGCTGGCTTATCGGGTTGATCACCATATCGCTTGACCCAATCATAAAGGGACTTGGTGCCGACGCCGAGCCGCCCGGCAACCGATGTGACGCTGTCGCCCCTGTCCGTGACCTGCGCCACGGCCCCTAATCTAAACTCTTCTGTACATCTAATACGACCGCCCATAAGACACACTCCTTGCTTCCAGTTTTACCAAACAAAGTGTCTATAAAGCTAGGGGCACATCAAATATCCAAATAGTCGGCCTACAGGCAAGCAATTGTTAGTTTGTCCGGATTCCCCAGTTATTTAGTTTGGGCTTTATTTGCTAAGACACTTGGGCACGCATTTTGGCTTATGTCGGGAGTAAAAATTTCAATAGGCATGTTTAAATACGGCGCACGCGTGATAGAATGGACGGTGTACCCGTTCGTCAAATCTATTCCCTTGTCTGATAGAGACTTTAAAGGCAGGGCTTTCGGAGAATTTTCTGCGATAACAATCCAAGCCTTGCAGAGCTTGACAGGATCTATTTGATCAATGTGGTACCTTAAGAATTCGTCCGACCATTTGTAGCCTCCAAGCATCCATGGGGTTCCCGGCACATCCAAGTCTAGGTGGTAGGCAACCATTGGCGTTCCTCCGGTCAAATTAATTAAAATAGGACGCTCACTAAGCGCATCTATTTTTGGGCGAAGAGAGTCCAATTCACCTAGAAAATCATGAGTTGTCATATCGAGCCACAAAACGGACTTTCCGCCCCTTATTTCTGTACGGACGACTTGCTCGTTTAACTCACCTGGCAATCGATAGGGCACTTCGCTGGCTGCTTTCCAAACCGCGAATTGCAATGGAAGCCCCACAAGACACAAAATGCCGAAACGGTAATTCACTCCACGTTGAGCCCGACCCGCGCAGAGAGCGAGGGTCAACGCGAGTATCGAGAAAACAGGAAATGCACCACTAAATTGAAACCAATTATTATTGCTCCCAAACACTTGCCCGACACTTATAGCTGTTAAGGCAAGTATAAGAAGGCAAAGGACTGCGGCATTCCGGCGGTCGCCCTTCTCAGATGACGAGACAAAACGAAGCAATGCGATAAGAAATGAGGCTCCCAATACACTTGCCGCCGTTTTGGATACATCCACGACCGTGACGTTAATATCCGAAGCGATAGTCATTAATGTTGGCCAGATAATTCTGCCCAGCCCGATTACTGCAAGAACAAGGCTGCTAATTCTCAATAACTTCCTTATTTTAGCTGTTTTCAAATTAAGGTCGGCAATACCGACGAGGCTTGCCAGCAGAATGAACAGCCAATCTGCCCGCCAGTTTTTAATTGCGTGCTGATACAAAATCTTTGATTTCAACCCTAAGGGCGGCGTGAATCCGATGTCATTCGTAAGTTTGGCACCCGCCAAAATACGTTCAAATGTAATCCAGAAGGGCTCAACTAGAACTGAAGTGAGGAGAAGGAAAATGGTCCCGCCAAGCATGGATGCGCCAATAATTTTGAAAGTGGTTCGAAAACTAGGCCGCGCCAACGCTAAAACGAAAGTACAAAGGCTGACGCCAGTAAACAAAGCTGTCGGGGCGCGTGTTAAGGTCAATGCTATAATCATAGCTCCGGAAGACATTGTAATGATAAAAATTGAACGCTTGTTTCGCAATCGGTGAACCAGGGCTGCAGCTGTGCCAATCAAGCCAAGGTTTAGGGCCAATGCCAAAGAATTATAAGAAGGTCCAGGGAGCCAAAAAATGTAATATAGGCTGGTGCTTCCAGCTCCGAATAGCCCAAGAAAAATAAGGAATTTTGTATTTGGGGCTTCGTCAATTTCAAAGACTTTAAAGGCTGAAATAAATGCGTAGGCCCCACTGGAAATCAGGGCGATATAATTTACCCACCGGAGAAAGAGGATATTCTCCTCAAAGGGAAGAAGCCCCCAGACCACCCCAAATTGGGTAGTCAGTGAGTCCATTTGTTCGCGTTCGGCAAGGCTCATGTGATAGAACGCCGTGTCTGACACGTCCAAGCCACGGTGTAAGTTCAGCAAGATCATGACAGGAAGAATTAACAATATCATAAAAATCGCGAAAAGCGCCGTCCGGGCCAAATTCGTCGACCCCAATAATCCTGTTTTCATAGGCCGGTTTTCCCCATATTTAGGCATTTAAATTGAACCTCTCGGCATAGTTTTGTGCCCGCGCGCTTTGAAGTTTTCGAATACACCCCGTGTCTGATAAGAAAACCCTTGAGTTTTAAAACTTCTATAACTTGACGCGAACTCGTCGATACGGCACCTTGAGCGGCCTTGACTATTCTGTTACATCAGTGAGCCCGATGGACCACATCCCCTTTAATAGACCTTTCCTTTCAGGCCTCGAACTTGAGTACATATCTCAAGCTCATACCACGGGAGCTTTGTCAGGGAATGGTCCCTTTTCAAAGATTTGTGAAACACTGATTGAAGAGGAGGTCGGGTGTGCGGCTGCACTACTAACCCACTCGTGTACCGCAGCTCTGGAGATGACTGCGCTTATCCTTGACCTTCAACCGAGTGACGAAGTCATAATGCCGTCTTATACTTTTGTATCGACAGCCAATGCCTTTGCCCTCAGGGGAGCAACACCTGTATTTGTCGATATCCGCGCGGATACGCTTAACATCGATGAGACATTGATTGAGGCGGCCATTACAGACCGCACAAAGGCGATTTGCATTGTTCACTACGCAGGGGTTGCTTGCGAAATGGATTCTATCATGGCGGTTGCGAAGGCTCATGGTTTACCTGTCATAGAGGATGCGGCGCAAGCCATCGCGTCATCTTATAAAGGTCAGGCCCTGGGGTCATTCGGTCGATTTGGGGCGCTCAGTTTTCACGAAACCAAAAACGTTACGTGCGGAGAAGGCGGCGCGCTCTTGCTCAACGAACAGCAAGACAGAACCCTAGCAGAAATTCTGAGAGAGAAAGGAACGGACCGATCAAAATTCCTTCGCGGGCATGTCGACAAATACTCATGGCAGACAATTGGATCATCCTTCCTTTTGGGTGAGCTATCGGCGGCATTTCTGAGAGCTCAACTCGAAATTTTGCATGACCAAACCGCCAGACGGTTGGAGGTTTGGAATGCCTATGACAAACGGCTGAGACGTCCGGAGTTGGCCGATTATATTCGGTGCCCTGTTGTTCCTCAGCATTGTGTTCACAATGCTCACATGTATTATGTTTTGGCGATTTCCGCATATGAACGAACCTATCTACTGGACGCATTCCGGCAGGCCGGGATCGGTGCCGTTTTTCATTACGTTCCGCTCCATTCGGCCGTCGCGGGCCGTACCTTTAGCCGCGCGAATGACGATATGACGGTTACAAATGATTTGTCAGAAAGATTGATTCGATTGCCCATGTGGGTCGGGTTGGATGACGATCAAATCCACTTTATCACAGAGGTGATAGTTAAGGCGTCACGCCGTTCTCGCTAAATTAAACTGGTTATTTCCGTTTCAGAGTTATAATCATTGGGCTCAGTAACGTTGGCGGCAAATGCTTTAAGACGGAGAGTAATGGCGTTGCACCCAAGCCGCGCGCGAGTTTCGCTGCAAAACTGTTATGTCGCTTGCTGAATATGGGGTCCGTCGTGAGACGCCTTACAAAGTTTGCCATAACGCCCCGTTTGAACTGGGATTGCAAATCAGATTCCCGCCCAATTTTCTTTAACCCAGCCGCAGTTACAAAATTCAAGCTCTCCCAAATCTCGGGCGCGGCTGTGATTTTCTTGCGATAAATAAACTTCGTCAAGCCCGGTGACCAAAACAGAATTGGGATGCTGTAATGCGGATCATAAGGAAAGCGATAATTCGGGCAGAGATGAACCATTTTTCCGTCTGTTTTTAGAACGCTTGTCATACCCGCCATTGCGGCCGCGATGTCAGGAACATGTTCCATGACATGTATGGAAAAAATAAAATCATACGGACCGTCCTCTTCGGGGTTTAGATCTTCGCAGCCTTTAGGGGCTACGGTGTAGGGGGCCCCACGCCCGCAAATGCCCCGTACATCTCGTGAAAACATATCCATAAGTCCGAACCCCGTTCCCGCGGGTTCGATGCCGTGAATATCAAACCCATTTTCTATCAGAAATTGCCCTAAAACCCCTATGCCGGAGCCGACTTCCAAGATCCGCATATCCCTGTCTATATGGTCGATTATCGTTTGCAATCCAATATTGACCTCGCCCAGATAGGTGCGAAACAAATCATACTCTTCTGGAGTATAATGCGTACTACGCAAAATTTTGGATTCAACTTGACCGAGAAACGCTGGCAACTTTGTCAGGAGCTGTTCTTTAACTTTCATCGCTTCAACCGCCGGTGTAACTATCGAAAACTTGCATAGTCATTAGCTGGCATCTACACATGCCCCACCCCTAATATCTAAGGACAATGATGTCTACATTTAAGCGATTTGACCCAAGAGCACCTCTTTCGTCGGCAAAATTTTATAGTGCATTTGCCAATAAGGTTATTTCTAAAAACATTCACCAACGCATAGCCCAAGAGTTTATGATCGTCGTGCCTGGGCAGCGTGTTTTAGATATTGGATGTGGGCCTGCAGATATACTCGATTTTTTACCTGACATAGATTATGTCGGTTTTGACAAGAGCGAAAACTACATTCGCAATGCCAAGCAAAAACACGGCGAACGCGGTCAATTTAATTGTCAAATTTTATCCTCTGAAATGGCGTCAGGACTCGAAAAGTTTGACCACGTATTCGCTCTGGGTCTCTTGCATCACTTAACGGACGCAGAAGCCGCCGTATTGATTGATACTGCGCAGAACGCATTGAAGGCTGACGGAAAATTTTTCACTTTCGACGGCGCCTATACCGACAATCAATCTTTGGTGGCCCGTTGGCTGTTAAACAAGGATCGCGGAAACTACGTAAGAACCCCAGAGGCCTATACTGCGCTGGCTAGCGCTAAGTTTTCATCAGTTGAAAAGGTAGTACGCACCGACTTACTTCGGATACCCTATACACATTGTATTATGACCTGCTCAGGTTAGCTGTCTCGGCCTTGACTGTAATCACTCACCTCTTTGATGATAACCGTTGGGCGGCTTTTTACCTCATCGAATATACGTGATAAATATAAACCCATCACGCCGATGGATGTCAGAATCAGCCCACCCAAAAGCCACAAGGAAACGAAAATAGAGGTCCAGCCACTTGGGGCTTTGGCCATGAAAAACCAGCTAATAATCAAGGCAACCGCTCCAAAAAAAGCATAGACAGATATTGTTAAGCCCGTGTAAAAAACATATCTCAGTGGCGCGCTGGAAAATGCAGATATAGCGTTGACGGCTAAAGCTGCGCGGCGGCGAAGGCTGTAAGAGGTTGCAGATTGTGAGCCTTTGGTAAACTCCAATGTCGATTGTTGAAAACCGGCATGGGCAAACAGGCCGGGTAGAAAAATAGCTTGTTCTTGATACGCCCGCATGGCGTCAACATATCGCCGCGACATAAGCCGAGCTGTCATTGCATTTTTCTGAATTTTAAGCGGCGTGATTTTATTCATCATCCAATAAAAAATATGTCCCGATAAACGCTCAAGGGTGCGGCCCTTGCGTTTGCTTTGGATACATATGACGACATCGGCGTTATCTCTTATGAGGGTGTCATAAAGATCCGGAAGCCAGTTTGGCTCTTCTTCCATGTCGGAGTCGAGCAGATAAACGAACTCGCCGCGCGCGTGCTTCAAACCTTCAAGTAATGCGTTATGGTGACCAAAATTACGAGAGAGATCAATTAAGACGATATCTGTAGTCTTTGGCGCGAGCTGTTTTACAATCTCTACGGAATTGTCCGGAGAGCCGTCATTGACCAATATAATTTCATACATTCCGCCGAAATTGAGAGCGGCTTGCCTGCAAGCTGATACAAAGTCTTCAACATGGGCTGAGGACTTGTAAAGCGTGGAAACAATCGAGAGCCTCAAACAAATATTCCTTTGCGCAATAGGCGTTAAAACACCAGTTTCTTTTGAACTAAATATGAAAACGTTATGATGAATGGTAGCGCATAACAATAGCTGAGAATTTCCGAAAGACCTGCGGAAATTATCACGCCGATTAAGACGGTTGATAAAATATATTGGCTGACCATAAGAAAAACGTATCGGACAGCGCTGTGGAGATGGGGACGATTTACATCGGAGAATACAAAATACCGTCCCAAGAGATAACCGGAGCAAAAGCCACCAATTAAAGCAAAAAATGTGGCCAACCAAAACGGGCCGGATAATAAGATTATCGCCAAATAGAGTAAAAATCCCACTACCGTATTCATCAAGCCTGCAAGAATATATCTAAGGGCTTGGCTGGATAGAAATTTACTCAAGCGTATTCCACCTTCTCGGTGGGATCAGCTAACCAGATATGAAATACATCCTTACGGCTTTCTAGGGTCCAGCCTAGACGCTCATAAATCCGACAAGCAACCTTATTGCGGCCTTGTGTGTTGACCCTGCCCATTTTGAAGCCCTTTTCCTGTCCCCAATTCATAGCATAAGTGAAGAATCCCGTTGCGATACCTTGCCCTCTTATACTCGGGTTTACAGCCATGAGCATGGGTTGGAAAACACCTAAATCACGCTTGTCGCGAGTTGCTAGCCAGCCAGCAATCTCACCGGATTCGTCTTTGGCTATTAGGATGAGAAACTCGCTCTGGTTTGCACAACATTGGCGCGTCCAAGATATGTACATGGCTTCGGCCGCTTTATCAGGAAAAATCGGGTCGTAGAAGAACCGGGAATGTGTTCCAGACAAAACGCCTAAAGCCTCTAGTTCAGGCGTCGTCGTTTTGGAATGGTAGACTTCTATGGTGTCAGGCGGGTCTCTAAGGCCGTCCAAGACATCACCATTCAAGTCATGCATGTAGATATGGCGTGTATCCACGAGACTGTGTTTGATTGACGGCGTTATCTGGGTGCCTGCTGGTGCAAAATAGGTGAATAATACGATACCGGCATCACGTGCTGCTTGCAGCTGTTTTTGGAGTTCGTCTGCATAGTGTTGCGCTGCGTGATATGCTGCAACTCTGAATCCAAAAAACTGCGTGTCCCACGCTAATAGTTTAAGAGAACTGGCCACGATAATGCCTGCTTTGTTGTTTGTTATGATGTAATGATCACTATACGGTGACAGTGAAATTGATAGAGGGAACTTAAGGGATGATTTAAGACTTTTGCATTCTAGTTCGAAATACTAACTCATGCGTATTTGAATGCTAATTTGGCTTTGTCTGTTTATGGGTGCCACTTTTGTCTTGCCCGCGCATAGGACTTCATGATGGGGTTAGGGGTACCCTGTCTGAAAACAGCGCCTTAAAACCGTTAAACATAGTCTCACTGACCTAGTCTCCTCGGAAGACATAAAAATCTAAATGTCTATCAATTAATCTGTATGACTTTGGAGAAAAGAAGCAATCTACAGAAACCTTTAGCACAGTCTCGAATTTTCCTTCATAGCGCGATAGAGATTTAGTCGAATTTGGTAGGTTGACCTTAAATAGGTCGTAATTTTCTGCAGGATTATCAGATCATACGCCACATAGTCCACATGCGTCCCTCCGAATTTCCCATTATCTCGCAATTGAGGGACGTTTAACTCCTTTTCCAAAACCTAACCTCCCGGAGTTTTAGCAGGCACCGACACGAACTCGATAGTTAGTGAAGTAATCAATTAGCTTACCCCAATATCTCGCGAAGTACGAACCGTAAAGAGAGTATTTGTCGAGACCCATCGATAAGTCTGTAACCTCAACAAGCGAAAAACAGGGATAGCCCCAAGCCCGGTGGAAACGCGGGCCCATCTTCCGACCCAACAACGCTAACCAAAACGACCCAAAGATGGATCTTATGGACCCATGGATGAGGATGGAGAAATGAACGCCTCAAAGTACCTGAACAAGCCGTGGCTACCCCTCTGATATAAAACTTTTTCTACCAAGATTGCGGCATGATGGGATTACCGCCCAAATTCTGCGTGGCATCCGCGTGACAGGATAAATACAGGATTTGAATGGGCATATCGCCGGAGCTGACCATGCGTAGGACATCGAACATGGCGCCGCGCCGCGCATCATCGGCATAAACCAACGCATCGTCCAAAATGACAGGGGCCTCTGCTCCGCTACGTGCCAAAAGCCGCGCATAGGCGAGCCGTGTCAGGATCGCAAATTGCTCCTGCGTGCCGCCCGAAAGCTGATCGATGGTCTCCAGCTTCCCATAGCGCGTGACCGTGTCCACACCCAA
>ENA-ORXT01006117-ORXT01006117.1-marine-metagenome-genome-assembly--contig:-NODE-6117-length-11353-cov-3.236875_pt1 | contig 11353 bp, 9 predicted proteins | sample MGYA00237868_ERZ511482 | MGnify/ENA metagenome assembly ERZ511482 | reverse complement strand
CACAGAAGGAGGATCCTGGCTCGCAATCATTACACTTGCTCCTTTGTGACGCATTTCGCGGACAGTTTCTACCAGTCCTTTCACTAAGTCAGGGTTATCGATGTACTTATGGCACTCATCAAAAACGATTAGCTTATTAAACGATTCGTCTTCATATTTAGCTTCTGCAAAAAGCTGAAGTAACACGACAAACAAGCCAAGGGCTTCATCTTTCTCTAAGAACTCATCACGCAAATCAACAATGATCATACGGCCTGGCTTAATCAAATGACTGACACTACTATTGTCGTCAATATATTGCTCCGCAAAATCGAGCCTCATAATGAAGCTCGCATCATCCAACTTAGGTAACTTAAGACTGACCTGACTTAAACTTACGCGAGACCTGGTACTTCTAACCCTGCTTTCTAAAAGCTTAATCGCCACTAACTGCCTTATCATTTTGTTGCTAGCTCAAGTCATTCATGCCAAACTAACGATGTTCCTACATTAAAGGAGAACTTGTTATGCAGGTTGTTAATATCCGCCAACTCAAAACAAATCCTTCAGTGGCACTTCGAGCCGCAAAGCAAGATTTGATGATGGTTACAAACCGTGACAAACCAGATGCCCTGTTGGTTAGCATGGAACAGCTCACAGGCATCCCAAATCTTGATCAAGTGCGTTTGGTTCTGGGCGTTTCAATGTTTCGTGACAAGCAGCTTTCGATAGCAGCAGCAGCGAAAGTCGCTGGTAAGTCGTTGGCTGAAATGCTGACCTTAGTTTCTGAAATGGGCATCCCCGTTGTGGACTACTCCGAGGAAGAAGCTAAAGCTGAAGCAGACTTCGCAGAGAAATTTATACAAGAAAAAAGCGCAGAATGAAGCATAAGGTCGTTATTACCGACGCGAGCCCGCTTATTGCGCTTGCGCGAATCGAACATATTCACCTGCTCAAAGACCTATTCACCGAAGTATTCCTAACGGATATTGTAGAAAAGGAAGTCTTGGTAGGAGGTGATTTTGTAGACTCCAAAGCAATTAGACAGGCCATTAAGGAGGGCTGGTTGCAGGTTGGTGATTCAGCAAGTTACTTAGCAGCGGCAAGCGATATCTCCACAGAAGTGGAAGGTCTGGATCCTGGTGAAGCCACCTCAATTTTGTGGGCCGCTGACTTGTTCCAGTCAGGGCAAGATGTAATGCTAATTATGGATGAAGCGAAGGGACGGAAAATTGCTCGCAGACTTTCGCTGGAAACGATGGGAAGTGCTGGCATTATTGCTATTGCAAAGCGGCTTGGTTTAATAGAACACGCAAAACCCTTGCTTTTACAATTACAAGCGTCGGGCTATTACCTATCACCCACTGTTATTGAGATGGCATTGCAAATCGCAGGTGAAGATGTAAAAAGCTAATCATTTTTTAGTAAAAACAAGGAAGAACCGTCGTATGTAATGGTGCGCCGTCGCAGTATTTTCTGTTATATCGATGCGCGGGATCTGGGGCAGATTGTTGATCTTTGCTTCATTAGCAGGCAAGGAGATTTCTGTTCGCACTTCATTATCGTGCTACTCCGGCGGTGCGTGTTTTGCGAAAAGCCTGAAAAAGTGAGATGGCGCTCAACTATTGTCTTGATAGCAGGCTTAGTCTGTTCACCATGCAAATAGGCAACCAAGCATTCATATCATCACGAACATTTGATCTAATATATCTTACCGCTCAAGATAATTGTGGGTTGTCCTCCAAAATCATCGCCGCAGCCTTCTCACCCACCATCATCGTTGGCGCATTGGTATTGCCCGATGTAATCGCTGGAAATATTGACGCATCAACCACCCGCAACCCAGCTACACCGTGGACTCTCAAACGTTCATCAACGACAGAATTTGCCGGATCTTGCCCCATGCGGCAGGTACCCACTGCATGATAAATCGTGCCCGCACGCTCTCGGAAATCTTCAAGCAATTCCTCGTCAGACTGCACGGATAGCCCCGGCTTAGTCTCTTCCTGTACAAGCGACTTTATCGCCTCACTCTCAGACAGGTTCCTTAAAATTTTACAGCCAGCGATAGCCTCTTGGATATCTTTTTCAGCATCCAGATAGTTCGGGTAAATCAGTGGTTTATCCAACGGATCGGGCGACTTGATTTCCAAGTGACCACGACTTTCAGGACGACAGGCATTAAACGACATCGAAAAAGCGGCATAAGGATCAGGGTTCATTAATCTGCCCTCACCTGGCTTGAGCGTGTAAGTCAGCGGATTAAAGTAGAGCTGCAAGTTTGGTGCGGCTTCTTGCTCACTGGAACGCACAAAACCACCCGCTTGATTGACACTCATCGACAGCAACCCTTTGCGGCGAAACACGTACTGCAAGCCGACTTTGAGCTTGCCGAGCAATGGATACAGCTCATTGTTTATCGTTGGCTTACGGCTTTTGTAATAGTGGGTAAGTGTGAGATGATCCTGCATATGTCGACCAACTGAAGTGTTCGGAACCACTACGGGAATGCCATGCTTTTTCAGCAATTCAGGATCACCAATACCTGACAATTGCAATAGCTGCGGCGAGTTAATCGCACCACCCGAAACAATGACCTCTTTGCGAGCAGTCACTTTGTGCAATGAACCGTTCTTGAGATACTCAACGCCCGTTGCACGGATTACTTCATCGGTATCAAACAATAGATGTGTAACATGAGCATGAGTGAGCACTTGCAGGTTTTTTCGCTTCATTGCCGGACGTAAAAAAGCATTCGATGAGGACTCGCGCCAGCCTTTGCGGGTATTGATCTGAAAGGTACCGACCCCTTCCATTTGCTCTGCATTAAAGTCCTTGGTATGCGGGTAACCGATTGACTCAGCGCCAGTTATGAAGCTCTGGCAAAGCGGATGCACCTCATCCTGAATATCAGTGATATGCACCTCACCCCCACTGCCGTGATATTCACTCTCACCCCACTCGTGATCTTCATAGCCTTTGAATACGGGTAAAACATCATCCCAACCCCAACCAGCATTTCCTTCGTCACGCCAATTATTGAAATCTAACGGCAACCCCCGGATATACACCATTGCATTAATCGAGCTAGAACCACCCAGAACCTTGCCTCGCGGCCAATAGGCAGAGCGATTATTCAGACCCTGATCTTTCTCTGTGTCATACATCCAATTGACTTTAGGGTTGAAGAACGTCAATCCGTAGCCTAGCGGCATCTGCACCCAAATATTGCGGTCAGTGCCGCCTGCTTCGAGCAGTAAAACGCTGTTATTGCTATCAGCAGATAAGCGATTGGCCAACACACAACCCGCCGAACCCGCCCCAACAATGACGTAATCAAATGCTTCATTCATATTGTTAATGCTTTAATTTCACTTACTTATGGGGTCATCAAGGATGGGAAATTATAAAGGTAAGTCTCTCTACAAACCATCTTCTAGTTACAACCTTTCGTCTTACATTACAGAGCATGGTTGGCCGCGTAGTGACAACCTGCACCCACATTAATAACCAGGCATATCCATGTACGTTTCAAATAAATCTATAGACATAAAAAACGCATCCGCTAACGCAAGCTTAAAATCTGCGTTGGGTGTTGTACTGCTCTCTTCGTCACTGGTTAGCGTTGCCAATGCCAGCCCTTGGCCTGTTGCCGTGGTAGATAAGGCTAGTGCGGTGTCACAACAAACTATCGATATTCCAGTCATTGCTAATGACATAGGCACAGGTTTACAAATCATCCAAGTTAATACAACTACCAAGCGTCTTGGTCGTGCTTCGATCAATTCTGGCAAACAAGCTATTAATTATCGTTCAGCGAGTGGCTTTGTGGGTGAAGATTCGTTCTGGTATGCCTTTAAGGACAGCCAAGGCAGAACCAATTCAGCCAAAGTGACCATCAATGTCACAGCGCAGCAGCCAAAGCCGCCACAGTGGCCGAAAGCTGTTAATGAGTCACCAGAAGTTAAGTACAACACACCGACAGTGATTGCTGTTTTGGCTAATGACAACGGTGTTGGCTTAACGATCAAACAAGTTAACACGTCCACTGTAAAGGGTGGAAAAGTTAGCATTAGCAGTGACGGTAAAAAAGTTGTTTACACACCGCCTAAGGACTTCTCTGGAAATGATGAGTTTTGGTATGTGTTCGAAGACGCCTGGAACCGTACCAATGCAGGTAAAGTTACGCCTGTTGTTAAAAACAATACTAGCTCACCTTGGCCAACAGCAACACCTGACTCTGCCAGCACGGTGTCACCCAATAGTGTGCTTATCCCTGTCCTGAACAATGATATCGGTGAGGGTCTTAAACTAAAAGCGGTCAATGCCACAACCGTCAAATTAGGTAAGGCAAGCATTGTAGGTAGCAGTATTCGCTACGTTCCCCGCGCTGGCTTCACCGGCCAGGACTCTTTCTGGTATAGCTTTGAGGATGCAAATGGCCGAGCCAACAGTACTCAGGTGTTCGTCGATGTAAAAACTGGCAACGCCCAGCTATCCAGCATCCAGTTCTGTGGCGCAAACTACTTCACTGACGGGACAGCAGCAAACACCAATACCTCAAATAACGCCCTAGACCCGAACAGAGTTCAGTTAGATACAAATGCCAACGTTGAAGGTTTCACTTCCCCAGCAGGCGCATTTGCTACGATTGGCAATGATACTTATAAATTACTAACCGACGCCACGAAAGGAAAGCGAGTCGTTCTTGAGCGGGGCGGGCAAGTAGTCGCTGTTATTAAAGATTGGGAAAAAGGTGAAATCTATGGCGTTGGTGTAAGAAACAATACGTTCTATTTTGCGTTTGTTCCGGCAAACCAGCCACCGCTGCCATCAGGCGTCAGTACCAATGCTAAACGTACCATACTACTGGGTCACAAAGCTGGGTCTGCAATTAACACATTGGGAAGCTATTTAGTTCAAACACCTATTGTGCTAATGGCCAACCAGCAAAGCACTTTAGTTAGGTTTGAAGGTTACCAATACACCAACGACGGTCTTAATGTTGTAAATCCAAACCCAACCGGCCTTGAAAGTGTTAGCAGTTATAACTATCATGAGATCCCAGCCAATGGGAATAAAGCCGTTTACCTAGGCGACTACACCTACATCACATCGTTTGGCTCATCTGCATTCAGGTACACTCAGGAAAAGCTCTTCAGCTACAATCAAAATTTGATTAGCGGTATTGATTCTGATACGGGTCAAGGTGCCGGCTATGATTTTAACAAGTTAATTCGGGTTACTAATAGCCAAGGGAGTTCGGATTATCCTGGTAATATAGATAGGGCCGTGTTGAGTAACAACCGTCTCTTATTAACGACTGCGCCTCATACTAGGAGTTTTGGACTTGGTGGCGGTGGTGGAACTGAGGATTTCCCTGCCAAACTTTACAGTTTTGATAGCATCAACAGTTATTTTGTTGAGCTAGCTACCTGTAACTAGAAACAACCATGCCCTAAATATTGGCACAAGGTAGGCGCTGGGTGCTATCAAAAGAGCGACATTCCGATAATGATTCTTGGCTCGCCAAGAATCGAAGAGGCGGAGCCGTTGATAGCACCCAGCGACTACCGCCCCCAAAATCATGCAAGAAGCTTCTCCTCAAACGGATACTTCGTCAAATTCTCATAACCATCTTCAGTAATAATCACCTGATCCTCCAACTTCACCCCCTCAGACCCACCAACCGCACCAATATAAACCTCAACACACATCGCCACACCCGACTCCATCACGCCATCATAACCATAGCTTTCAACATCCTCAGGATAACGAATACAAGGATACTCATCGCACAACCCCACCCCGTGCATCATCACACCATAGCGCTGCGCACGGAACTCTTCTGGTAGACGCAGACCTTTTTCCGCAAGCTCTCGATAGCCAACACCCGGCTTAAGTAGCTCCATGTTGTACATAATGTGATCGTAAGCAATGCGGTAGAGACGACGTTGCTCCTCAGTAGGATCAACATCACCAATGATCCAAGAACGCGATAAATCAGCACAGATGCCGTAGGGGCCGACTAGGTCAGTATCGAGCGCCAGCATCTCACCATTTTTTACAATGCGCGGGCCAGACTCCTGAAACCATGGGTTAGTGCGTGGGCCGGTCGACATAATGCGGCACTCAATCCACTCACCACCACGGCGAATGTTTTCAGCATGTAGAATCGCCCAGATATCATTCTCAGTTGCACCTTCTACTGAGGCTTCCTGCATCATGCCCATGGCGATTTCAGTCGAGGCAATCGAGCAGCGCATAGCATTGATTTCATCTTCGCCTTTAATGCAGCGGGCATGCTCCATGACGGCTTGTCCATCACCCACTTCAATGCCTAGTTTCTCCAGCTCTCGCAAGCCAGCAATTTCTATTTTGTCGACAGCTATTCGCTTATTACCTCCGCCATGTTCTTTCAGGATTGATTGAATTTCAGAAGCAAAACGATGTGCGTGATTCTCAGTTAGATCACCCGTTTCAAAGTAAAAGAAAGATGCACCGTGCCGTACTTCTTTGACTAGGGGTAGGTGTGCGGATAAGTGCTCACCTCCATGAAAATCCCAGAGAATCATGTGGCCCGATGCCGTTACAAAGCAGGCGCGTGCGCTGTTATGCATAATCCAAACTTGCATATTAGTGGTGTCGGTGGCGTAACGAATATTCAGAGGGTCAAACAGTAACACACCGGCTAAATCGCGTTTTTGTAATTCTTTTACGATTCTGTCTAAGCGGTATTCACGCATGCGGTGGAGGTTTGGTGTAGTAAGTCCTAATTCATCCCATTCCTGAAAAGCCAAGTCGGTCGGGCCAATTTCAACGCGGTCATTGTCATTGACTGATCCGTCAGATTTGAATTGACCACGGCGGCGAGTAGGATCTATTTTCTGGTTTGAACTAAACATATTATATTCCTCTGAATCACTCAATTGTAGCGGCTGATTCAAAGAGAGAATTACAAATAATTTTAGGGCTGAGCTATCGATTCTCCGAAGAAGCCAATGCTTATTTCGGACGTATTTACAAAAACCACAAAGAAATTTGCAATCAAACTGTCAACCTCATTCGTCTAATTAACTCTATCAAAATTTTCAATGCTAATTAATCGGAGCTGTACGAATGGAAAACCAGATGGACACAACAAAAATGAATAACCGCTTTGATCAAGCCGCGCTGATCTTGCGCGTCGGCTTAGGAATAGTCTTCGTGATAGGTGGCATGTCAAAACTAAGTCTGCTACTTGGCAGCGCAACACACGATGGAATGGTCGCCAATTACATGGGAACCGCTGGATACATTAACACCATTTTTCAGCAATTTCTTTTTCCTAATGGCACGGATGGTTTTTTTACGCCTTCAGGATTTCTAACCGCCTTGTCAGCCTTTGAATTCTTCTCAGGTATCGCCTTGATTGCAGGGTTTCTGGTAAGACCACTCGCACTGTTCTATGCATTTTTGATGTGGACATTTGTCGTTTCATTACCGGTACTGACGGTACCTGGTGTTGAGGTAACGGTAAACACCTACACCTCACCTGCACTATTTGTTCAAGTACGTGATATCGCACTATCAGGCATGTTCTTTACCCTGTTTAACCTTGGTTCTGGCCTTATGAGTGTTGATAAGCGCTTTGTGAGTCAACCTAAATCAATCAATTGGGATGCGCTCGGTTTGTTATTGCGCTTCTCGTTAGCGATGGTATTCATCGTGGCAGGCTTCTTCGGCAGCTTCGCTAAAATCGCTACCTTTGGTACTTGGCAGCCACTACTAGCAGTCATCGGTTTACTACTTATTTTCGGCAGTGACAAAGTGGTACGCGGTGCAGGCATTGCGGTAATTGCCGTCATGCTTTGGTACATGGCACAAAAGCTAAATATGGATAAAAGCATCATTGCTAATCTCAATGGCATCAAACGTGAATTCGCACTTGCAGGTTGTGGAGCCGCACTGTTAATGCTGGGTGGTGGGTCGTTGTTTACAATGCAGGATCTGATTTCAAGATCTCAACGTTACATCGCAGAGTTTAGAGGTTCGAACAACGCTACCGCACAATAATAAGACTGCTTGCTTAAATGGCTGGGTCGTAAAGTGCCTCTTACACCCCGGCCATTTTTGACAAGCGCCCAAACTGACAACTAAAAATGAGCATGCAACATGCTGGATAAAGAAAATTTAAACCAACTGTATCGTTTTGCCATTTCATTAACGAATAATGATGATCAGGCCTACGACATATTACAGACCTGCGTTGAAAAATACTTAAAAGCAGATCTGACAGATATTGAAAAACCGGTTGCTTACTTGAAACGGATGATCCGCAATGAGTTTATCGACCAAACACGAAAAAAGCGGTTTTACCGAGACGTTGATCAGGATGTCCTCTGTAAAATCAGCGATCAACATTCACTGAATCAAGTGAGTCTTGAGGATATTTTTGTACAACAATCAGAAGTAACCGCTCTCTTAGGAACGATGCAGCCAGAAGAGCGAGAGATACTATATCTTTGGGCCGTGGAAGAGTACACGATCGAAGAAATATCTCAAATGAAGCAGATCCCTCGTGGCACTTTGCTATCTAAACTGCATCGCTTAAAAAAACGTGTTCAGCTGCAACAAGACAGTGACAACGTACTGAACCTGAGAGTTAAGTCATGAATAAGACTGATATAAAACCGATCGACGAAGCCTTGAAGGTGCACTATGCCTCAAAGTCTTTGTCAAACAGCCAGCTAGATCAGCTGATAGCAATGCAGGCAGACACCTTAAAATCACCAGCATCGGCAGATACTGACCAAGCGATACAAGAAACGCGTACCGGCAAAACTGCCAAGACAGGGCTAAGTCGCTTCCTTCCGGATTTTAGTGGTTATCGTTACGCTTTTTACGCGACAGCCTGCGCGCTAATGCTGGTTTGCTTAGCCGTAACCTTTAGCCTGATTAACCAACCGCCGCTGTCTCAGCGCATTATGGATGAGATTGCCTACAACCATAAACAAGACATGCCGATTGAAGTCGCGTCGAATTCACTAGATGACATTCGCAAATACCTCAATAGGCTGAGTTTTCCCATTATCTCACCAACTTCGCTGACAATGCCCAACTGGCAGTTTCTGGGTGGGCGGTATTGTTCAATCGATGGCAAATTAGCCGCGCAGCTTAAAATCAAAAATCTGGCCGATAATAATATTTACACGCTGTACCAGGCATCAACTGAAGCAGGTGTTGATCAACTAAGTAACGCGCGATTAACTGACATGATCGATGGAGTCGGTGTGTCCATCTGGCGGGAGAAAGGTTTATTGCTGGGTTTAGCCAGCTCACCCTGAGTATTCACTTCAAGACGATTAATTACTCAAATGCCCGCGATTGAGGCCATATTACGAATAATTTAAGCGAGAACTTTCTAGTTAGATAGCGTTCGGAACATAGTTAGTGTATCAAGAAAACAATAATACTTATATCGACGACAAAGGATCGATTATGATAACAACTAACTTACCTCGTCTGTCGACCGTGTTAATTGCTTGTGCTTTTGCATGGATTGCATCTGCTACCCCAGTGCAAGCAAACACGGTTGGCATACAACAAATTGCCTTTAGTACAAACTCAGCACAAATTCTCTATATCACAAATCGTTTTGGTCAGGGGCAACGTTCGCCAAAACCCGTCATCCGTTTTATTCACTCGCAAAGCGGTATGCCGATGCGATCATCTACGCTGGCTATTAACCCGCAGAAACAATTGGTCATGGGGTTTACTCCCGATGGTTTTAAGCTGGCCGTGCTGGGAGATAAAGGCTTGAGTATTTTGCATAACCAAACCGGCAAGACACTCCGTACACTCCCTGTTCCAAACTTACCGACTCCTGCGGTTCGATATCGCCCGATTCAGGCCATTACCAATTCATCCGGCACTCAGCAGGTGTTCAAAGCCTTTCGAAAAGACGAGCTGAATGTCATTCACACTGGCACTGGCAAACTGATAGCGACCGTTGAGCTACCCTCGCGTTTTTACCGTGCCAGTGGGATAAGTGAAGGTGGAAGGTTAGTTGCCTACCTGATGCGTGGTGACAACACGCAGCATGAGTTCCACCTTTATGATGTTTATGCCAAGAAAGCCAAAACTACGCTGTACATTCCCAATGACGGTAAAAAACCGCAAAATGGCCCAATCGTGTTAAGTCCGGATGGAAAATTTGCTGTTGCGGAATCGACGTTAATCGACCTTACCACTAACCGAAATATCTTGCTGCCAAAGGCGGTTAAGTTACCGATTGACTCAACGGCCACTATCCCAGCGATATTTACCGCTAACAAACGCTATTTGTTGTTACCTCAGAAAAACAATACGATGATTCGTTTTGATCTCGTGACCAAGCAGCAGCACCCGATTAATTTTAAATTACCGGGTCATTGTAAAAGTGCGACAGCTTATGATCGTAGTCCGAATGGCGCATGGATAGCCTTTGGCCATCAGTGCAATGTTGGACGTGAGCAAGCGGATTATATTAGTTTGCTGAATGCTAAGACCGGGCAGTTCATTCGGAACCTGCAGCCACTTCCTGAGAAAAAATAAGCGACTTTCCAGGAGAATACTTGAAAGACCTATTGATGCCTTGGCCTTAGCAGGTAAATAGCGTACGTTCTCACTTTCTGTGAGGAGTCATCCATGAATTCACCCTTGATAAAAGGCTATTTACTGGCATTGCTGGGCATCTTTATCTTATCGCCCGATGCACTGTTGATCCGTTTAATCGGTGATGACCCTCTGCAAATCAGTGTGTATCGTGGGATTCTAGCGGGCAGCATGGTATTGATCTATAACCAATTTTTAGATCGGCGCAGTTTATACGCACAGCTTGCACCAGTCGGGGCATTTTGGGTGATTATCACCAGCATGGTTGTTGGAGTTTCTCAGTTAGGATTCGTGTTTGGTATTAGCAATGCCAACGTCACCGACGTTCTGGTCATTATTGCCTTTGCACCGCTCGCCAGTGCATTTATGTCGGCTGTTTTCCTCGGTGAAAAAGTAACGTTGCTAACGTGGATAGCAACATTGATATGCGGTATTGGCTTGGCGATATTATTTCTCCAATCAGGATCTGATAGTAGTTGGTTCGGTTTGATTAGCGCCACCATTTGCGCCCTAACCATCGCAGGGCAGTTTGTGTTAATGCGCAGTTTCCCCAAAGAAAACATGACCGCCTGCATGGGATTTGGATACATTCTGGCGGGTATTTTTTGCCTGTTTTTAGTCACTGACCTCGCCTTGCAAAGTCATCAATACCTCCCTTTGATACTAATGACTGTGATTGTTGCACCTATCCCCTTTGTCCTGTTTATCTTATCGCTACGCTATATTTCTGCGGCGGAAA
>ENA-ORXT01006115-ORXT01006115.1-marine-metagenome-genome-assembly--contig:-NODE-6115-length-11357-cov-21.524468_pt1 | contig 11357 bp, 10 predicted proteins | sample MGYA00237868_ERZ511482 | MGnify/ENA metagenome assembly ERZ511482 | reverse complement strand
GTCGTCGGCGAGGCCATCAGCGACCGGGGGACGGGCGTCAGGGGCACGGGCTGGTATGGCGTGATCGGGTCGGGGACCGACTACGGCGTGGCGGGTACCGGATCAAAGGGCAGCTTGCTGATCAGAACGAGCGGGTTCGTACCGCCCACCGAGGTTCCGGTCGAGGCGCTGCCCGGCGCCCTGTACGGCGAGACCACCGACCCGTTCTCCAACACGGGCAGCGTCTGGTGCGCAGTCTCCAGATCAGGGGAATGGCGCAAGCTGGCCGGCTTCGACACCGCCGGTTCGCTGCACCCGATCGAGCCGACTCGGGTGTACGACTCGCGACTTCCGCTGCCGGATCCGGGCAAGCTCGCTGCCGGCGACGACCGCGTCTTCTCCGTGGCCGATGGACGTGACCTGGACACCGGTGCGGTCACCGCAGCGGACCTCGTGCCCGCCGGGACGTTGGCCATCGCGTACAACCTGACGGTGACCGAGACCGAGGGCGCCGGCTTCCTCGCCGTCACACCGGGTGATGCGAGTGAGTTCAAGGCATCGACCATCAACTGGTCGGGCAACGACCAGAACGTCGCCAACGCAGGCATCGTGCCGATCGACGGCATGCGCCAGCTCAAAGCGTTCTGCGGCGGTACTGCCCAGACGCACTTTCTCGTCGACATCACCGGCTACTACCTGTGAGCTGCATGTTCGGCCGCAGCGAAGATCCGCAGATCGGACGACGCTCGATTCATACCTTGACCATCACGAACCAAAACAACCAGGAGCTTCCATGAGTGAATCAATCAACACCACCGAGTCCGCCGAAGCGACCCGAGCGGGTGAGCGCGACGAACTCGATCGAGTCCGGCAGCAACTCGACGATGTCGTTGCCGAGTTGCGCTCCGTGCGCGGTGAACTCGACGACCTGCAGCGAGGCGACGAGCCCGTAGGACCCGAGATCGAGATCCCTGCCGCCGTCACCCGACGCAACTGGATGAAGGGGGCCGCAGCCGCGGCCGTCGGCGGCACTGCGCTCGCGCTCGGCTCCAGTGACCGCGTGGCAGCCGATGACCCAGACGACCTGACGTTGGGCGCGTCGAAGACGACGACCGGTCTGACTGCCGGAGACCACGACGGTGCACAGACGGACGGCATGGCGTATCTGTTCGCGACGAAGAGTGGATTCACCGGCGTTTCCGCTGACTATCCCGGAGCGCTCGGCGGTTGGAGCGGGAACGAGGACCTGCCCAACGGGGTGTACGGCTACACGTCCGTCGATACCGACGAAGCGAGTGGGGTCGTCGGGTCAGCAGGATTTGGGCGCGGGACCGGTGTCACCGCACTTTCCGAACAGGGCGTTGGTCTGCGCGCCGAAGCCGGTTTCATCGGTGTCTCGGCCGAAGGCGACGAGTACGGGGTCAGCGCAAACGGCGACACCGCAGCGCTGCTCCTGGGTGCGACCAACACGACCGCGCCGCCCGACCGTGGGATCACCAGCGGCGCCGCCGGTGGCTCGCTCGACACACAGCGGCTCAGCGACTCCGGTGCGGCAAGCCTCTGGTACTGCACCGCTCCGGGTGCCCCGGGGGTGTGGCAGAAGCTCGCGGGTCCGTCCACGGCCGGGGCGTTGCATCCCATCGATCCGCGACGGGTGTACGACTCGCGCGCCCCGCAACCGGCCACGGGGCGCCTGGCGTCTGGCGCAAGCCGGGTCGTGTCAGTGGCGGACGCACGTGATCTGGCCACCGGAGCGGTGACGAGCCCGGGGCTCGTTCCGGAGGGTGCGACGGCGATCACGTACAACATCACCGTGGCGAACACGGTGGCGAGCGGTTTCGTCGCGGTCACGCCGGGCTCCTCCACAGACTTCGGGGCGTCGTCGATCAACTGGTCGGCAAGCGGTTCGATCGTTGCCAATGCCGGGCTCGTGAAGCTCGACCTCGACCGGCAGGTCAAGGTCTTCTGCGGCGGTGGCGGCTCGACTGACTTCGTCATCGACGTCACCGGCTACTACCTCTGACGACTCTAGAGACCGATATCGGGGCGAGCCCGCAGGAGCGGGACCGATATCGTCAGCTCTCGTGATCGACCAACGACTGCTTCGCACGGACCTCGATGGTGTGAAAGCAGCACTGTCTCGTCGTAACCGGCCGGCGGTCATCGACGACGTCGACCACGCCGCTCGTCTCGATGCACGTCTGCGTGACATTCAGACCGAACGCGATGAGATCCGGGGGCAAGTCAACTCGATCTCGAAAGACGTCGGGCAACTCCATCGTGACGGCAAGGCCGACGAGGCACAGGCCCTGCAGGCGCAGAGCAAGGAACTCGGGCTCACCGAGAAGACACTCGCGGACGAGCACGACGAGGTGTCGGCGGTGCTGCACGAGTTACTGCTCGGCATCCCGAACATCCCGCACGCCGACGCGCCCGACGGCGCGAGCGATGATGACAACCCGGTCATCACCGGCCCCGTCGGGCTCGCCGATTCGTTCCCCGAGTGGCAGCGGGTGCCGCACTGGGAAACCGCTGAGGCACTCGGCATCCTCGACAACGAACGCGCCGTGAAGATCTCGGGTTCGATGTTCACCATGCAGCGCGGTGCGGGCGCCACACTCGCCCGGGCGTTGACGCAGTACGGCCTCGACCGCAATGCCGACGTGCACGAGGAGATCCGTCCGCCGTCACTCGTCACCACGGCGACGTTGACCGCCACCGGTCAACTCCCCAAGTTCGCCGAGGACGCCTATGCCATCGAGAAAGACGACCTGTGGTGCGTGCCCACGGCCGAGGCGTCGCTCACCTCGTTGTTCAGCGGTGAGGTCCTCGACGACACCGACCTGCCGGTCCGGCTGATGGCGTTCAGCCCGTCGTTTCGGCGCGAGGCGGGCTCGGCTGGCCGTGACACGCGCGGCATGCTGCGCGCCCACGAGTTCGACAAAGTCGAGATGCTGGCATTCGCGACACCGGAGCAAGCCCCAGCGCTGCTCGACGACATGGTCGATCGGGCAGCGAGCGCCGTTGCCGACCTCGGCCTGCCCTACCGCGTGATCGAGATCTGTGTCGGCGACATGAGCGGGAGCCATCACCGCTCGCTCGATGTCGAGGTCTACGCGCCCGGCGTCGACACCTGGCTGGAGGTGTCGTCGGTCTCGTGGTTCGCCGACTACCAGGCCCGACGCGGCAACACCCGCTTTCGACGCCACGATGCCGATGGCAAACCAATCAAGGGCAGCCACTTCGCGCACACCCTCAACGGTTCGGCTCTCGCGGTACCGCGCGTGTGGGCGGCCATCATCGAGAACAACCGCAACGAGGACGGCAGCGTCACCATTCCCGCAGCACTGCACCCGTACATGCGGGGGCAGACCAAGATCGACGCTTGCTGAACATGGGCGACTCGATTCGAGACCGTCGGGTCCAGTACGAAACGGCCGGGCTCGATGTCGGCGACCTCGATGCTGATCCCGTCGTGCAGTGGCAGCGGTGGCACGACGACGCCGCCGACGCGGGCGTGGCCGAACCCAATGCAATGACCCTGTCGACCATCGGTGTCGACGGTGTCCCTGACGCCCGCATCGTGCTACTGCGCGGCATCACCGGCAGCGGGCTCGAGTTCTACACGAACTACGACAGCGCGAAAAGCACGCAGATCATGCGTGCGCCGGGAGCCGCTGCGACGTTCGGCTGGCTCGACCTGCACCGTCAGGTGCGTGTGCGCGGCCAGGTCGAGGCAATGACGGCAGCGGAGAGCGACGACTACTTCGCGTCTCGCCCGCGAGCCTCCCAACTCGGTGCCTGGTCGTCGCCTCAGAGCGACGTGATCGCCGATCGGGCGGTGCTCGACGCACTGGTCGCCGACACCGCCGTTCGGTTCGCTGACAGCGACAGCGTGCCTCGGCCGGCGAACTGGGGTGGCTGGCGGTTGGCGCCCACGACGTGGGAGTTCTGGCAGGGGCGACCGAGCCGGCTGCATGACCGTCTGCGGTACCGGAGCGGACCTGAGTGGACGATCGAGCGCCTCGCTCCCTGAACGCGCTGCCGCTGTTCTGTGCGGATCGGCCCGGCGAGCCAAAAAAGAAACAGGACAGCATCCAGGTTGAACCGAGAATGTGAACAGGCGAGGCTGTCGAGATGACGGGAAGCAAAGTACTGGTGGTCGACGACGAACCAACCGTGCGCGAGGTCGTCGTCGGCTACCTCCGGCGCGATGGCCATGACGTCGCCGAGGCCGGCGACGGCCACACCGCTCTCGAACTGCTCGAGTCCGACCCGCCAGACCTCGTCGTGCTCGACATGATGCTGCCGGGCGTGAACGGCTTGGACATCCTCCGTCGTGTGCGGGCCACGAGTTCGATCCCCGTGATCATGCTCACCGCTCGTGCCGAGGAATCCGATCGTGTCGCCGGTCTCGAGTTGGGCGCCGACGACTACGTGGTCAAGCCCTTCTCGCCGCGGGAGCTCGCCGCACGAGTCAATGGCGTCCTGCGACGAACCGGCGGCCGTCCCGACGAGGAGCCGCCGACACTGAGTTTCGAAGGCCTCGACATCGACCCGCTGAGCCGGGAGGTCACGATGGATGACAAGATCGTCGAGATGACGCCCAAGGAGTTCGACGTGTTGCAGTTCCTGGCGGCGTCGCCCCGGCAGGTCTTTTCGCGGGCACAACTGCTCGAATCGGTTTGGCAGTCCTCACCCGAGTGGCAGGATCCCGCCACGGTGACCGTGCACGTTCGGCGGATCCGCAACAAGATCGAGACCGACCCCGAGAACCCGCGCTGGATCACCACGGTGTGGGGTGTCGGCTACAGGTTCGAGCCATGAGCGACTCGAACTTCGAACCGGCGCTGGGCTACAAACCGCCTCGGATGAACCGACTCGGGCGCCGCTTTCTGGGTGCCAACCTGGCCGTGCTCGGCGTCGCGATTCTGATCATCGCCATCGCTGCGAACGAGATGTTCATCAGCGACCACGATCGTCGTTTCCTGATGTGGGTTTTGATTCCCGCAGTGCTCGGCGCCGCAATGGTCGCGGTGCTGATGGCGCGGCCCGTCGCCCGCGACGCGAAGCGCATCTGCGATGCGGCCATGCGCGTTGCAGGCGGCGACCTGACCGCGCGCACTGGCGTGATCCGTAACGACGAACTGGGCGAAGCCGCCGAGATGTTCGATGTGATGGTCGATCGATTGCATTCCGTCGAGAACGAACGCTCGTTGATGCTGTCGTCGATCTCTCACGATCTGCGCACTCCGCTCGCTGCGCTCCGAGCAGCGGTCGAGGCGATTCGCGACGGCGTCGCTGATGATCCCGACCTGTACCTCGTCGGGATGGAACGCCAGGTCAAGGCACTCACCTTCCTGGTCGAGGACTTGCAGTTGCACACCCGCCTGGTCAGTGGCACGTTGCAACTGCAGCGAGCCCGCATCGACCTGAATGAACTCGCCGACGAGTCGATGGAGATCGTTCGGCCGCTCGCTGAATCGCGCGGCATCAAGCTGCTGCTCGAAGCCACCGAGCGGGTCATGGTCGATGCCGACGGATCTCAGTTGGCACGGGTCATCCGCAACCTGCTCGACAACGCGATCCGTCACGCACCTGACGGGTCGGTCGTACTGGTCCAAGTGGTCCGCGACGGCTCGAACGTGACGCTGCGCGTCCACGACGAGGGTCTCGGTTTCCCAGCCGAGTTCCGCGACCGTGCCTTCGAGCCGTTCACCCGTGCCGATCCGGCCCGCGACACCACCACCGGCACCGCCGGTCTCGGTCTGTCGATTGCTCGTGGCATCGTCACAGCACACGACGGCACCGTCACGCTTGGTGAAGGCCCAGGCGGCGAAGTGCGAATTTCCCTGCCGGTCCCCGTTCGCTGACGCGACGTTGGTTCAGGCGCGTCACACGCCGGCCGAGGCTGCCGGCCAGGTGGTGGCCGCGGTGACGAGGCCGTCGATCAGGGAGTTCGTGTGCGGGGTGAGCCCCGGGCCCTCCCAGTCCCACCACATCGGACTCGAGCCGCGCACTCTGGGCGGAAGTTCGATCTGGACGCCCTGGTGGCGAGGCAGGTTGACCGGGTTGTCCGCATGCAATCCGCGCAGCTTTTTCGGGATGGAGTCGATGTCGGTGATGATGTCGTACGCCGGCAGGACCCCGCGCAGTGCGGCGCCGACGTGATTCGCGAAGACGCGATTGGTGCCACCGAGGAGCAGCGCGCCGAACATGCCGCGGCGACCGAAGCCATGCACGGTGATGGCGATGTCGATGTGGTCGATGAATGCAGCCAGTCGAGCCGACTCCGTTGGGCGCACCTTGATCGACGACAGGTGCTCACGCATGGGGACTGGCTGCACCACGCCGTAGTAGGACGCCCCCGACCGCTCGGCTGCCGCCGCGGCGATCACGTCGGTCTGGAGTTCGAGATTGCCGCCGTGGTACGCCATGAAACCGATGCGTCCGAGTGCGCCGTCGCGCAGCTCACACACCTCGCGCACCCCGGGCGCAGCGAGGATCTCGGCGAAGGCGGACACCCGTTCATCATGGCGCAGTCACGGTTTGGCGACGAGTTGGGCCGGTACGCTGCGCGCATGCTCGTGTGGATGGATCTCGAAATGACCGGCCTCGATCACACATCAGACGTCATCGTCGAGATCGCCACGCTGATCACCGATGACGAACTCGAGATCATCGCCGAAGGGCCTGATCTCGTCGTTCACGCCACCGGCGAACAGCTCGCTGCGATGGACCCCTTTGTCGTCGAGATGCACACTCGGTCTGGGCTGCTCGATCAGATCAGAGCATCGGCGATCACACTCGAAGAAGCGGGCGCCGCGACGCTCGCCTTCATCAAGGAGCACGTCCCCGAGGAGCGCAGTGTGCCGCTGTGCGGCAACTCGATCGGCACGGACCGGCGTTTCCTCGATGCGTATCTGCCCGACATCGAGAACTACCTGCACTACCGTTCGATCGACGTGTCGAGCGTCAAGGAACTCGTCAAGCGTTGGTACCCCGACGTCGACGTCAGCCGTCCACGTGGCCAGGGTTCGCATCGCGCGCTCGACGACATCCGGGCATCGATTGCCGAGATGGTGTACTACCGCGACACGGTGTTCGTTGCTCGCGCCGAGGCCGCTGAGGCCGAGGCCGCAGATGTGGCTGTCTCCGCCACGACCGACGACGACGAGTAGCGATGCTGATCGTCGCCCACGCCGGTGGTGCGACTCCGCGTCTGCCAGGAGATAATTCGCGACACGAGTCGACGCGACTTCTCTAGCTTGATGGGCGTCCACTCGGTGGAGCCGTTCGGTTGGCTCCACGCCAGTCTCAGAGCTCCGGCTCAGAGGCACGACGCCCAGGCTCGATGAGGTTCCGAGCCTGGGCGTCGGCGCGTTCTGACAGGGTTTGCGGTGACGACGGCTGCTCCACGGGTGTCGACGCCGGGCGCAACCTGATTGCGGGCGTGCGGGTAGGTTCGCCTGATGCGTGCAATCGTCTTGAGAGAACATGGTGGCCCGGAAGTCCTGCAGATCGAAGACGTTCCCGATCCCGTCGGCGGCCCGGACGACATCGTGGTCGATGTGGCGCACACCGCATTGAACCGGGCCGACACCCTGCAGCGCATGGGGATGTACCCAGATCCGCGCAATCGGGACATCGAGATTCCCGGCCTCGAGTACGCCGGGACTGTCGCGTCGGTCGGCAGCGAGGTCACGGACTGGCAGGTCGGTGACCGGGTCATGGGCATCGAAGCGGGTGGTTGCTATGCCGAGCAGGTCGTCACGCATGGCCGCCAAGCGCTCCCGGTTCCGGGGAACGTCGAGTTGAGCGACGCCGCTGCGATCGCCGAGGTGTTCCTCACTGCTTGGGATGCGCTCGTCGTGCAGGGCGGGCTCACATCCGGCCGATGGGGGCTGATTCACGCAGGTGCGTCAGGCGTCGGAACAGCGGGTATCCAGATCGCCAAGGCGCTCGGAGCGCGGATCGCCGTCACCTGTTCGTCCGGCAAAGCCGACGCCTGTCGTGCGCTGGGCGCCGACGTCGTGCTCGAACGCAGTCCCGCTGACTGGTTGGCTGCGCTCGAAGCAGAGGTGCCCGAGGGTGTCGACACGATTCTCGATGTCGTCGGTGGCGACGAAGCCGATCGCAACCTGCGTGCAGCCCGCACGGACGGCACCATCGTGCAGGTCGGTTTGATGGGCGGCGCATCGGCACCGGTCAACATGGGGCTGCTGCTCACCAAGCGGATCACCTGGATCGGCACGACGCTGCGGTCGCGGCCCGTCGAGCGCAAGATCGAACTGATGCAGCGCTTCATCGACGAGATCCTTCCGCTCTTCGACTCCGGGGCGTTGCGTCCCGTGATCGACTCGCGATACTCCTTCGAGCAGATGCCCGAGGCGCACACCTACATGCAGTCGAACGCGAACATCGGCAAGATTCTCGTCGACATCACGTGAACAGACACGGCCGGGGCAGCCGAATCAGACGGTTGCGTGCTCGTCGTCGGAGTCGCTGTAGAGCGCACCCCGCCGGGCCCGCCTGAAGCTGAAGAAGGCACCGATCGTGAGGATCAGCACCGCAGCCAGCCCGAAGAGCACCCAGGTGGATGCATTGGCGCCGGCGCCGGGTCGTTCGCCGTACACGAAGGTGATCGCGCCACCGATCAGGTGACCGTCTTCCTCGGCGAGATAGCGGACGACGTACTCGCCTTTCACTTCGAGCGGATCGAAGAGCAGCTTGGCCTCGGTGTCGGAGATGACATCGACGGTGCCGGGCAGATCACGGTTGTCCGGCCCGACCAGAGCCAGTTCGACACCATCGACGGGATTGCCGAAGTCGATCAGGACCTCGCTGATCGGATCGTCGAACTGCGACCGGTGCGCAGGAATCGATGACTCGATCTCTTCGTGAGCGAACACGACCGATCCGGCGGTCAGTGCGGCGCAGGTGGCGAGGACGGCGATGGCGACCCGGCGCACGGCACAGAACAAGCCCTTCATGGAGCCCATTCAACCAGGCCACAGGACCAAGATCGCCGCGGTGGGCGGACGTCACCGCCAGGACCGGCCCGGACCGGTCTGCATCGGTCACCGTGCGTCGATCCGTCGACCCTTCCACTCGACGTCCCGACGCAGCACGAGCGCGACGAGGCTGCGCGCGAAAATCGCAAAGAAGGCGAGTACAGCGAGCGGATACAGCAGCGCAGTGACCGGGTGGATCGAGATGGCACGCCGACCCAGCACCCAGACCTGAAGCGCGCTGAGCGGGTAGACGAGCGGCGTGGCGATCCAACCGCCCGCAAGTGATGTCACCCAGGCGAACGTGGCCAGCGCCAACCACCAGGGTGTGAAGCGTGCGCCGGTGGCGATACTGCGGGTCCAGCCCCGGATCGTCTGCCCGAGACCCTCGGGATACATGCGGAACCTGGTGTCCGGGCGGCCACTGAACAGTTCGGAGCGACCGATGGCGCGGGCCAGGCCGATGTCCTCGGTGTGCATCATGTGCACCGCTGGCGACGCGTGCCCGCCGGAACGGTCGTAGGTGTTGCGGTCCACGGCCAGGACCGGACCGAACGCCACGGTCGCTGTCGTGCGGCGTCCGATCGGGGTGAAGGCACCGCACCCCATCAGTGCGGTCACGTTGCACAGCACGCTGGCCTGTTCGACCCAGCTGCCCGTGTCGTGCCAGGGCTGTACAGAAACGACGGCGTCGGGATGCGCACCGACCGTTATGGCGATGCGTTCGACGAGATCGGTGGCCGGTTGGACGTCGGCATCGAGGAACAACAGCACCGGAGCGGTCGTTGCGGCGGCACCGTGGGCGCAGGCGTGGGGTTTGCCAAGCCAACCCTCGGGCAGCGCCGGGGGAGTGATGGTGCGTGCACCGAACCGTCCAGCGATGCCGGCGGTGTCGTCGTCGGAGTGGTCATCGACCACGAGGAGTTCGTCTCCGGGACCGATCTGGGCAACGAGCGGAGTGAGCAGTCGAGGCAGTGACGCAGCCTCGTTGCGTGCCGGAATGACGACGGCGACGCCGGGTCGATCAGTACTCGAACTGCCCGTGTGGCTGATTTCTGGGAGTGGTCGAAGCCGCCAGAGCAGTAACCAGCCGATGACCCATCCCACCAGGTAGATGCCCAGATCGAGGCGGTCGGGGGCCAGTTGCACCTGCCCACTGTGGCTGTCCAGACGATTTCTTGCAAGAAAAGTGCAAGACCCGTGTTGTTCATTTCTCTTGTCAGGTGAGAACGACATCCACCGCTCCGATCGGAGCACTCACCGAAAGCTTCGACATGACCAACCGCACCGCTTCCGACAACACCCTTCTGAACAGCACCCCGTCCAACAGCGCTCGGAACCAGCGCACTCGCCGGCGCGCTGGCATCGCTGCTCTCGCTGCACTCGGTTTGCCGCTCGGCGCACTGCTCGCTCCGAGCGCTGCCGCAGCAGCTCCGGGCGACCCGGTCGACGACATCGACATCGTGTTGCCGCTCGACCTGCTTCCACTGAACCCGGCCGACTTCGAGCCGTTCAACCCGGTCCCGGAACTCCCCGAGACACCAGCACCCTTCCCGACACCGGACCCGGTTCCCGAGGAGCCGATGACTCCGGAGGTCGACCCGCCCGGCCCGCCGATCACCCTCCTGCCGGAGACGCCGCTGGTCCTGTTGCCGGAACCGTTCGTTCCGCCGGCGCCAGATGACTTCCCCGACCCAGACGATGTCCCCGGTCCGGACGACGGCCCGGTGCCGACGTTTGAGCTCCCGGTCCCGGATGAGCCCTTCGAAGTGCTTCCGTTCGACCCGGAGGATCTCATCCTGCCGACCGACGACGGTGACGATGACGCTGGTGATGGCGACGACGAGCCGGAGTGCAACGACTACGCCGCCGGCAACTTCTCCGTCACGGTGGACCGGTACGACGCCGACCTGATCGAGGTGCAGCTCGCTTACACCGACCCGGACGTGTGCGATTACACCGTTTGGTCTGCAATCGCTGAGCCGGCTGCCGTCGACGTCCTCGCCGAGACAACGGTCGGGATGGAATCGATCGCCACTGCGACCGACTCAGCCGGCTACTACCAGCAGACCTTCCTCGACAGCGATCTGTGCGACCTCGAGATCAGAGTTGCCGTCGAGGAGAGCCTCCCCTTCACGATCGCCCACACCGACGATGGCTGCGAAGACGATGGCGAGACGCCCGAAGATGATGGCGGGACGCCCGAGGATGATGGCGGGACGCCCGAAGATGATGGCGAGACGCCCGAAGATGATGGCGAGACGCCCGAGGATGATGGCGAGACGCCCGAGGATGATGGCGGGACGCCCGAAGATGATGGCGGGACGCCCGAAGATGATGGCGAGACGCCCGAAGATGATGGCGAGA
>ENA-ORXT01006114-ORXT01006114.1-marine-metagenome-genome-assembly--contig:-NODE-6114-length-11360-cov-8.696800_pt1 | contig 11360 bp, 12 predicted proteins | sample MGYA00237868_ERZ511482 | MGnify/ENA metagenome assembly ERZ511482 | reverse complement strand
GACCCCCTTCCCCCGCTGCAAGCCCCCCGCACCAGGCCCGAGCCATCCATATGCCCGTGCCACCCCCCCGTGCCCCTTTCGCCACCCGGGCACCCCCCTCCTGCCGCCGGTGCTCCACCACGTACCCGCCCAGCGCTTGAAAACTTGAACACTGGAACGCCAACAGAGTGTGCATCCAAACAAACAACCAAACAGGATGAACGAGAGCCCCCCCTGTATGCGTGAGTGGGTTACCGACAACTGAGACTGGTCGATGCGTGCCCCCGCGGCTGCATCCCCCTATGAACGCTCCCACTCGAGACGAGACGCCCTCAGCCACTGGTCCCCCCACAGAGCGCGAAGGAAACAAAAGTCCAGAGAGTGGCGGGAAAACCTTGCCGCGGCAGCGTACGAATACAAAGCGGCCGTCTGAACAGGCTGCGCGCAGCTGCTCTGCACTCCGCGTGCGTGCACCGTGCGACCGACAGCTCGTTTGAAGCACCGCGGCGCGCTCACGGACTGGCGGCCGGCGACGACCTGACGGGTTCACAAGGAAGTGCGACTGAGAGTTGCCGCCTCATTCCATTGAGCAGCGCTTCTCATTCTCCAGGCAGGCTGACAGGCCTGCGTCGTCACATGGCTCTGGCCGAGTGGCGCAACCCAGGCGTGCCTGGGATCGGCCTGGCCAAATGAGACGCGTAGCAGATTTCAGCCAACCAGCGTTCGACAACGTTCGTCACAAACGTCGTCACAAACGCCTGCCTGTGTCCCGGAACGGGCCTGAGGCGCTGACAGTGAGGCCCGTTCGCAGCACGTTTCGCAGTTCCGCGGGGCCTACAGAACAGGGGTGCATTATCTGCGAAAGAACATGTGGGCCTCCGACAGACCGTTACTGTTTTTACGAGACACGCCAGGAAAGTATATTTCCAGTGCGATTAAATGGATTATCAGTACTGGCGGGCACCTTCGTGGTGGCCACCTTCTTCACAGCAACCCACACCGCGATGTACCCTCCCGTTTGGAAGACTGCGGCTGCGGCGCACGTCACTATCGCGTCTGCGGCCATGTCTCGCGGGCGTGGGCTTTTAGTTTCTCCATCCCCTGTTGTAAACACCCTTTCTACTCTTGAGGTCGTACAGGTCCGCTACGGCGGTTGTTTTTCCCGCTTTATGCGCATGCCGGCGGACGCCGTTGTCGACCTGGTTGACGCTTTGCGCCCGTGTCTTCCGCGTCGCGGGCTATCTCATGTGCGCCGTACAGCTCTGGCCTTGCGGTACTTAGGTGGCGGTAGCTACGTGGACATCTGTGCAGTATTGGGCGTGCACCCCGCTACGCTGTACCGGTCTTTGTGGGAGGTGATTGACGCCATCAATGCAACCCCTTCCCTGGACTTGGACTTCCAGCTGAGCTGCCATCAACGCCGACTGGATTATGCAAGAGGCTTCCAACGGCGCCGCGGATCGCCCTTTGGCAACGTGATTGGCGCATTGGACGGCATGGCGGTTCGCCAGGAGCAGCCTCTGGCTGCAGACGTGCAGTGTGTGGCAGATTACTACAGTCGGAAGGGCTTCTACGCATTCAATACACAAGCAGTATGTGACGCGGATTACAAGTCTCGATGGATGAGCTGTATGAGCCCGGGCGCCTGCCACGACTCGACGGCTCTTGCCAGCACGCTCTCGGGCAAATTCTACTAAACTCGACACACGAGCTCACAGCGGCCTTGATTAACGCCGGCCACTGTCTTGTGGCCGACGAGGCCTATGCGGCAAGCGAGATTTTGGCTGTGCTGTGGCCGGGCTCTGGGCGGGGGGACCAGTGGAAGGATTCTTACAACTTCTACCAGTCCTCTAGGCGTATGCACATTGAACAAGCTTTTGGGATGCTCTCCTGGCGTTGGGGTGTATTTTGGCGCCCATTGCGTGTTACTTTTGCGAAGAGACCGAGTTTAGTGCGGGCGTGTTTTCGCTTGCACAACTTTTGCCGCGGGCACGCCACTGCGCGCGACTGTGTGGTTTCGCCGTTGGGGAATGACTCGGTGGGGTGTGACGCATCGTGTGCTCCAACCGATACCGTGGGACCCAACCAGCGCGGGCGGCGCCGGGACTGTGAGCGCTCCAACCTAAGGGTCTGGATGACCCGCCGAGTGGATGACAGTGGTTTGTTGCGTTCCGGAGTGGGGAGCATGTTTTGAATCAATGAGCACTGAGAACATTCTCTCGCCTCACGCTATTACAATGCGGTACAAGACAGTCACGCACACTATTGTCTAAAGGAAACTCTCAGACTCATCATCTCGAGTGCTGTCTCCATCCCCACCCTCACTCCCACCGGCAGCGGCTGTAAAGCCCACGCTGCTCCCACCGTGGCCAATACCTGCGAGTACGTCTTTCTCAGCGGCGGTAAACAAGGTGCGGTCCAACTTCCGCTCAACAGCTTCAATAAATCCTGGATGGGCATCGGCAGCCCTTAATTTCTTCAGCGTCTCCGACAGGGTGGCCAGCTTGCCGAAACTCGTCTGCTTCACGATGGTGTCCGCCATCGTCGTGGAATTCGCGGCAGGCGTTGCGAATGTGCGGCTGTCATCCACCCATCTGCGCTTGCAACGGTTGGTGGACAGTGCACGAGTGCCCTAGCCAACCTGGGGCAGAAGGTCACCTTCAACCCCAGCGCTGCCGATATCTGGACTCGCCAACTTCAGCACCACGTCGTTGTCCTTGAACAGATGGAACAATAATCCAGAAGTGTGTCACCACGTGAAAAAGACCCCCACAGGGTGACGTTGTTTTGACCTGAGCTTGAGTACCTCTTGTACACAGGCCAGAAAGACAAAGTAAGCTGACCAACCGTCCATAATATCAGGTGCAGTAGCCACAAGAGCAATAGAATGTGGTGTGCAATACTCACGTTAGATGTGTGCTCAGCCTCTGCCATCGCGTTCGCCCCACAATAATCAGTATCAACATAAGATATGGAAACGTGCTCAAGCGTACCTCTGACCATTAGGCCTTCAACGTCTCGCCGATGCGAACATGAGGATGCGAGTTGGGATTGATGCCCCCATCGGTACACTCGGTAGGCACATCGAACAAGTCGGAGCTGTTGAAGATAGAAGCCACGACAACCACCCAAACAGCCCCGCGCGAGGTCCGTGCATCCTGCTGTAGCCGTGACATCACTCCGCGTGACGTCACGACCCCAGCAGCCACCTCTGGCTGACACAGAATGTGGGCGAGACGCACCCTCTCGTGCTTCGTAAAGTCGGGAGCCCGACTAGCCGACGACCCCGAGCTACTCGGGGGCGGGCAGCCCGCGCCGACGGGCCCCGAATCGTCGGGAGAAGCGGCATCAGGCGCCACCGTCGAGCTCGAAATGGGGCGCGGCGAACCCGCACCCAACGAGAAGGTCGACGATGCATCCTCCACTTCGCTAGCAGGCGCCGTCCAGCCAGCTTGATCGCCGGCCTCAGCGGGCGTGCCGCCGAGAGCGGCAGGGCGGATTTCCCGGTTGGCCCCCAGGCCCGACCCGTCGTCCCCCGCCCCAGCCGAAGATGGGGCCAGAGTGGGGCTGTTGCGGGGTGGCCTCGACTCCGGGGTTCCCGTGGTCGACGATGACCCCGGAGCGGGGGGCAAATCGTCGGAACGGCCACCCAAAGCCACTTTGTTTGCCCGGCACCGCTCAACCAACGCCGGCTTGAACCCTTTCGTCGGAAAGCCTCGTTCTTCCAGCAGCGATCGCTGCCGTTCGACGGTAATACGAGAAGCCATGGGTGGTTTGTAAACAGGGGTAAGGGATGTGGTTGTCGGTAGGGGAAAACACGAGAATGGGTTCGGGGTGACGAGGAAAAGAGAGTGATTCGCGAGACGGGCTGGTGCAGTCGATGCCGGTAACGGAGCCAGAAATGGCGCGGGCATGTACACAAATTGGTCGTCACCAAAAGCATGTATAATATTCAACTCTTGCTCATTCGCCAAAACTACGTGCAGCGCGGTGCAGCGCGGTGCATCCCGGGGTTGTCAACATACGCGGCCGCGCCGCGTATGTTGACAAACCGGGGATGCACCGGGCTGCAGCGCAGCCCGCGGCGACCGTCACGAGCCAATAGGGGCTTCGAATCGCGGCCCCCGTCTTCTGCGAGAGCGGTCTGCGAAAGGGCCTGAGTGCGGGATCCGCTGGTTTCACGTGCTGCATGGCATGTAATGTTTCAAATTAAATACGAACGCGTGGCCCTCAGACGATCATTATCAGCTCGTGCTGGCATGATTTCGATGATTTTACGATAGTTATGACGATCATTATCATGTGATAATCATCGACCCGCATCTCTAGCGTGACAGGGGCGTGATCTGGATACTTAAAAGAATGATGACTAAAGCAACATGCATGGCTAATCCCCCGTATTCGTCCTCATCGAACGGGAACGGGACTGCTTGTTAGGTATGTTAAAACGGACGTTATGGACAAAGCGGACGCGTCCGCTTTGTCTTATGGTCCCACGCCTGTCCGTTTCCCATCAGACGCGCTCCGGACGGTCCGAACTGCTCAAATAGTAGACCGCCCCCCGGCCGTCACGTTAAGTAGCGCTCGGCAGCCCCACAGCTGGGGGTAGCCGATATTGCTGTCTTCCCATGTTTGGCCGATCCCGTCGATGTCGAGAGGGGTGATCAACTGTGTGAAACAGCGTCTCAGCCATCCATTCAGCCGGATAAAGTCGATTGATCAATGGGCAATTGACCCAGACCCCTTCTTGACTTCGACCACATCAGCCAGAATTGGGATGACAGCAATAGAAACAGCAGTATCGGATCACAAGCCGTTACAGCGAAGATCCGCGACACGACAGTATCGGCTGAGTGAGGATGAGACACGAATCAGACGGCCAAGGGCAATCATTAGATATCTCAGTTGCACCCAATTAGACAAAGCGAACTGAGCGGACCGTCTCGGACGGTCCGCGTCCGCGTTCAACTTTATTGTCCTGTCCGCTTCGACAGCCCTACTGCTGGTGTTTCGCACCCAGTAAATCTTGTGCGACATAATCTTGAATGTCTGGCCACTTTGCAGAAGGACTGACGATTGCTTCTATCCTAAACGCAACGCGCGTCCTCGTCCTGACACTACAATCGCAGACATTGTACCCCCTGCGCAGCGGGCCCAGAATCGTCGACAAGAACACGTCTGTTTTTGCCTGTTTTGAGCGTCTTGGAGGCCAGTGTTTCTGTTTAAAGAAACAGAATTCCTGTGCAAAACACAGATCGACCGCCCTTGACAGGCTCTCCGAGGCCATTCCATGCGATGTCCTTGCATATTTGTGTTTGCGAGAACAAGAATTGTTCCTCACTTCGCACATAGCGCCTGATAGCAGGACCATAGATGCTTCTCCGTCTCTCACTCTTTCTGGAACGGTGAAGTGTTTACGTGTCATGTTGTTTTTCTCTTTTTACGAGTGGAGATGCATCTATCCGGGCGAACAGATGATGTTGGCGCCCTTTATGGAAAAATATCCGCCTTGACAGAGCCCCAGGGCGGTTTGCAGATTATCTGTTCGTCCGAAAACACGCAAAAGCAGACGTGCTCTTGACGACAGTTTTGGACCCGCTGCGCTGGCGGTCCCGCTGGCGGACCACCTGCCGTCAAACATGCAAAGTACCAGACAACCGACAAGCGTGCCACCTGACCGCCACCCAGGCCACAAAAAGGGGTGCTGCCGTCTACATGGAGGTTTCGCCGTCGTCTAAACCACCGTCGTCCCAGCTAACACCGTCGCCGTCCCGCACACTGTCGCTGTCGACCCACTACCAATGTGATTCCGTTCGCCTCTTCCCGCATGACACAAGAAACGCGCCTCACCCGGAACCTTGGATCCGGATACCTGTGCTTCTGCGGCCTCTTCCGAGGCGTATTCAAAATGTGGTAATTCTGCTCTGAACGCCGCGAGCCCCGCAGGTGAGTTTTCTTCATCGTTTTTCCATCTTGGGACGCGCGTCGTCCTAGCATTGCGTGTCGTACATCGTGGACATCGACTTCTTCGCCTATATCCTTTCTGCTGACGAGATGGTATCTGACCTGAATCAGCGGCGCTTGTATGTGATTTAGTACATGCACGGGACTCTCGACTATGACTTCTCGCATGTCCGGGCGTGCCGGACTCTGCAGGTCAATCATCTCGGGGCAAGCAGAAGTGCCGTGTGTGCTGGTTGCAAGGGAACACCATCACCACGTGCCCGCTCTACTTGAACGCCACCCAAGCTTGTGGCTCCGGCCGGGCAACGCGCACTGTGTGCCAGGTCGCGCGCAAGATGTGCAATGTGCCCGTCCACAGCGAGGACACGCAAGTCGCCAAAATTCCAAAATGATCACGCCAGCGAACCTCACTTGCAGTAAGCACAGCATGAATGACATGCACGCCCGCTTTACGGAGATCATGCGGAAGCGCCCCCTGACGGCGCGTTAACAGAAATGAAATAGCAAGAACAGGAAGGCGGCCCTAGCTGCGGCCTCTAGCGATACTGGTAACAGCCTATTGGCAGTTCATGTCACGCAGACTACTACTGTCAACAAGTGTTGCCTCAAAGGCGCGGCAGCTGAACCGCGGGCGCGACGTGCGGACGTGGTAGAGGCGGCTACGAGGAACGCTGGAGCAACAGCTGGAGGCGCCTGCCTGGCCGGCGCTATGGCGCCGACCAAGAGCACGCACGGCGACCGGGCGGTAACGGCGCCACCGATGGCACTCCCTCGCCCATCAAGCGCTGGGTCGACGGTGGAAAAGGAGCGCTCGTCAGCGCTGACGACTTTTGATGGGGCGTTTCGGGCGCTGCAGCAGCCCGAGTATACTCCCACCAAGCGATAAAGGGCGTCCTGAGGGATGTCAAGATCGACGCGGAGCGTATGGGATCCAACGCGGAAAGTCACGGCTCCAGAAACCCGTTTTCGGTACGTACAACAAGTACCCTATTGCGAACCGCGAGTATGAGGTTCGTGAACATATCTGATGTGTAGCTTTCACCTCAGGCGGGGTAAACGATGACCGCCAGTTGTGACGACCCGCAATATCTGAGCGGGTGCTCACTGACGGCCAAGATGGTGACGACTGATGTTGTCATGCCAATCCTGTCCGCGTGCGCTTTCGCGAGGGACATTTGCAATGTTTCTGCTCTTTTATCCGAGAAACAGCTCGTCCTGGGACTGCGCAGCGCCAACGACAACATTCGCGCGTACCTCTTTAAGGTATGTGTCGATTGTTCTCCTGAAAGACTCAAAAGGAGTTGGGACAGTAAGGAGCAACGTGACAGTCTCACACTGCCTTACACACGAGCACGACGCCACCGGTGTCCAGCCGGCCGCGCCGGATGTTATGCGCACTCAATCTTAAAACAACGTTCTGGCCGTGCATTCAAAGCTCCCTATGAATTCCTGTGCCCTCGGTACTTTTCTGTCCATTCTCATGGCCTGAGACATTTTCAGACCCCACCAGTGAACCCCCTCGGCCCAAAAAGATCGGGGATAGAGAGGCGATGGAGCCGTCAGATCCTGTTTAACACGAGAGCACAGGTGCACGCTGTTCGGCGGCGCCCGGCGCGCCCCAGGTTCTGGAGCTGACTGTTTGGAGGAGATTGTGGGTGCCATTGTGGCTGGGATGGTGGATTCTGTGGGACGAACAGGCATGTAGACAGCGCGAGGTACTGGCTGTTGCGATCATCTTACCTTGAATACGCCCTGTGCTAGTGCGCGCGACTGTTCGGGGACAAGACCGTTCTGGGGAGGGCCATGATAGCCGTAGCACGTACGGTGGGACGGTACGGTGGAATGAGCGCAAATGCCGCTTCACACGTCATGCAATATGGGCATCAACTGACTCAGTGCTTTTCGCTCGGCTGGTGGCCTTTTCTTCGTTGCTTTCCGTGTTCTGCGCTTTCTCCGGTGCGTGCCTGTGGTCTGACTTTTTCTGACCCCCTCGGTTGACTCCCCTCGCCGGATAAGGTCGTGTTCTGGGGCGGCGGCGGTGCCGTTAGATTCCGTGCAACACGAGAGGAGAGGTGCACGCTGTTAGGCGGTGTGCGCGGCGCGCCACCTTGGGGGATGTGCTTCGCTTGTTCCGAGGCCGGTTCTTCCCCGCTCGATTTTGGTGCTTGTCTTGTTTGTCTGTCTCTCTTTGTCTTCTTTACCTCTGCGTGCGCTCGATAGCGGGCTTGGGACGCTGTTGGTTCAGTTGTTTGGCCTCTTTTCGTTTAATGCCGCTCACGCTCCTGCCTTTCTTGTTCCGTAGAGCGTTATATCCCGGGGAGTCATCATGTTCCTGTTCTTCGCTTACGTTTGTTTTCTTTCTTTTTTGTGCTGTTGCCGCTGTGCGGCGGTCCTGGCTGGGCAAAACGTGGCGTATGCTATGATTTCTTTTGAACGACAGCAACAGGACGCTTCTTTGCGGGCTTGTTACGGGGCGCCTTGACGAGGGGGGTGACAGATACGATTGTGCAACTCTCATCTGCACTGCAGGGGGTGCACATCGGCACGTTGGGTACTTCCGGAACGCAGGGATGGATGGGGGTGTTGGAAGCGAAAGGAACTCTGGTGCGGGAGGATTCTAGGTCGACGAAGCGGCGGTGGCACCACGAGAGAAGAGCTGCAAGGAGTCTGCACGTCGGGGGCGGCAGGCAGCTGGGGTATGCGGACAGCAGCGGGAGGAATGGGAGTGCAGGACAGAAAAAGACGGCGAGGGTGAGAAGGGAGCTCCTCGGGGCAGACGGCTTCTGAGCGGAATGCTTCGTGATGAAGAAGGGGCATGGCTGTCGGGTCTGTCCAAATCGGCGGATAGAAATGGAGTAACTCCAGGTGGGAGCAGCGCCGTTGAGAGTGGACTGGAGGAAAGTGGCCAGAAAGAGAGAGACGATGAAGCATCTATGGCTCCGCTAGCGGGCGCCATGTGTAGAGTGAGGCATGATTCGTCTTTTTTCTAACGCAAATAGGCACGGACCTCGATGGGATGGCCTCTGAGAGCCTGTCAAGCGGGGTCGATCAGTCTCTTGCGCAGGCCTGTTTCTTCAAACAGCAAAAAGGCTCCCAAAGCGGCTGAAAATAGTCAAAAGCAGGCGTGCTGTTGATGACCGTTCTGGGCCCGCTGCGCCCGTGGCGTTGATGCACAACACAACCGTGAAGCAAGCCTTGGTCTGCTGTGGCCCCGTGCCCCCGCGTGGTGCGGGCGCCGTGGGCTTACGTAGGACCACATCGGTGCCATCTGGTAGTGAAGGGCGGCCTCGTCAATGTTGAACACGACATCCGCCTTCAAACCTACCATGTTGGCCAGCAGCTCGGCCACAAGGCGCGCCTGAAAATGCTGGCGCCCGTGCCGGCCCGCGCGCGAGTCCGCTTGCGGTGGTCGTACACGCTCCGTACCTCATTGTCATAAATGCCTGTGCACTTATCCAAAACACCTATAGGCACCTTGTCTGGTACCTGGGAAGTATGAAGCAGGCGCTCATACACCTGGATGGTCACCCGCCCCCACAAAGCACAGGGGTGATAAAGGTGGGGGGGGGAAGAGGCCATTGTGCGTTTGGGGGAGGCAGCAGTGGTAGGATTTTCTACAGCTGGAGTGGGAGTGCTTTCCATCCACATGTACCAAAGCACTGAAAAGAGGCGACAGCATGCATCTACAGTGGGAAATGATGAGAACAGGAATACGACAGCACGGCACATGTCAAACACAAGCTCTCAAGGGTGACGACACGACGTGCGCACTGCCACCACGAAGATAAGAGAGCTTGTACATACCAGTAAATGCATTTCTGGTTGATGTTTCGCCGGGGCAGCTGCTTCTCAAAGGAAGGGAAGAGAAAAGCAGGGACGGCCACGTTGCGTAATGAACGGGCGCTTGTCGTCAGCTACGGCGAGGGATGACGCTGATGCTACGCGCTGCGCTGGGATTCGGCGTGTCCCTGCTTGCATACGTGGCGAAGGTTTTCCGGCGCCGCCGTTGTCGCAGTGGGCAAGGCGTGAGCAGCCACGGCAGCAGCGGCGGCGCAGAATATCTGTGCTACCGCAAAATATATTGAACAACATCGTTCTTTCCCCTGCCCTTCAGGACAGGGTACTAATAATCATGCGCATAGGGGACGCCACTCTATAACGTTTTCCCGAGCTAGTGCACGTTTCGGGAGTACTTGCGAAAAAGAGGGGTGGCCGCGGAAGGACCTCGCACGGCTCAGGCAGACGTCGCCGTACGATGAGTCCGACATGGTTAGAAGCGCCACTCTGCAAAGTATCTCTGCATGTGTTTTGGCAGCATGGCCGTACGTTGGGCGTTTGTGAGGTCCAACCATGCGAAGGAAGGGGTTTCTTTACGCTCAGATGGCTTGAAACGGGGGGTCTGTGCTTCAGACGAGCTGGAAATGAGGATGCGTGCTGCATATGACCGCGTCGGGTGAGAAATTGAGGGCGTCATTGGGGGAGCCTGCTCTGAGATGCTCAAAAGGGTGTTTTTGTTCTTCAAAACTTTGAACGCGCAGGAGAGGGCCAAGATAGGGGACAGCCGAGAGGCGCGGAATGTGGTGTGACCGCGGCGCGCAGTGACTGAAGCGGGCAGTCGCGAGTGGCGTGGCTCAGCTGCCCGCGTGGTGCTGTGCGCGGGCCTGTGACGAGGAGAAGGCGGCGCCGTGCGTGTGGCCCGTGCGAGGGGGTGGTGGTATCGCGGTGGCAAAACTGGCCGTGCGGGATGTCGCGCAGGTGACCGCTCGGTGGGTCGTGGGGGGAGGAGATCGAACAGGGGGGTACGTAAGGGGGATTGCGGAGGGGTTGAGGGACCGTGGGGATGGAAGGGGGGGGGATGAAGACGCCACTGGCTTGCCGGTGGCAGCCCCTACGGCGGCGACGGCAGCCCTTGCGCCTGCGGCCCCTGCTGCGATAGGCTTGCTGCTGGCAAAAAACTTAGCCACCATGGACGAGGGGGCGGGAGCGGCGTAGCGTTTGCCCCGGCGAGCGGGTGAGCTGCGCGGTAGCGGCGGCGAGGGTGGACGTAGGTTTGAGGCTGGAGGGCTGGGGGGGGTGAGGCTGTCGGCGAGCCGCGCGTGACTTGGGAACGTCGCAAGCACGGCGTCGCCTGGGTGGGGGGCTAGGGCGCTCCGGGGCGGACGGCTCGGGCGCGCGCGCCTGCACGTGGACGCCCGCAGGGGCATGATAATAACAACCAGTGCAGTGCATGAAAATTATAGCCACGTGCCAAGTGAAGCGCGACGCGGCATGTTTCAAGTCTAAATAATGCTTCGGAACTGACACAAATAGACGGTCTTCGACAACAGCACAACTCCAGGCCAGCGCAGCGAGCCCAGAACCATCGTCAAAAGCACGTCTGTTTTTGCCTGTTTTGAGCCTCTTGGAGGCCCGTGTTC
>ENA-ORXT01006113-ORXT01006113.1-marine-metagenome-genome-assembly--contig:-NODE-6113-length-11364-cov-4.071587_pt1 | contig 11364 bp, 7 predicted proteins | sample MGYA00237868_ERZ511482 | MGnify/ENA metagenome assembly ERZ511482 | reverse complement strand
TCATAAGGCACTCAAAATAATTGGCAGTTAATTGTCAACTTATTTTTGTCAGACTACTTATTTTAATTTTAGGAGTTAAACTTTTTGACATCAATTTTATCATAAACAACGTATAATCTTATAAAATCTACTTCAAATAAAACATTTTAGTAAAATGAAAAAGATATTCTTATTTGCCATCTCATTGGCGTTCATGGTTTCCTGTTCTTCGACTGAAGTACTCAAAACCGTCGATTCTGTATTAAATGCCGCTACTGGCGAAGATGGTTTGACCAATGACCAAATAGGTATGGGTCTCAAACAAGCTTTGACACAAGGCATTTCCAAGGGAGTAAATATTACTTCGAAAAAAGATGGGTTCTTTAAGAATCCACAGATAAAAATTCCTTGGCCTGCAGAAGCATTGAAAGTAGAAAAAACCTTACGTGACTTAGGTATTAATAAAGAGGTCGATCAAGCGATTCTTTCGTTGAATAGAGCTGCTGAGAATGCGGCAACAAAGGCTAAGCCTATTTTTGTAGATGCCATCAAACAATTGACATTCCAAGATGTGATGAACATTCTTAAAGGAAACGACAATGCGGCTACAGATTTCCTTCGTAGAACTACTAGTAGCAAATTAACTGCTGAGTTCAGGCCCGTTATTTCTAATTCTTTGGGTCAAGTAAATGCCACCAAGCACTGGACCGATGTGTTTAACGCTTACAACAAAATACCATTTGTGAGTAAGCCAGTAGACACCGATTTAGAAGGTTATGTTACGGGGAAAGCGTTAGATGGTTTGTTCTTGATGGTCGAAAAAGAAGAAAAATTAATTCGTAAGGATCCTATTGCTCGTGGTACTGAATTGTTGAAAAAAGTATTTGCATTGCAGGACTAATAAATAGATTTTAGATACTAAACTGATTCTAGTGTTGATTGAAAAAGCCCGATTTCCAATGTTTGGAAATCGGGCTTTTTTTATTGATTAATGTAAAATTACTTTTGAGATATTTTTATGGTTTAACTTTGTATGGAATATAGAAAATTGAAGACCATGAATATTGACCTAATGGAAGTCATCCGATTTGCTTCCGAAAAACACCGTTTCCAACACAGAAAAGATGGTATGACGCCCTACATCAACCATCCTATTCAAGTAGCGCATTTGCTTTCTTCTCATGGCGAAACCGATCCTGTTTTATTGGCTGCGGCACTATTACACGATACCATAGAAGACACCGATGCAACCGCCGAAGATTTAAAAACCAAATTTGGTGAGGAAGTTCTCGCCTTGGTTTTAGAAGTAACCGATGATAAAACCCTGTCTAGAGCAGAACGCAAAAGACTGCAAATAGAACACGCAAAACACAGTTCACATAGAGCCAAACTCCTTAAATTGGCAGATAAAATTTGTAACATTTCAGACATCATGGATTGTCCGCCCGATGGATGGCGTGATGAAAGAAAGGTACAGTATTTAAAATGGTCAGTGGCAGTGGTCAAAAATATTCGAGGCGTCAATGCCGATTTAGAAGCGTTGTTCGATAAAAAAATCAGAAGTGGCTCGATGCTGTTTTCACATACCCTTGAGTTGGAAGGCAGCTTGGAATTGGATTAGATGGGTGATTTTTGGTGTGCTCAATGTGTGGTGTATTTTTGATTATGTTGATAAAACTCATCCATCACCTATCATCCATCATCCATCATCCATGACTAACGCACCAAAGTTACATTTCCCTTTTCGTAGTACCAGCGTTCGCAAATTTCACTATAATAAGTGAGTTCCCAAACATAGACGCCTTGATCAGAAATCTTGTCTTTGAAACTGCCATCCCAACCTTTGTCGATGGTGGTCTCTTCGAATATTTTTTGCCCCCAACGATTAAAAACCCTAAAAGTCATATCCTTATAGCTGTCGTTCTGACAAACATCTATGGGACCAAAGAAATCGTTTTGACCGTCGCCATTGGGCGTAAACCCTGTAGACATTTTAAAGCGGCAACCATCTATTAGAATGTTTACGTCGTCAAAGACCTTACCACAAACATTTTCTATTTCTACAGAATAAAAATCAGAATATTCTACCGTTAATGTCGGATTGGTAGAGCCGTCTTGCCACAAATAAGTTGCCCCTGGATAAGTCGCATTGAGGGTAATTTCCCCCTGTTCACATAAGTCTGGACCCAACTCCAAAGTAGGCACGCTGAGGACTTCAATAGGCACCGCTATTTCATCAGAAACACAACCATTTCCATCTTCAACTTTAATGTCTGCAATCTCTGAATCTGTCAATATAAAATCAATGGTGGCATCGTTTCCTATTGCTTCATTATCCAAGAATATTTGCGCAACCTCTGCTTCGCCGTCAATCAATAAAACCAACTCAAAATTTTCACCAAAACAAGCAACATAACTCGCTTCCGCTACAGAAAGTTCTGGTAATGGATTGACATCAATGAAGGCAGACTTGGGAACAGACAAACAGTTGTTGGCATCGGTTACAGTTACCTCTATGGTATCAGATACTGTTGCAACAAATGAAATAGAAGATGAATTTTCACCCAAACCAATCCAATTAATATCGTTTGATTCAGAGTCGTTTAGCACAGTAAGGCTTACGCTTTGTTCTTCACAAATGGTGATTTCGGCGGCTGCTAAAACAACCTCGGGTAAGGGTAAAACTTCTATGGGGACCTGCTCAGCAATTGTGTCGCAGCCGTAAATATCAATAATAGAGACGGCTATATTGGTAGAATTATTACCAACCAATTCAATTTCAGCAGCCAAGGTATCTTCAGAAGGCCAATACGTTCCACCAATAAATTCGCCTTCTATATTTACCAATAAAGTATCGCCAAAACAGACTTCTTCGGGAATTATCGAGTAAGACATATCGGGTGGAATGAGGACAAATATCGAGTAATCCAACACCTCGGATTTACACCCAAAAATATCGGTTGCTTGTAAAAACAAAGTAGCTGTAGTATCGGGTACGAGTTCCAAAGTAGGACCAAACACATTTTGACTGATCCACTCAAAAGTATCTATATCGGCACTTCCTGTTGCGGTAATAAAAAGGGTGTCGAACTCACAAATAGTTGGCTCTGGCTGCAAAATTTCCACTTCGGGTAGTGATTTTACTTGAACAAGAACCGAATCCATAATGATTTCACAATCCAAACTGTCCCAAACCTGAAAATGATACCAAGTATTTTCCTGTGGGCTGACTTCTAAAATAGGTGAGGTAAAATTGAGGTTTGGCCAAAAAACAGTCGCCACATTTTGCCCTGTAATGGATAAAATGGCGGTATCGCCTTCACATATTAAAGTGTCGCCCCTTTCTGGTGAAACGATGGGTGGATAAGTTACATTGACATTGACAACAAAGCTGTCTAAAATCGTTTTACAATCAAATAAGTCGTTGATTAAAACCAAATAAGTTGCTGTAGAATCGGGTGAAACGGTAATGGTTTGGGCAATGGTGTCTAAATGAGGCCAATAAACAGTGCCAAAATTAGCGCCCATGACCGACAAGTCCGCACTGTCTCCCAAGCAAATTATTTTTTCATCATCCAACTCAATGATGACCTCTGGTGCATCTAAAACAGTAATGGTAATGCTGTCTGTTGTAGGCGCACAATTGCTCTGATCCAAAGCATATAAATAGTAGGTTGTTGTGGTATCTGGCGTGACCTCTGTGGTTAAATTTTGACTGTTGGTCTCTGACCATTCTATGGTGGCATTTCCATTATAAAAAGCAGAAAGCTGAATCGTTTCACCAATACAAATGGTTGAATCTGGCTCATTGATAAACAACTCATCGTCGGCTGTAATAGAAATGACAACCGAATCAGTAATCGTTCTACAAAACTCCAAATCTGTTAGTTCAACATACAAAACAGTATCAATTTCACTAGAAAAAGAAAAGACCGTTTCACCAATATTTAATTGAGGCCAGAACACTTGACCTACATTTTGAGCGGCTATGTCTATTACAATAGAATCGCCATTACAGATACTAAAATCAGGCGTTTGATAAATCATAGGAGGCACATTCAATACCGTCAAATAAATACTGTCAGCAGGCAAGGGACAAGACGAATTCTCTACCGCTTCCGCTACATAATAACCAGAAGTTTGTGGAATGAAGGTAACCGACAAACCTGTCTGATTGATATTGGACCAAAACAAATCGCCACTGCCGTTGTAGGTCGTATTGAGGGTGACAGAATCACCTTGACAAATGGTATCGTTTTCGGTAAAAATGTCTAAAGACAATTGATTTGCCAAGGTCGTAAAAATAGTGTCGAGGGTCGTATAACAATTGTTTGCATCGGTAATACTGATTGGATAACTGGTCGAGGCTGTCGGTGAAACGGTGACACTCTCCGCTGTTACACCCAAACTCGACCAATAAACGACTCCTAAATTCTGTCCTGTAACAGTCATAGTAAATTCGTCGTTGGGACAAAAAGTGACGTCCTGAATTTGATAATTGGTGGTGGCAGCTAAAACTGTAATGTTTAAAGTATCGGGATTGGGTGTACAATAGCTGTTGTCTAATGTGTTGACAATGATGCTAACGGAATTATCGGGTGTCAATGAAAAGCTATTGCCCATATCAGTAACACCTTGCCAAATCAAAGAGTCTGTTCCGTTGTAAAACAAATCTATTTGAACCGTCTCTCCCTCACAAATAACCAGATCGTTTTGGATAAAATATAAGTCGGCAATGGGTTCAACTTCTACATAAACGGAGTCTTCTATGACAAAACAACCAGCGGTATCATAAATAACAAAATCGTAAAATTGACTGCTGTTTGGAGCCACATTAATGGTCGATCCTGTCACACCCAATTGCGGCCATTCAATGCTTTCTATGATGTCGAAATCAGGAGATGAGATAACCAGTTGAACAGAATCATCTTTCAAACAAAGGTATTCATCTTGAATACTATAATCAATCAATTCCCCAATAACGGTAATGTTTAAGGTATCAGGATAAGGCGAGCAATAGCTGTTGTCGGTATTGTTGACAATAATGCTCATAGAGTTTTGTGGGCTTATGGTAAAACTGTTCCCCATATCGGTAACACCTTCCCAAACCAAAGGAGAAGTACCATTGTAAAACAAATCGACTTGAGCCGTTTCACCCAAACAAATAGAAAAATCTTCTTGGATAAAATAAAGGTCGGCAACCTCTTCGACTTCTACATAAACGGAGTCTTCTATGACAAAACAACCAGCAGTATCATAGATAACGAAATCGTAAAATTGACTGCTGGTCGGAGCCGCATTGATAGTCGATCCAGTCACACCCAATTGCAGCCACTCAATGTTTTCTATGATGGCAAAATCTTGTGACGATATAGAAAGCTGAACCGAATCGTCTTTTAAACATAAGTATGCATCTTGAATGCTGTATTCGATCAACTCACCTATGACAGTGATGTTTAAAGTATCGGGAAGAGGTGCACAAAGGCTGTTGTCGGTACTTGATACAATGATGGTCATAGAATTTTCTGGGATAAAACTAAAACTGCTTCCCATATCGGCAATACCCTGCCAAGCAAGCGGGGCAGATCCATCGTAAAACACATCGACTTGTACAGGCTCGCCCAAACAAACACTCAACTCATCTTCTAGAAAATACAATTCATTAACCGCATTGACCGACACCAAAGCCTGATCGTCAATCTGCACACAACCTGTTACATCGTTTATGGTAAAATCAAAAAATTGAGTAGTATCAGGAGTAACCGTAATAGACGGACCACTGGCACCAGAAGGTCCCCATACAACGGATTCAATCAAGTTTTGGTTTGGGCTGGTCAGCGTTAGCGACACCGACTCCCCTGGACAGACACTTGGTTCGTTTACTTCATAATCAATAACCGAAAGCGGAATGACCTCTACTGTAATTGAGGTTTCAATAGGCGCACAAGAAGTTGAATCTATGGCGTTTAGGCTGTAAACAGTGGTGACATTTGGAGTGACAACAATGTTGTTACTAATGACGCCAATGGGATCCCAAACCAAAGGCTTACTTCCTGAATACAGGGCTTCTAAGGTAATGGTTTCCCCTTCACAAATACTGGTATCGGCTTGAATAATGACCAATTCATCGGGCAGACTGACCTCAATGGTTATAGATTCATTGATGGTTATACAACCTGCTTGATCCGAAATAATACAGTCGTAGATTGTGGTGGAAGAGGGAGAAATCGCCAATGGATTGTCGTAACTATCCAACTGAGGCCAATAGACAGAAGCAATGTTTTGACCCGAAACCGAGAGGCTCACACTATCGCCAGCACAAATATAATCTGGAGAAGCTTCGATACCTGTATCGCTCAATACAGGAGGGTTTGGGACAGAAAAAGTGAGCTCTGCTGTACAGCCAGTAATAGAAGGCCAGTGCGCCGACGCAGGCCAGCCCGCTGACGAGGTGGCTGGGGTAAACGAAGCGTTTCCAGGCGCGCGTCCACCCCAAAATGGCGAAAACGCTGAGGCCCTGAAACACGATGGCGGGCAGGCCCTTGAGCATGAACCCCACCGCCGTCAGGGCGTAACTCCAGCCGAAGGCTTTCCACCATTCGCCGCGCCGCCCGTGCGCGTACAGCAGCATGATCTGGGCGTAGACCACCCAGCTGAACGTGACGTCGATCAGGGCCAGCATGCTGTCCCAGAACAGCATCCGGCCGCAGGTGATCACCGTCAGGGCGTGCAGCCCGGCGAGGTAGCGGGGGAAGTGCCCGCGGCTGAAATAGTAGGTCGTCGCCGCGAAGCCCAGCAGCCCGAGAACGGTCGGTAAGCGCGCCGCCCATTCGCTTGCGCCGCCGTGCAGCGTGAAGCTGAGCGCCAGCACCCAGTTCCACAGCGGCGGCTTGTTGAAATAGGCGTCGCCGTGCATCGTCGGGGCGACGTAATTCCCACTCCACAGCATCTCCTGGGCCACCAGTGAGCGGATCGCCTCATCGTCGATGAAGACCATGATACCGAGGTTGATCAGCAGGGCGGCCGGCAAGAGGATCAGGGCGAGGAGGAAGAGGTTTTTACGCACGGCGGCAAGTTAAAGTGCGCCCGGTCACTTCCGGTGGTTTTTCAAAATAGTTCTGGAGGATAAAATTTATTCGCTTCGGACGTCAGCCTGAAGTGACCGGGCGACGCGCTTCGGTTGTGAGGAGGGGGCGGGGACGCGGGTGCGGTGAAGGGTCTTGGGACGGGGGAACTTTGATCGCTCATCGGATGCATCTTTTGCTGATGGAGTCGCAAAAGTTCATCCGATGTGTCGATCAAAGTTCCCCCGCCTGTATCTTCACCCCGTAAATGCTACGCCTCCTCCGCCGCAACAACCCCGTCGACCGGCCCGCCACCGACGCCGAACTACTGGCCCGCTTCCAAACGAGCGGCGCGGCGGACGACCTGCTGCCGCTCTACGAACGGCACGCGGAGCTCATCTACGCCCTCGGCCTGCGCTACCTCGGCAGCCCCCAGCGAGCCGAAGACGCGGGCATGGAGATCTGGGCCGTGCTGCTGGAAAAACTGCCGAAGCACGAAATCGGCAACTTCCGATCGTGGCTGCAAACGACGGTGCGGAACCACTGCCTGATGCAACTCCGGCGCGAGAAGCGCGACCCCCTGCAACAAAGTGACAGCGTGCTTATGCAGTCCGACCGGCTACTGCATCTAAGCACCGAATCAAGTCATCAAACCCCGGCGGACACCCGCCCCCTTTACCATTGCCTTAAACAACTGAAGGAAGAACAACGTCGCTGCGTGACGCTGTTCTACCTGAGTGAAGGCGAGAGCTATCAAAGCATCGCCGACCAGATGCATCTATCCGTGGGCCGCGTGCGTTCTCACCTGCAGAACGGACGCCGAAACCTGAAAATCTGCCTGGAAGGGCGGGCGACGGAGGAAGACGAATAAAACCACCAACCAACTACCAGTGTCCCTGACCAAACGCTCCACCAATCAATTGCTGCGCCGCTACCTCAACGGCGCGCTCACCGCCCCGGAAGAGGCGGAACTGGAGCGGCGTGCCCTGACCGACGAGCCGCTGGCCGAAGCGATGCGCGGGCTGCAATCCGCCCCCGCCGAAGACCACCTCGCCCGCGTGGCGCGGATGACGGCCGGGGCCAGGCAAGCGGCGAAGACCTCCGGCCAGGGTGCCGGAACGCGCAAGGTATCCGGTCGTGGTTCCGCCAGGTGGCTGGCGGCGGCGACCGTACTATTGCTGCTGGTGGCCGGGAGTGTGTTCTTTCTGCCCGGCCTGCTTGAAGGGCCGACGGAAGAGCTGGCGATGAAGACCGAAATAGCCCCGCCCGCCGCCGCGCCCGAGCCGACCGCCCGGCCCGAACCCGCGCCGCTCGAAGAACTCGCCGTAGCGGAAGAACCCGAAGCCCAGCGGATCACCGTGACGGTAGATGAGGCCGAAGAGGCCGGTGATATTTTACCCCCAACGCCCCCTCCCCCACCCGCTCTGAACCCGCGTCCCCGCCCAAACCGGGAGGCCGCCGAAGCCGATGCCCGTAAAAAAGCGGCCGGGCAACGCCGCGCCGAAACCGGCCGGAAGGTAAAAAGCGACCGGGCCGACCGGGCCGAAGCCGAACAAGTCGCCGCCCGACGTGAAAACGAGTCGCCGCCCGCGCCCAGTGTCGCCGCCGCGCCTACCGTCGCCCCCGTCACCCTGGCCGATGAAGAGATCGTGGTAGAAATCCAGGACAAACTCGCTCAGCCCCCCACCAATCGCTGGGGCGAACCGCTGCCCCCGGGCAATTACCTGAGCGGCCGCATCACCAACGAAAACGGCGTTCCCATCCTCAACGCCCTCGTGCGCCTGCCCGGGCTGCCCATCGGGGAACGGACGGACAGCAACGGCATTTTCCACCTCCCGGCCGATGACATCGCCGGCTACATCGAAGTGGAACACCCCGATTACGAAACCGAAAACGTGGAGATCTCCACTACCGACCGTGCCCTGCAGGTGAGCCTGGACCGCAAACCCTTTCAGCCCGTGCACGGTCGCGGCAAAGTGACGCAAAACGAAGCGCGCGCCTTCATCGTATTAGACCAGACCCCCGGCTACGCCCTGCCCCTGGAGGGCATCAGAGATTTACGCAAACGAATTGAAACCGACAAGCCGGAAGGCCTGGCGCCCGGCAAATATAAATTCAGCTTCCAGGTCAACGTCGACGGTACGCTGACCGATTTCAAGTTCCGCGGCCGCCCCGACCGCGCCGTGATGGACTACATCGGCGAGACGATGGTGAAGACTTCCGTCTGGCGCATCGAGAAGGGGGAAGAGCCGGTGCGGGTGTACTTCAAGGTAGTATTGGAATAATTCAGGGAACACCGGTCCGGGTGCGCGCGTTTTTTCAAAAAAACCAATATTATGGCTGACAAGAATAATTCTCGCTTCACCGAAACCGGTGCCAAAGATCACGACCCACAGGAAAAAGCGCAGCTGCGCAAGTCGGAAGACAACGTCAATACCGCAAACGAACCGCAGACGCCCAATCACCCCCACCCCGAAGTAAAGCACGAGGGGAAGCACGGCGGCGGCGGCAACAAGAACTGATACGCCCGGTAATAACCGAACGAAAAAATCCCGCATGCCCTGATTAGAGGCGTGCGGGATTTTTTTGTGTGGGTCCGTAAGGGTAGGCTAATACTCAAACGCCAACTTCTCACTCGGATACTCGAAGAGGTTTTCCTCCTTGATCAGTTTCGCGACTTTTTCCGGCACCAGCTTCTCCCAGCCCTCTTCGCCGGCCTTGATCATACTCAGCACGTTGCGGGAGTAGATGTGCAGGTTTTCGGCTTGGAAATTCGTGATGTCTACGATCTGGCCGCTGTCGGTCAGGTGCTTGTAGAGGAACTTGACGCCTTCGGGGATCGGCACGTTTTGCGCCGTCATTAACTCCTCCGAGCCTTCCTGCTGGGCGGGGTAGACGTAGAGATTTACGTTGCGGGTGAATATTTCTCCGAAAGCGGCGAGTAGCCGCCCGTCCTGATTGTCGCGGTACTTGCTGGCGATCAGTTCCAGCAGATCGTTGACGCCGAGTACGATGCCGACGGGACTGACTTTGTACAGGCTCAGGTATTCGATCAGGTCGCCGTAACGGTGGTAGTTGGAGATGATCACCGTCTGCCCCACCTCGTTAAGCAGCGTGGCGCGGTGCAGGAAATCACGCTCATTCAATTCGGCCGATGCTTGCAGGTTATCGAGCGTCAGCTCGGTGAGCAGGAAACATTTGGCGGGGTCGAGGTCGCCCGATTCGCGGAATTGCTGGTAGCCGGCGCGCAGCATGTCTTCGTTGACCAGCGTGATGGGCCGGAAGCTGCCGCGAACCACCATCACCGACTTACGGTAGAGGAATTCGCTGGGGTGGATGCTGCGGCCGCGGGGGTCGAACATCGTCACCTCGGTCAGGCCGTGTTTCACGAGCCAAAGACTGAGCAGGCGGTTATCCAGCTCGGGGAAATTCGCGCCTTCCAGCACGATCATATCGATGGCGACGCGGCCGTTGAGCCCGTCGAGCAGACTCTGCACCAGCACCTCCGGGTCGTCGTGAAAATGGTACGCGCCGTAGATCATATTGACGCCGAGAATGCCGATGGCTTGTTGCTGCAGTTGGTTGTCGTTGTCGAGCATCCGCACGTGCAGCAGCAGATCGTTGGAGGTGCCGGCGGCGGGGTCGAGCTGGAAACGCAGCCCCATCCATCCGTTGCCGCGAATGGTGCGGCTGTAATTGATGGCCGCGATCGTATCGGCAAACACAAAGAAATTGGTGTCCGGCCGGTCGTGCCGCAGACGGTCCACCATCAGCTCGTACTCGTGGTCCACCATTTTATGGATGCGGCTTTCGCAGACGTAGCGGCCGCTGGGCTCGACGCCGTAGATCTGGTCGGAGTACACCTTATCGTACGCGCTCATCGTCTTGGCGATGGTGCCCGCCGCCGCGCCGACCTGGAAGAAATAACGGGCGACTTCCTGCCCGGCCCCGATCTCGGCGAAGGTGCCGTAAATCTTGGGGTTGAGGTTGATTTCGAGGGCCTTTTGGTCGGTTTCGAGGAGTTGTCTTTGCGGCATGGAGTAAGGGGGTAGAAGAGAAAAGGATAAAGGGGAGGGAGAAAAGCTTTGACGGCCTTTCTTTCTTTCACCCCTTCCCCCTTTACTTCGGAGGGCGGGGACGCGGGATGCAAGGTAAGGGATCGGGGGCGTAGGTGGAACGTGGGACCTGGGGGAATGTGCGCGAACGTGGAACGGTCCGTCGGGGGGTGTCGCCGTCCAGGGTGCCGATGTCCGGGGGGTGACGACGTCGGGGGTGCCGCCGTCGGGGGGTGCCGTGTCCGGGGGGGTCGCCGTCCGGGGTG
>ENA-ORXT01006112-ORXT01006112.1-marine-metagenome-genome-assembly--contig:-NODE-6112-length-11365-cov-4.035436_pt1 | contig 11365 bp, 11 predicted proteins | sample MGYA00237868_ERZ511482 | MGnify/ENA metagenome assembly ERZ511482 | reverse complement strand
GAGCGAGGTGCGTGACGACCAGAACCTGATGGTGGTCCGACAACGATGCGAGCGCGTCACCCACCGCCTGAGCCGCCTCACCACCGATTCCCGCATCGACTTCGTCGAACACGAGCGTGTCGTGACCCCCCGATGCCGACACCTCGGACAACACGAGGCGCAGCGCGAGCATCGCTCTTGCGAGCTCTCCGCCCGAGGCCACGCGCGTCAGCGGCAGCATGGGTGAACCGGGGTTGGCAGCCAGGACGAACTGCACACGATCGCCAGGGTGGTCCTCGGCATGCTCACCGACCTCGATGCCGACCGCAGCGTTGGGCATCGCGAGCGTGCGGAGCCGTTTCTGTACGGCCTTCGCGAGTTTCGGGGCTGCCCGTCGACGAGCGTCGCCGACTGCGACGGCGGCTGCTCGCTCTTCGGCGAGGACGGACTGCCGTTCCACATCGAGTGCAGCCGCTCGCTCGTCGAAGCTCTCCAGTTCACGGAGTCGGTCTTCGGCTTCGGCGTGGAACACCATCACTGCATCGAGGTCGGCGCCGTACTTGCGCTGCAGATCCTTGAGTTGCTGGCGCCGCTCACGTAGTTCGACGAGCCGATCCGGTGATTCGTCGATCCCGTCGGCGATGTCTCGCAGTTCGGAGATGATGTCGTCGACCTCGGCGAGCAGCTCGTGCAGCCGAGATGCCTGGCGGAGGTAGGGCTGCCGGCCATCGACGGCGGCCAGCGCATGACCGAGTGCATCGCGAGCCCCGTCGTCATCGCCGAGCAGGCTGTGTGCTGTCGCCCCAGCCTCACGGTGGGCAACAGCGTCAGCGAGCACTGACTCCTCGGTGTCGAGCGTGGAGTCTTCACCTGGGTCGATCACGTTCGCATCATCGAGTTCGTCGACCTGGTAGCGCAACAGGTCGATCTCGCGGGCTCGGGCACGTTCGTCGCCACCGAGTGTTGCAAGTGATGCATCGATCTCGGCCAGGCGCCCCCGGGCGGCGCGCAACGGGCCGAGGTCGACCTTGCCGTAGTCATCGAGCGCTGCGCGCTGCGTCGCGACCGACAGCAGATTCTGATGGGCGTGCTGGCCGTGGAGGTCGACGGCGTCGGCGGCCATCTCGGCGAGCTGGGCCACCGTTGCCAGGCGACCGTTGACGTAGGCGCGTGACCGGCCTTCGGCGGGAATCACCCGGCTGAGGACGGTCTCGGTGCCGTCAGCAGCAACGAATCGGCCGTCGACACGGGCTTCGGGAGCACCATGGCGCACCACCGTGGTGTCGGCGCGCCCGCCCACGAGCAGCTCGATGGCTTCGACGAGCATGGTCTTACCGGCGCCGGTTTCGCCGGTGAGCACGGTCAAGCCTGCCCCGAGCATCAGCTCGAGGCGTTCGATCACGCCCAGGTTCTCGATCTGCAGTTCCGTCAACACACGGCCCAGTATTGCAACCCGGTGTCACAGAGTTGCGCCACCAGTCGAACTTTTGTTCGATTCAGCGATCTGCGAGACCGAACTTCGCCTTCAGGATCTGGTGATAGCGATACGCCCCGAACCGGATGAAGCTCGCCGTCTGCGCCGATGGCACACAGCGCACCACGTCGCCGTTGGCCAGGGTGGCCACCGGCTGGCCGTCGATTGCGACCTCGGCGCGGCGATGCCCGGAGACCTCGATCTCGACGACTTCACTCGGGTCGAGCACCAGTGAGCGATCGAACAGCATGTGCGGCGAGACCGGGGTGAGGAGCACGGCGCGGTGGCGCGGCGACACGATGGGGCCGCGCGCCGACAACGAGTACGCGGTCGAACCGGTCGGGGTCGCCACGATGAGCCCGTCCGCCGCGTAGTGGGTGAACGGCTCGCCGTCGATTCGAGCGAGCAGCCGAACCGTGTGCCCCGACTGACTCTTTTCGATGACGGCCTCGTTCAGCGCGCGACCGGCGTGGGTCCCATTGACGGACACGTCGAGCATCATGCGTTCGTCGAGGTGCCACTCCCCCGACGTCGACCCCGAGAAGAACGAACCCAGCGATTCTTCGAGCGTGTCGGGTTCGATCTCGGTCAAGTAGCCGAGCGAGCCGAGGTTGACGCCGAGCACCGGCACCGCAGCACCGTCCAGGAGTCGCACTGAACGAAGCATCGTCCCGTCGCCACCGAGGCTCAGCACCACATCCGCTTCGGAGAGCGGACGGTCGTCGCCGTGGTCGGCGAGGTCGAGCGCTTCGGCGTCTTGGAGCGGAAGCCAGAACGGCTGCCCGTTGGCAGCGCTCCACGATGCGGCGCGCAGAGCGTGCGCTCGCGCCGCGTCTCGTTGGTGATGCGCAACGAGCGCCACACCACCCATCAGCAACCGCCCGCCCGCTGAACAGCTGGTGCCATTGCGGACACCAGGAATTCGACGTTGCCATCGGCGCCTGTGATCGGCGATGTGGTCCAGTCGAGCACCGAGCAGCCATGTTCGACGAATGAATCGGCGACCTCGCCCTTGACGCGTTCGTGGATCGCCGGATCGGTGATGATGCCGCGTCCCTTGCCGACCTCGGATCGGCCTGCTTCGAATTGTGGTTTGACGAGCAACACCATGGGGGCTTCAGGTTGGCACACCGACACCAGTGCCGGGATGACCAAGGTCAAGGAGATGAACGACAAGTCGCCGACGACAATGTCGACCGGCCCCCCGATGTCGTCTGGTCCGATGTGGCGGACGTTGGTCTTTTCGAGGTTGACCACCCGATCGTCGGCCCGCAACCGTTCGTGGAGTTGCCCGTGCCCGACGTCGAGCGCAACGACCGTTCGCGCGCCACGCTGGAGCAGGCAGTCGGTGAACCCACCGGTTGAGGCGCCGGCATCGAGTGCTCGTAGTCCGGTGACATCGAGACCGAAGACCTCGAGCGCGCCGTCGAGCTTCTCGGCGCCGCGTCCCACGAAGCGGGCAGGCGGCCCCGACACGACAACTGCGTCGCCTGGTGCGACCTGTCGCGCTGACTTCGAGGCAATCGAACCGTTGACGAGCACACGGTTCGCCGAGATCAGCTGTTGGGCCTCGGTTCGGCTGCTGGTGAGTTCACGCCGCACCAATTCTGCGTCGAGCCGACGACGAGGCGCCATCGGTGGCGCTCAGGAACGAGCGGAGCGCTTCGTGGCGACCTTGCGGACGCCGGAGGAGCCGACCGCTGCGGACTTCTTGGCCGCGCTCTTCTTGGCGGGGGCCTTCTTGGCAGCGGCCTTCTTCTTGGCCGGAGCTTTCTTCGCCGCGCTCTTTTTCGCAGCAGCCTTCTTCTGAGCGGGAGCCTTCTTGGCAGGGGCTTTCTTCTTGGCCGGGCTCTTCTTGACGGCGGCCTTCTTCTTTGCGGCCTTCTTCTTTGCGGTCGTCTTCTTTGTGGTCGTCTTGGTCGCTGCTGGAGCGGCAGCAGGGGCCGACTGCGCCGCGCCCTCGACGCGGTCGGCGAGTCGTTCGGCGATGTCTTCGAAACGATCCTCGAGTTCGTCGAACCGCTCGGACATCCAGCCGACCTGCTTGGCGACCTCGCGCTGCACGGTCTCGGCGACCTTCTCCGAGGTCTCCTGACCCCGTTTCACGAGCTGATTGACAACCTTCTCAGCGTCGCGCTTGCGGATGTCGCCCGCCTTCACGAATTGCTTGACGGCCTTCTCGGCCTGCTTCTTCGAGACGTCGCTGAATTCGATGCCGGCGTCGATGAGTTTCTGAATCGGATTGGCCATGGTGCCATGGTAGCCCGATGTCAGACGGCGATCACTGCCGCCAAGCCTGCGAGGTCATCAAGGTCGATGTCGATGCGCACGCCACGCTCGGGGTCGACGACCTCGTCAGGTTGCGTGACGCCTGATCTGACGAGCGCGAACCTGCAGTCGAGTTCAATGGCCATCAGACCGTCGGTCTCGGGCCGGTCGCCGACCATCACCGTGGTCGCCGGGTCGAATCCGCTTCCGATGGCGGCTGCAATCGCCGCAGCCATCGGGCCGTGGGGTTTACCTGCAAAGATCGGAGTCGTCTCACCGGCCGCCGCCACGGCCGCCACGATCGCCCCGCCGCCGGGGTCGAGTCCCAGGGGTGTCGGGAACGTCGCGTCGGAGTTCGTACCGATCAGACGGGCCCCACCGTGCAGCGCTGCTGCGGCAGAACGGAGGCGGGCATAGTCGAAGTCCCGATGCAGCCCGACGACCACGGCGTCGAACGGTTCGGTGTCGTCGGTTCGAACATCGATCGTGCCGTCGTTGACGATCGCGGTCGCACCGCGCTGCTCCACCGCTTCGACGATGCCCGGTCCACCCGTGACCAGCACGCGTTCTCCCGGTTGGACGAGGTGGGACGCAGCCGTCGACGAACTGATCACGTCACCCTCGGCGTCGATGCCGACTGCGGCGAGTGCGGCGACGTGCTGATCGATGCGCGCCGAGGAGTTGTTGGTGACGAACAGCACTCGACAACCCGATGTGCGCAACGTCGTGACGGCCTCGCTGGACCCGGCAATGGGTTCGTGGGCGAGCCAGATGACTCCATCGAGGTCGCACAGTACGGTCGAGAGATCTGCAGCGGTCACGTCTGCATCGTTGCACCCGACGCGTCTGTCGCTGGCATGCTGTGTGCGTGCCACGCTTCACCCCGTTTCCAGCGCTCCGCTACTCCGATCGATCGATCGACGACTTGATCGCACCGCCCTACGACGTCTTGTCGCCGAGCGACGTCGACGATCTGAACGAGCGACACCGATCCAACATCACTCACGTGGACGTTCCCCGGGAGTCCGATGGCCCGCAACGTTACGACGCTGCTGCAACCGTGCTACAGGACTGGATCGACGCGGGAGTCATGGAGTTCGACGGGACGCCCTCGTTCACCATCTACAGAATGCGTTTCACCGATGCCGCCGGCAACGCTCGCGACATCGCCGGGGTCCTCGGCGGTCTCGAGGTCGTCGACGAAGGAGCTGGCGGTGTGCTTCCGCATGAGCGGGTGACGCCAAAGGCATCGACGGACCGCCTCGACCTGACGCGCGCAACACAATGCAACATGTCGCCGATCTGGGGACTCTCCTTGGCCGAGGGCTTGACCGAACTGTTGAACGAACCCGGCGAGCATCTCTCGTCGGTGACCGTCGACGATGTCGAACACGTCGTCGAGCGGGTGACCGACCCGGCACGCGTCGCGGCAATCGGCGCCATGATCGGCTCCGACGACGTGCTGATCGCTGATGGCCACCATCGGTATGGCATCAGCCGTACTTACCGCGACGAGCGACGTGATGCGGCCGACGCCGGTCAGGCGTTGGAGCGATTCGACGACACGCTGGCTTTCGTCAGTGAACTGGTCGCCGACCAGCTGAGTGTCGAGGCCATTCACCGCCTCTACTCAGACATCGACGCCGACCAGCTGCGCACTGCGCTCGCCACGGCGTTCGACCTGTCCGACGCTGGCGCACCCACCGCTGCCACGCTCGCCGAGATGGAAGCCGATGGGAAGCTCTGCCTGATCGGCCCCGACGGCACTGGCACATGGCTGACACCGAAGCCCGGAGCGTTCGACGGGGTCCGCTCGCTCGACGGAGCGTGGCTCGAGCACGTCCTCACCGATGTGGCTCACGAGGTCACCTACCAGCACGGCGTCGACCTTGTCGTCGAAGCAGTGGTCGGTGGCGCGGCGAGCAGTGCGGTGCTGATCCGCCCAGTCAGCGTTGCCGAAATCGAGCGCACGGCGCGCGAGGGGCTTCTGATGCCCCCGAAGTCGACATTCTTCACCCCGAAGTTGCGCACGGGCTTGGTCGTCCGCAGCGTCAGCTGATCAGCGGTCGAGGGTCGCAACAGCTGCGCCGAGCAGTGAGCGGACGCTCTTGCGGCGCCGTGCCGGGAGGCATCGCTCCGCAATCAACTCCGTTCGGCTCTGTGTGTTTCCGCCGACACGGAAGAAGCGCCGTTCGATTCGCCCGGTGACGACGATGTCCTCACCGGGAACGAGTGCCGCAACGGCTGCGACGGTCGGGTCACGCCACGAGACCGGGACCGAGACGTTGGCTGGGCGACCGTCTCGTTCGATGGTCGTACTGACGTCGAACTGCACCACGGTCGACCCGTCGGGCAGCTCTCGGCTGGTCGGTTCGTTGGTCATCGTCCCGCTGACGACGGCCAGATTGAGATGTAACTCGGTCATGTCATGTTCTCCCACTTCTCACGTTCCTGTGTGTTCTGACGTGGGGAGAGCCGGTACTGCACACTGTAGAGATGTGTAGTCACAGACTTGGCCGGACGAGTCCGGCGGACGCCTCCAAGGCCAACGGGCCGCGAACCAAACCCGAAACAGGCCGAGGTCCGGGAAGCCGGCTCCCGTGAACACTGTTGCAACCATCCGATGAACGCCATGACCGACAACGCACAGGCGCGCGTCTGGGCCCAACGCGCAGCAGTCATCACGTTGTGGGTCGTGGCGGTTGTGCTCTGGCGCCGCTACCAGACCTCGAACGAATTGTCCGCGACGGGCGCCGCTCAGGATTTCATCGATGCCGTTGGTTCCGCATGGTGGGGCATCCTTGCCTTCATCGCCGTCTACCTCGCCCGCCCGATCGTGTTGTTCCCAGCGTCGGTGCTGACCGTGGTCGGCGGCGTGCTCTTCGGCCCCGTCGTCGGCGTCGCTGTCGTGATCGCCGCGGCCAACGGCTCTGCGATGATCGCCTATGGAATCGGTCGGCTCCTCGGTCGGGCGCCCGGTACAGATCAGGGAGGCGGCGAGTCGGCCGGTTTCCTCGGCCGGTGGTCGGCCAAGATGCGCGACAACAGCTTCGAGACCGTGCTCGTCATGCGATTCCTCTTTCTGCCATACGACCTGGTCAACTACGCCGCCGGCGCCCTGCGAATCAGGTGGGTTCCGTTCTTGGCCGCCACGGCGCTTGGCTCGCTTCCCGGCACGCTCTCCTTCGTGTTGTTGGGCGCTTCGCTCGACCGAGTCGACCGAGGGCTCGATGGCCTCGACCCCCTGGCGCTCATCGCCGGCGTCGCGCTCTTCATCGTCAGCCTCGGTGTCGCACGACGCCTCAAGCGCCGCCAGACTGCAGTCACCAGCACCAGCACCAGCACCAGCACCAGCGCCACCGGCGAGCGACCACCGATGTCCAGCACCGAGAACAGAGCAACCTCATGACCCAGCACGATCCCGAACGCACATACAAAGCAGCGGTCATCGGTGCTGGCTCAGGTGGCCTCACCATGGCCGTCGGGCTGTCCAACTTCGGCCACGACATCGTCCTGATCGAAGGCGACAAGGTCGGCGGGGACTGCACCAACGTCGGGTGCATCCCCTCCAAGGCACTCCTGCACGCGGCCGCAGCAGGCGTCGATGACCCCCTGGCCTGGGTTCGTTCCCGGCGGGACGAACTCGCCCACGAAGAAGACGTCGAGATGGCGAACCACGACAAGATTCTACTCGTGCGCGGGTGGGCGCAGGTGACTGCTCAACGCAACGACCACCATGTTGTGCTCGTGAGCGGACCCGATGGTGATGTCGAGGTGCGCGCGGAGAACGTGATCGTCAGTTCCGGGTCGAAGCCGGTCAGCATCCCCATCGACGGCTTGCCCGCCGAGCGAACGTTGTCCAACGAGTCGATCTTCGATCTCGACGCGATTCCGGACACGATGGTCCTCGTTGGTGGCGGAGTGATCTCGCTCGAGATGGCCACCGCCTTCGCCGACTTGGGAACGACAGTGCACATCGTCGAACTGAGCGATCGGCTCATCGGCAACGAGGATCCACTTGTTTCGTCGACGATCGCAGCCGCGCTGTCGGCACGCAGCGTGCACATCCACACCGGCACCTCGATCGATCGATTCGACGAGGTGACGCAGACAGCCCACCTCACGAACGGTTCAACAGTCGAACACGTCGACAAGGTGCTCATCGGAGTCGGTCGGCGCCCGTACCTCGCCGACCTCGGTCTCGACGCTGCCGGCGTCGAGACCAACGAGCGCGGGATCGTGGCCGATGACTGGGGACAGACCAGTGTCGAGGGGATCTACGCAGTCGGAGACGTCACCGGGAACACGGCGACCACGCATGGCGCCAACTCGATCGCCCGTCGGACCATCAGGGCGATTGCGCTGCCGCTGCCGAAGGTCGGCGGTCCGCGCGCACTGCCGAACGCTGTGTACAGCCGTCCCCAGATTGCCTCGGTCGGACTGACCATGGAGCAGCTCGAGGCTCTCCCGCAGGTCGGTCGTGTCAGGTACGTCAAGCAGATCGCCGACATCGATCGGGGCTACACCGACGATGTCGAACACGGTTTCGTGGCCGTCGACGCCGAACGTTTCACCGGCAAGATCTTGCGTGCCGCGATCGTTGCACCCGACGCAGCCGAGATGATCGGGATGTTCACGATCATGATTGACAACGGCATCGGGCTCCGCAAGCTGTTCGGTACCGTGCATCCGTACCCGACGTACTCTCAGGCGGTTGGCTTCATCGCAGATGAATTCGCATCGGAGACGTTCCGCAAGCTGCCGCGCGAGTGGTGGGCCATGATGCGCGGGCGCATTGCGCGACGATTCGGGCGTTGACCATGGCTGCAATCTCGACTGCGGTGTCCATCGGCGAGCTCTGGTCGCCTCAAACCGATGCGGGCGTCGTCGTCCAGGTTCTCGTCACCATCGCCTTGACCGCCGTGGCGCTGTGGCTCGTGCGCCGCGAGAGGGCACTTGTCCAGCTCGTGCTGGGGATCGGTATGGTCGTGCTCGCATGGTACGGAGTTCGGGCAATTCATTGACCGTTCGATTGATCGCCAGCGATCTCGACGGCACGCTGTTCGGCCCGGATCATCGGCTCTCGCAACGCACGATCGCCGCTGTCCGGGCCGCCCACGCAGCCGGCATCAGCGTCATCGCTGCAACCGGCCGATCCACGATCTCGGCGGCGCCACGCGTCAGACCTGCGGGCGTCATCGCGACCGCTGTCTGCTCGAACGGCTCCCTGATCCACGACGTCGCCACCGATGTCACACTGCGGCGCTTTGCAATCGAGCCGGCAATGGTCGACCGGCTGTTCGCGACGCTGGCATCGCTCGACTCCGGCTTCGCCTGCTGCTGGGAGACCGACCACGGCAACGGGTGGGACGATGCGTTCGCTGACATCGCAGCACTGCATGAGGATCTCGGAGGGCAGCGCACGCTCGACCGGCGTCCCATTGCCAGTGACCAGACCACCAAGGTCATGGTGCGTCACCCGGACATCACCGAGGTCGAACTGCGGGCGCATCTCGTGCCGCTCCTGGTCGACCCGCTCACCGTCTCGACGAGTGGGGTGAAGTTCGTCGAGATCACCGGGACCGGTGTCGACAAGTCGACAGCGATCGCCCACCTCTGCCAGCAGTGGTCGATCCGACCGTCCGAGGTCGTTGCATTCGGCGACAACCACAACGATGCCGCGATGCTCGCTTGGGCCGGACATGGCGTGGCCATGGGCAACGCTGCCCAGTCAGCGGTGGACGCCGCCGATGAGGTGATCGGCACGAACGTTGACGACGCCGTTGCCGTCTGGATCGAGCGGCTCCTGCAAGACTCGACGTCATGACCGCCGCAGCGACCGCCGACACTCCCCTGCGTTGGGGCATCGCATCCACCGGCAACATTGCCAGCTCGATGGTGCATGCGCTGCAGACCATCGACGACGCCGACGTCGTTGCCGTCGGCTCGCGCACCCAGGAGTCTGCCGATCGTTTCGCTGCCGAGTTCGGCATCGCCCACGCTCACCCATCCCATGCGGCACTCTGCGCAGACCCCGATGTCGACATCGTGTACGTCGCGTCGCCGCACAGTGAGCACCACGCCATGACCGTTGCAGCCCTCGACGCCGGCAAGCACGTCGTGTGCGAGAAGGCATTCGCTCTCAATGCCGGCGAGGCCGCTGAGATGGTCGCAGCCGCTCGACGCAACGAGCGATTCCTGATGGAGGCGATGTGGACCTGGTGCATCCCCGCAGTCGTCGACATCAAGGATCGGATCGCCGCCGGCGAGATCGGCGACGTCATCAGCGTCGATGCCGACTTCTCGCTCCACATCTCCAACCCCGACGGTCGCCATCGTCGGCCCGACCTCGCCGGCGGCGCCCTGCTCGACCTCGGCATCTACCCGCTCACGTTCGCATGCTTCGTTCTCGGTGAGTACCCCGACGACGTACGTGCGATTGGCCGGCTGACCGAGACAGAAGAAGGGCACGGCGTCGACGCGACGATCGGCGGTGTGGCTTCCTATGCGGGCGGCGCAATCAGCACGTTCCGCACATCACTCGACGGGTTCAGCGGCCTGGGTGCACGAATCGTCGGCACCGAGGGCCGCATCGACGTGGATCCACCGTTCTGGTTCGCCTCGGCGTTCACCGTGCACAGAACCGGCCAGGACCCCGAAGCAGTCGAGATGGCCAATGACGGACTCGCTCACGAGGCGGCGCACGCAATGGGTCGTATCCGGGCGGGTCACCTGGAGAGTGACGTGATCACCCTCGACGCCTCGATGCAGACCATGCGTCTCCTCGACGACGTCCGCGCTCAGGTCGGCGTGGTCTATCCGTCCGAGCGCTGACCGGTCACTCGGGATAGTCGGGGAACGAGGCCTTGAACACGCCCTGGTGCAGCAACACCGTGGCGGCGTGGATGCCGGTCTCGACGTCGGTCACCGTGGTCTCGGTCCAGAAGGACTCGACTCGGCGACTCTGGCCGATGCCGACGACCTGGTGGTCGAGGCGGTATGGCCGACCGGCGAACACCGGCCCCTGGACGTACCGGACTTCGAGATCGACGTACAGCCCGACCGACGGCCGACGGACCGGGAGGTGTGGCCCGGCCTTGTGGGCGAGCACACTGAGCATCTCGGTCGGCACGATCGGTGCACCCCACGGGCTGGAACCGTCGGCGGTGTACCAGCCCGACGGCTCGGTGATGCTGTCCAGCTTCTGCTGCAGCGTGAATGGATACAGCGGCCCGTTGTGTTCGTCGAAGCCCATGGTGACGATCACCTCGCCCCCGTCGCGCTGCGTGTCCATCCCGACCGAGAGGCGATCGATGATGTGCAGCTCGCCGGGATCGCCATGGCCCCGCTTGCGGCGCTCGTCGAGATCGGTCCCATCGTCGTTGCCGACGGTTGCCGTACCCGTGAGCACCGGCGTGCCGTCGGCCTTCTCGGCGCCGATCGTTGCACCCGAGGCAGTGCTGGGTGTCAATGCGGCGCGCACCTCCTCGCCTTCGAACACCATGTTCAGGAAGTGTGAGCTGATGCACCCGTCCTCGAACCAGCGCTGACCCCACAGGCAGACGCCGAGCGGGTCGAGCAGGCTGAAGTGCGTGGGCCCCTCGATCGGCGCACCCGCCAAGCCCAGCTTGTCGGCGGTGTCGT
>ENA-ORXT01006111-ORXT01006111.1-marine-metagenome-genome-assembly--contig:-NODE-6111-length-11368-cov-8.608449_pt1 | contig 11368 bp, 8 predicted proteins | sample MGYA00237868_ERZ511482 | MGnify/ENA metagenome assembly ERZ511482 | reverse complement strand
GCTACTCTGTGGTTATCACCTCCTACTTCTGGATATGCCTAATTTATTTCATCCCCCGCAAAAAGTAAGGCAGGACATGCATTTCAGGACTTGGAATTTTAAAACAACTATTGGTGTACATCAAGCGGATAGTCAATAAGAATAACCTTAGGTCTAAAACGAAATTGGATACAATAAAATGGCTTAAAACTTTGGTTTAGCTAAAAGTCCATCTAGAATATTTGAAACTACTTTACTACCAGGAGAGCCGGCCTGATTAAATGCGATTTTACCTTCCTTATCAATAATTACAAAAGTAGGCAGTTGTTTTACTTTATAGAGCTTAGCTATATCGGACAAATAGCCTCTGCCACTACGCGCATTTAATTGTATTCCATGTAAATCTTGACTCGCTACATAGGATTTCCAAATTTTATCGTTTTCATCCATACTTACATATAGAAAAACTACCTCTTCATCATCATATTCATTTAACAATCTTTGACTATAGGTCATTGCTTTAATACATGGTCTGCACCAAGTTGCCCAAAAATCAATGTATACAACCTTACCTTTTAGGTCGGATAATTTTACTTGTTCTCCATTTATATCTGATAAGGAAAAATCAGGTGCTGTTGCACCATTTTGGATAGGCTTATTTTCATTGTACACAACCCTCAACACATCGTTAAATTGAGCAAATGTATTATTATCAATAAATTTTTGAATGGATTTGCCATACTCATAAGATTTTCCCAATTGACACATTATCGCCAACTCTTTAGCATTAATAAATGCTAAAACTTCCCCCGCAAAAAACTGATTAGCAACTTCCAACTTACTCAAGTCTTCATTTACGGCCATCTTCATTTGATAGTCCAAGAATTGATGGATAAAACTTGCATAATGTTTATTCGGAAGAATGCCCTCCACGGATATCTGCACACCATTAAGAAAATCATAGTACCCGTTTGGCAACTCAACAATTTCCTTTTTTTGCATAAATCGTTGTGTATCTTCATAACCAAACATTTGTGCAGCGTAAGAGAAGTATACATTAGAACTGATAAAAAGGTAATCTTGTGGTTTTAAAGAATGCTTACGTTTGTACTTTTCAAGATACTGGCTTCTCGCTTTAAACAGGGATTTGGCCAATTTGGCAAATTCGTCAGCGCTCGATGATGTTTTTTCTTTAATCTTTATTGCGTCAAACTGCGTTTTAAATAGCTTTTGCTCATTAAATAAATAGGTGTTTAGTTCCGCTGATTTGCCATCGAATTGCACACTATTAGGAAAATTTTGAGTGTCAAAGTCAATCTTAATATGATCGCCAGGATATAGATACAATTCTAAGGAATTTCCACCGCATTCCAAAAAAGCTAATACTGGATCCTTTAGTGAAGTTGAAAAATTATAATTCCCTTCACTATTAGCGGAAATTTCTATCCGTTCCTCCTTGTAGCTAATGTAGTCATAGACTATCGTAAGATTTACTTGTTTGTTGTAAGATGAAAACATTTTCCCACTCAACTGTACAATGCTAGTTGGTCGATCTGCAAGCTGACAAGAAATGTCCGTGTATTCTTTTTCAGATTGTGATTTTGTAGCCGATATAAAGGCTGATTTCTCAAATGGTAAGCCGATTTCTACACCAGTAATCACTGGAGATTGCAAATTGCTATACGCATAGGTTTCGATGTAAGCGTCGTTACTTTTCTTTCTAAGTTGCTCTACATCATATTCCGCTCGCAGCACTTCATTCAAGCCCTTATATTCATTTTGAGATGCGAATGCAGCTATTTCTCTAGCAATATCCTTACTCTTGTTTAATTTAATTTTCCAATACAATGCTTTGGCTAAAGTATAGTTAAGCGCCTCCCCCTTTAAGTGTTGTCTTGCATCGGATGTATCTGTGAGACTATAGAGATATGGAGCTGGCGTATCTTTACTTAATACCTTTTTTTCTTTAACTTCAATAAAAGAGTCGAGAATCCAACCTCGTTGATTTTTTTTATTTTCAACCTGCACAAGTTTACCATAGTATTCAACACCTTGGTGGTAATAATTAAAGTATTCACTGGTTTGCAAGTGCAAATAATTCACCTCCTCTCCATACCCTAGTGCTGTAACAATACTACTTTGATCTTGAGGATCTTCATAAAGTTTTGCGTTGTATTTTTTGCATATCGCATATTTTTTAATCCTTTCTTCACTTTTAGTTTCACCATTATTCTTTGCTGTAGGTAACGCAGCTTTTAAATTCCCTACCCATCCTTTTCTACCGTTTTGAAGCTTAATATAATTTAGATCTTCAACCTCAAATACTGGTAGCAGTCTAGCAATTGCTTTTTTGTTGATCTTAGATAATTCTTCATCAAGGATTGAAATTTTTTCACCATCAGAAAAATGTACAAAGCTTCCATCTTCCGTATAGAGTACGTTTGGTTCCTCTACTATTTTATCTGCATAGTTCAACGCATTGTCAAGAGCAGCCTGCTCTCCTTTAAACTTTAAAAACTCTTCAAGAAATTCACAATAATTTCTATTACTAAGCATGACAGTATTTGTCATATCCAAGTTGTCTAAGAATCCATAGAAAGATGAAGGTAAAAACTCAACAGGACCTGTACCTGAAAGCAATAATTTTTCAGATCTATAATTTATTAATTGATTTGCATGCCAGTAAGTATTCTCGATATTTACGTAATGCTTAAACTCTGGTGTCATTTTCGCCTTGGCAGCGTTGTTATAATTCTCATAGAATCTATTTTTTTGAGATAATATTCTATCCATATGCCTTTTAAAACCTATTCCATCTCTTTGCGCTATTTCATAAAGAAGATACCCTTTATCGATATTGTTAAATTTTGCAGACATATCAACCATGAACTGATTGTTAAAACTTCCCCTGCCTGTAAAATTTAAAGAAGATATAAAATGATTCCCATCAAATGATGCTTTCAGGTCATCACCAATTTGAATGAACAATGGTTGCGTATGTCCATCATAGACCATTTGAATCTCCGTAGACTGCATTAAATCAAAATCTACTTTGAAAAATCCATTCTCATCGACAGGAACAAACAAAGTTTCGGTTTTGAAACTAAGATTATTTTTGTAATAATTAAATTGTAGAATTTTTTTAGTCGGATTGGTGATCGTACCTGATATAGAAGTATTGAGCTGCTTGAGACTATATTGCTGAGCAGCTGACGCTGTAAAGTTCGTTTGCCCCTCCAAATTTAAAATTGCCATACATAGAATTGCGGCAACAAATAATAGTATTCTCGTTTTCAACAGGTATGTATTAGTACGCATTTTCTCAGTACCCAAAATTAAAATTATTATTGGTCTTTCTGTAGTATTCTTACTAATATATAAATGATTGTTTAAACTTTATCCAAAATAAATTCTATTAATGAGCACTTTTGTAAGATAATACTTCAGAATTAACAGGATGTATTGAAAGAACTGTGCCATTATGATTTTCTACTCTTCCAATTATTTTAGCATCAACATTAAATCTAGCAGCTATCTCAATCAAATCCTGCGCAGTTTGAGAATCGGTGTAAATCTCCAATCGATGTCCCATATTGAAAACTTCGTACATTTCTTTTAAGTCTGTACCCGATTCGTTCTGAATAAGCTGAAAAACAGGGGGTGGTGAGAACAGATTGTCCTTGATAATGTGTACGTTCTTTGCAAAATGAAGCACTTTAGTTTGTGCACCACCTGTGCAATGAATGACCCCGTTAAGCGACGATAAATGTTTATCGAATATTTGCTTCAATATTGGTAGGTAAGTTCTTGTAGGCGATAAGAGCAATTCCGCAACTGAGAATTCTTTCTTATCAAAAATGACTTTATCTGTAAACTTTTTACTTCCAGTGTACCTGACTTCTTCTGGTGTCCCTGGATTGTACGACTCAGGATATCTTTCGGAATGGTACTTACTAAGCACATCATGCCTTGCCGAGGTAAGTCCATTGCTTCCAATGCCGCTGTTATAACGGTCTTCGTAACTTGCCTGACCAGAACTTGAGAAACCTACTATTACATTTCCTGCTTGAATCTTATTCTCTAAAACTTTGTTCCGTTTTATTCGGCTAAAGGTAGTAAAGCCAACATCTATAGAACGAACAATGTCTCCTACATCCGCAGTCTCTCCACCCGCTGGATAGATGCCTATACCATAATCTTTCATGCGACTACAAAAAATATTAGCTTCTTGGATGATAGTTTTAATTACTTCTCCAGTGATTATAGACTTGTTCCTCCCAATCGTAGAAGATAAAACAATATTGTCGGTACACCCTACACAGGCCATATCATCTACGTTCATGACTATTGAATCTTGAACAATTCCCTTCCAAACGTTAATATCGCCTGTTTCTTTCCAACACATGTAGGCTAAACTTGTCTTCGTACCTGCGGTATCCGCATGCATTATATTGCAATAATCTTCAGACCCTCCAACAATATCAGGCAAAATCTTGCAAAAAGCGTTTGGGTAGATACCCTTACTTAAACCTTTGATAGCTTCATGAACCTCTTTTTTAGCAGCTGAAACCCCACGAAGTTCGTATTTTGTCTTTTCCGTCATATTTATTCTTCTCAGATTTGCTGCGAAGATAAACGAATGTGAAGTTTATTAAGAATGGTTTTTTATTTATTTATTCTATGGTTGAAAAGTCATTGTCAGCAGACTTGGTTTTAAAGAGCTGCAACCAGATAAAAGTGATAATTATACCAGTTACTATGGTAGCAATGAATACACCCATACTTAAAACCATCAAATCTCCAATACTTAGAGTACTTAGTGGATCAACGTTGTTTGAGTAGGTTGTTTGTAGTGTATAGATAATGAAATTACCTACGCCGTTGATGAGACCAGCTACAGCCGTCAACGTAAGACCAGCTTCTATACCTCTTCTAAAGTTATTTCGGCGATCAATTTTATATATTTTCTTTACCATGTAGCCCAGTATTGGCGCTAACACAACTAACCCGACTAGTGTAATACCAACTCCATTAGAAATACCGAATAAAGACAAAATGAATAATAAAGCGGTCATCAACACGCCAGCAAGTAAACCAAAATTTATACTAGTTCCTTTCCAATTTTGATCTTTCAGTTCAACTTTCATAATTTTCAATTTTATTTATAATTAAAACCTGTTCTTTCGGTGGTTTGTTCAATGAGCGTTACAATCTATGCCGTTAGACTTAGTTCAGATCAAAATAAAATAAAAAAATAATACATATTACAATTAATTGTAATACATTAGCGTTCTAGAAATTTATCTGAGATTTTTATCCTCCCTCCATTGTAAACTGCTATTCGATATAGAACAGTCTTTATACTGTCTTATTCATTAATTCAAAAGTTTATAATGAAAAAATTACAAATTTTACTGCTCCTAAGCACCTTGTTTAGTGTAAATCTGTTTGCGAATAATGTTTATGTCTTTCACGATAGTTCATGTATGGACAAATTATCCTTCAAAGAAAAAACGCTCACTGCTGATTTCAAATTAAAAACTACTGCTAAAATCATTAGCTATAACATAAAAGCTAATGATAGCGAGATCATCCGATTAGACGTAAGCGATGAAGGTCAAGAGCTATTAGCTGATATGCCTATTGATACGAAAAATTGTCATGAGCTTGTCTGGGACGAGCAGTTTGTGAAAGAGATAAATGCTAGTAACAGTAATATTTTTATTGTATCACTTGAAGATGGTAAATACCGCATTCAAACGGTATCGTCAGCAAGCTACTTTTTTTCCTCTGAAGATGAATTAGCCTTCGCAAATGACGAATTCGGTTTCAATTTTGACCATGGCTCTTTTGATACAAAAGAAGACCTACTCACATTTGGTTTAAAATCAAAAGTAAACTTCAATTTTGCAGATAACATGCACTGTCCTGGGGAGTACTATTTTTACAAATCCACTAAAGGAAGAAGTTTAAATGAAAACGAATTAGTAGTGGTACCTCAGCTTGGGGTAATTAGAAACTATACCATAAGCAAAAAGCTAAATCGAAATCTCAGAGAAGTAGAATTACAGTCTGTCAACGACATGCCTTTGAGTACTTTTTTGAATCAACTTTGTGACAAAACAACTGTGGTCGAGGAAAAGGCAGAGGACATTTTAGTAGCTAAATCAGGCGATAAAATAGTAAAAGAAACGGTTACAATTAGCACGGAGGTTGTCGAGGAAGTACTCAATACTAACACTAACACTGTTAATGATGCAGCAACTGTTAATGATGCAGCAACAAGCACAAAACCTACTGCAACTTTAGACGAGATGAAGAAGCCTATGATCTCTTGTCCGCATATCTATAGAAACGCAGATACTGGATTCTATTATAACAAGGATACAGGGCTACCTGCTAATAGCGAATGTGGAGGCATAGTCTACCAGCAAGGTGTGATGCAGAACAGTGATTACCAGTCCACTACGGCTACTACTGAACTGGTAAGTAATGCTCAAATAGAATCCACTGAAAAAAATATAGATGCTGAATTTATTTCAAAAGGAGAACAAATTGTAATCGCTAAAGAAACTATAGTCAAATCAGATGAGCTTGGTAAGATTGTTATTGTTGAGCCTATGAAAAAAGTAATAGTCGCTGAGTCAACACCTAAGATAATCTATAAACAGCCAAAAGTCGATTATAAACAGAACGCTGCCATTCTGATCGATCCAAGTATAGAGCCTCAAGACAGTAAAATAATTATTCCAAATAATAATAATAATAATAATAATAATCAAATTGCTTTAAATCAAGATTGTACAGTTGCTCCTCGCACAGGATACCATTTAGTAAAAAAGGGTGAAACACTATACAAACTTTCCAATATGTACAAAGTAAGTATCGAAGATTTAATGCAATGGAATGGATTGAGTAACAGTGAAATCAGTGTTTGCGCTCATTTAAGAGTTCAAACAGAGACTTCAGTGACTCAATCCACCACGATTATTCCAGCAAATGATTTTGTAAGCAAAGGAGGAAAAGTAAATACTACGATAGATGCCTCCCCTGCTAAAAAGCAATATCACTACATTTCACAAGGCGAAACGCTGTACGCTATATCTAAGAAATATCAAGTGAGTGTAGAGTCCATAAAGTCATTAAATAATCTAAACGATAATTATCTTAAGCCTGGATGGAGATTGATTGTTCCAAACCGCACGGAACAGTTTAAATCCAATAAAGACGCAAAACTGAAACAGACCATACCGTCAGCTAATTACACTCCTCAAGGAGGGTCTTCTATGAAAATACCCAATTCATCGGAGAATCTATTAAACAATTATCAAAATCAACACATTTACCATACCGTTGCTCAAAACGAATCAATAAATGATATCGCATTGAAATATGGTACTTCCATTAATTCCATTAAAGCATTAAATGAGATGAGTGAAGGCGAAGTGTTGATACCATTTCAGAAAATTAAAGTTAGGTAATCTTTATTTTTGTAGTATAAGAAAAGCGGGCTTGTCTCGCTTTTTTTATGTCTATTAGTCTGGTATTCATATCTATTCCTATATTTGCGATGTATTTAAAATCATACTATGCCCTTACTAATAGTTTTCTTTTGCGTATCCATTGTATTCTCTTTTCTTTGTTCTGTTTGGGAAGCCGTATTATTGAGTATTACGCCTTCACACACGCAATTGCTCTTACAACAGAATCATCCTTCTGGAGCAAAGCTGAAGGAGTTTAAAGATGAGATTGACAAACCACTCTCTGCAATACTCACTCTTAATACTGTAGCACATACTGTTGGTGCTATTGGTGTAGGTGCTCAGGCATCCAAATTATTTGGTACTGGCGATATGGTTATAGCAGGATATGCACTTCCTATCAGTGGCGAAGTAGCTGTTGCTGTTTTTATGACTATTGCTATTCTATACTTATCCGAAATATTCCCCAAAACCATAGGAGCAAATAATTGGAAAGCATTGACTCCATTTACGGTTAAGTCTTTGAGTGTAATTTCGTTTCTATTAGCTCCTGCTGTTTGGGTAAGTACTATTATTACCAAAATGCTGAAAAAAGATAAAAAGAAAAGTGTGCTGAGTAGGACGGATTTTGCGGCTATGACGCAGATTGGGCTGAAGGAGGGCATCATCAAAAATAGTGAATCTAAAATCATTCATAATCTACTTCGATTTGACTCTATTCAAACTTCAAGCATTACTACTCCTCGAACCGTAATGCTTGCAGCTGAAATGAAAACAACTCTTCAAGAATTTTATGAAAAACATCCTACTATTCGATTCTCTAGAATCCCATTGTACGATACTAGAATAGATAAAGTAAACGGCTATGTCCTGAAGGATGATTTGTTAGATAGTATTCTCAAAGGTAAAGGTGCAGAATCATTATCTTCTATCAAAAGAGATATCATTGTCGTGAATGAAGAGGTTCCTGTGCCTGCATTGTTCAATCAATTGAGCGAGGCTAGAGAACACATCGCTTTAGTAGTAGATGAATACGGAGGGGTCGAAGGAGTCGTAACAATGGAAGATGTAATAGAAACACTTCTCGGATTAGAGATTATGGACGAATTTGACAATAGCACCGATATGCAAGCGCTGGCTCGTAAAAAATGGGAAGAAAGAGCCAAAAATCTAGGACTAATAATAGACGATAGCAAATAATAGTGCAAATTTCATAGAGATTAAAGTCGAAGAAAAAGAAGTTTCCTTCGGGATACTATCTACAGTTTGCGTACTTCGGTAGCAAACAATGCTGGCAAAATTTATTTTGTCGGCATTTTTTATGCCCTTTGGATTAAATAAAAAAAGATGCCAAAACTAGGGATATTCGCAAGAAGGTTGAACTGCATAACTATAGGGAGATAAACGAGTTTAATGGCTTGGATTGCACCATTTTTTATGATTTTACGCTAAAAACGGAGTGTTTCTTGTTGTCAGTTTGTCTCCAGATCAATATCGGAATTTCTAAAAAAATCTTGCCAAATTGGTTTTGGTTTACCTAATACCGTGGGTTTACTCTCACGGCTAGTGATATTTAACACCCGAAAATCGGGATAGGCTGCTTTGAGGTTATCTCCTTTTACTTTTGAATATGCCGAAACTACTTTATGTTATAATTAAATGTACCTACATATTTATATTTATAACATATTATAAATACCGTTTTGAGGGTATATCCTTTGACTCTAAATGCGCATATATTGATTAAGAACGAAACCAGCAATAAGACAAGCAAGCAAAACAGTAACAAGCAACACTAAAAACACAACCCATTATGGGATTTTATTCACTTTAAATAAAATAGTTGCTATGATTACCTTATTAATTGCAGGATTGTTGGTCCTCTGGATTGTTAAAATGCTATTGCTAGCTATAGGAAAAGAAATTACGAGTGAAAACCATATACTAGACTCTGAAGTATAACTATTTCACCAACTGTTAATTATCCACCCGTCTCTTGCCTTAACTGCTTGATCTGACTTTCCCAAAGTAATTTTTGTTCTGCCACTTCATGTGGTTCCTGATTATCCGTTATTTCTAAGATAGTCTCTGAAGTTACAGGTGATTTACTCATCCTCAATTCAAAGTAAGCCCCTTCTTCGGATTCATCCCATTTAAAACGGAGTCTTTCATTTTCTACATCTTCTAACAAAGTCGCTACTTCAGGGTAGCCATCCCAACTAAACGAATACTTATCTTCGGTGATATCTACTTCATCACAAAACCATCTTATTAGACAGGAAGGTGTAGTGAAGAACTGGTATAAGATAGCTGGTGAAGCACGAAATATGTACTCTAATTCTATCTTTTCTAATTTAACTTCTTTCTTTTTTGCCATTGTACGTGCTTAGTTTTCTTTTCACTGCTCAATTAAGGCGGAACATACGTATTAAAACTCAATAAAACAAAATATTTTTATTTGGGTTATATACATATGGAATATAATAATCTGTTGGTCAATTTATTAAGTAGGCAATTTGTGCGTCATCGTTGGCTAAATATCAAACATAATCATCTAAAACGTGATTATTATCGTAGTTAAGTGTTGATTCTCATGTTAATTCAATGTAAATTTGTGCTATCTACCAAGAGAAACGTTTACATAAAAAGAATCATATCACCACACCTTTAGACGATTACACTTGTCTTGATAGAAAAATTATAATTTCCATACTTTAATATTTTGTATAAAAGTTGATTCATTTGAGGATCGATATTCTATAACATTTAAAAATAGCTTTTTAATGAGACAATTAAAGATCACAAAATCCATTACTAATCGTGAAAGTCAATCTCTGGAAAAATATCTTCAGGAAATAGGCAAGGTCGACCTGCTTACTCCAGAGGAAGAAGTGGATTTGGCCAAAAGGATTAAGGAAGGTGATCAAGAAGCGCTCGAGAAATTAACGAAAGCCAATTTGAGATTTGTGGTGTCAGTAGCAAAACAGTACCAAAATCAAGGTCTATCACTTAGTGATTTGATCAATGAGGGTAATCTAGGATTAATTAAAGCTGCACAACGATTCGATGAAACAAGAGGTTTTAAGTTTATTTCTTACGCAGTATGGTGGATCAGGCAGTCTATCCTGCAGGCATTAGCTGAGCAGTCACGGATTGTAAGACTACCATTGAACAAGGTGGGATCTTTGAATAAGATCAACAAAGCATTTTCAGAATTAGAGCAAGCCTTCGAAAGAGAGCCCTCTGCTGATGAATTAGCAGAAATGCTAGAAATCACTACCGAAGAGGTAGAAACTACTCTAGGCGTAGCTGCTAGACACGTATCCATGGATGCACCATTTGTAGACGGAGAGGATAATTCTCTTCTTGACGTTCTAGAAAATGGAGGTACTCCTAATACAGATAGCTCACTTGCTTATGGGGAGTCATTAAGAAAAGAGATCGACCGATCTTTGAGTACACTAACTGATAGACAGTGCGATGTCATCAAGTTGTACTTCGGTATTGGAGTCGAGCATCCTATGTCCTTAGAAGATATAGGGGAACGATTTGGACTTACTAGAGAAAGAGTAAGACAAATAAAAGATAAAGCGATAAATAAACTAAGAACAAAATCGAGAAGTAAATTACTTAAGCACTATCTAGGCGCTTAATTGGTTTAATGAAGAAACTAAATCTTTGCAGCATTCCATTTACTTGGGATGCTGCTTTTTTTTTGGTTTTCTACTTGTCGCAATAAGTCACTCAATACTAGTGTTTCAGAAAAAAATAATTTACCAAAAGTGGTCTAACTCATTCAGCTTCTCTTATCTGTACGTTCAATGATCAATCTTCAATGTGCAATGAGAGAATGATCAATTTTCAATGTGCAATGAGAGAATGATCAATTTTCAATGTGCAATGAGAGA
>ENA-ORXT01006109-ORXT01006109.1-marine-metagenome-genome-assembly--contig:-NODE-6109-length-11371-cov-6.499911_pt1 | contig 11371 bp, 10 predicted proteins | sample MGYA00237868_ERZ511482 | MGnify/ENA metagenome assembly ERZ511482 | reverse complement strand
TAGCTCAGGCATCCTGCCTGAGAAGATTTCGCAGAAATCTACAACGTCCCACCACCCACGTCCCAATTTGTCATTTCATTTCGCAGGAAATCCATCAAAGTATCACTAGCTACGCCCTCACATTTGCTCAGGCAGGATGCCTAAGCTACAGGAAATTTGCCATTAATATCCAAACAACCCGTTGATACTCATAGGATTAATAAATTTTACCTAAATTGCCTGGGAAGATACTTTAACATCACATTAGCACTATCATGAATATAGAAGATTTTCGAAATTATTGCTTATCCAAAAAAGGAGTAAAAGAAACCTTTCCTTTTGATGAGGTAACACTCGTGTTCAAAGTCATGAATAAAATGTTTGCCCTCACAGGTTTAGCTGCAGAGGAATTTAGAGTCAACTTAAAATGTGACCCAGAAAAATCAGTAGAATTAAGAGAATTGCACGAAGATATTATCCCTGGCTGGCACATGAATAAAAAACATTGGAATACCGTGTACTTTGAAAATGGATTGGAAGATAAATTATTATTAGAACTGATAGACCATTCTTATGATTTGGTAGTTAAAGGGCTAAAGAAAAAGGATCGATTAGTTTTAGAGAATTTGTAAGTAAGATCTGGTCGGTCATGGGAGCAGGATAAATTCTATCTACTTAATTTGAGGCTATAAAATAAGTTGATTCCGCTATTTTTACAATACCAATCTATTTAGATTTCTGCAGTTTTTTGGCTGTTATTAGTATTTAGTGCCAATAATTTGCTATTATTGCCCAATAAAAAACAATTTGAAGGAAAATAAAATCATACAACACTTTAAAAACTACGACATTTTTACGAACAAAGATGTCTTTGAATTCTACCGTACAGATGAAAAAAAATTGTCTAAAAGTACGGTAAATTGGAGAATTTATGATCTAATCCAATCTGGTCTTATTAGCAGAATAGGGAGAGGAAAATTTAAAGTTGGTTCGTCAAACAAATTTAGACCAACTTTGAATAAAAAAGAACTTGCCATAGGTCATCATATCAGAAAACATTTTCCTTTTATTGATTATTGTATATGGAATTCGACTATTATCAATGAGTTTTCACGTCATCAATCCTTTAATGATTTTATTATTATTGAAACGGAACGAGATGTTTTAGATGCTGTATTTTATGCTCTAAAGGAGAAATATAGAAAGGTCTATTTACAACCTAAAAGAGACATTGTAGAGCATTATCTTTTAGAAATGAGTAATGTAATTATTATTCAACATTTAGTTTCCGAAGCACATATTCAAAACATAGAAAAAATTCCAACCATTACTATAGAAAAACTGCTGGTAGATATAGTTTTCGGAAAAGAGTTGTTCTATTTTTATCAAGGTTATGAATTGGTAAATATTTTCAACCAAGCTTTTGATAAATATACTATCAATACAAGTACTTTAGTTAGATACGCAAGTCGTCGCAAGAGAAAGCAAGAAATTATTAAATTACTAAAATCTATAAATCGGTACTAATTTAATTTTGTTGCCAATAAATTATGATTAACAAAACATCATTAAGCAGTAAGTGGATAAAAGAAGTATCTGCTAAAAATAGAAAAGCAGACCCACAACTTGTTGAAAAGGTTATTCGTGCCTTGTTGCTATTGGAGGGATTAGTTGAAAATGAAGTAGATTTTGTATTTAAGGGAGGAACTTGTTTAATGCTAAAATTAGGTTCCACCAAGAGACTTTCTATAGATATAGATATTATTATAGCTGACCAAGATGTGGCTCTTGAAGAAAAATTAAAAAATCTTGTAGAGAATAAAGGATTTACACGAGTCGAGCTACATAAACGAAGTGCAAATTCTAAGATTGAAAAAGCGCATTATAAATTTTTTTACACGCCTATTCATAATAGTGGCAGAACAGAAGACAATATTTTGTTAGATATACTTTATGAAGAGGTATTATACGAAAAAAGAGAAAAAATTGATATTGATTCTTCATTTTTATTACAAGAAGGTCTGCCTTTAAAAGTAGTTGTTCCTTCTTATGAAGACTTATTGGGTGATAAACTGACTGCATTTGCGCCTGAAACGACGGGTATTCCTTATGAAAAAGGAGGGAAGAGTAAGGCTATGGAAATCATTAAGCAGTTATATGATATTGGAAATATCTTTGATGAAATTGGAAATTTGGAAAGAGTAGCTTCCACTTTTGAGCAATTTGCACGTTCGGAATTGGCTTATCGAAACAAGGGAACGGATATCCAAATTGTGTTAGATGATATTTTTCAAGTCGCATTAACTGTTTCTACGCGTGGAAAAGACGGCACTGCAAATTTTAAGGCTTTGTTAGAAGGGATTTCACAAGTAAAAGCCTTTATTTTTTCTGAAAGCTATCATATTGAAAAAGCCATTGTACATTGTGCAAAAGCTGCCTATTTAGCAAAATTGATTGAGTATAAAAAAAGATCCTTTGTTCGATTTAAAACCCCGATGGAAGTTAAAGATTGGGTAATTGAGCAACCTTTTTTTACTAGATTAAACAAATTGAAAAAATCTAATCCTGAAGCTTTTTTTTATTGGTTTAAAGTTTTTGAATTGGAAAAGGAAAATAATAATTATGGAGGAGAAAAATAGTTACTGCCGAGTTTATTCTAAAAGAATACCCCGACGCTTGCGTCGGAAAACTAATTTCTGGATAGAACCTTGCGAGCGCAATATCCCGTCCGCTTGTGGCGGGGTAGATTACTCTTCAAGCCGTGCTTTTTTGCTTTCTACTTTCCGAATCAGGCGATTAAAATACTTATTTCGTGCTTTCTCTGCATGATTGCTGATAGGCTGGGATTTTGCCATAATTCCATCAAACCATTCATTAATATAAGCGGTTACCCGTTCGTCAGTTGTTTGTAAGAGATTGGGATTACCAAAAGTACTGTAAATAGCTTGTCCTCTAGGCGTTTCAACAATAATCGTATTATTTGTATCCACCATTTCATTATGGAATAATTGAAAGGATTTGCGCCCTTCCATTGTTTTTGCGCCTACTGGAAATTTCTTTCCTTGCTCAGTCATTCTTTTTAAATGTGCTAATAAAGCTAATAGTTTATCACAAAGTAATAGTGCATCAGTCGTCTGAGTAATACTTCCACTCTCTAGATAATATTCTATTTGATTAAGGGTATTATCTAATAGGTTTAGATTCCATAGTTCTGTGCTGGGTAGCTGTAAGTAAGCGTGTAGCAATTCCTGAATCATTTCTTCAACAAGAGGAGAAAATAAGTCAAAGCTAAAAGGTGCATCCCGTAAATAATTAAAATTCCAAGTATTTTTCCCCCAAGTATAGAGTTTAAAGGCAATTATTTCTGGAAAATAACAATATTGAAAAAAGGGTAGTTCAGAGGTAGCATATTTAATACTCACATTAGGCATAGCCAATAAAGGCTTCATATTTTCAAATATATTCCCCAAAAAATCCTCAAAACTTTTTACTCTACCCCGTGCAGGTGCATAGGAAAAAAAGACTTTATCCGTGTCTTTATGTATAATCGCATCAATGGAAATATTGAATCGTTTGGCTATCATGGACAACTCGTCTGGTGTTAAAACCGTCTCTCCTCGTAGCCGTCTATAAATAGCGTTGTTACCAACTTGAAATACTTCGGCTAGTACTTCTACTGCTTCTGATTTTTTTGGAAACTGGGCTAGTATTTTATCAAGTATTTGTTCTTGGAGATTCATCGGTTATTGATTTAATCAGGAAAATTTATTCCCATACCATTTCTTAAGGGCACAAAGTATTAAAATATTTTAACCTATCTGCTAATATGTATTGCTTTTGTGCTAATAGCAAGTTAATAAGATTAGGGATAAAGAATTAGGGAATGTTTACGCAAAAACTTAAATTTGTTAAAAACTAAAAATATGGCTTCTACAAATGCACCTGCACAAAAAACTGGGGTACGTTCAAAACCTATTTCGCTAGAATTATTTCTACTCAGATATGCTGATATGGAAGATGGTTTTAAGTATGAATGGAATAATGGTTTTGTGGAGAAAACAACTGCTATAAATCAAGAACAATCAACCATTTTTTTACTATTAAGTAGACTCTTCTGTAAGACTAAAGCATTTGAAGCGTATGGTGGTTTGACTGCGGAGACAGATATGATGACTTCCAAAGTACAACTAAGAAAACCTGATATTTCTTTTTATTCTGGAGCGCAGATTAAAAAAATGAAAAAGAGACAAAATCAAATACCACAATGGGTTGCAGAAGTAATTTCTGAAAGTGATAATATTAATAGAGTAGAAGCAAAATTAGACGAATATTTTGCAGCAGGCGTGAAAATTGTATGGCATATTTTCCCAGTCTCTAAAAAGGTATATGTTTATACGGCTCCTGATAAAGTAACTATATGTATGGGCAAAACTATTTGCAGCGGTGCGCCAGTTTTACCTGATTTTGAATTAAGTGCGAAAGAACTTTTTAGCTAGCTTATGAATTTAAATCAAATAACTGTTCCATCATTAGATTTAACAGTATCTATACCATTTTATCAACAATTAGGACTGACTTTGATTGTCAAAGCCTTGCCACATTATGCCCGATTTGAGTGTCCCAATGGTACAGCTACTTTCTCTTTACATCAAGTAAGTGAATTGCCTAAAGGAGATGGGATCTATGTGTATTTTGAATGTAAAGATTTAGATGCAGAGGTGCAGAAACTAGTGAACAAGGGCATTACATTTGAAGAACTACCAAACGATAAAACGTGGTTATGGAGAGAAGCGAGACTAAAAGATCCAGATAATAATCAGCTGATTTTGTACTTTGCAGGTAAGAACCGCAAAAATCCGCCGTGGCGGATTTAAACTTTTCCTACTTCAATTTTTGGTAGTAAATTTGATTTGTTTTTGTAAAAAAACAAATCAAATTTACACCCTCTAAAAAAACCTATCACAAGCATATCATTTTTTAAAGGCTCATTTCAACAATAGTCACCCCATCGCCACCATTTTCAGGTTTAGGATGATGGTATGCTAAATCTCTATATTCCTTTAATTTTTTATGCACCCCTTTTCTTAAACTTCCAGTACCTTTTCCATGAATGATTCTTAGCGTTGTAGCACTAGAAATTAATGCTTGGTCCAAATAATCTTGTAGGACCTTCATAGATTCATCATAACGCATACCTCGCAGATCTATTCGAGAATCAAAATCAGCACTAGCCCCTACGGTATCTAGTTGAACACTTTTGGTTTTATTGATTTCCAATGGTTCTCTAGCTCCAATAATATCTCTCAGCGGCACCGTTAAGTGCATCAAACCCATACGCAGAACAGCCTTTCCTTTATTAATACCTTCAATAATGCCCGTGCTACTTCCTGTTCTTAACTTTACAAAATCTCCAACTTTTAATTCCCGATTTGTTTTTGCTTTTGTGGTAGGCTGATAGTAGATTTCTTCTTTTAATTGAACCACTTCTTCCACAATTTCCTCTTTTTCTTTACGTACTTGTGCAGCTATTTTCTTAGCGTGTTCTAATTTTTTAGCATCACTTAACTTCTTATTCTCTTTTAATTCTCTGACTAATTTTTCTAGATCTTTATTGTCTTTTGCCGTTTGTTGTAGCGCTTGTTCTTTAAGGTCGAGTTTTTGTTTTTTACGGCGATACTTCATGTCTTTATGAAGCTCTTCGTAATTTCTGATTAAACGCTCTAACGCTTTTTCTTTCTCTTTACTGGATGCTAGTTGGTCCTCTAATTCTTGTTTCTCTCGTTGCAAGTCTACCAATAACTGGTCCACCGCTTTTTCATTTTTACCAACCCGCTTCTTAGCATATTCTAAGATAGATGGGCTTAGACCACTTTTGTGAGCGATTTCAAAAGCATAAGAACTACCCGGTTTACCTACCCTCAATTGATAAGTAGGAGAAAGTGTGTCTTTGTCAAAAGTCATAGAACCATTAACAATACCTTTCGTTTTATGTGCAAATATTTTTAGATTGGAATAGTGCGTGGTAATAATACTAAAAGTTCTGCGCTCATTTAATTCCCTTAAAATCGCTTCTGCAATAGCCCCACCAATGGTTGGGTCTGTTCCAGAACCAAATTCATCTATCAGCACTAAACTTTTAGAAGTAGCTTTTTCTAAAAAGAGGCGCATATTTTTCAATCGAGAACTATACGTACTTAAATCATCTTCTATAGATTGTTGGTCACCAATATCCGCAAAAAAGGCATTAAATATACCCATCTCACTAGTCGGATCTACTGGAATAAGCATCCCTGATTGTAGCATTAGCTGTAATAAACCGACTGATTTTAAGGTAATCGACTTACCCCCTGCATTCGGTCCACTGAGCATTAAGGTCCGATTCCCCTCGAATAATATTAATTCAAAAGGAACGACTACTTTATTTTGTTGCTGATTTTTGAGTAATAATAGCGGATGGAAGCCATTTTTAATAGCAAGGTAAGGTCTGTTTTTAATCTGTGGTAGTTTACCGTCTAATTTATAGGAAAGTCTGGCTTTTGCCTGTATGACATCAAGTTCGACTAACAAATCCTGGTACTGCTGAATAGCGGGAACATAAGGTCTTAAAACGGCACTTAATTCTTTTAAGATATTATAGATTTCTCTCCGTTCCTCTATCTGTAATTCAAAAATATCATTATTGATATCAATGATTTCTTCTGGTTCGATAAAGGCAGTACGACCTGTGGTAGACTCATCGTGAATGATACCTCTGATTTTCCGCTTATGTTCTGCGGGTACACTTAATACCCGTCTATTGTTTCTAAAACTTTCTACCGTATCTGATAGCCAACCAAGGTTCCTGTATTTGGTAATAATGAAGCGAAATTGTTTCTCTAGTTCTTTCGCTTTTGCACCCATACTCCGCTTAATTTTCAATAAACGAGGAGACGCATCTTCTTTAATATTGCCCTCTTCATCAATTACCCTTTCAATTTCTTTAATGAGTGCAGCATCAAAACTAAGCGGCCTAATAAGGGTAAATAAACTAGGATATACCTCTTGTCTTTCTTTAGCAAAATACTTAAAAATGGCTTGCGTTGCTCGAAGTGTAACATTGACTCTTTGCATGCCTTCTATAGGCAATACATAGTCCTCAATCTCTAACATCTTTAAGTCTTTAGCCAAATCTTCGTAAGCAGTCAATGGAAAAGGGTCGTTACCTAAAGTACGTTGGTATTCTTCGACCTGCTTTAGTTTCTTAAATATTGAGGCTCTATCTGTATCTGGAAATATTTCTGCTACGGCTAATTTCCCAAGCATCCCAAAGCATTCTTCTTCTACTAATTCTAGTATTTTATCAAATTCCAATTTCTGGAATACATCACTGGGTTCTAATTGAATCATCTTTCTTTTTATTAAGACACGCAAATTGCATAATTCCACGATATTATACAATGGGAATTTACGGTAAATAGTTTCCTAATTAGTGAAAAATTTTTGACTATAAACATTTTCTCTTTTACTGGACGAGATTTTTAGTCTAGGGATACAGTTGATAGGAACTATATTTAGCAATATTTTCAAGTCTATTGAGTAAGTTCTCAATATAATGTTACTGTATTAATAAGAAGGGGATAACTTTAAGTTATCCCCTTCTTTTGACTCGACTTCCTTTAAAGCACTAGAAACTAGTATATATTGAGTACTTTCAATAATTTTTGATAACCCGCTGTTTAGTAGTGCGTTCTTCAATCCTTCATTAATTCAATAAACTTGTCCTTCATTATCTTAATCTACCTTAATAGTTTTACTAAAAAAAATATTTTCCTTTGTATAAAAAAATGAGCGAAAGAATCAACATTAAAAAAACGGAACTACTTTCAGACAATTGGTACACGTTGAATAAAATCACCTACGAATACCAAAAGAAAAATGGAATATGGGAGACGCATGCAAGAGAAGTATATGATAGAGGCAATGGGTCAACGATTTTACTGTATAATAAAGAAAAGCATACCGTCATTTTAACGAATCAATTCAGATTACCCACTTTTGTAAATGGAAATGAAAGTGGCCTATTAATTGAAACCTGCGCAGGTTTGTTAGATAAAGATAATGCAGAAGATTGTATCAGAAAAGAAACGGAAGAAGAAACGGGTTATAAAGTGAAAGAGGTACAAAAAATATTTGAAGCTTATATGTCACCAGGTTCCGTAACTGAAATTCTGTATTTTTTTGTTGCGGAATACGATAGGGATATGAAAATAAGCGACGGGGGTGGTCTGGAACAAGAACAAGAAGAGATTGAAGTGTTGGAATTGGATTTTGAGGAAGCTTTTAATAAGATTTACTCCGGAGAAATTAAAGACGGAAAAACAATAATGCTGCTGCAATATGCAAAAATCCATCAATTATTAGGTTAGGTAGTAGCCATTAGTAACGCTCAAATAAAATGGGTTTTAAGCCGTTGGTCTTTAGTCTTTAGTGGCAGCCTGCCAAACGATAGGGTATTATCGTAATACTTAGGGGTTGTGACTTATTAAATTACTCAAATATTGTCTAATTTTAAAAGGAAACACCTCATAAATTTGGGTAATTTATTTTGTCACGATCCCTTAGTTTACACTCGTCTTTTTTATTCGAGTGTAAAGAAAGTATTTAGCTATTTCCTACAGCCAAGCATAAGCGTACCAAAGACTAAAGATTAATGGTTAAAGTAGAGATAAAGAAGCAGCGTTCGCAGAGGTTTGATAATCAATACTCTTCGAACGCTGCATTTTTTGTCTAACACAAATTAATAAACAGTCTCTTTCTTTAAAAAGAAGTGCTATTGCTTAGAGCGTAAACTAGATTTATTTAATATCAAATCTATCCAAGTTCATTACTTTAGCCCAAGCAGACACAAAGTCATTAACAAAACGTTCTTCTCCATCTGAACAGCCATAAACCTCAGCTATCGCTCGAAGTTCAGAGTTCGATCCAAAAATAAGATCCACTCTAGTACCAGTCCACTTTAATTCCCCTGTTGCTCGATTACGTCCTTCAAATACTTCTTGATCATCTGAAGTTGCTTCCCACGTCGTACCTAAATCAAGTAGGTTAACGAAGAAGTCATTTGTAAGCATCTCTGGTCGCTTGGTAAACACGCCGTAATTTGAATGACCGTAATTTGTATTCAAAACACGCATTCCACCAACTAAAGCTGTCATTTCTGGTGCCGTTAGGGTCATTAATTGTGCTTTATCAATTAATAATTCCTCTGCGGTAACGCTGTATTTATTTTTCAAGTAATTTCGGAAACCATCAGCTGCTGGTTCTAAAATAGAGAAAGATTCCACATCCGTTTGCGCTTGTGACGCATCCGCACGACCTGGACTAAATGGTACTTTTACATTATAACCTGCATTTCTTGCTGCCTCTGCAACACCAATACAGCCACCTAAAACGATTATGTCAGCGATAGAAATTTTCTTTCCGCCAGTCTGTGCCTTATTAAATTCTTTTTGAATTCCTTCTAAAACTCTTAATACTGCCGCTAATTCAGTCGGATGATTCACTTCCCAATCTTTCTGTGGTGTCAATCGTAAGCGGCCACCATTTGCTCCGCCCCGTTTATCAGAACCACGGAACGTTGCTGCAGATGCCCAAGCAGTAGAGACTAATTGAGAAACTGTTAAACCCGAAGCAAGAATTAGTCGTCTTAGGCTAACGATGTCTTTACCATCAACTAACTTATGATTTACAGCAGGAATAGGATCTTGCCAGATTAATTCTTCTGCTGGAACTTCTGAACCGAGATAACGAGTTTTTGGTCCCATATCCCGATGTGTCAACTTAAACCATGCTTTGGCGAAAGCCTCTTTCAACTGGTCAGGGTTTTCGTGAAAACGTCTAGAGATTGGTTCATAAATAGGATCTTCTCGTAAAGATAAATCCGTAGTCAACATAACAGGTTGGTGACTTTTTGAAGCATCATGTGCATCTGGCACTGTGCCTACACCACCACCATTGACAGGAACCCATTGATGTGCTCCAGCAGGACTTTTAGTCAACTCCCAATCAAAGCCAAATAGGTTATCAAAGTAATTATTACTCCATTTTGTTGGAGTGGTAGTCCATGCGCCTTCCAATCCACTAGTGATTGCGTCCCCTCCTTTGCCACTACCAAAAGTATTTATCCAACCCATACTTTGTGCTTCAATACCTGCTGCGGCAGGTTCTCTACCTACATATTTATCTGGGTCAGCAGCACCATGTGTTTTACCAAAGGTATGACCACCAGCAATAAGGGCAACCGTCTCTTCGTCATTCATTGCCATCCGACCAAAAGTCTCTCGTATGTCATGTGCTGCCGCGATTGGGTCTGGATTACCGTTTGGGCCTTCTGGGTTTACATAAATAAGTCCCATCTGAACCGCACCAAGTGGGTTTTCTAATTCTCTGTCCCCTTCGTATCGCTTATCCCCCAGCCATTCAGTTTCTGAGCCCCAATAAACATCTTCTTTTGGTTCCCAAACGTCCTCTCTACCTCCAGCAAAGCCGAAAGTTTCGAAGTCCATTGATTCCAAAGCACAGTTACCAGCGAGTATCATTAAATCTGCCCAAGAAATTTTCTTGCCATACTTTTGCTTAATCGGCCAAAGTAATAAACGGGCTTTGTCAAGATTTCCATTATCAGGCCAGCTATTCAAAGGCGCAAAACGTTGCGTACCTGAACCACCACCACCTCGGCCATCTGCAATTCGATAAGTACCAGCACTGTGCCAAGCCATTCGGATAAAGAAAGGCCCATAATGACCATAATCCGCCGGCCACCAATCTTGAGATTCCGTCATTAGATTAAAGAGGTCTTTTTTGACAGCTTTTAAATCTAGACTTTTAAATGCCTCCGCATAATTAAATGCTTCTCCCATCGGGTTAGACAAGGTAGAATGTTGACGTAGCAGATTCAACTTTAACTGGTTTGGCCACCAGTCTCGATTAGACGTACCACCGCCTGCACTCTGTTTGAGCGTTCCGCTCATAAATGGACACTTTTCTACTCCATTACCATTATTATTATTCTCCATAATGTAATTTATTAGTGTTAATAGATATGTAAATATAAGGGTATATTTTCCAAGCTGGTCATTGAATTAAATGATTAATTCATTGACAGTATCTATAATTATAGTTTTTTTATTGATGAATATGATAGCAATTAGACTTTGCAGTATTTTATAATTTCCCTAATATTAGATAAAGTTATCGGAGTATAAAGAGAAATTTTTGAATATTATTTTTTGCAAAATTTTGGCATTAGGTAAATGGCGTTTATTAAAAAATTTCTCTTAAGGGATAAAGAAATAAATAACCTACCTATAAGAAAATAGGCAAATATCAACGTCTAAATCAGTTGCCATTTATCCGT
>ENA-ORXT01006108-ORXT01006108.1-marine-metagenome-genome-assembly--contig:-NODE-6108-length-11372-cov-3.209119_pt1 | contig 11372 bp, 13 predicted proteins | sample MGYA00237868_ERZ511482 | MGnify/ENA metagenome assembly ERZ511482 | reverse complement strand
CGCAACCCCATAGAAGTTCCCGTCTATCATCATCTGGGACTATATGCCTTCCGTCAAGATTTCCTCGAAACCTATACTCAACTTCCTTCTACTCCTGTCGAACAGTGTGAAGGTTTAGAACAGCTACGAGTATTAGAACATGGCTACATCATCCGCGTCTGTCAGACAGCCAAGGGTGTAGTAGAAGTTAACACCACTGAAGATTTAATCAAAGCACAAAACCTAGTTTTAGAGATTGCATAGCTATTAACTTTTAAAATAAGTTCCTTGTTCCTTTCTCCTCGTTCATTAAAATCATGACTATTTACCTCCACTGTGGCGGACATAAAACAGCCTCTAGTTTTATGAAAATGTTCCTCCGCAAAAACAAAGCACTATTTGAGGCACAAAAAATTGCCGTTCATCTGGATGAATTTCGCGATCGCGAAATAACTTCTGAAGATATTATCGAGTTAGCCAGACAAGACTATCAAAATAACTATCAGCAAGTAATTATTTCCGAGGATGCTAATATTATTGGCTTGATGCCTGGTATCTTTAATTCAGGCAGCGGTAGCTTTTTTAATACCAACTCTATTCTCAAGTTTGCCAACTCAGTCGCTAGAGTTAATCAAAAATATTCTATCAAGTTTTTATTATGTGTCCGCAGACAGGATACTTATCTTGAATCTTGTTATAAGTTTCGCAAAACCCATGGCGCAAAATATTCTCTAGAACACTTTTTAAATAAAGTTGAAAAAATAAATATTTCTTGGTATGACCTAGTTAATGCAGTAGCTGGCTATATTGGCAAGGAGAACTGTATCGTTACTCCGTATGAGCTACTAAAAAGTTCTCAACCAGACTTTATTACCACTTTCTTTAAGTCTATCTTGCCCATCGAGCCAGAAAATGTAATTATTCCTCCACCAAGCAATCAAGGCGCATCAAAATTAATGATGGCAATGATTAATTATTTAGACCGTGATTTTTCAACCATACCTACAGATAAACGAAAAGAAATCCTGGCAATTATCAAAAAACATCAGATAAAAGATACTGCTAAAGTTTATTTGTTTACGGCAAAAACCAAAAATAAAATATTGCGAAAATACAGCTCAGGCAACCAAGAACTGTTTTCTCAATACATCCAATATTTGCCTTCAACTTACTACCTAACGGAGGATATCAATACTCGAACTGCTAACAATACAGTTCGCAGTCATCAGCTATTAACCACGAACCATTGAGTAGCAAGAGATCGTTATGCAACTAGCTCAAAAATTAATTTTGAAGATGATAATATCTTAATTTTGGACAAGACTTTACAAGTGTAATCAATATTAACTAACCAATCTCCAGCATCAATAGACCTGATTTTTCTACAAAGATGAGCAAGAATTTGATCGCCGATAAAATAACCGAAATTCGTGAGCTGCTAGTTTGGTATGCGAGATGAATAAAGTCGAAAAAACGGTGCAAAGCATACTCGACAATCACCAAAAAGAAAACTATCAGGATATTATTTTGTCTCTTGTCAATAATTCAAAAATTGAGCAAAAAATCAATCTAAAAAATAAGACAAAACTAATTTTTTGTCGCAAATTTACTGACATTGTCTGACATTATTTTGTCTACAAAATTGGAACAGCTTAGAACTATTAAACTACTAACAATTAGCTAGGAGCAATCACAATATTATGCCAACAACTCAAATTACCGAAAATATAAGCGTTGGGGAAGGTAATCCTCTAACTTTGTTAGGGGGACCATGCGTAATTGAATCAGAAGAATTCACGCTAAAAATGGCAGCGGGAATTAAAAAAGTATGCGATCGCCTAGATATTTCTTATGTATTTAAAGCCTCCTTTGATAAGGCAAATCGCACCTCAATCAATTCTTTTCGTGGCTATCCTATTGAAGAAGGACTAAAAATTTTACAGCGGGTGAAAGAAGAAATTGGCGTACCCGTGGTCACCGATATTCATCTACCAGAACAGGCAGCAATCGCCGCTGAAGTTGTAGACATCCTACAAATCCCTGCCTTCTTATGTCGTCAAACCGATCTTCTCTTAGCTGCTGCTGCTACAGGTAAAGCAATCAATGTTAAAAAGGGTCAGTTTCTTGCTCCCTGGGATATGAAAAACGTCGTGACCAAACTAGAGTCAAGCGGTAACAATCGAATCATGTTGACAGAAAGAGGGTCTAGTTTTGGCTACAATAACTTAGTTGTCGATTTCCGCTCTTTACCCCAGATGCAAGCTTTAGGTTATCCTGTTGTGTTTGATGCAACCCACAGCGTACAGATGCCTGGAGGACAGGGAAACAAATCAGGAGGACAACGAGAATTCGTGCCTTATTTGGCTCGTGCTGCCGCTGCGATCGGTATTGATGCGTTATTTATGGAAATTCACGAAGATCCTGACAATGCTCTTAGTGATGGACCAAATATGATTCCTTTAGCAAGATTGGAAACTGTATTAAGCCAGATTATCAACGTGCGAAATAGTTTGCATGTTAATGATTTAGTAATGGCATAAAAAAGCTATTAGCTATTTCATAGAGGATACCGCTACAGAACCGTAGAGTATCTTTTAGGGCATAAGCTTATGAATGATTTGTAAGTTGGGTTAGCGTAATTCATAACCCAACATCTATTTTAATTAATTGATAACTAATAACTTACAACTATTAATTAAAAACATGGAAACTAGATTTATCTCGATATTATCAATGCCTAGGAATGGCACTAATTATCTCTGTGATTTGATTGGTAAGTTTCAGGAAATAGATTCGCTGTATGAAATTTATCACAACCAAGCAGCATATATTAATAATGGATTGTTGAGTAAGAATATAATCCAACATATTAATAACGTTTACAAATTGCAAATAAAAGATAATAGCGAGCCGCAGTTTACCAATTTTATTGCTCAAAATCCTGCTTTATTTCTCGACATCATTAGCAGCTATAGCAAGAATAAGTATATTAGCTTTAAAGTTTTTCCCAACCACCTGTCCCAAGAAAATTTGAGAGACACAATTATTAAAAATGATCGCATTAAAAAAATTGTTGTCAAACGAAACCTATTAGACGTTTATTTTTCAGTCCAGTTTGCTCGATTACTTCAAAGCTGGGGTAAAAAAGATACGTCGGGATTAAAAGTGGATTTTAACCCAAATAATTTCCTCAAGTGGTTTAGCTCTCACAAAGAATATTATGACTTTATTGAAAGAGAACTCAAGGCTGATAATCAAGAGGCAATTACTTTGGATTATGAAGAGATTCACGGTTTGAACGGTAATCAAGAAAAGTTTGTGTTCTTATTTAACTTTCTTCGTTCTGCTGATTTGAACTTAGATCCAGAAAACTTGTTTAATAATTCTCAAGAGGAACTAAACAAGAACATTAGAAAAAAACAAGATAAACGAGCTAATAGATTAGAAAAGGTTAGCAATCCTCATGTCTTGCTTAATACTTTAAAGCAAAATAAACTTGAATCATTATTAGCTTAACTTCTGCATAATAAAACTAATTAATACAAGAAATATGACTACTTCTAAACTGCATTTCTCTCAGGTAAAACTATTAGCTTTAGATGTGGATGGAATCTTGACTGATGGAGGACTTTACTATACAGAAAGTGGAGAAGTTTGCAAAAAATTTAACGTCAAAGATGGAAAAGGAATAGCACTATTAATTCAGTCGGGTATAGAAGTAGCAATTATTAGTGCCAACGATTCTGCTGCGACTCAGCATCGAGCTAAAAAATTGGGAATTAAGAACTGCTTTATTGGCGTAGAAGATAAGCTAACTGTTTTAGAAAATCTATGTCAGAAACTAAATTTATCTTTGTCTCAAGTGGCTTATATGGGAGATGACTTAAATGATTTACCCGTATTAAAGGCTGTCGGTTTTCCCTTAACCGTAGCCGATGCCATACCTGAAAATAGACTTGCCTCAGTATACGTGACTGAATTATCAGGAGGACAAGGCGCAGTGCGAGAAGTGTGCAATCTTTTGCTTAATTCTGTTCGCGAAGTTTGCCTACAATAACCTATCTTATCAAAGACATGAAAAAAATCTGTTTAGTATACGCCAACTGTCAAAACAAACTGATTGCCAACTATCTCAATCAATCATCTTCCTTTAATCAAGAATATCAAATTCACCGATTCCCAGTCCATCTTTTGATGGAAAAAGGGACGACAGTTCCTGATGCCATAATTAAGCGGGCTGAACTATTTATTTATCAACCAGTTAAAAAGGCTCATGGCGATCGCAGTTCAGAGTCTATACTAAATAAACTACCAGCAAATTGTCGTCGTATATCTTTCCCTTCTCTTTACTTCAAGGGTTATTTTCCTCAGTATTGCAAAAATCCTGTTAATCATATTATCAAACCCAATTATCCCTTTGGTTTTATACCTCATGGAGATAGTAATGTTATTTCTCTTTTGGCGAAAGGGAAAAGCACCGCTGAAATTACTAGTATTTTAAGCGATCCTGATTTCTATACTCAGAATTTTGTCCAAGAAAATCTTAATCAGACTCTTTCAGAATTAAAACAGAGAGAATCTGTACTAGATGTGAAAATAAGCGATTTTATCACCACATATTGCCAAAAATACTATCTGTTTCACACTCAAAATCATCCCACAGATATTATTGGGATCCATATCGCTAATCAAATTCTGCAACTGCTAAATTTGCCTACTATCGGAAATCCCTTATCTTTTAGTAACCCCCAGAGAGGAACATTAGATAACTTTCAGATACCAATTTATCCTAGCGTAATTAGACATCTAAATCTTAGCTTTGTCGATCGCCAATCAACATATAGACACAGCAGCTTTTCAAGTAATAGAATCGATTTTTCTAGATATATATCAGAATATATTGACCTACATTTAGATCAAAAAGATGAAGCTCATCAACATTATTTTTCAGGACTTAAGAGCTTTAAGCAAAACAAGCTTTCTCAAGCTGCATCTGAAATTAAAAAAGCCATTGAAATTAAGCCAAATAATGCAACATATTATGGAGATCTAGGTGATATTTTGCAAAAACAAAACAAATTAGATGATGCTGAATCAGCATATAAAGAAGCGATCGCTTTAAGCCCTCAGTGGGATAAGTTTTATCAGTCTTTGGGAGATATTTTAAGCCAGAAAAATAACTTTGATGGTGCAATACTACTATATAAAAAAGCGATCGGCTTGAATCCTCTTGACTCTAAATCTTATAGAGCCTTGGGGGATATATTGATGAAGCAAGAGAAACTAGATTTAGCAGAAAAACTATATCAAAAAGCTTTAAGTATAGAACCAAACAATGCTTTTTATTATCGCCGTTTAGCCGACCTATTTCAAAGAAAAAACAATTTAGATCTAGCCGTAGACAACTATCATAAGGCGATCGCAATCGCTCCAAAAACTGCCTATTTTTATAGTAATCTTAGTCGAGCTTTAGCACAGCAAAATAAGCTGGACGAAGCCCTAAATACTTGCAAAAGAGCCATAAAATTAGCCAACAAAAATCCAAATTATCACCGTACCTTGGGAGATATACAGTTACAAAAAGGAGAAGTTGAACAAGCACTTAATACCTATCAACAGGCAATAAAATTAAACCCTAACCAAATGAATCAGATATTTCCCAAACTAAGTGTGGCTATGAGAGAAAAAATCAGTTAGTAACAAAATACTATTTGCCCTGACTATGGAATTAAAAGCGAGCGAAGAAGTCTATTTTATCCAGTTGTAATCATCATATTGTTTTGCCTTCGGCATTATCCAATGATTACAAGATTAACAACGGAATATAAAATTAATAGAATTTTACCATTTCAGTCTTTAAATTTGTATTAAAACCTATCCAAAGCCGAGCTTGTTCAATGATTTGTAACAACTCCAATTACAAATGCTCAGGTGAAAAAGCAATTCGATTTGAAATTTTTTAAGATTTGCTAAAGGAAATGTAATACTTTTGACGGACATTTATTCGTACTTGCAATATTAGGATGCAGATATTAATAAAACTTTTTGAAAATACATTTTTGTTTAATGTGCAAGATAAAGGATGCTTTAGTCCTAGTGATAGATGATTGCGAAGATAACTTGTTTTTAATGGAGTTGATCTTAGTTCAGGATGGATACAAGGTAGAGAAGGCTAGCAGTGGCAAAGAAGGTATTGCCAAAATACAGAAGCTTATTCCTGACTTAATTATCCTAGACATGATGATGCCTGATATGACAGGTTTTGAAGTCATTGAGCAGATTAAACCACATGAGCGTTTATCGCTTATTCCAATTATTATTTGCACTGCTAATACGTTTGTGCAGAAAAAAAATATACAGGAAGTAGTGAGTGTTTTTCATAAGCCAATTGACATAGATAGCATACTCACACAAGTTAATTCTTCGATATCTTGTTGTAATAATGTTACAAGTTAAATTCTAATCATTAATGCTAATAAAAAAGACCCCATTCACTGGGAAAATCAGTAGCTATCATTTAATCCTCCTCATCAGATATTAACCCTGAAAGTGTTGCAGGTTATAGGATACGAAAGATAATCAAAAGCAAGACTAAATAAGATGCGTGTTCTTTAGATACACATAAATTAATATATATGAGTATAATTTTATAAAGTCTTTAATATTTGTAGAAAACACCTCTAAAACAATGCTTCATAATTCAAAAGCAATTCAAAGTGGACGTTACGATATTTATGTAAATAATGAGTTAGCAGCAACCACCACTTGCCCCAAACTCTATCACAGCGTTATTAAAGTGTTGGAGAAAAAAGTAATGCAAAACCAGAAACATAAAAATCAGATGAAAGTAGTATAGAGATAGAAATATAGGCTTATATTAAAGTTCTAAAGTCAATAATTTTACGACCTTAATAGCATATTCTGTGGCACTAACAGCATATGCTATTAAGGTCGTTAAATGCCAAAATATTACTGTTTCAAGTTTAAAGCTAAGGTTTATTAGGAAATTTTCAGGTACCTTCTAATCTTATTTTCTAAATCTTCAATTAGAAATGGTTTGGGCAAATAGTCATCACATCCCGCATTCATAAATCTTTGAACCTGATAAGGAAATACCAAACTAGTAATGGCTATTATGTAAATGTGATTGGTTAGGGAATTATGTCTGAGGGTTTGAATAACCTCTATACCATCAACTTTAGGCATCACAATATCCAGCAAGATTAAATCTGGTAGCTTATCCATCGCTATATCTATAGCAATTTTACCGTCTGTAGTCTTTAGGAATTGATAATTGGATAGTTCAAGGATAGTTGTGTGATAAAGCATATTATCCTCGTTGTCTTCTACAACTAGTATCAAAGGTTCTGTGCGGATTATCTTATGCGGTTTTGCCAGTGATTTATTCAGCATTAGTTTCAGAATAGACCGAGTTGCAGTTTGGTTAATTGAAGTGATGTAAATTATATATTAAGAATTGTTTGCAAAATAATAATATATTAATATTTTAGTGTATGTAACAAGTAAACCCCTACTTGCCGATTAGTTCGATTTCTGATAGGGATGTGATGAGGTGTTTCAATCTCAGAACTCCTGAAGAATAGAAGAGAACGAAAATACCAGTTAAAAGCAGTAGTGCTGGTAGCTATAAGCATCCAAATTTAGGATTATCGCGCTTTATATTTAAAGATCCCAAATCACATCAGCCTTAAAGATAGAGACAGTGATCAAGAAATTAGAGATCGCTTTGAACTTACCCATAGCCGATATTTTGTCCTCTATTTAGGCATATGGTAGATAATAAACTAAGCTGTTTTACTTGCTAAACAGCTAATAATTAATAATCGACTATCTCCTCGCAGGAGGATAACTTAAAATATTATGACTTCCCAGTGGGATTATTTTCTCAAAAACTTGGGTGAATGGCATGGCTCATTTACCAGAATGTCGGCTCAAGGTGAAGAAATAGCCGACACCCCTACTCTAGTAACCCTAGAAGGATTAAACGACAACAAAAATGTTCATCAGGTAGTACGTTATCTTCCTGCAGATGAACCTCCTCGTGATGTTGTAGTAGACTATGACAACTTAAATCGTAGTATTATTTTCTTTGCTAATGGTGCTTTTTCCCAAGGAAGTATGCAATGGGGTCCTTACAGCACCTTTGGTGGAGAGTTTGGTCTAATAGATAATGATTTTGGTGACGGCTCTCGGCGACTACGTATGGTAGAGCTATTTAATAGTTCTGCTAAATTAGAAAAGGTAGTATTAATTAGAGAAAAACTACCTCACAGTAATGTTTTAGAAAGACCTGTTTTAACCGTTGAAAGCTTATTGGGAGAATGGTTAGGAGAAGGCACTACTATGTATGCAGATCTTAGCAACCCCAGCACTTTCTCTAGTCGCCTACATATAAGACAGAAAGACGATAATCAGATCGAGCAAAAACTATCTTTTGGTAACAAAAATATTAGCTCGATTGGGCGAATAGAAGGCTCAAAACTTTTGTTTGAAGATAGCGGTTTACCCAATCAGATCTTGCTATTACCCGATGGAGCATCCTGTAATTGTCCTCTGGAAGTCAAATTAGGTCACAACTTTGTTTTAGAGATGGGTTGGCTCTTAAAACCCAATGTGAGACAGCGAATTATCCGTACCTATAATGAAAAAGGCAATTGGATTAGCTGTAGTCTGGTTACAGAAAAAAAGGTAGTCTAATTCTGTTTAGCAAAATCACTACCAAAAACCTCAAACCCTGTACCATATGAAAATTGTCTTTTTTGGCACTCCTCAATTTGCCGTGGCTACATTAGCTAAACTGCTACAACATTCTGATGTCGAAGTTGTGGCAGTGGTGACGCAGCCAGATAAAAGAAGAGGAAGGGGAAATAAAACCTTGCCTTCAGCGGTCAAAAAGTTGGCACTAGAGCATGATTTACCGATCTGGCAACCCCCAAAAATCAAGAAAAATAGTGAAACTTTGGATCTACTCCGTGCTACTCAGGCTGATGCTTTTGTAGTAGTGGCTTATGGCCAAATTTTATCAACAGAAATTTTATCCATGCCAAAACTAGGCTGTATCAATGTCCACGGCTCACTGCTACCTAAGTATCGCGGTGCTGCGCCAATTCAGTGGAGTATTGTCAATGGCGATCGCATTACGGGCATTACTACCATATTAATGGATAAAGGCATGGATACGGGGGATATGCTGCTCAAAGCGGAGATAGAAATTACATTACTGGATAATGCTCATGATCTAGCTGTTACTTTATCTAGTTTGGGAGCAGATTTGCTATTAGAAACCCTGTTTAAATTGCAAAGAAGAGAAATTAAGCCTATTCCTCAAGATAATTCTCTGGCTAACTATGCGCGTTTGATTGATAAAGCTGATTTTACCCTTGATTGGTCGCAATCTGCTCTAGAAATCCATAACCGAGTGCGAGGCTTTTTTCCTAATTGTGCCACCAAACTAGAAGACAAGAAATTAAAAGTAATTGCCACAGTACCCATCACAAAAACTACTATTAAAGATTTGCCAGAAAAATATGAGATATTGAGCCAACAATATTCGACATTAGCAACCAAAAAAGGTCAGCCAGGAGAAATAGTTGAGAATATTAAAAATCTTGGGATATTAGTACAGACAGGAGCGGGATTACTATTATTGACTGAAGTACAGCTTGCAGGAAAACGCGCTCAGTCTGGCTGGGATTTCGCGAATGGAATGCGAATTACCCCAGGGACAAAGTTGAGTAATAAAGAAAAAATCTAGACTAAAAATTGCGTCGCCTATATGATGAAAATGGCGACTACAAAGTCTACTCTTGCTAATCAGAGATGCTTTGACTGCGAATTTTGCCCAACGCTGCTATATAGCTATTGCCAAAAACCTGTAGCGCGGTAATGTTTTTTATTTCATTGGGTCAATTCTTATTTCTTGAAGTTGGTTCGCTTTTTCGGGTACGGGCTGTGCATTGCTCTCAAAAGGGGAATAAGATGCAATCATGATTATAGGTAGAGTTAGGGTAACAACCGCAACTCCCGTTCCTAGAATACCTGCCCACCTATGACCAGGAGATTCTTCTGATGCTTTTCCTGGACTTTGGCTAACTTCCATATATAAATTGATAAATTCGACTTTATCTTGGTAAACGGTTAAAAAATAGAAACATTTAAGAATACAAATATTCCTTTATGTTCCACAATTATAATTGTAACCGCAAAATTGAGTTGGGTTAGTATTTTCTATATCTAAGCTTATAAAATTTTAATTAAGATTTTGGAGAGACAAATTAATGGAAGCGCAGACAACAGGCACATTTAATCATCTTTCTGTGCTAAGTAGAGAGCTGATTGAAGGGTTGAATGTCTCTCCTGGCGGTCAATACCTCGATGCCACGGCAGGCGGAGGAGGACATAGTGAACTGATTCTTAATCATAAAGAAAACATTAAGCTATTAGCCATAGATAGAGATGAAATAGCGATCGCAGCAGTAAAAGCTCGATTGGCAAACTATTATCCCCAACAATTGGAATTTTGGCAAGGTAACTTTGCTGACTTTGAGCCAGGGGAGTTGTTATTTGACGGTATTATTGCCGATTTGGGAGTTAGTTCACCACAGTTAGACGTGGCAGAAAGAGGTTTTAGCTTTCGTGCGGATGCACCTCTAGATATGCGAATGGATCGATCGCAACCCCTTACGGCTCAAGATATTGTAAATCATTGGAAAGAGGTATCTATTGCCGACCTAATCTATACCTATGGAGAAGAAAGGTTTTCGCGACGTATTGCCAAAAAAATCGTCCAGCAGCGTCCTTTTAGAAGCACCACGGATTTAGCACAGGCGATCGCCTCAACTGTCCCAGGAAAATATCGTCATGGTAGAATCCATCCTGCTACCCGTACTTTCCAGGCGCTGAGAATCGAAGTTAATCAGGAATTAAAGTCTTTAGAGAAATTTATCGAACAAGCACCTACTTGGCTCAAACCAGGTGGCAAAATCGGCATTATTAGCTTTCACAGTCTCGAAGATCGGATCGTCAAGCATCGCTTCCGCGAAAGTGAACTACTAGACGTAATTACCAAAAAACCGATTACCGCCGAACGAGACGAACAAAGAGCTAATCCACGATCGCGATCGGCTAAACTCAGCTCAGTTCGACCAACAGCGTAACTTTGCGATCGCATCGTGGATGGTTCGCAAACATCTTGACTTCGTCGCCGAACACAACTTCAACAGCACCACCGGCGACCAAGGTTTGGACGCTGAAATTGAACGGCGCGTCGAAGCCTGGTCAGAGCCTGAAAACTTCGATGTCCGTGAACGATTCGGATTGCAGGATGCCGTCAGAACATTGGAAGCGTGCCGAACGGTAGGCGGTGACGTCCT
>ENA-ORXT01006107-ORXT01006107.1-marine-metagenome-genome-assembly--contig:-NODE-6107-length-11374-cov-4.500133_pt1 | contig 11374 bp, 10 predicted proteins | sample MGYA00237868_ERZ511482 | MGnify/ENA metagenome assembly ERZ511482 | reverse complement strand
CGCCGGACCGTGCCAACTATCGAATGCTGGCGATCGCGGACCTGTCCGCGGCAATCCGCGAGAACCGGGCCCCGCGTGCCTGCGCGACCCTTGCGCTGCACGTGCTCGATGTCATGGCATCGATCGCCGAGGCAGCCGCCACGGGCGCCGCGCTCGCGGTGCGCAGCCGGGTCGAGCGCCCCGCCCCCCTGGACGAGGCGGCTGCGCGGGCGCTGAGTGCCTGAAGCCGTCGGTTCCATCACGTGTCGTCCCATGGGTGGCGCGGTTCTCACATTCACCTGACGCGCACGGGTGCCGATGCGTGTGCGGAGATCACCAGCCGTTCCACGGCAGCCGGTGTCACCGCCGTGCTGCGCCCACCAATGAATTCGGCGGACAGAGCGGCGGCCGCGGCCGCGAACTGCACGCTGCGGCACGGATCCAGTCCGCGACTCAGGGCTGCGCCGTAGGCACCGTGGAACCAGTCACCGCAACCGGTCGTATCGCGCACATCGACCGAGAAACCTTCCTGGTGCCACACCTGATCGCCACCGCGCTGGCGCACCCACGCGCCGGACGCGCCCCGCGTGACGGCGACGGCCTCTCGATCGGCCGACCACAAGGCATCGATCATGGCGGGGGCCGTGGTCGCACCGGTGGCCGATGCCGCGAACTCCCAGGGCAGTACCAGATGCTGGCACAAGGTCATCAGCTCGTCGCTCGCCGGTCCGATGCTCCATTCGATATCACCGATGACGGCCACCCCCGCGGACACTGCCTCCCGGACGATGGCGGGCGTGTGTGCGGCATACGCATCGATCAACAGGAAACGTGCTGAACCGAGATCCTCCACCGACAACGTCGGGGGCGCGCCCAGGCGCGTGTCGTCACGAAACGCGATGAAGCGTTCACCGGAGGGGTCGATCACGACGGTGGACCGGATCGGACGTGCGTCGGCGGATCGGGTGGCGCGCGAAAGGTCCACACCGCGCGAACTCAGGCTGTCGGCGACGGCTGTATCACGCGGGTCATCCGACAACCAGCCGACGTAGCCGGTACGCGCACCCAGCGACGAGGCGGCGACCAGGGCGGTGGCCACGTTGCCGCCGTGCGCAGTCCACTCCTCCACCACCCGACCCTTGCCGACGCCGAACGCCTGATCGACGCGCAGAAGCTCGTCGACCGAGACCGATCCGAAACCGACGATATCCGGTCCGTTGCGCACGGTCTAACCGCCGGCCGCCTCGATCGCTGCTCGCGCGCTCAACCCCTCATGGATGACGCCCTTGAACGCGGCACCGGCAACGGCCGGATCGCCGTGCCCCCAGAGATTGCGACCGACCACGGCCCCGACGGCTCCGGCGCCGATCGCATCGGCGGTGTACGCCAGCGCCTCCTCCAGCGTGTCGGCCTTGGGTCCGCCAGCGATGACGATCGGTACCGGACAACTGTCCACCGTCTGGCGAAACGCGTCGATGTCCCCGGGGTAGCCGACCTTTATCACATCCACACCGGTCTCGATACCGATGCGTACCGCATAGGCAATCGAATCCGGCGTGAAGACGATCTTCGGCTCGTCGCTGAAATCGCGCGGGTAGATGTGCGCCACCACCGGCATGCCGAAACGATGAGCATCGCGCACCGAATCGATCAGCCAGCGGATGTAGGTTCCTTCGCTGTCGCCACCGAGCGGAATGGCAACCGCCAGTGCATCGGCCCCCAGCCGCACCGCATCCTTCGGCGTGGCGACGAGTTGCTGGATCCGGTCATCGACGGTGAAGCATCCGCCCTGGATGATCAACGCCGCCTTGCCGGCATGAGCGGACCACAGGTGCTTGGCCGAGCCGGGCTGCACCGTCACCGAGTCGGGCGATGCCGATACCACCCGCTCCAGCGCCGCGGGCAGGTTCGCCAGGCCGCCCTGCCGGACGTTTCCGTAGCCGACGAAGTGGTCGACGGCCGCACCGAACAGGCGACCGGAAGGGTGAGAGAAGATTCTCGACAAGCGAACGCGGGTACCGAGTGTCATGTCTATCCGGTCAGTTGGGAGTCGGGGAAGGGGCGCGCACGGGCTGTCGTCGCCGGGATGGCGGCATCAGCCCTTGAGGGATCCTGCCGTCATGCCGGTCAGGAAGTAGCGTTGCACGCACAGGTAGAGCACCAGGATCGGCAGCGAACCCAGCACGCTCATGGCCATCATCTCGTTCCACTCGTAGGCGTGCTGCCCCATGAGAAGCTGTATGCCGATCGGCACCGTGCGCATGTCCATCGACTTGGTCAACGTCAGCGCGAACAGGAATTCGTTCCAGGCAAGCAGGAAGGTGTAGACGCCGGTGGCGACGATGCCCGGCACCGATACTGGCACGATGACGCGCCACAATGCGGTGAAACTCGAACCGCCATCCATCTGCACCGCCTCGTCGAGTTCCTTCGGCAGCGTGTTGAAGTAACCGGTCATCATCAGAATGGCGTACGGCAGCGTGAAGACCATGTACGTCAGGATCAACGCCAGGTAGGTGTCGTACAAGCCGAACGCGACCACGATCCCGAAATAGGGGATCAGCAGCGTGATCGGAGGCACGGTCTGGGTGCTGATGATAAACAGGCTCAGGGGCTTCTTGAAGCGGAACGCATGTCGGCTGAAGGTGTAACCGGCGAGAATGGCCACCAGCAGTGTCAGCAACGTGACCGTGCCGGCCACCAGGTAGCTGTTGACGAAGAATCGGACCTTCTCCGGATCGGAGAAGATGTTCCGGTACGCCTGGAACGTGAACGCCTCCGGCAGCAACCTGGGCGGCAGCGCGAAGATCTCCGCGTTCGACTTCACCGAGCTGACCAGCATCCACAGGACCGGAAAGCCGGCGAACACGGCACCGAGTAGCAGACCGGTGTAGGTCAGCAATGTGGGAACGTCCCAGCGACGCCTGCCTCCGGAAGCCATCAGTCGCGCACCTTCTGATATCGCAGGTAGAAGAAGGCCCCGACCAGGGAGATCATCAGCATCACCACGGCACTGGCCGAAGCGAGGGAGAATTCGTAGCGGGTGAAGGCCAGCTTGTAGGTATAGGTACCGATCATCTCGGTCGCATGGATCGGCCCGCCGCCGGTCGTCAACCAGACCAGCGGGAATACCTGCATGGTCCAGATGAAATCGAGCAGCGCGATGCTCACGATGACCGGCATCAGGTGAGGAACCGTGATGTAGCGAAGCTTCTGGAACTCGTTGGCACCGTCGATGCTGGCGGCTTCGTACAACGAACCGGGCACCCCTTGCAGACCGGCGAGCAGGCTGACCATGAACAGCGGGTAACCGGCCCATATGTTCACGAACGTCAGGGCGTGGATCGCCGTGTCGGACGAGGAAAACCACTCGACGTTGCGCTCGATGATCCCGATACCGGTCAACACCGCGTTCACCACACCGCTCGGATCGAGCAGCAAGCGCCAGACGATCGCGATGATGACCGCCGTGAACAGCCAAGGCAGGATGTAGAGCACGCGGAACATCGCTCGCACGGCCGGGTGAATTCGCTCGGAGTTGAGCATCAGCGCAAAGCCGAGCCCGAGTCCCAGGTGGAACACGACACTCATGACGGTGAAGTAGAGCGTGTTCACGATCGATATCCTGAACGTCTCGTCGCGCAGTATCGTCCAGAAGTTGTCGAGCCCTACGAACGTCGGGTTCCGGTTCATGATCACGTTGTCGAGCGTGGCGTAGTGCAACACGACACCCATCGGAAACAGCATCAGCAGAAGCAACAGCAGCAGCGTCGGCATGAGATACAGGTACGGCGCCATCGAACGACGTGTACGGTACGAGATCATTCGCTCGAGCATTCCCGTGTCGGGCGCGACGAATTCAGGTTGGTCGGTCGGCACCACGCTCATGACAGGGGGTTCGGCACAGGTCGGGACAGGTGCCGCGATGCATCGACGGCATGCACCGCGGCGTTCGACAGCTCGCAGGACGAAACTTCGGGTCAGAATTCCTCCATCCACTTGGCCTGGGCGTTGGCCGCTGCCTCAGCGGCGCTCTGATCTCCCTCGAGCATCTTCTGGATTTCCTCATCGAACATGCGCATCAGTTCCTCGGCAACCGGCAGACCGGTAAACTCGTTGGCCAGATAGCCCGACTTGAAGATCTCGAAGCCCTTGCCGAACAGCTCGTCGGACGCCACGAAGTCCGGCGTCGCCTGCGTGTTGCCCGGGAAGGCATTGGCGATGGATACCAGCTTGCTGTTCACCTCTGCGCTCATCAGGTAGGTCACGAGCTTCCAGGCCTCCTCCTTGTTCTCGCTGCTCTCGCTGACGCCGATGCCCCAGGACGCGTAGGGGAGACCGCGACGACCGTCGTAGCCATCCTTGCTCGGGAAGTCCGTGATCGTGAAATTCAACTCCGGATTTCGTTCGCGGATCATGTTGATGTGCGCCAACGTGCTGACCATCATGCCGACCCGACCGTTGACGAACTCCTCGACCTTGTCCTGCTCCTTCTTGGCGAACGAGCCGGGCGAGATGACGCCCTCGTCATACATGGCCTTGATGAACTCGAGTGTCTCCAAGACGTTCTCGTTGGTCAGATCCGGCTTGCCGTCGGCCATCATGCTGTCGCCAGATGCCCAGAGCCAGGACATGACATCGTTCTGCACACCGTTCGGCGATTGCAGCGACAGCGGCAGCACCCACCCGTACCGGTTGCTCGAGGCGTCGGTCATCGCGCGCGCCGCCGCCACGAACTCGGTACGGTTCGTGGGCAGTTCCTCGATGCCCGCCGCCTTGGCGATATCGAGGTTCACATACATCGGGTACACGAACGATGCGACCGGAAACATGTAGCTGCTGCCGTCGACCTGGATGATGTCGGCCACCTGATCGCGATCGAAACCGCTCGAATCCATCAGGTCGTCGAGGGGGGCGATGGCGCCTTGCTTGGCCAGATCGTTGACCCAGGCGCCGTCGAGACCGACGACGTCGCTCAGCGTTCCGGTCGCTGCACCGACGACGATCTGGTCACGGATCGCGGAGTACGGACCGCTGACCAGCTCGACCTTGATGTCCGGGTTCTGCGCTTCGAATCCGTCCATGATCTCGCGGAACGAGTTCGCCGGCAGCTCGGGAGCCCACCACTGAACGAACTCGATCGTCGTCTCGGCGGAGGCGGTCGTACAGGCCAGCGACATCGCGACCGCGATGGATGACAGCAGGCCGGTGGTTCGATGACGACCGAGCGGAGAAACAACGGGTGATTTCGCGAGCATGAATCCGACCTCTGGTGTGTTGAACGGACGGCGACACCGCCGACGAGCGGCGGCTTGCACCGGATCGCGTGTCCCGGCAAGACGGGTCGAACAGCTACGACACGCGCAGGTCGCTGTCCGAGCGTTGCCGACTCAGGTACCGTCGGCAAGCAAGATGAAGGTATCCGTAGGCGGCGCGCTGGTACGTGCTCGGCAATGCCGTGCCTGGACGGCAGGCGGCAGGATCCGCTCACGAGGCTGACCGGATTCGCCCGAACAGGGCGTCGGCATCCAGTGACAGATGCGTATCGGCATCGAAAGCGTAGAGCTTGCACGGATCGATCGAGACGTGGATATCGTCGCCGATGCGCGCGCTGCTGGTCGGCGCGAATCGCGCGACCGCGTTCGCCTCGCTACCCACCTCCGCGATCGCGTCAGGGTCGCCCGAGTCGACCTTGCGAGCATCGATGTTCAGGTGCGCGACGTGCTCCGCACCCAGCTCTTCCAGCGAGCAGACCGTGGCCGGCAGCGTCAGGGCCGCGCCGGTCACCGTCTTGTCACCGGTGTGCTTGATGTCCTCGGGTCGAATTCCGATCACCAGCCGACGCCCGTCCTCGGCCGACACCCATGGCTGACCGCCCGGCGACAACGGTGTCCCCTCGCCTAGCGCCAACGTACCCGCCTGCACGCGTGCCTCGAACAGGTTCATCGCCGGCGATCCGATAAATCCGGCAACGAACGCGTTGACAGGCTTGCGGTAGAGGTCCGACGGCGAATCCACCTGCTGCAGCACACCGTCCTTGAGCACCGCGACGCGATCGCCCATCGTCATCGCCTCGACCTGATCGTGGGTCACATAGATCGTGGTGATTCCCAGCGTTCGCTGCAGCCGCGCGATCTCCGTGCGCATCTGCACTCGCAGCTTGGCGTCGAGGTTGGACAGCGGTTCGTCCATCAGGAACGCAGCGGGCTCGCGCACCATGGCCCGCCCCATTGCCACGCGCTGTCGCTGGCCGCCCGACAACTGTCCGGGCCTTCTCTGCAGCAACGGCTCCAGTTCCAGCATGGATGCCACCCGGTGAACCCGCTCATCGCGCTCGCGGGGCTTGATACCGGCCAGCTTCATGGAAAAACCGATGTTCTCGTGCACGCTCATGTTGGGGTAGAGCGCATAGTTCTGGAACACCATGGCGATATCCCGGTCCTTCGGTGCGATGTCGACGACGCGCCGGCCACCGATGCGCAGATCCCCTTCGCTGACGTCCTCCAGTCCGGCGATCATGCGCAGCGCCGTCGACTTTCCGCAGCCCGATGGGCCGACCAGAATCAGGAATTCACCGTCCGCGACACTCAGGCTCAGATCCCTGATCGCGTGAAACCCGTTGGCGTAGCGCTTGTTGATGCCTTCGAGTTCGACGTCGGCCACACCCACTCCCCGTTCGGAAGAAAACCTCGAAGAATTGAACGCGTAGATGGTTATTTCTTTACGCGCGTCCAGTTTACATGCTGTACGGCAAAGCACAACAGAAAGTCGCTCTTGGCACTCGATCCGCCGCCGTGTGTCAATCGTCCCGTCTCTGGGACGAGCCACCCTCTACTCACGACCCGCCAACGTCAGCCGCCACGGGCCGGTAGCCCGCTTCAATGACGGTTCGGTCTGGTCACCTGTCGACCACGCGTCCCATCATCATCGCCACCACCTCGTCCTCGTCGGTGTCGTCGATGCGTCGCTCCCCGACCTTGCGGCCACGTTCCAGCACCACGATGCGATCGCACAGCTCGAAGATGTCGGCCAGGTTGTGCGAGATCAGGATGATCGCCACCCCTTCGCCGCGCAGGCGCCGGATCAGCGCCTTGACCTCGCGCTGCTCCGGCACGCCGAGCGCGGCGGTGGGCTCGTCCATGATCAGCACCCGCGCCTTCCAGTACACCGCACGGCTGATCGCGATGGCCTGGCGCTGCCCCCCGGACAGGAACCGCACCGGTACCGACAGGTCGTTCAGGCGGATGCCCAGGTGCTCCAGCGCGCCGCGTGCCTCGTCGCGCATGGTCCGGCGATCGAGAAACGGGATGCCGAAGCGCCGGTGCATGCGCTCGCGACCGAGAAAGATGTTGATGCCGACATCGAGGTTGTCGGCAAGCGCCAGATCCTGGTAGATCGTCTCGATGCCCAGGTCGCGCACGCCCTGCGGTCCGAGCATGCCGATGCGCTGACCGTCGTAGCGGATCTCGCCGTCGTCGGGCACGTGCGCGCCGGCGATCATCTTGATCAGCGTGCTCTTGCCGGCGCCGTTGTCGCCGGCCAGCGCCAGCACCTCGCCCGCGTGCAGTTCGAGCGACACCTCCTTCGAGGCCTGCGTCGCACCGAAGCGCTTGCTGACGCCTTCCACGGTCAGGATCGGCTCGCTCATGCCGCGTTCACGCAGCACTGGTGGTCAATCGTGCCAGCCGATCGCGCGACTGGTCGATCAGCACCGCCACGATGATCACCAGCCCCACGGTGATGAACTGCCAGAACGGCGGCATGCCGATGAACACCAGCCCGAACTGGATGATCGCGATGATCAGCGCACCGATCACGGTGCCGCCGATCGTGCCGCTGCCACCGGTCAGGCTGGCCCCGCCGATGAACACCGCCGCCACCGCGTTCAGCAGGATCGGCTCGCCCGCATCCGCCGCACCGGCGGAGAAGCGCGAGGTGTAGAAGATCCCGGCCATGGAGGCGGTGAACGCGCTCAGCAGGTAGATCGTGAAGGTCAGGCGCGTGGTGTTCACGCCGGCCCGCACCGCGGACTGCAGGTTGCCGCCCATGGCGTAGACGTAGAGCCCGAAGCGGGTGTGCGCGAGCAGGTAGTGGAACAGCAGCGTGATGGTGGCCGCGACCAGGACCGGGATCGGCAGGATGTCGGCGATGCGGCCGTTGCCGAAATCCCGCGCGGTCTCGTTGCGCACCGCCACCGTCGCCCCGCCGGCGACCAGGAAGGCCATGCCGCGAGTGACCCCGAACATGCCGAGGGTGCCGATGAACGACGGTACCTTGAGCCGCCCGATCAACCAGCCGTTGATCAGCCCCGGCACCAGCGCGATACCGACGCCTGCGCCCACGCCGAGCGCGAACGAGAGCGGCGGGGCGAGCTCCGGGGTTGCCCGCATCACCACCGCCATGGTCACCGCGGCCAGCCCCGCGGTGAACCCGATCGACAGGTCGATCCCTGCGGAGATGATCACCAGCGTCAGCCCCAGCGCCATCATGAGGATCTGGGTGGCGGTCAGCAGGATGCTCTGGAGGTTGTACAGGTTGGCGATGAAGGTGCGCCCGTAGGTCTGCCAGGACCACGCCTCGAAGAACACGACGATCAGGAACAGGAAGATCCAGGACCAGGCGCTGGTCAGCGTGCGCAGCACCCGCAGGTGCGGCGGCAGCGCACGGCTGTCGATCAGGCTCATGACGCGGGCGGCGGATCAGTTCGAGTAGATGAACCGGGCGACCGCCTCGTCGTCGACGTTGTCGGCGGTGATCACCGTGAAGCCGGTGCCGATCATCGGCGGCACGGAATTGCCGGTCAGGTGCGCGTAGGCGCTCATGACACCGTAGTAGCCGATCTCGGCCGGGTGCTGGGCGATGGCCATGTCGACCAGGCCGGACTCGAGCTGTTCGACGATCGAGGTCGGTGCATCGAAGGCGACCACGGTGATCGCGTCGGACTTGTCGGCGGAATCCACCCCGTTCGCAGCCCCCAGGGCCGAGAACAGGTTGGCACCGAACACGCCGCCCAGGTCCGGGTCGCGGGCGAGTACCGCCTGCAGCTGCGACGCGGCCGTGGAGGCATCGTTCTCGTTGTACTGCGTGTCCAGCACCTGGATGTCGGGAAACTTCTCGGCCATCTCGGCCTTGAACCCTTCCTCGCGCTGATCGGTGGTGGAGATGCCCGGGCGCACGTTCGAGACGTACACCGACCCGGAACCGCCCATCGCCTCGGCCATGGCCGAGGCCGCCATGCGGCCACCGGCGACGTTGTCGGAGGCGATGTAGGCGAACGGGAAGTCCCCGTCGCCGGCCCCGTCCTGATACCTGCCGTCGTCGATGAAGGTGTCGACGGTGATGATGGCGACGCCGTTGTCCGCGGCGCGCCGCAGCGGATCGATCAGCTGCACCGTGTCGGTCGGTGCGATCAGGATCGCGTCCGGCTGGCGGGCGACGACCGCCTCGAGCACCGGAATCTGCAGGGTGGGGTTGAAGTCCTCCGCGCCCTGGAAATCCACCTCGATGCCGAGCGCCTCGGCCGCCGCCTGGGCGCCCTTGTTCATCGTGATGTAGAACGCGTCGGTGGTCAGGCCCGGCACCAGCACGATGCTGATGTCCTTGTCCTGCGCGCCGGCGGTGCCGGCCGCCGCGAGTGCCATCAGACCCGCCGTCAACGAATGTGCCAGTGAACGTGTACGCATGAGCCTTCCCGTCTCCATCGCTTGCGGTGGCGCTCTCGCCGGCGTGGGAGAACGCCCCAAGGGCACGATCGACATGACCGCATGGAACAGGTTAACGCGTCGAATGGCGCCTGGGTAGCAGTATTTCCGGAACCTGTCGCGCCGGCACGCGGCCGGCACGGGCCTCCTCGCTCGCGCCGGAGCGCGGCGCGTGCCGGCTCCCGCGGCGGATCAGGCGCTGCGCCGTTCCGGGACCGCCTCGACGCGTGCCACCCCGATCGCTCCGGCGGCACGCGCGGCCGCGGACGCATCCGCCGGCAAGGCACCGGGTTCGGTGAACGGCGTCGACGAGGCATCGACGATCTGCGGCACCAGCCCCAGATCGCCGAGGATGAGCTCGGCACCCTGCGCCAGCAGGTCCTCGGCCACGCGCACACCGAGCGCACGGGCGTTGGCCGGCGAGGCGATCGCCTGGGCGCGCAGCACGTGCGAACCGTCCAGGTTCGCCACCAGGCCGCGCAACCAGACCTGGCCGCGACGAATCACCGAGTAGGCACCGATCGGTGCCCGGCCGCTGTCGCCGAGCCGCGCCGACAGGCCACGCTCCGCACGGCAACGCGCCGCCGCCGACGGATCGTGCAGCACCGCCAGATGACGGCGCACGCGCTCGTCGCCGGTGCGGCTCTGGATGCCGACGATGCCCTGCCCCGCGGCCGGCAGGCTGTCCTCGATCGGGAACTCGGCACGAATCCGGTCCTGCAGGTCCAGCCTGACCAGATCGATGGCGGCCAGCACGATGGCGTCGTAGTGACCGTCGTCCAGCTGACGCAGGCGCGTGCCGACATCGCCGGACTGCGGGCGGACGTCCAGATCCGGCCGCCGTGCCAGCAGCTGCGTCCGGCGGCGCGGCGAGCAGGTACCGATGCGCGCACCCTGCATCAGGTCCGCCGGACTGTCGTAGCGGTTGGACACGAACGCGTCACGCGGGTTGCCCCGCGCCAGCATCACGCCGACCTCGAGCCCGTTGGACAGCGCGGCCGGCAGGTCGGTGATCGCGTGCACGGCGATGTCGGCGCGACCGTCGAGCAACGCCTCCTCGAGTGCTCCGATCCGTGGGCTGTCCGACGACCCGTCGCCCCCGGTGGTCACGCGCAGCAGCTCGACCCGCAGCGCCGGGAACCGGGCCACCAGGCGCTGCCTGACGTCCTCGGCCTGCCACAGCGCCAGCGGACAGCGGCGGGTGGCGATGACCAGCCGATCGGCGACGGGCGCGATCATCGGATGGCGCTGTCCACGGACCCGACGGGCGAAGCACTGCCCGATAGCGGACCCTGCAGGAGCGGATCGAGGGAGGCCGACTCGTCGTCGCCGGCGGTCGCGGCCTTCTCCATGCCGTCCATGATCGGCTGCTCCGAGGCCGGCACCATCGGGTCGTAGGGCACCGTGTAGGGGTTCTCGCCACCGAGGCCCTCGCCGCGCCACACCGGGTAGTCGTCCAGCATGCTCTGCCCGTACAGCGGCTTGGCCACGCCCTGGTGACAAGTGGTGCAGTTCACCTTCGGCGCATCGCCCAGCTGACCGTGCCGGATCGGCGGGTAGACCGGGCCGAGCGGTGACAGGAAGTTCTCGTTGAGCGCGGGCACCATCTTCAACGCGTGCCAGGCGGTGACACGCGTCGGCGGGCTCATCTCCCAGCTGGAGAAGTTGCGCGAGTTGTGGCAGTAGGTGCAGTT
>ENA-ORXT01006104-ORXT01006104.1-marine-metagenome-genome-assembly--contig:-NODE-6104-length-11386-cov-4.340437_pt1 | contig 11386 bp, 4 predicted proteins | sample MGYA00237868_ERZ511482 | MGnify/ENA metagenome assembly ERZ511482 | reverse complement strand
ACGGCACAAAAAACTATTTCTGGAACAGTCGTAGACGAATTTAGAGAGGCGATTATTGGCGCTAGTATTCTTGAAAAGGGTACTTCCAATGGCACGGTGACAGATATTGATGGTCAATTTTCTTTAGAAGTAAGTGCAGATGCAACTGACTTATTGATAAGCTATACTGGCTATCAAGAACAAACAGTAGCTTTAGGAAACGCAACTGTTTTGGAGATAGTCCTTAAAGAAGGAGTTATTTTGGATGAAGTTGTAGTAGTAGGATATAGTACTGCTAAACGTGGAGATGTAATAGGCTCTATATCTAGTGTAAAAGGAGAGGATGTAACACTAATGCCTATTGCTAGTATTGATAACCTTTTGCAAGGTAGATCAACAGGTGTTGAGGTAACTGCTATCAATGGAAAACCAGGGCAAAGTGCCTATATGAGAATACGTGGTTTAACTTCTATAAATGGGAATAATGATCCATTATTTATAGTGGATGGTGTACCTGTACCAAGGTCGGTATATGGTTCTATTAACCCTGAAGACATCGCAGAATTGACTATTTTAAAAGATGCAGCTTCTACTGCAATATATGGAGCTAGAGCAAGTGCAGGAGTGGTAATAATTACTACGAAATCAGGTAATAGTAATAGTTCCTTCGTGGAATATTCTGTACAAATAGGCAGAAAAGAGGTATTAGATGATGGTTTCGAATTAATGAATGCTTCCCAAAAATTAGACTATGAAGTTGAAACAGGAGTCAGAGAACCATTATCTGCTGAAGAAAGAACAGATCTTTTGCAGTATGGGACGGATTGGGAAGATGCCTTATTAAGAACGGGTGATCTGATGAGTCATAACTTATCTTTCACGGGGGGGAATAAGAGTGGAAGCTATTATCTTTCCCTTTCTAGGTATGATGAACAAGGTATTTCCCTCGGTTCTGATTTTGATAGAACTACTGCTAAATTCAATGGTTCTTACAATATCAATGATTGGATATCTGTATCCAATTCGCTTAATATATCTAGAAGAAATGATACGTCATTAAGAGATAGAAATAATGTTCAATCTCCTTTCGTGGGAGTCTATGCCTATAATCCCTATGAAACAATTTTTAACCTAGATGAGAATGGGGAACCTATTATAGATGAGCTAGGAGAACCTAGTTATAATTTTACACACCAAGGATTTAATATTGTGGAAGCGATAGAAAATAATCCAGAAAGTGGGCAATGGTCTGATATATATGGCAATATAAGTTTGGCTTTTAGCCCGATTAAGAATTTTACTTTCAAGACTACTGGAGGTTATACTTTTAATAATTTTAAATCGGAATATTTTATACAACCCAATTCAATTTTGGATTTTTATGTTGGGGATACAGATGCGCCTGGCATCAAAAGAGATGGTGGTTCTAATATTGACCGCTATGTATGGAATAATATTGTACAATATAATTATACAGCTAATGACCTCCATTCTATTTCCTTTTTAGCTGGAACTGAATTTGTAAAAAACCAATTTGAAAGTTACAGTATTAGTGGAAAAGGTTTTCCTGTTGGGTTAGCCCTACAATCTGTTGCCGCAGAAATTACAGGTGGAAATACTTTCAAATCAGAATTTGCCTTATTTTCTACTTTTGGTCAAATTGGATATTCTTTTGACAATAATCTACAAATACAGGCAACTATTAGAAGAGATGGGTCTTCTAGATTTGGTGCAGATAAACGATTTGGAACTTTTTATGGGATAGGTATCGGATATGATCTTGCTAAATCCTTATTTAGCAATTCGAACAAAGTAGATCAACTAAAACTTAGAGCATCCTATGGTACTACTGGTAATGAACCAGTTAATCTATATGAACCAATTGGGGTATTAGACTTTACAAGCTATGCGGATCAAACTGCAGCCTTGCAATCAAATGTATCTAATCCTAATTTGCAATGGGAGACTCAAAAGGCTTACTCTATTGGTGTTGACTTTGGCTTGTTAAATAATAAAATAACTGGTTCTTTTGAGTACTACTCTAAAAAATCTACTGATTTATTATTCCCAAGTCAATTATCCAGAACTACAGGCTTTCCTTCCCGAACAGATAATATTGGAGATTTAAGTAACCGAGGTTTTGATGCGGAAATTTACTTCAGCCCAATACGACAGAAAAAATTCTTTGTGGAAGTGGGGCTTAGGTTTTCTAAAAATCAATCAATCATAGATCGATTAAATACCGCCGAGGAGATAGAACCTTCCAACGCTTTTGCCTCTGTACTAAAAGCTGGAGAAATTGCTTATGTATGGAAACTAGTTGAATTCAGTAGAGTCGATCCCCAAACTGGCGACTTATTATACTTGAGTGCATCTGGAGAAGAAACAAATAGTCCTACTGAATCTGATTCCAAAATACTTTCTGGCAAGTCCGCACTTCCTACTTATTGGGGTGGATTTGACATCAATGCGGGTTTTGCAGGTTTAGAATTGACGACAACGTTTTCTTTTAAAGGAGGAAATTATATCTATAATGCTCGAAGAAGATCACTTGTCGCAGGTGCAGACGGTGCTCGAAGTCAACAAAGCGTAGAAGCCTTTGATTACTGGAAAAACTCTGGTGATAACACAGATATTCCAAGGCCTGATGTAGAAGTAGAAGCGTCTCGTTCTGATCGCTTTCTTGAAAAAGGAGATTATATTAGACTAAGAAATGTGCAACTTTCCTATTCTCTGCCATTGAATATTATTCAAAAAATAAAAGTAAAAGGACTTTCTGTATTTGTAGCAGGTACAAATTTATTGACCTTTTCAGATTTTATTGGCGACCCAGAAGTAGGCGTATTTATTGAAGAATCTGCTGCTAATGGTGTAGTAGGACAATTACCAGGCGAGCTTGCTGGTTTTAGTTACCCTAATACCAAAACAATTACAGGAGGAGTTAAAGTGAAATTTTAAAACCTATCACTAATAGTAGACTTGTCCTCCTTTAAGAAACACCTATATGAAATGCTATTTTTCTACTATTTTCCTCTAAAAAATAACTTATTAAAAGGATTATTTAGTGATTTTTTAAAGAAGACTAATAAAAGATAGCTATTTCATATAAGTATTTTTAAAGAAGGAAAAGTCTAGTATAAAATTTAAAAAATGAAAAATAAATATATAATTATATCTACATTGTTGTTTTCATTATTTACAATTTCATCTTGTGATGAGGAATTAGAATTATTTCCACTAGATGCAATTGCAACAGATTTAGGTTTCAATAATGAAACAGATTTCGACAACGCTTTGAGAGGTGTTTATTCTGGTTTTAGAAGATCAGGCTATTATGGGGCAACATCTGGTGCTCCGTCTATTTATTTTATTCCTGATGTTATTACAGATAATGTGATCATTAACTCCAATGGAAGAAGATCAAGAGAAACTTTTTATGATTGGAGATATGATGAAGATAACAGTTCGGAGGTCTTTTGGTTATCCGCTTATAAAGTTATCCAGCGAGCTAATCTAATTTTAGAAAATGTAGATAATCTTGAAGATGGGGCAATCAAGGATAAAGTAAGAGGAGAAGCATTAGCTGCTAGAGGTCTCGCACATTTTGACTTAGCAAAATTTTATGCAGCTTCCCCTAATCAAGGTAGTGGGGAAGGAATCCCTTATGTGACTGCGACAGATGCTTCTTTGCTGCCTGCTAGAAATACTTTGGAAGAAACCTATACTAATATTATTAAAGACCTTACAGATGCATCAACCTCAATTGCAGAGACGAACGGAGGTGGAAGAATTAATAAGAATGTTGTAATGGGAATGCTTAGTAGAATTTATCTTTTTATGGGGGATTATAATAAGTCTCTTGAAGCTGCAAATAGTGTTAGTGGAGTAAGTGAGATATCAAGAGATAACTTTCTTGATTTATGGAAAGATGCAACAGATGAATCTGTATTATGGAAACTAGAAATAGTAGATTCTGATAATGTTTCTATAGGGGTTGCTTGGTTGCAAGAATCACCAGACGGTATTCGCTCGGAATATAATGTCGATTTTTCTTTATTTCAATTATATAATGATAATGATATAAGAAAAGAGGTATATTTTGAAACGAGTGATTTCGCAGGTGTTACTTATAACCATATTGTCAAATATAGAGGTAGATTTTCAGGAGATGCAAATGTAGTTGACGCAAAAATATTAAGGTATTCAGAGGTGTTGTTAAATAAAGCGGAAGCAATGGCGGAGTTAGGTATGGAAGAAGGTGCGCTAAGTGCTTTAGATGAATTAAGAGTAAATCGGTATGCTGACTTTGTTTCCAACCAAGAAACTGGGCAAGCCTTAAAGGATGCTATAAGCTTAGAAAGAAGATTAGAATTAGCTTTTGAGGGGCATCGGTTTTTTGATCTTAAAAGGAAAGGTCTTGGTATTACCCGTTCAAGTTTTGGCGATCGAGCAGACGGCACTGGGCAGGAAGCAGAATTTAAAGAATTACCTGCTGGTAATCATCGCTTTAATATGGCAGTTGGTACAACTGAGCGATCAGCTAATCCTAATATGAGTCAAAATCCTGGATACTAGAGGAGTTTTAGTTGTATAAATGACCCAAAACTTAGAATAAAATTTTTTTTATACGAATCCGATATTGAGCAATAGGGCTGTTAAAGCCCTATTGTTTTTTTTGATTCTTGATAAGTCCCTAAATGCAAGATAAGTACAAACATTTGCAGGATAAGTACAAACAAGTAATTCGTTTTTATAGAGAATTTTGAGTAGTCGGACTTAAAGAATGCGCTCGATAAAATCTTGAGCCTATACAACAGATTTTTCCTTCAAATTTACACAGAAGCTATCTACGTCTTGGCGAAAGTAATGGTGATACTTTCGTCCTTAGCTACGCTATGCTAAATTTAAAACTTTCACTTCACCAATAAAACTAATTAGTATGAAAAAAATTATTCAGTCGGTGCTAATCTTATGCTTAACCATAAGTTATGTAACCGCACAAAGAACCATCTCTGGCTCCATTTTTTCGGAAGATGGAGAACCCGTTATTGGTGTCACTATTTTAGAAAAAGGCACTTCTAATGGAACTATTACAGACATTGACGGAAAATATGAGCTTGCCGTTAAGGAAAACGCCGTATTAATGTTTTCCTACACTGGTTATCAAATTCAGGAAGTAGCTATTACTGCATCTAATATTTTAGATGTTACTTTAACCGAGGGCCTTGACCTTTCTGAAGTGGTTGTTACCGCCCTAGGTATTAAAAGAGAAGAAAAATCACTTGGCTATGCCATTACGAAGGTAGACGGATCAGATTTATCGCAAGCAAAAGAAACAAATCTGGTGAACGCACTACAAGGAAGAATTGCAGGCGTACAAATAGCTGGAAGTCCCTCTGGTTTAGGAGGTTCCTCACGGATTACTATCAGAGGAGCCAGTTCTTTTTTAGGAAATAATCAGCCACTATTTGTTGTGGACGGGGTTCCCATAAGTAATAATAATACCTCTACCAGCGAGCAACAACTAGGCTTTGGAGGTGGCGCCTATGACTATGGCAATGCCGCACAAGATATAGACCCAGAAAGCATTGAATCTATAACGGTACTTAAAGGGGCTGCAGCGACTGCTTTATATGGTCAAAGAGGTGCAAATGGTGTGATCCAAATCATTACTAAAGGCGGTAGAGGTCAAAAAGGATTGGGGGTAGAAGTAAATTCTCAGTTTAATTTTGATGAAGTTAGAAATTTAATCCCTCATCAGCGGCAATATGGTGGAGGTGCTATCAATTCTGCTACAGATCATGGCTTTTTTGAGGTAAATCAAGATGGGGAAACTTATCTAACCCCAGCCTATTCAAAAGATGGTTCTTGGGGACCCCGATATGATGCAGGTGTGGCAGTCAGGCATTGGGATTCGTGGGATGAGGATAATCCTGCAACGTACAAAGAAACCCGCCCTTGGGTGGCTCCTGCCAATGATTATACTTCCTTTTTTGAGACGGGAACCACTCGAACGAATAGTATTGCCCTTACAGGAGGTAATGATGTAGGGGGATTCCGAATTGGTTATACGAATCTTAGTTCCCAAGGAACGATTCCTAATGGTCAGCTTGATAGAAATTCCTTTTCTTTGAAGAGTGATTATGACATCAACAGTAGAGTTAATGTTTCTGTTACAGGAAACTACATTACAACGAAGGCAGAAAACAGAAATGCCACAGGATATAATAATGCGAATCCACTTCAAGCATTTACCCAATGGTGGCAGACACAATTAGATCTGGATAGATTACAAAATACTACTAGAGTAGATGGTCGTCAACAGACCTGGAATGCGGTAGGGGCTAATGTGGACGAAAATAATAATTTGCTTTTTTTTGATCCATCTCCTAATTTCTTCGATAACCCATACTGGGTAAGAGAGAATTATTTACAAGAAGATACGAGAAATAGATTGATTGGTAAAGCTGCTGTTAGTGTTGAGTTGGCGGAAGGATTGAATTTAGTAGGTTCTATAGGTAATGATTGGTATCAAACCAGTGCTAGAGCAGGCATCCCTATTGCCTCCGTTGAAACTTCTTTGTATCAAGAAGATGAAATTCGTTTTAACGAAACCAATATAGAAACAAGATTGAGTTACAATAAGGATTTGGGTGATCTTTCGTTAAATGCCTTTGTTGGAGGTAATAGAATGAGACAAATTAACAGGATTACTACGGCGGCTACTAGCGGAGGATTAAGTCTTGATGAATTTTACAATATCAGCAACTCTAGTAGTCCAGCCATCATAATCACTGACGAAAACGAAAGAGGCATCAATAGTGTCTTCGGAGGAGCTTCTTTTGGATATAACAATTGGCTATACTTGGATGTAACTGCGAGAAATGACTGGTCTTCTACATTACCTAGAGAAAATAATAGTTACTTCTATCCTTCGGTGACAATTAGTAGTGTGCTGTCAGAATTACCTGCCTTTAATGGTTCTGCCGTTTCGTTTCTTAAATTTAGAGCCAGTTATGCACAGGCAGGAAGCGATGCCGCTCCCTATAGTTTAACAGATGTATTTTTAGCAGCCACGCCTAATATTGGCGGCGCACCTAGATATTCCGTTCCAAACGCTCAAAATAATCAGTTTTTAAAGCCCGAAAGGACAACGGAGATCGAATTCGGTATAGATGCTAGATTCTTCCGAAATAGAGTTGGAATTGATGTCGCTTATTTCAAGCGAAATACGGAAGACCAAATATTCTCTGTACCTACTTCTGCAAGTACGGGATATACTTCTAGAGTTTTAAATTCTGGAGAAATGGAGAACTCTGGAATTGAATTACAATTGAATGTAGTTCCAATACAGGCTGGTGATTTTACTTGGAATGTAGGATTCAATATTGCTAAGTTAAGCAATAAGGTGGTATCCTTAGCAGATGGTGTAGAAAGTATTGATATGGGCGGAACTTGGGCGGCAGATTTGAGAGTTCAAGAAGGAGAGAAATATATGGCGCTGTATGGTCAGGACTATGTGTATGATGGAAATGGTAATAGAATGGTGGACGAAGATGGTGCCTATATGTTTACTACGGATCGGGTATATCTTGGTTCTGCACTTGCAGACTGGATAGGTGGACTGTCTACTAGCATTCGTTACAAAGGGCTTTCCTTGAGTGGTCTTTTGGATTTCCAATATGGAGGAGTTATGCACTCTACTTCTCTCCAATGGTCTAAATATTCTGGTATGCACCCTGAAACGGTAGAATACAATGGTCAAACTAATATTAGAGAAAATGGGATGATTCTAGATGGCGTAAAAGAGGATGGAACACCGAATGACATTGCTATCGATCCACAAACGTACTACCAAACATTCTGGCGTAGCGCAGCTCCTAATATTTACAAGTCTGACTTCATTAAACTACGGGAAGTAAGATTAGGTTATACGATTCCAAATAGTGCTTTCGGTAATGCTCCTTTTAGAGATTTTACCATAGCTATTACGGGTAGAAACCTAGCCATTTTGAGTGCGGATATTCCATTTATTGATCCACAAGTGGTAACGGGCGCAGGTAATAGACAAGGGCTTGAAAATGCACAGATACCGCCTACTCGTACTTTTGGTTTTAATATTTCCTTTAAACTTTAGAATAGAGAGGTGAGAATAGAGATAAATCTCGTTTATATTTAAAGAAATTTCGTTGTTTTTTAAACGAAATCTATCTCTTTTCCCTGCTCTCGCTTCTCTATTCTAAAAGTGTACGGTAGCCAATTATTTATTTCAAAATCTAATTTAAAAAAATGAAAATTTTATCTAATATATTATTAATCACAGTAATATTATTATTTACTGCCTGTGATGAAGATGCGCTTTTAGACTTGAATATTGACCCTAACAATCCTACAAGCGTACCCGCTGTCAACCTAGTGACGCAAGGACAGTATAGCTTATATGCTTCTTTGCACAGTAGAGGTTACAATGCGGAAATGTCCATGTTAATGGTGCAACATTGGGCACAAAATGAATATGGAGAAGAATCTAGATATTTATTAGATGCCAATTCATTTGATGGGCTTTGGACGGATTTTTATGCGAGTGTCTTGAATGAATTAACGGTAGCGAAAAATATGATTTCGGAGAATGAGGATATACCTAGTTCTAGAAAAGGCAACCAATTGGCTATAGTTGATATTATGATAGCGGATGCGTATCATAGCATCACAGATGGATGGGGAGCTATTCCTTATTCCCAAGCAATCAACTCGGAATTTCCAAATCCTACTTACGATTCGCAGGAAGCAGTATACAGTGGTATTCTATCTTCCTTGGATAATGCTTTAGTCTCCCTAGATGCCAATGGGGATTCCTTTACTTCAGGTGATATTATTTATGGTGGTGATGTAGCTGCTTGGAAAAAGTTAGGTGCTTCCTTAATGATGAGGATGGCTATGCGCATCTCAGATGTGGATGCGGCTAAAGCTTCAGAATATTTTATAAAAGGGATGAACTATGGACCATTAGAAAGCAATGCCGATAATGCGTTATTTCAATTTGATCCAAACCCCGAAGTTGCCAATCCACTCTTTATTGATGCCTCCATCGACAATCGAGATGATTTCGCAGTTTCAGATGTTTTGATTAATAAACTAATTGAGTTAAGAGATCCTAGATTACCCTCTTATGCGGAGGTCACCAATTCAGGAGAATATGCAGGTATTCCTTATGGGCTAACAGATGCTGAGGCTTTTGCTTTAAAGAGTTTAACATCAAGACCAAGTGAAGCAGTACGAGCTGCCGATGCTCCTCATGTCGTTATGGATTTTGCAGAAGTCTCCTTTTTAATGGCAGAGGCTGTTGAAAGAGGGTTTATTTCTGGCGATGCAGAGCAGTTTTATAATGCGGGCGTTCGTGCTTCTTTAGATTATTGGGGATATGCAGAGGAGGCGGATACTTATATTGAAAATAATCCTTATGATGCCGCTAATTGGAAAGCGTCTATAGGGGATCAAAAATGGTTAGCCTTTTACATGAATGGTCCTCAAGCTTGGGCAGAGTGGAGAAGATTAGATTATCCACAACTGGATGTACCCGTAGCAGCGGTTATTGCTGTGATTCCAGTAAGGTTGCCTTATCCGATTTCTGAAGAAACTAGAAATGGCAGTTCGCTTTCTAGTATCACTTCTGACATCAATGATTTGGGAACTAGATTGTGGTGGGATGTACAATGATTAAGGTCAGAAGGATTAATGCTAATAGTAATTTCTAAAAAGATATTTCATACGAATTCGATCGGGAAGCAACGTTGTATGACGTTGCTTCACTTTTTTATAGCACTATTAGAAATTGGTAATGGTGCTTGAATCAAACACTGCTTCTTCCTTTATCATCCGCTTAATTAAAGTAATTAGAATTTTTTAGACATGAGAAATCTGATTCGTCAACAATGCTTAATGCATCATCAGCGTAATCAAAGATCTCCATCTCGGCGACCAAACCCACACCCAAATGACCATCCTCTTTTCGGATATTCGTTCCTACACGACCCTATCCGAAAAGATGACTCCACAGGAAAATTTCAATTTTATTAATGCCTATTTGGGTAGAGTTGGTCCCATTATTAAAGCACATGGGGGCTTTATTAGTCAGTATATGGGTGATGGGTTTATGGCCTTATTTGTAGAAGATTCTTCTAATGCTGCACAGGCAGCTATTGCGATACAGAAGAAGTTGCAGGTCTACAATCAAGAACGGGTGGCGGCCAATAAAATACCCCTAAAAACAGGAATTGGCTTGAATACAGGGGCCTTAATGCTAGGCGTAATTGGCGATGAACACCGCTATGAATCTACGGTGATTTCGGATGCAGTGAATACGGCTTCTCGTATGGAGGGTTTGACAAAGACCTTTGGGGCGGCGATTATTTTGAGTGAGAAGACGCTGGCTGGTTTGCTGGACAATTTTCCATTGTCCAGCAAATTAAAGGAGAGGGATAATTTGCTGGACAATGGAAATTTGTCCAGCAAAACGCCCTTCGCTTACCGCTCTCTCGGCAAAGTAAAAGTCAAAGGCAAAGACAAAGCGCTAAAAATCTACGACCTCTACGAAGGCGAATCCGTCGCTATTAGAGAATTAAAAGCGCGAACTAAACCTGTTTTTGAGCAAGGCATCACCCATTATTTCAATCGACAATTTGGGAAAGCGGCGGAGTGTTTTAAGCAGGTGTTGGAAGTGCATGAAGCGGATTTGGCGGCGCAGTATTATATGGATAAATCGGTGGGGTATATTGTGGATGGCGTGAAGGAAGATTGGAGTGGGGTGGAGGAGATGGTGATGAAATAGACCCTAAATGTAAGATAAGTGTAAACATTTGCAAGATAAGTGTTAATTAACAAGTCGTTTTGATATATATATTTGTGTAATTAGAATTAGGTAATCTTTTCATTAAATACCCAAGCTGAAAAGATTGACTTCTTTGCTAAACTTCAGCCATTGGTCTTTAGTCTTTAGTGGCATCCTACCAAGCGCTAAGCTAGCTATGGAGGAAAAAGGGCGAAAATGAAATAATAATGCTACTATTTGGCAGAATAGTTCAAATTTTTAACGAAAAAAAAGGGGATATTTGATTTTATAAATGAAAACAAGAGCAGATGTTATTACTAAAATATCTTAACAAAAAACAGAAAACAAATAACTCTATGAAAAATAAATTACCCCTCACACTGCTTATTTGTTGGCTAATGCTCTTAAATTTATCCGCTCAAAAGGCTGCTGATGAGAACAAGACAGCAGAAAATCAATATCCGCTAAAAGAACAAGTACTAGCAAACGATACGACAGCTAACACATTAGATACTTTAGCAAAAGTAACGACCCAAAGTCTTTTTGAAAAAATGAAAGGAGATAGTATTTATCAAATGG
>ENA-ORXT01006103-ORXT01006103.1-marine-metagenome-genome-assembly--contig:-NODE-6103-length-11387-cov-8.266048_pt1 | contig 11387 bp, 11 predicted proteins | sample MGYA00237868_ERZ511482 | MGnify/ENA metagenome assembly ERZ511482 | reverse complement strand
CAGAAATGCTCGGCGGCGAGCCTCGGCATCGTGGTCGCCGAGGTCTACGACGATCCGACATTCCAGCGACGGCTGCGCGATGCGGTCTCGTCGCTCCGTGTCGGCGCTGCGACCGATCCGGGGTCCATGGTCGGCCCACTGATCGCGCCTCCGACCGGCAAGCTGGAACGCGCGCTGACGACACTCGATGCCGGCGAGTCGTGGCTCGTCGAGCCCCGCCTGCTCGACACGGTCGGCGCTCCGGCTGGCACGAGTTGGTCGCCAGGTGTCCGGCTCGGCGTACGAGCCGACTCCTGGTTCCACCGCAACGAGTGCTTCGGCCCGGTGCTCGGCCTGATGCGCGCCGACGACCTCGACCACGCCATCTCCCTGCAGAACGCTGGCGATCTCGCACTGACCGGAGGCATCCACTCCCTCGACGACACCGAAGTCGAGCGCTGGCTCGCGAACGTGCAGATCGGCAATGCGTACATCAACCGCCACATCACGGGGGCAATCGTCGAGCGGCAACCATTCGGCGGTTGGAAGCGTTCGTCCGTCGGCGGCGGTTCCAAGGCCGGCGGGCCCGGGTACGTCGCACAGTTGGCTCGCATCGCGGACATCGACCCCCGCCCTGACATCGCTGACCGCGAGACGAGGTTCCAGCACGTGTGGGACACCTGGTACGCGGTCGAACACGACGCAACTGGGCTCGTAGCCGAAACCAACATCCTGCGTTACTTCCCACTCGACCGCGTCGTCGCTCGCGTCGCTGCCGCCGGCGCCGGGTGGCAGCGGCAGCAGTGATGGGGGTCGCGGCGGCGGCGCGCCCCCGCGGCGGCCGCGGCGGGGCTCCCTGAGCCGCCGTGACGGCCCCACCTCGGCGGATACGCTGCTGTCTGTGGATGCGGAAGACGTGGGCGGCGGCGGCGGCGGCGGCCGCGGTGGCCGCTGGTCGTCGGGCCCCTCGCTCGACGCCGCCCCGCCCATCCCCGTCGTGTCGATTGAGGAGGGGGAGGACGACGACCCGTCGCGGACGATCGTGCGCCCCGTGCCCTTGGGCGGCGCCGCCGCCGGCGGTGGGCCCGCCAGGTCGCCCGGCTCCCCCGCCCCCTGCGTGGATTGCGACGCGGTGGAGGCGCGCGTGCACGCGCTGGAGGCACAACTCGACTTGCTGCGCGACGTGCTCGTTGTGGCGGCGGACGCGGGCGCCGCCGCGTCGGCCGCGTCGGCGGTGGCGGCCAAGAAGAAAAAGAAGGGGTGGGGGCTCCTCAAGTCGGGGGTGTCGGGCGCCTCGGGCGGGCCGGAGCGCGTGGCGCTGCGGGAGGAGGTGGCGGTGTTGCGCGCAACGACCGACTACCTGGTCGGCCGCCTGTCGCCGGTCGGTGCGGGCGGGGGCGGGGGGAGGGGGGGTGGGGGGGGTGGTGGCATGGCGGTGGGGGACAGGAGACGCGTGCCTGTTTTTTGAGGGGACGCTCGAGCGGCAGCGGCGCGACGGAGGTGGTGCGTGCCTGGTAGGGTCGTTGCCGACACAGATCTCATCCTGTGGGCTACGCGTTGACGTGAGTGTATAGGCACCAGATTTCCATCATCCACGTGCACGCCATCGTTGGTTGGCCTCGATGGTCGGGCCACTGGCTTTCCCAAGTGGGGACTCACCTTTGGCTGTTGCTCATGCCTCGCTGGAGCGCGCTGTTTCGGTCTCCGTGGTGCAGCGCCTGGGTGCGATTCGTGCGCCAAAACGTACCTTGTGGACGGGACGACATCGACTCGTACCCGCTGCTGGTGGGATTGAGGCACAGCTCATGTCGCGCAAGGCAGCCTGAGGGGTGTGAGGTGGTCCTGAGCGTTGCCGCCGCTGATGGGTGGCTGCGGCAAGACGGTCGGTCCCCATGGAAGCCTATCCGCCGACAATGCTGGACAACACAAGTTGCAGCAACTACAGCGCGTTCGATGATAGTTGAGAGTGGACAGTGCGCACGTCGCGACACTACCTGACAAACGATCACCCGGTTGGGACCCCGCCGTAAGAGCACAGAGCCGCCCGCTAGAGATGAGATGAGGAGTGTGAGTGACGGAAGAACAACTAATCTACGTGCGTCCCAACCCCGCAGTCACTGAAGAAAACCAACAGAATAATACCAAGAGAGATGCTGTAGGCCACAGCCGGCCATGACAACCACAAGGAAAACAACCACGGGAAAGGCAAGAAAAACAACCACACACAAGGCCGCCAAAACTGTCGCGAGACGTCGACGACGTCACTCCGCGGGGTGACGCAAACGGACTTGCAGCGAGAGCACGCCAAGGAGTGCGCGTACCGTTCACCCACCAGCTCAACAGAACCCGCACATCACCCCCACAACCCGGCATCGCCTCGCCGTCAACAGCGGCCGCCGACCAGCTCAAAACTCATCAAACGGGTTGGAGCTGCCACCACCTCCGCCGCCGCCGCCGCCACCGCCGGCGGCACTGGCCAGCGGGGGCCCCCCGCCCATATTGGCTCCTTGCTGCATCATGCCGCCACCGCCCATCCCTGCTGGCGGGCCCTGGCCGTTAAAGTGGCCGTGCGGCCCGGCGGGCCGCATCTGGGCCACAAATGGGTCCTCAGGCTCACCACCACCACTAAAATCCGTGGGCGGCGGTGGTGGAGCGGGCAGAGCGAGCAGTGGCGGCTGTTGCGGCTGCTGCTGCGGCGGCGGCATGCCGCCCATCATGCCCATCCCTCCGCCGTACATGGGCTGCTGCATGCCGCCGCCGCCGTACATTGGTTGCTGCATGCCGCCGCCGCCATACATTTGCTGCATGCCCATGCCGCCCATGCCGCCCATGCCGCCCATGCCGCCCATACCCCCCATGCTGCCATTCGCGCCATTCGCGACGCCCGGCCCGCCACCATACATCTGCCCCATCCCATACAGTTGGCCCATTTGCGGGGCCATCCCCGCCATGCCGGTGCCAGCACCGCCCATCACGCCTCCGCCAGAGCCACCGAGGCCCATCCCCCCAAACGCGGCAGTCGCCCCGCCCAGGAAGTCGTCAGCGGTGCCCGCAAACGCTGGCGCCGCCCCCCCGCTGCGGGAGGACTCGGTCGCCTTCTTCTTCTTCTTCTTGTCTTTGGACGACTTGGAGCGACTCTTGTCCGCGCCCGCCTTCTTCGCGCGCCGCCGCCGCCGCCGCGTCTCGTCCGAGTCAGACCCTGACGACGACGCATCACTGTCCGAGCCGCTGACGGAGGATGAGCGACTACTGTCCGATGAGTCGCTGTCGGCGCGCTTGGAGGACTTGCCCTTTTTCTTGCCCTTTTTCCGGTCCTTGGTGGAGCTGCTCTTGCGGTTGCGGCGGGGGCGCTCCGGCTCCCCATACCCGCCGCCACGCTCCCGGTTGTATGGGTCGTCCCCGTAGCCATCGCCCCGGCGCGGTGGTGGCGGGCCATACGGGTCCCGATCCCGCGGGTCCCGCCCACCCGCGTATCGGTCAAGCTCCCGCTCTCGGCCTGGCGGCGGCCCACGTCGCCCATAGTCGTCGACGATCGGCGGCCGCCGATTATCGTCCCGCTCGCCCCGCCCACCACCGCGCCCGCCTGACGACGTGGGGGGGCGGGCGGCCCACGAGCCCTCGTACTTGAGCCAAATGAACTCCCGCGCCCGCTCCACGTCGCCGGGCGGGGGCTCGGGGAAGTCACGCGCGTTCCACCGAGCCATCCACTTTTGGCGGGCGCCACTATTCCCGCCGCGGACATCCAGCCGGTCAACGTCATCCATGGTCAGCATTCCGGAGTCAACGTGCTTGACCCGCCGTCCGGCGTCGCGGTGGATGCCCGAACACATGGAGCAGACAAAGGTGCACAGCGGGAGGCAGACGTGCATCGGCGACCGGTCCCCACAGTCCGCACAGTAGCGGTTGCCTTCACGGCGCATCAGCGACCGCACCGACCGCTCCGCATCTTCAGCTTCCCGAGGAGAAGGACGCCTGCTCATGGTGGGAATGACGGGGAAGGAAGAAAAAGTGGGTGCGTGACCTCGGAGCTCAGCTGCGCGGCCCCGACCACTTGTCGAGGAAACGGGGCGGCAAGTACCGGAGTACCGGCCGATACGCCCTTGTGGAGGAGGAAGCACGAGGTTGGCAGAGGCCCCTGACCCGCCGGCTCCTGGGGGACGAAACGGCGAGTCCGCGACCGCAACACGGCCTCCAATGGATGCCGCTGCGTTGCCGGTCCTGGCTCAGAATGGGCACTGAGACGGGGTGCTGTGGGTACAGCGTGGGGGCTGTCGAGGGCGGAGGCGGGACAGCGACAGCAACACACAAAATATTGTCCCGGATGACTTGGCCGGGTGAAAACTGTTCTCCAACTACCATCTGTGACCGTTGGAGCCATCCAAACTGTGATTCGCTTCCTGAAACAATGGCCGCCAATGTCCCAGTGACCGCTCTTCGGCTGCACGCTCTCCCCGCTGGTTTCTCCACCACTGCTCTTCTCCCAGTTTCTTCCCGAGTCCGCCATCGCCTGCTGCCGTTTGCCATGGCGGTCATGCTCGGTGGCATCCCGGCGACGGTGCGGACACCTGTTGCGGGCGTCGAGCTAGACGCAATCGCCGCGTTGGAAACAGCCAGCTACGCAGCGGACGAAGCAGCTTCCCCTCAAGCGCTTGCTCAGCGGCTCAAGGTGGCACCCGAGTTGTTTCTCGCTGCCTATGATTCCGTCGGCACACTGCTGGCTTTTGTCTGTGGCACCCGCTCGGCATTGCAGCTGACGGCAGAAAGCATGAGCACCCACGACCCGGACGGGCCGTTAGTGTGCATCCACTCCGTAGTCACCCGACCCGACGCACGGGGGCGGGGCGTCGCAGTGCAGCTCGTCCGCGAGTACTTAAGTGCACTGCCTCTCCATACGGAAGTGGCGCTCATTGCGCGAGCCCACCACGTGCCTTTGTACCAGGGCGCGGGCTTTGTCAGCCTCGGCCCGTCGGCCGTAGAGCACGGCGCGGGGGTGTGGATGGAGATGCGGATGGAGACGGGTGGGCCGGCGGACAAGGTGGCCTAGACAGGCGTCCGGGACGACCGGCATTGGCACAAGTGGGGCTCGGCACTGGCGGACCTGCGTGGGCCACGGCGATTGGGGGCGTGCGTCAGGGAGGGGGGCGAGGTGAGGTGAACCCCAAGACGAAACGCCTGACCCCCAAGCGAGCAGTGCACTATCTCACCTCCGTACCGCTATACACTAAAACTACAGACACGGTCGCAGGTGGAGATGCACAGGCACTTTCCTGTGCGTCTACGCACCACGCATGTTGTCCTCGACCTCGTCGCTCTCCTCGCCATCGACATCCGTGTTCTTCTTCTCCTCCGCGTCACCGCCGTCATCGGGCCTAGTTAGCTCATCTTCCACGTCAGCATCGTCCGCCTCGTCCCCGGCTTCCGACTCTCGCTCCAGCTCTGTCTGCCGCCAGCCGGTGCTGCGGGCCGCCTCTGTGTGCTCGTGTACGGGCTGCCACTCGGCACGGGCGACGGAAGGCCTCGGGCGTCCATTGACAGTTGCCACGGGAGCGGGCGGGACGACCTCACCACCCGCCAAAGACGGCGCGACGGCAACAGCAGCAGCTGCCGCACGCTTACGCGCTTCGCTGCGCTCGTGGGTGGCCATGTGCTTCTTGCTGTCGCCCTTTTGGCCAAAGCGCTGCCGGCAGCCCGGAAAGTCACAGCCATAGGGCCGCTCCCGCCTGTGCACCAGCCGGTCGTGCTTGTTTCTGTGGCATAGTCCGTGTGGGGTTTGTCGAAAGGCAAGGAACGTGGAAGCAAGCAAGGATGCATTGATTTCGGGTTGTGCCGCTTAGTCACCAAGGTTAGTGAGTAAACACGAAGCCGCAGCAGCGATGGGAGTGCAAGGGGACCGCTGCGCGGTCACGCCTCAAAAATCCAATCACCCGCAAGAGTATGCAGGAGAGTGGATGAACAAAAGAGAGGACAACGTACAAGTCGCTTCGACGCCCAAAGCAGTGGAAGCACACACTGCATCTATAAGGCTTCTCCTTGAGGTGGACAGCGGCCACGTGCTTCTGCTTGTGTGCCCGTTGGCGGAACCGGGCTCCACACCGCTCGCACTCGAACGGCCGACCGGCCCGCTCGTGCACATTGCGGATGTGCGACTGCAACTGACTGCGGTGCGCATAGCGCTCGCTACACTCCTCGCAGGCGTGCGGAGTGGCAGCCGCCTGTTTACACGCACCAACACCAGCCCAAACCAACCGGAAATGAGCACGAGCGCGAGGAAAGCCCATATCGCTGCACACTGCTGCTGTGAGTAAGGGAGCAAAGTTGAAAAGCAACCACCCCTTCAACCAGGACGCTCGAGTCGCAACGCACAAGAAGAGTTACGCGGCCTCAGCTTCTCGACAAATGCGCCAAACACAAGAGACAGGAGCAACGAGACAGAATGCCCAATTCCCAACACCACGTACCTGGTCCAACTCCGGGTTGTCTGACGGGAAGAGTACCGCACGCAAGGGTGGAATAGGATGCACTGGCGTTGCTGCTGCCGGTGCCGCGGGTTCATGGCGTGCATTAGCTGCGAAGGGCGACGCAGGCCCGTCGGTGAGTCGCGGCTCGGTAGCCGCCTTGCCATCGTCGCCGTCGGGGCGCGGCCGCTGCAGGAGCTGCTCCGTTGGTGATTGGGGCTTGTGTGATTGCACCACCGAAGCCTCGGGTCGCAACGCCACTGGGTCTTCTTGTTTGAAGCAGGGAAGCAATGGAGCATGGAGATGTGACTGAGGCAGTGCCGAAAGCGACAGAACGGCGGTCGATCGCGGCTGCAGCGGAGGCAGCCTGCCTTGGAATGTATGCTGCAGCCCCTTGCTGGCGGCCGGATACAGGCTCGTCGAAGAGGGCGGCAGGCTGGTGTCAGCGGCTAACCCGCTTGCCCGAGGCCACGACGTCGTCCTATCAAAGCGGCCAACCACGGAGACGATCGACCGCTGACGGGGAACATCGGTCCCAGTCAGGGCGCCTCCCTCCGTAGACGCCGCTCGGAGCACCAGGGCTCGTGGCGGAAGTTGCAGCGGCGGCAGCTGCAGCTTGTTCTTGCCCGATGCGACGGGCACCCGGTGCGGGGAAGTGGAGCGCCTCCGGACCGGCACCGTGTGCTCCTTCCTCCCACCTAGCGACGCCAGACTACTCAGTGGCGGGTGCACCAGCGGTGGCAATGGCACTGGATGCCGCGCCGCCCCATCCTGGCGGCCACCCCGCCAGGGACCATAGTCAGCAGTCCTCAGGGGCGGAAGTGATGATAATCCGGACGTCATGCTCCGGCCGAGGAGGGGCAATGGCAACTGCAGCGGTGGCGGCCACCGGCGGCCCCCATCGTCCTCCCCCGTCGAGGCCGCCGCTGAGGTAGGCCGCCATACACGTGATACGTCGCCAGCATCGTGCACCACAGCGCGGTGCGTGCGATCTTCCCCATCCCGCTCCTTCAACCGGTCACCCGTCTCCAAGTGCCCGTTGCTCTGGCCACCACGGCTACCATCGTTAGCAGGGGCTGACGGCGCGCTGTCGCGGCGCCGGGACTGGTCCTCTTCACTGCACAGCAGGAAGTTGATTTTCAGCTTCTTCGACGACTCTCCATCCCCTGTGCCGCTGCGGTCCGCTGGATGTGCCCAGCTCTCCCCCGCCGCAGTGTGGTGCTCGCCGCTCATAGTTGGCGAAGCGACGGCACCGCCGGAAGCTTCTGCCGGCGCTGGCCGAACACGGTGCCGTTGCACGGACGCCGCGGCGTCCGGCACGGCGACGCCAACGTGCAAGCCGTTGTGCGGCGGCGCCAACACCGACGGGCCGCCGTTTTGCAGCGTCACGCAAGCAGTGCGCGGCGGGACAAAGAAGACAAGTGGCCGTGGCGGAAGAGGTCGCACGCGCCCGCTGGACGACCAGCACATTGACAGCAAGCTCGGAGAATCACGTCTGCGATGCAGCCGGGTCGTCGACGGACGAGGGGAGGCACAGTCACCCAGGCAGGGCCGCTGAGACTGCTCGTGAAGTGCGCAGTAAACAGGTGAAGGGGGCCGCAACGTACGTACGAAAGAGGTCGGCGGCACAATGGCTGCGGCACACGTGACAAAACCAATACGCGGGACGGTACGAGCGCTAAAGGAGGTTGGGCCTGCGTCCACGCTAGCCGCCTCAGGCGAAAAAAAGCGATCAGGATTGGCCGGAGCTGGCCATCGACCCGACACCCCCTTCGACGCGCAAGCCGAGGACAGAGGCACTGTCCGTGTGGGACCGAGCCGCGTGGCCGACGCCCGAAGTGTCCGTCCGTCGCCCACCCGTTCCTACCACCAACGCTGCGGACGCGTCGGACACCAGACAGCGCCGGACCCTATGGGCAAAAAGACGCGCCCACCGCCCCCAGCTTCTTGCCTCAAGGCGGGCCCCACGGTCGGGGTCTTGCTAAGTGAACGCCAGCCGTATGGCGGCTCAGCGCGTCGTACCCTCACCGCACGACGCTCAGCCGCCCTCTGCCCCCCCCACCTCGCCAGGAGCGTCGCCCGACACCTGCTTCTCGGTGCGCCGGGATTTTGGGGTCCCGCCCGCGCGAACGCCGCAGCTGCGCATTTGGGGCTGCGCCCAGTCACCCCTCGCACCCCTCATCCGCCTTGGCACACTGCACGTGTCCTACAAGCCTGACTCACGGTTTTGAAGGTGGGACCGCGGCCATCTCCGTGGCCATTCAGGGCACCCTGCCTTGGACGGCCACCAGAGTGGGGTAGTGTGAGGGCCAGGTGACCCTGGCTCTTTGGCTGGCTCCGCGACCCGCCAGAAGGGGCCCCCACGTGGCGGGAGTCCCACCGCGTCGCCCAATGGGCAACCGCGGGTGCTAACAATCGCTAGGGCGCGCGGAGGCGCGTTTGGCACGAGAGACTGCGAGCGTGCGGTTTGAGAGCTGACCCAGCGGCAGTGCCTGAGGGCATACTGGGGCATTCGCTGCCTTGACGGTTGACCAACGGCACTGGCGGAAACGACTCCGTTTGGGCACGGATGACCCTCAGTTTGCTCACCACAGGGGTGGTGCCCCTCGGCCACCCGTGCTACAAGGCCCTGGCTCCGACGCAATGCGGAGCGTCCGGTCGGTGCACCGGGGCCGGGTGCGGGTGCCAGTCGCGTGAAGCCAGAGCAGACCAGAGTCTGAAAAGACTAGTTCCGCTGGCCCGAGCGTGTCAGGCGCCCTTCCAAAGAGGCTTGCGTACGGAGGAGCCCAACCTGACGTTTGTGTGAGAAGTCTGCGCGAGGAGATTCGTGCGAGCTGTCTTGACCGCCCAGGACATCAGCCAATCAACAACTGGGTTCACAAGTGGCGGGCCCGTCCTCTTCTGCGCCCCGCTGTCCAGGGCCACGCAGAGGTCGCTTTGAGCGGCGCTAGGTTCTCTTTGGGGTGATAGACGCCTATCACTCCTCGAGCACACATTTCTCATAGGTGAAATATTACTCGAGCCGCCATCGTCAGTCCACCATTGAGTGGCCCTTCAGGACCGATTTGCGCTGGTGCTCGATACCCGCTTAAACGGGCGCAAAGCTCCCATCCCAAAGGGTCTGGGACGAGTTTTCGCTGTATTCCCAATTTTGGCCGGTGCCGTCGATGTCAAGTGGGGAGATCACGGTATGAAACTGTTGCTCAGCCATCCGATTAGGCGGATAACGTGGGTCGACCAATGGGCACTTGACCGAGACCCTGTCTCGACTTCTACCACATCTGCCAAAGTTGGAAAGACAGTAATACAGTGCGTTCTCGTTATAAGAGAATCGTTTAGAAGAGAATATGGGTCGCGAGTCTTCCATTCCAGTCCATATAGGCCACTTTTATTCATATTGAGCTGAATCAGCTGTCTCTTGTAACGAGAGAGCACTGTGTCCATGGGGTTGTCGCTGCAACGCCCGGTTGGTTCTACTAAAGTATTAGAGCGTCTCCAACAATGCAGCCAAGAGCAAACCCCAAAACGTCACGAGTGCCCAACGTGTGGCCCTGTCACTGGCTGTCCCAACGTCGAGCCAAAACAACAGGTCACATCTCACTTTTGGGCTCCCCTGGATGCCCACTATGGCTGGGCCTCTTTAGTGGTCGACAGACCATCCACAAATGCCCGACAGAGAATCTCGATGGATGGCCGATCGTAAGAGCATCTCCACCAATGGAGCCAACCGTCCAACCCAACGGCCACGTGTGCGCAACGTGTGGCGCTGTCACTGGCTCTCCAAAGGCAGGGCCAAAACTAAGCAGATCATGTCTCAAACTTGGGCATTCCATTGGCGTATCATAGGTTGGCTCAAAATGGAACCAGGGGATTGCCAAACGTTTGGGGGCGCATCCCGACCGGGCTGTTTGGAGTGGCGCGCCTTCAAACAGGTCCATTGGGAGTGGCTTTGCCGTTGAAGATCCAAAGCCAGAGCAATAGCGTGTCACGGACACGAGGTCAATTAGATGATTAGATGAGGATGCTCTGTTTTTGGACCGTCACACCCCAGTTTTGGATTGCATCCCAGCCACCCATGCCCTTTTGGCAAAACCGTGCCACGCTTAGGCATTTGGGTGTTTGGATCCATTGGTTGGGACGCGCTAAATAGCTCTAGAACTGACGGAACAGCAGGAGGCAGTCAGGTGATGCCGGAATTTGAAGCTGGAAGCTGCTCGTGATCTGTGCGTTGCACTGGAAACTGGAGGACTGCGAGTAACGAATGGGCAATTTTTCTCGGGATAGATCGCCTGAACGAGCGGTCCTAGCCAGACTATTATAGGGCTCTCAGAAGACTGAAACAAGACCAGCTGACAACAGACGTGGCCTCGATTAATCCGTACAACGCAGTCGTGCCAGTTAGATTCGTGTGTGCGTTCCACCTGTCAAACAGCTCCGCGGGTCACTTGCTGACAACTAGTTGTCATGTTTCGTGAAGACTGGCCACACACGTGGACTGCGCAACGCCACCAATATCCATAACTCAGATGTACGATGTATCAAACATCGACAATCGTCCCGTCCTGACTTTTTCCAATCGAGACCTCATCGAGACCTCATTTGCGATGAGGTTGGCATCGCTCAGGATATGATTTCCTGTAGGGTTGCTCGATGGACATTGTTGGGCTTTGCGAAAGGCTGAATTGGGTGGCCACGCGCCCAGACCGTCGACGTATAGGATGCGTGGCAGAGCAGTTCCTTCTGTTTGGCGAGAAACTCCCACAAACTATTAATATAATAAGTACAATGAAACGACCACAGTCGTCCCGCCACCTCCTTCGACATCTCGCCGGTCTCTGATTCCAGGCACGTGCGTGCAATACCCCGGCCTTCAGGACGGTGGCGCGCTCGGCGACGCATTGACACCGGGCACGCCGGCCGGCTCTATGGCCGCGAGCGCGCACGGGGGCACGT
>ENA-ORXT01006102-ORXT01006102.1-marine-metagenome-genome-assembly--contig:-NODE-6102-length-11388-cov-4.228273_pt1 | contig 11388 bp, 9 predicted proteins | sample MGYA00237868_ERZ511482 | MGnify/ENA metagenome assembly ERZ511482 | reverse complement strand
CCGGTCATCGTCCAGCCCCAGAGCGTGTGCTCGTACCGCTTCGTGAGTACGCCGTCGACCACTGCGAGTTGAGGGGTTCCCTCGTCGACCATGATGTCGACGCCCTCGTGGTAGTAGCCGCAGCAGCGTCCCCGAGTGTCGCCGTCATTCTCGAGGACGTAGGCGGAGAACTCGGTGCCCAGCGCGAGCGGGAAGAGGATCTCCCCCTCGGATGGCGGATCGATCGGCAGCGACGGAACCGTCGTGGTCGGCGCTGTCGTCGGCAACGGCGTGGTGGTAGTGGTGGTGGTCGAGGTAGTGGTGGTGGTCGAGGTAGTGGTGGTGGTCGAGGTAGTGGTGGTCGTTGTCGTCGAGACGAAGGTTTCGTTCCCGATCCGCACTGCTGGATTCTCGACCCCGGCGCCGCTGTGCAGGCCGGGGTGTGTGGCTGCGACGGCGCGGCCCACTCCCCAGGTCGCGACGAGACCAACGCCCGCCGCGGCGCCCGTGAGAAGCCGACGGCGCGACATGGCACCGTTGACGGGTTCGTCGACCCCGCACTCACGGCGGCAGTCGGGTTGATGGATCATGATCCGAAGACGACGAACTCGGGCCGAGTGAGGATCTGGAACGGATCGTTGGCCACGTCGTTGGGTCGGTACTCGAAGTGGAGGTGAAAGTTCTCCAACTCGCTGTTCGCCCCCGACGTACCGGTTTCGCCGATGTAGCCGATCACTTGGCCAACGGTGACCGTGTCGCCGACTTGGAGACCTTCGGCGTGTTCGTCGAGGTGGAAGTACTTGTAGACGATGCCATTGGCTTCGTCCGTGAGCGTCCAGCCGTTGCCGGCGCCAGACCGCGAGCCCGAATCCTCGTACATCTTCGTCAGCGTGCCGTCGGCGACGGCGATCACTTCGAGTCCCTGGTCGGCCATGATGTCGACGCCTTCGTGCCGGCGACTGCAGTTCGATCGACAGTCACCGAAGTTCTTGAGGACGTAGCAGGAGTCGGCCTCGCCGACGATGATCGGGAACGGGATCTCGCCGTCGACCACCACGATGCTCGTGGTGCCAGTGCTGCCCGTCGGCACTGTGCTCGTGGTGGTCGTCGTGCCCGTCGGCACCGTGGTCGTGGTGGTCGTGGTGGTGGTGACCCGCGTTGCCGGAGCGAGTGCTTGCCCGGGCCCGTTCAGCTGACCCGCCACCGAGCCGGCCGCGTTGCCGGTCTTGGCCACAGCGAGTGCCGCCGCTCCGAATCCGAGTCCGGTGATGATCGACCGCCGGCTGATCTTCGACGCGCGAAGCGACTGATCGTCCGGTTCGAAGGGTGTGGCGTCGATCGTCATGGGTGTCGGGCATGGGCGCTCATGAGCGCCATCGATTCTTCAAGGCTTCTTCAAGAGAAGTCATCGGCCGGTCTGATCGGCCGCTTGATCACCAATCTATGACGACGAGATGACGCAAACGACATCAGATCGCAATATTTACCTGACCTTGTCACCCGTGCGGGCAGGGTTCAGGGGGCAGGGTTCCGGGGTCAGCCCACGGATTCAGGTGCAGCCGGTGGGCTCGCCGAGCGTGACGCCATCGATCGGGAAGGGCAGCAACGGGATGGGGTCGATCGCGCTTGCTCCGGTTCCATCCGGGCGCACTTCGAAGTGAAGGTGTGCAGCGCCGGTGTTGCCCGTCGATCCCATCGTTCCGAGAACGTCACCCCGCCGGACGATGCTGCCGACTTCGAGACCGGGTTCGAAGTCTCCGACGTGGTGGTACCGGTAGGACACCCCTGCGTCGTCATGCAGAATCCACGCATTGCCCTGGGACCCGGCGAGAAATCGTTGCCCTTCGATCACGCCATCCACGCACGCGACGAGAATGCGCGCTGTAGAGGTCGTGGGAAAGATGTCGATCCCGCGGTGCGAGCATGCCCCCGTGGACACGCTGCGGCCACCAAAGTTGTTCAAGGTGATCAAGCCCTCGCCGGGAAGCACCCCCTCGCCGCCACGGTCCTCTATCGCGCGCTGGTGCTCGATACGCTCGGCGGCGCGAAATCCAAGCGCTACAAACACGCCGCCCGTCACCTCACCGAATGCGCCAGCCTCGCCCACGGCATTGATGATTACAGTCCGCTGCCCTCTCACGGAGACTTCACCGCGTCTCTCAGACGCGACCATGGGCGCAAAGCGGGATTCTGGGCGCTCTTGCCCGATGAGGGATAACGCAGATGGAAGGAAGGAACGCGACATAGGAACGGGGACTGTCGGCCGAGGCTGTGTAAAAACTCCTATCTTTGGTATACTGTTTTCCAAAGAACGGAGGCGGGTATGTCGGGTTTCATTGAAGGTATAAGTCGCGGTCAGACGGCATTGTTTCCAGCGCGTCTGGAAGAATGGATCCGCGAGGATAATCCGGTTCGGGTGGCGGCACACGTGGTTGCCACCGTCATGGGTTCAGCGTTATGGTCAGCGCCCCAACGGTAGAAGCGAGCGCATCACTGCCATTCCTTGTACGCCAGCTTCTCTGGTTCATCGCATGACAATGGTGCCCGGCGTATGACACGATCGGCGGTGGAGCCGAAGAGGGTGTCTCCGGCACCATCAGCCAAAGCCTCCAGCCAGGCACGCGCCTCCGGAGCTATGCGCGTTTCGGGGTGGATCGTTACATGCGCCGTCACGTAGCCCAGCAGGCGTTCGACCACGGCCAAAAGGACGATGCGTCCTTTCGGGTTCAGTAGACGGCGCGCGGCCTGTAACTTTTCGTCAAGCATGACTGGATGGTCAATGGCGACGGTAATGAGGATCGTCTTGTTGTATGGCGGATCTTTAGGTCGAGACGTGGGAGACATCTCGGTCAGGCGAGTAGATATCGAGGATATTCCAGTGACCCGTGGTAGGGGTGGGATTGTTGATCATCGGCACATCCAGCACGGTTGGCCTGCCACTGGCGATGGCGGCTTTCAGGGCCGGGAGCAACGCGTCCGCCGCGCTGACATGCACGCCCTCCGCGCCATAGGCCCGGGCGATCTCGGCATAGCCCGGCCCGTTGGTCGGGGCATCTGGTGATCCGGGGAAGGTAGTGCCGTAGGTCAGACCGTAATGCGCCTTTTGCAGGCCCGCGATGGTGCCGAAAGCGTTGTTGTTCATCACCAGCCAGACGATGCCCAGCCCTCGCTCGACCGCCGTAGCGAGCATCGAGGGATTCTGGCCAAAGCCGCCATCGCCCACGAGCGACAGCACCACGCGATCCGGCGCGGCCATTTTGGCGCCGATGGCACCGGGCGGGCCGAAACCCATGGTGGCGAAACCACCCGGCGTCAGGATCGAGCCGGGGGTGAGGATATCGAATTGCTGGCCCACGCCGTTCTTGTTCCAACCGACATCGGTGGTGATGATCGCATCTTCCGGCAGGGCCGTGCGCAGGTCCGCGAGAATGCGCTCGGGCATCATCGGGAAGGCCGGGCTGGTCGCCATCTCGCGGTTGCCTTCCTTGAAGGAAACCCGGAAGTCGGCGATTTTCCGCGTGGCTTCGGGGCGGTCGAACCCGTCCGGGTACATTTCCTTCGCCACGCGCGTCAGGACGCGCAGGGCCGCTTTGGCATCCGCCACGACACCGATTTCGGTCGGGTAGTTGCGCCCGATCTCGGAGGGTTCGATATCGATGTGGATGATCTTCGAACCGGGCGTGTCTGCGCCGCCGATGGTGAAGGTATAGCCGGGATACCAGCTCGAACAATCCGCCTCCTTGAACCGTGTTCCGATGGCGAAGATCGTATCGGCGTTCAGGCACGCCTGATTGACCAGTTCGGTCCCCCAGAACCCCGTCATACCCATGACCAGCGGGTGATCGTCGCGCAGAGCGCCCTTGCCCATCAGGCTGTGGGCGAGCGGCAGGCCCATGTGATCGACAAAATCGCGCAGTTCCTCGCTCGCCTTCGCCAGCAGGATGCCGCCGCCGACATAAGCGACCGGGTTCTCGGACTCTGCCAGCGACGTCACGATCCGCCGGGCCGTCTCGTTATCAATGGAGGGTTTGACCAGCGCGCGAGTATTGCCTGCGATACGGTCGAAGCTGTCCGAGGGAATGATTTCCGAGAAGATATCCATCGGCACATTGACCAGCACCGGCCCCGGTTGCCCGCTCTCGGCCAGATGGAACGCCTTTTCGAGAATCTCGGCCATCAGTTCGGCCCGGTCCACCCGCCATGCCCGTTTGACGAAGGGGCGGTAGATTTCCCACTGGGCGGCATCGGCGTGCAGGTTTACCTCCTGATGCGGATGCTTGCCATAGTAATGGGTCGGGATGTCCCCCGCGATCACGACCATGGGAATGCAATCCAGCGCCGCATTCGCGACCCCGGTGGCGCAGTTCGTCAATCCGGGCGACAGATGCGACAGCACCACCGAGGCCTTGCCCGTCACCCGCGCATAGGCATCCGCGGCGTGGCTGGCAATCTGCTCGTGACGCACAGTCACGAAGTCGATGGGCCGGTCGGCCATCGCGGCCAAAACGGCGATGTTCGTATGGCCGCAGAGGCCGAAGACGTGGCGAACCTCCCGCCGTTCGAGGAAGTCGACCACATGCTCGGCGACCGTCTTATGCGTTACTGCTGCACCGTCCATCATGCGACCTCCCGTCCATAGAATTCGCCGAACAATTCCTGCTCGGACGGGCGGTCTTCCGGGATCGGACGGCTCACCCATGTATAGTTCATGAAATGCTTGAGGCTGACATTCTCGTTGGTGATGTTGCCGCCCCAGATGCCGCAACCAAGCGAGGAGGTCATGGGCATCCCGTTGGTCCATGCGCCCGCATTGGCCTTGGACTGCGCCTGACGCACCATCATGCGGCTGACCGGAGCCACGCGAGCCAGCGCGTCGATATGGGCGTCGTCATGGCTGTAGATGCCGCAGGAATGCCCCGTGCCGCCGACCGCATAGATGCCGCGTACGATGTCGAGCGCCTCGTCGAACGTGTCGAAGTGATAGAGGGCCATGAGCGTAGTCAGCTTTTCCTTGCAGAACTTATGCTCCGGCCCGATCTGGCCTTGGTTTTCGACCATCAGGAACTTGCGGTCATCCGGGATCGAGAAGCCCGCGACCTCCGCCGTCTGTTGCGGGCGACAGGCGATGGTGGGGAAAGTGCGCGCGCCCTTCTCGTCCCACATCGCCTTTTCCAGCAACGCCTTTTCCTCGGCGGAGCACAGGTATCCGCCCTCGGCCTGCAATGCGGCGACCATGGCGTCATAGATACCGCGCTGGATGACGATGTTGCCATCCGCCGAACACCCCGACCCAAAATCGGAGGTCTTGGACAGGTGCGTATTCGCCGCCGCGATGGCGATATCCGCCGTCCCGTCGATGACGATAGAGGAATTGCCCGCGCCGACGCCATAGGCCGGGCGACCCGACGAATACGCCGCGCGCACCATAGGCTGCCCGCCCGTGGCCAGCGTCAGGTCGCAGCTTGCCATCAGATGCTCGGTCAGGGGGATCGAGGGTTTGCGAATGGACTGGAACAGGTCTTCCGGTGCCCCCACGGCCCGGCACCCGGCGCGCATCGCCTCGACGGTGTCATAGGTCGTCTGCGCCGTGCGCGGGTGGGGCGAGAAGATCACGGCGTCCCTCGCCTTGGCGGCGTAGATGCCGGTAACGGGCGGGGTCAGCGCCGGGTTGGTCATCGGGATCAGCGAGGCGATGACCCCGGCGGGCTTGGCGTATTTCACCAGACCCTTGGCCTCGTCCACCTCGACGATGCCGGTGGAGGGCTGGCGCAGGGCATCGCGCAGGACGCCTTGGATCTTGATGCGCTTGCCGGGACGGCCCGCGCGGTCGCCGATGCCGCTTTCGTCTACGCCCTGCTGCGCGAGGCGGGTAAAGGTCGTCTCGTTGCCCGCATGCCAGCCGATGGACTGGGCGAGCCGGTTGAGATCGGCTTGCGACCAATCCTCGATCTGCGCCATGGCCGCGCGGGCGCGGGCCATCATGTCAGTGACGAGCGCGCGCTCGTCGTCAGTAAGCTCTCGGGCCATCGTTGTTCTCTTTCGTGTGAAGGGTCGGCGCGTTCGCGCCTGCGGCTAACGCTTGTTGCGCGCCAGTGGCGCGACGCTTGGATCGTGCCTCGCCGAATGTGCGTTTGGCGCTGGTCAGACAGCGCCGTGCGTGTTCCTCATGGCCCAGTTCGGCCACGCGGCTGTGATTGGGTAATTCGATAGAGTAATCTACCGGGGGCATCCGCTCGATGATGCCCGCGAAATCGATCCATCCCTCGCCGGGATAGAGCCGCGCATCGCGCGCAAGCTGAATCATCCCCTCGCGCGTATCGGCGATGCCAGGCAGGCAGTCTGAGATATGCAGAAAATGCATCCACTCAAAGGGCACATGCAGCAACTCCCCCGCATCGACCCGGCTGAGATGCAGGTAGAGCGTATCGACCAGCACCCCGCCATTGGGTCGGTCGGCAGCGCGCACGATGTCGAGCGTTTCGTCCAGATTGCGCAGGCGAGAGAAGGATGGGAATTCCAGATCGACGGTCAACCCGTATTGCAGCGCAAGGTCGCATGTCTCGGCATAGCAATCGACAAGGAAATTCCGGTCGTCGCGCCGGGTGGTCCACGCGCTCATGATCATGCGCTTTGCACCGATTTCACCACCCAGTTCCAGCGCCGCCTCGAAGGATCGCGGGTCGCAATCGTCAGTGATGCGGGCGAGTTCCACCTCCGCAACGGACACTCCCGTGGTGGCCAGCGCGGCTTTTGTTGCCTGCACCAACGCCTTGTCATGGGGGTGGCAGGCGAACTCCCCCGCGACGTTCATCGGCACGAAGCGTGGGCTGACCGCATCGTACCCTGCCCGCGCGGCGATGTAGATCAGCTCCGGCGCGGAACAATCGATCAGGGTCAGATGCGCGAGCGAATAGAGCGGGTCGGACTGGGCAGGGCTGGGCACCGGGCACGCTCCACGAATAGCGAGTCATTGTATATAAGATACAAACATAAATATCTTATATTTTAATGTTTGCAAGATTTTTATGCGAAGAATGCTTCGCTTCTGATCACGAGTGGCATGCCAGCTTTACTACTGATACTATCTCTCTGAAATATCGACGGTATTGGAAGCCTTCATGACAAATGCACAATCCCATATTCGCACAGATGAAGCTCAGGATGTAGCGGGTTCAGTCAGACACGTCCTTAGATGCTGGGACTTGGCCACTGACGATCCACACGTCTGGAAGTGGATAATTTTGGCGCTACACAGTGCTTTGCAGGGAGCTTGCGTCTGCCATTTGGTGACATCCGCATCCCCGTTAGGCGTCGTTACGAAGAGAAATACAAAAGAGTGGCTCGAGTATTTTGAGGAAAGCCGAACGAACCCATCTTTAAAGCAACCAAAAACGGTAATGATGAATTTGCCAGAACTTTTAAAAGCAGTGCGCAAAGAAAATTCTGCTGGCAGACCAGGTGCAGGAGGTAAGGTAAAAGTAAGTGAACCAGAACTCCAAATACTAACACATTTACACGAAAATCTTCGCAACCAATTTACACACTTTGAGCCGCAAGGTTGGTCGATTGAAGTATCAGGAATGGCAAAAATCTCTCATTTGATTGCACGAATAATCAATGAAATTTTTGACTGCGGATCGGCTTTTATGCACTTGAGTCCGAAGAAACAAGATTTATTGCAGGTTGATTTAAAGGCGCTCTCCGAAGTGCAGCAACCTCCAAATTCAAATTGCGAAAACGAAGATGATGATTCAACTCTTTCCGATTGGTTCTCATCACTCAAATAGTCATCCTCATGTGTCCTCCGGCTCGTAAAGCGGCAACAGAGGTGGCGGCATCGGGCCTTTGTTGCGGCCCCCCTGCTCCATCTGCTCCCACGCATGGGCGAGGATACCGACGGAGCGGGAGAGGCAGAATAATCCGCGCGACAGGGGCGCGGGAAAGCCCAACTCGCAGAAGATCACCGCCGTCGCCCCGTCGATATTCATGGCGATGGGGCGACCTCCGCGCTGGTGGCCCAGCGTGTCCTGCACCGCCTCGCCGATATCGGCGTATTTCCCATCTACGGTCCCCGCTGCCGCCGCTTCGCGTACGAGAGCCATCAGCCGGGGGGCGCGGGGATCGACGGGCTTGTGGAAGCGATGGCCGAAGCCGCTGACGATCTTGCCGTGTTTCGCGCGCCAAGCGTCGAGACCGTCGCGCACCGCCTCGTTCAGCGCGATGCCACCGTCGAGGCGCAGCGCGATGCCTTCGTACAGTTCCGCACATTGATCACCCGCGCCACCATGCACGTCGCCCAGCATGTTCACGGCGCTCGCCATCGCATTGTTCAGCCCCACGCCACAGGTCGCGGCCATGCGCGCGGCGGCGATGGAGGGGGCTTGTGGGCCATGATCGACCCCGGCGACCAACGCGCATTCCAGCAGTCGGGCCTGCGCCGCACTCGGCATTTCGCCGCGCAGCATCAGCCAGATCATCTGCGCGAAGCTAATATTCCCGATCAGGTCCTCGACCGGATGACCGCGAAAGGCGATGCGCCCCGGCTCCATGTCGATGATCGAGGTGCGCCACCAGTGGCGGACGGTGTCGATATCGGGGGCGGTGCTCATCGCTGTTCCTTCAGGTAGGCTGCCTGCGCGGCCAGCCGCACGGAAGCATTGCGCGCGCCGTATCCGGCATAGCCGCCCCGCCGCTCGACGATCTCGAAGAAGAAGCCGCCGAAAAGCGGGGTGCCATAGAGCTGGAAATACTCGCCCCGCCCGTCACGGTCATAGAGGATGTTCGCGGCCCGCAGCGCCTCGACCGTGCCGTCGTCGAGGCCAAACACCGCTTGCAGGTCGGCGTAGTAATTTGGCGAGATCGGTAGGCTGGCAAACCCGGTCCCGGCCAGCCGCGCGGCGGTTTCGAAAATGTCATCCGTCGAGAAGGCGATATGCTGCACCCCCGCGCCAAGATTGCCTTCCAGAAACCCACTGGCCAGCGTGCGCGAATCCTGCGCCCCGTTGAGGTTGAGCCGCACCTCGCCTTCGGGCGTCTCTACAGCTTGAGAGCGCACCAGCCCCGACGGGTCGGCCACACCGACCATGGCCGATTTCGTCATCTCGAAGGTGGAGATGTAGTAGAGCAACCAGCTCTGCATCTCCTCGTAGCGCATGGTCTGGGCGACATGGTCAATGCGGCGCAATCCAGCAGGAGGGACCGTTTCCGTCTGAGGTACGGGGTCGAACTCGATATCCCAGACGCGGTGCAACTCGGATTTTTCGTCGATGAAATGCACGACGCTGCCGCCGACGCCCCGGATGGCGGGAATATCCAGTTCGCCCTCGCCCACCGGCTGCGAGAAAGCGGGCGTGCCGAGCGTCGCCGCGCGGGCAACCGTCGCCGCGCCATCCCGCACGCGCAGGCCCATGTCACAGACACCGGGGCCATGGGCCTCCAGCGCCTCGCGGGCAAAGCCGTCCCGCGCGGTGTTGACGACGATGTTCACGGCCCCTTGCCGCCACAACTCGACCGATTTGGAGACATGCTGCCGCTCGCGCCGAAAGCACAGGGCGGCGAGCATGGCGGTCAGGGCATCGGCGCTTTCGTCCTCCACCGCGAATTCGATGAATTCGAACCCCGATGCGGGCACCCGCTCCGCCAGTACAGGGATGCCGAAATTCGCCTTCGGTTCGCTACGCCCAACCGTATCGAGCAGGGTCACGAGCGACCGCCAGCCGTCGTGCGCCGCGTCCTGCGGATCGCTGCGCCGGTGCGCCTCTCCGATGCCGCCAAGGCTCCACGGCCCGGCATAGCCGTTGCGCGCCAGCAGACGGGTGAAACCGAAGAGGTTCAAATCACCCTGTCCCGGCAACAGGTCGGGCTGGGTGCGGAGGCTGTGGTCGGACCACGCATCGACCAGCGATATATGGAACAGCCGGTTCATCGGAATGTCGCGCAACCGTGCTGGTTGCACCCCGCCCGCCAGCGAAAAGCCGCTATGCAGGGCTAGGCCGAGGGCGGGGTCGTCGATCCGCTCGATCAGAGCTAGGGCATCCAGTTCTTTGTCGATCGTGCATGACCATGGCATGGCGAGAACGGCCAGCCGCACCCCCGCCGCACCGGCTAGCGCCGCCGCCTCGCGCAAATCCGCCTCGACCAGCGCGCTATCCGCATCATCTCGGGTCGTGCTGCACAGGATCAGGCTCGCGCAGCCGAGCTTCCCCGCCAGATCGAGCTTGCAGCGCAGACGCTCGAACGCATGGCCCCGGTCGCGCCCCGGCAATCCCTCCAGATCGCGGAACGGCGACAGCGCGTCGATAGTCAGGCCCTGCGCCGCCGCCATCGCGCGGATGTCCTCCGGCGAACCGGAAAAGCCCGTCAAATCAGGCTCATGCAGCGCGACGCCCTTGAATCCTGCCGCCGCGATGGCCGCGAGCTTCTCGTCCAGATCGCCCGGCACCAGCGCCGTCGAGATCGACAGTCCGTTACTCATCCGCCATACCCCAACAGACGCGGCAGCCACAACACCAGACCAGGCGACACGATCAGCAGCAGCAGCGCCCCGATCAGCACGACAAGGAACGCCCAAACCTCGCTGATGACCTCCCGCAGCGGAATGCCCGTCACCGCGTTGATGACGAAAAGCAGAATGCCGTAGGGTGGTGTAATAAGCCCGATCATCGAGTTAACGACGACCAGCACCCCGAAATGCACCAGATCGATGCCCAACTCGCGGCAGGCGGGGATGAACAGCGGCACGATGACCAGAATGATCGTCGTCGCATCCAGCACGCAACCCAGCAGCAGGATCAGCAGGTTCACGCAGAGCAAGAACACCAGCGGATGTACATCCAGCCCTTGCAGGCTGTCGGAGACCATGCCGGGAATGTTCTCGGACACGACGATATAGTTGAGGATCAGCGCCCCACCGATCACCAGCCCTACGGCGGCCGAGGACCGCGCGCTCTCCACGAATATGCCGTAGAGGCCCTTGAGCGACAGCGCGCGGTAGAACAATCCGGCCAGCAGTAGCGCATAGGCTGCCGCCACCGCCGCCGCCTCGGTCGGCGTGGTGACGCCGCCATAGATGCCGTAGAGCAGGATCACGGGCATCAGCAGGGCCGGGAAGGCGTTCATCGTCTGGCGCGGCAACTCCCGCAGGGGCACCGGTTCTTCGAGCGCAAAGCCGCGCCGCGCGCTGATCCACGAATTCATCGCCATCAGCACCGCGCCCATGACCAGCCCCGGCACGATCCCGGCCAGAAACAACGCGCCGATGGAGGCGTTGGAGACCAACGCATAGAGCACCATCGGGATCGAGGGCGGGATGATCGGGCCGATGGTGGCCGAGGCGGCGGTGATCGCGGCGGCGTATCCGCGCGGATAGCGCCCACCCTTGGTCATCATCTCGATGATGATCTTGCCGAT